>Ga0316217_10001752_pt1 | contig 27436 bp, 23 predicted proteins | sample 1anoAmetaG_FD_203633 | JGI IMG/M metagenome (GOLD analysis project Ga0316217, IMG submission 203633) | Freshwater microbial communities from Trout Bog Lake, Wisconsin, USA - 1anoA | ecosystem: Environmental > Aquatic > Freshwater > Lake > Hypolimnion/Profundal zone | place: USA: Wisconsin...
GATGAGGAGAAAGTTTACCACGTCCTCACCCTGAGCTTGTCGAAGGGCTGCTCACATTGCTTCGCAATATGGCTACCGTCCTTCGACTCACGGCTTCGCCATGGCTCAGGATGAGGAGTTGGTGGAATATCCCGCGCTCTAACTCACCTTATTGAACTTCTTGATCGGTTCCACATCTCGATAAATCTGGTTCCAATGCTTGACGTTAAAATCGGTATGCAAGGGCGAAGTATCGTCAAGCGCCAAAGGGTGGTCGAGATCGGTAAGGGCAAGCGAATAAATTGGTTCGTAGTCGGTTACAAACAATTCCTTATAGCCATAATCCCCAACGGGTCCGAGATTGTAATAGCGAAGATTGTTTTTCTTGGCCCAACGAATAGCCAGCAAGCACGCATAGATGCCGGGTGAGCGGTTTTTATAATCGCGGTTCCATTGACAGAAGCTGCCATAGAGCTGGTTATACTCGGGCAGCAAAACCGACACATCGGTTAAAACCAGTGTGCCATCCGCATCGTGAACTCTGATCACCAGCACCTTTAGCTTTTGGCAGTAGTCGATGAAACCTTCGACTTCGCGGTCATCGATATAGCAATTTTCAAAATGGTCGCCGCCCATCTCGATCATCTGGTCAAAGGTCAATTCTCGACCGGGGATCACTTCTTCGGTAATGATGAAGTTACGCCATAATTTATCGTATTCTTTGAACTTGCGGATCCGCCGCTCGTCGTTCCAAAACAGATCGGATTGGGTATCGACCAATCCATATTGGTCACCAATCGGCACACCATAAGGGCCTTCCGGCGGTAGCGCATAAACGATAAACGGCTTAGGCACGTTTTTGAGCATCTCATCGCTCACATCCACATAGGGGCAGAGCGCGTCCCATCGGGTTGTGTAATAGAGAATATCGTTGTGGCTGCTCTCGACGCACAGATTTTCATCCGTCCAGCTTTGGAAACCGATACGTTTGATCCTTGCTGCATTGCCAGATACGTTTGTTTTCTTGAGCACGTTACGGCCTCGCTTTTTTGGCCGATCTCGTCGGCAAAGCTTGATGAGGAAGCTTGATCAATTCAAAGTAGTCAATATCCACTTCGTAATTGTCGACGAGAAAATCAGCGTTAGTTTTCTCAAGCTTCACAATTTTTTGGGTGATGGCGTTAAGGTGGGCGGATGCCTCACTGCTTTTGTCGGCAAGCTGCGCGATATAGGTTGGCATCAAAGGACACTCGGCATCAAAGGAAAATTCGCGTGAATGGGGATTAAACGATAAAGGATAGAGGCTACACGAAAATGGTTTCTCTTCTCCTAACGTGCAGCCTTTATCGCCGAGATGGGAACATTGATCTTCGATGCAGATGCTGCCGAATTTCTTTTGCTCGGTATCTGTCAACGTCACTTCGAGGGCAGGATGCCCTTCGTCTACATTGCAACATCTGCGGCACTCGGCACAGTACTCAAAGAGCATTCTTCTATTTCAATCGTTAGAGCCGATCCATTCACAGCACGCGTACAACGCACATTACATATATTTGCGCATAATTACGGGTGCTTCGCAAGATGTCATTGCCATGTAATTTTATAGCTTTGCACAGGGCTTTGATGACAGGAGATGAAGAGCAATATCCATGAAACCCTTCTAAGCTTCATTAACATGTATCTTCGTGTTTTCGTAAAACCCATTGAAGGGCGCTGGACCAAGCCGCGTCTTTCATGGCAAAAGAGTTTGGAATCATAGAAAAATCTATTTCTGGGGAACGAAGGAAAACAAGAATGTCAGTGCGGATAGAATTGACGCGATCCCTGTTTGGTGATCACGAAACAGAGCTTGGGACGATGGGCGAATTTAGCGTCTCAACCTTTCGATATTCGTCAGGCATCGAGGGGCTTCGCATCTGTAATCGGCGCGGTCATATTGATGTTTTGCCCTTTAAAGGCCAGCAGATTTGGCGCGCGGTATTTGATGGTCGCGACCTCACGATGAAATCGATGTTTGATGAGCCGGTAGCAACGCAAACCTATCTCGAAACCTATGGTGCCTTCTTCATCCATTGCGGCATCAGCGGCATGGGCGCACCGGGGCCGGGGGATCGTCATCCTTTGCATGGTGAGTTGCCCAACGCTCCGTTTCAAAAAGCTTGGCTTGAGTGGGATGAGGCCGCTCACACTCTTAGCATTTTCGGCACCTATCAATACGCCGTAGCCTTCACCGTGCATTACCGCGCAACGGCGAGCATCACGATGGCAGCCCACTCAACGCTTCTCGATATTGCGTTGCATGTTGATAATTTGAAACAGACACCGATGGATCTCATGTATCTTGCCCATGCGAATTTCCGGCCTGTTGATCATGGCGAGATGGTATATTCTGCTCCCTATACGGCGGAAGCGGTGCGCGTGCGCCAAGCAATACCAAGTCACATCACACCCAAGCCGGGCTATCAAGAATTTATTGACGAACTCGCCAAAGCGCCAAAGTTACATCACGTCTTAAAGCCCGGCATGGGCTTTGATCCCGAAATCGTGTTCACGATTGATATGCAAGCCGATAGCGATGGTTTTGCGCACGCGCTGCAAAAGCGCCCCGATGGTACCGCCGATTATATCCGCTATCAGCCCGCCCAAGCTGCAAAATGTATCCGCTGGATTTGCCGCACGCCGGATCAAGATGCGGTCGGTATGGCTTTTCCAGCAACCGCTGAGACGGAAGGGTTTACGGCTGAAAAGGCCAAAGGCAATCTCGTCGAATTGGGCGGCGGTCAACGCTGGTCCATTCATATGCGGCTTGGTGCTTTAGACCAAAAGGAAACAATCGAACTCGTCGCACGGCTCATGCAAGGCTAAGGGCGCGTCTGGAATGGTAGACGTCGTATTAAGGCATCTTGGCGTCATCAACGGCGGACTAGGTTTTGATCAACATTATTCGTTATAAAGAGGGTGGACCAAATGAAATCACATGCCAGAGTGGTTGTCGTCGGTGGTGGCGTGATGGGCGTAGGCCTCCTTTATCACTTGGCGCTTGAAGGCTGGTCCGATATCGTCCTCATCGAGAAGGGTGAGTTGACCTCCGGTTCCACATGGCACGCCGCAGGTCAATGCCCGCATTTCAATTCCTCGCTCAATATGACGAAGGTGCATCTTTATGGCACTGAGCTTTATCCCAAACTCGAAGAACGTACTGGCCATGCGGTAAGCTGGCACGGCTGCGGCGGCTTGCGCCTTGCCTGTACCGATGAAGAAGTGAATTGGCTCAAACAAGTCTACGGCGTCTCAAAGCTCGCGGGCTATGAAGCCCATATCATCGGACCGGAAGAGATCAAAAAAATTCACCCATTCTTGAACACCGATGGCGTGAAGGCCGCGTTCCACACGATGACCGATGGCCATGTCGCGCCCGCCGACATTACCAATGCCATGGCCGCAGGCGCGCGTAAGCTCGGTGCTGAAATTTACCGCCGCACCTTGGTCACCGATATCAAGCTTATGCCATCGGGCGAATGGGAAGTCATCACCGATCACGGCAACATCATCTGCGAGCATATGGTCAACGCCGCAGGCTCTTATTGCGATGTCGTCGGCGCATGGACGGGCCATACTGTGCCAATCTCCAATATGCTGCATCATTACCTCATCACCGAGCCTGTTAAAGAACTCATCGCGCTTGAGCGTGAATTGCCTGTCGTGCGCGATCCCTGGTCGCACGCCTATCTGCGCGAAGAAACAAATGGCGTGTTGATCGGCCCCTATGAAACTGCCACCGCGCATGTCTGCTGGGATGGCAAACCACCGGCATGGGATTTTGAGAGCGAGTTGGTAACGCCCGAGCTTGATCGTCTGATGCCCTATCTCGAACGCTGCATCGAGCGTTTTCCCTTGTTTGCCGAAGCGGGCATTAAGAGCGTCATTTCGGGCGCGATCACGCATACGCCGGATGGCACCTATCTTTCAGGTCCTGCACCGGGGGCTAAAAATTATTGGATGCATTGCGGCGCATCCATCGGCATCTGCCAAGGCGGCGGTGCAGGCAAATATCTCGCCCAATGGATGGTGCATGGTCAGGCCGAAATCAATATGCGTGAGTTTGATCCGCGCCGTTTCGGCAATTGGGCGGACAAAGACTATACCGAAGAAGTCTCCATCGCCGATTACCACCATATGTATTATTGCTATAAGCCCGGCGAGCAACACACGGTCGGCCGCGGCCTTCGCAAATCCTCGCTTTATGAGACGCTTAAAAACGAAGGCGCGCAGTTCAGCCAAATCTTCGGTTGGGAGCGTCCCCGCTGGTACGACACGAGCGGCAAAGGCGAAGTCTTCTCCTTTAAACGCTCCAACTGGTGGGATGCGGTAAAGAGCGAATGCGAAGCCGTGCGCAACCGCGTGGGCCTCATGGATTTATCGACATTCTCTAAATTTGAAGTCTCGGGTCCCGATGCCTATCCCTATCTCTCCCGTATTTGCGCCAACAAAATTCCAGCAAAAATCGGTGGCGTTATGTTGGGCCATCTGTTGAATGTCAATGGCTTTATCGAGTCTGAAATCACCGTGACGCGGTTGGCGGAAGATCATTTTTATGTGCTCTCCGCAGCGGTCGCGCAGTTGCATGATTTTGATCAACTCAATTGGCGCGTGGAAAAGGGCGAGAGGGTTAATATTAAAGACGTGACGGATGATTATGGCGTACTCGTTCTCGCAGGTCCTCATGCGCGCGACACACTTGCCCCGCTCACCGATATCGATCTCACCAATACAAGCTTCCGTTGGCTGACAGGTCAAGCGGCGAAGGTTGCAGGTGTGGCAGGTGTCCGGCTCTTGCGCGTCAATTATGTGGGTGAACTCGGCTGGGAGCTGCATTGCCCCATGACCGACATGCCGAAGGTCTATGAAGCTGTGATGGCGTCTGGCAAACCATATGGCATCCAACTCTTCGGCACCTATGCCATGAACTCGCTGCGCATGGAAAAAGCCTATCGCGGTTGGGGTTCGGAACTCACCAATGAAGTCACGATGATCGAAGGAGCAATGGAACGCTTCGTCGATTTTAATAAAGACTTCATCGGCAAGCCCGGCACACTCACTTCCAAACAACAAGGCCCGCGCATCGAGTTGGTTTATCTCGAAGTTGAAGCGATTGATCATGATTGCTATGGCAATGAACCGATTTATCATGATGGAAAAATCGTTGGCTTAACCACAGGGGGTGCCTATGGCCACGCGACGGGTAAATCCCTAAGCTTTGGCTATGTTGAGCCTGCTTTGGCCAAACCCGGAACGTCGTTCGAGATCATGATGATGGGCAATCGATGCAAAGCGCATGTCTTGGCGGATGCGGCATGGGACCCGAAAAATGAACGCTTACGTGCCTAAGGAATAACTCAATGGACGGATTGCGGCAGGCCTATCCCGAGATCGAACCCTATTTAACGGGCCGTCTGCGTGTATCGGATATCCATGAGCTTTATTTTGAAGAAAGCGGCAACCCGAATGGCAAGCCCGTCGTGCTGTTGCATGGCGGGCCGGGCGGCGGTACCAACCCCTTTATGCGGCGGCTACATGACCCGCAAGCCTATCGGATTATTCTGTTCGATCAACGCGGCTGCGGGAAATCGACGCCCCATGCCGAATTGCGTGACAACACGACATGGGATCTGGTCGCCGATATGGAGCGCTTGCGTGAGTATCGGGGTATCGAGCGCTGGCAAATTTTAGGCGGTTCATGGGGCTCAACGCTTGCTTTAGCCTATGCCGAGCACTACCCGGATCGTGTCACCGAATTGGTGCTGCGCGGTATCTTCACGCTGCGTCGCGAAGAGCTGAACTGGTTTTATCAATCCGGCGCCCATTGGCTGTTCCCCGATGCGTGGGAAGATTATATCGCGCCCATCCCTGAAGATGAGCGCGGCGATATGATCACCGCCTATTATAAACGCCTCACCTCGCCTGACCGCGAAACGCAGCTTCAAGCCGCGCGAGCGTGGAGCCAATGGGAAGGGAAAACCATCTCCTTGCTCGCTGATCCCGCCCGCGTCGCCTTGTTTGGCAGCGAGGATTACGCCTTGGCCTTCGCGCGCATCGAATGCCATTACTTTATTCATCGCGGTTTTTTTGATCGCGACGATCAACTCCTCGCCCATATCGATACAATCGCCGACATTCCCGGCGCGATCATCCATGGCCGCTACGATGTCTGCACACCGCTTAAAAACGCATGGGACCTACACAAAGCCTGGCCCAAGGCCGACTTCCGCATCATCCCCGATGCCGGCCACGCCGGCACCGAACCCGGCACGCTGGATGCTATTTTAGAAGTAACCGACGGGTTCAGGTGAAGCGGGAAAAAGCCATCATAACATTCCCTCTCCTTGAAGGAGAGGGTGGCCCGCGAAGCGGGTCGGGTGAGGTTCTGATGCTGGGCGTTTTATGCCATTTCTGCGAGCACTAGACCCTCATCCGTCTGCTTCGCAGACACCTTCCCCGCACGGGGGAAGGGAAGGCAATTATGAGTCGAACATCTTACGGTCATCGGGCATGGGTGGTTGATCCCGCTCGATTGGAGGGAAGTCACCGCCCCCAATGGCGTCAATCTTGGCCCAAAATTCAGCCGCGTTGTACGGCTCCGCCATCGGCTCCAAAATCACCTGTTTTCCCACTCGGCACACCTGCACCTCGGTTCCCTCAAAGCGGAACTCTTTGGGCAGGCGAACGGCCTGGCTACGGCCATGCATGAAAAGTTTCGCGGTTGCGGCCATGGTTAAGCCTCCTTTGGTAGCTATCAAAGGGTAGATACCACATCATACGCCTTTTGTCGCTTCAACGTTTAATCTTTTTATTCATAAAGCATTAACCATAAATCTCTGTTTAAAATCTGCCTCTCTGTCGCAGTAAACCGCGATCAAACCACGTGCAATTGATCACGCTACGGCTTAGATTAACCCTTAACGGGAGGATTAAGGCATGGATTTTCAAATCTCCGATGAGATTGAACACTATCGCGCGCGCATCGCGGATTTCGTTGATACCCATATCCTGCCGCTTGAAAGCGATCCCACGGCCTATGACAGTCACGGCAATATCGCGTTTGAGCGTCTTGAACCCTTACGCGCCAAAGCCCGTGCGGAAGGCCTCTGGTGCCTGCAACTCAAGCCCGAGACGGGCGGGAAGGGTTTGGGCAAAATCGGCATGGCGGTTTGCTATGAGGCCATGAACCGCTCGATTTTCGGGCCTGTGGTGTTTCATTCCGCGGCACCCGACGATGGTAATATGATGGTACTCGAAGCGCTCGGCACGGAAAAGCAGAAGGCCGAATGGTTGGCCCCTATCGTTGCAGGCAAAGTCCGTTCCGCCTTCGCGATGACGGAGCCTCACCCCGGCGGCGGCTCCGATCCGGGCATGATCCAGACCCGTGCCGAAAAGCGGGGGTCGGATTATGTCATCACGGGCCGCAAATGGTTCATCACAGGGGCCGAGGAAGCGAGCCATTTCATTCTCATGGCCCGCACCTCGGATGATCCGCGTCATGGCCTTACCGCGTTTTTGTTTCATAAAGACCAGCCCGGTTGGCGCATTATTCGCCGCATCGGTATTATGGGGCCGGAAGAACATGGCGGTCATTGCGAGTTGGAATTTGATGGTCTGATCGTGCATGAAAAAAACATTCTGGGTGGCGAGGGCAGGGGCTTAAAAGTGACACAAATTCGCTTAGGCCCGGCACGTCTGACCCATTGTATGCGGTGGCTTGGTCTATCGAAACGCGCGGTTGAAATTGCGCGGGACTATGCTTCAAAACGCGAAGGTTTTGGCGTTAAATTATCCGAGCGCGAAAGCGTGCAAATGATGCTCGGTGACATCGCGATGCGCATCGAAATCGGCCGTCTATTGGTCATGAAAGCCGCATGGGCGCTGGATCAAGGCTCCTTCGCGCGTAAAGAAATCTCGATGGCCAAAATGCATGTCGCTAAACTGCTGCATGATGCTGCTGATACCGCGATCCAAATCAATGGCGCGCGCGGTTATTCCACCGACACCGTGCTCGAATGGATCTATCGCTATGCCCGCCAGGCGCGGTTGGTCGATGGTGCGGATGAAGTGCATAAAATGGTGCTGTATCGCTTCTTGGCGGAAGAAGGCGATGCCTTTTGGCAATGGCCTGTTGAGGCGAAATAATGCCACCTGATTTTGAAACCGCTTCGCTAGATACCTTTGTGCGCGAGCGTTTTGGTGTGCCGCTTTTATCGGTAGAGCGCATCGGTGGCGGCCAATCCAATCCCACTTATTTTGTAACCACAGGGGCCGCGCGCTATGTGCTCCGCAAGCAACCCAATGGGCCCATTTTGAAAGGCGCCCATGCGATTGATCGCGAATATCGCGTGCTTGAAGCCTTATCAAAAACCGATGTCCCCGTTCCTCGCCCCGTAGTTTTTGAAACGGAAACGTCTATTCTTGGCACGCCTTTTTACATCATGGAGCGGCTTGAAGGTCGCGTCTTTCACGATGCCGCTTTGCCGGGCATTGCAGCCGAAGAACGGCAGGCGCTTTACCTCACCATGGCGGAAACCTTAGCCAAGCTTCATTCGGTTGATCCTCATAGCGTGGGACTATCGGATTTTGGTCGCCCGGGCGATTACTTTGAGCGGCAACTCAACCGCTGGTCCAAACAATGGTACGAGTCGCCAACGGATGATATTCCCGCGCTAGATCGCCTCATCGAGCGTCTAACCCACCATCGCCCTATCGATGATGGCCGCTTAGCCCTTGCCCATGGCGATTACCGGATGGGTAATCTGATGTTTCATGCCATAGAGCCACGCGTGATCGGTATTCTCGATTGGGAATTGGCCACCTTGGGCCATCCGCTGGCCGATCTGGGCTTTGCCGCCATGGCTTGGCACAGTCGCCCGGAAGACTATGGCGGTATCGCAGGGCTCGATCTTAAAACGCTTGGCATCCCCTCGGAGGCCGAGTTCGTGGCGCATTATAACGCGTATGCGCCGAATAGTCCTCCGCTCTTGCCGTTTCACATCGCTTTTGCCTTTTTTCGTTTTGCCGTTATTTTCATAGGTATCGCGGACCGTGCACGACAGGGCAATGCGGCGGGTGGAAATGCGCATGAAATTGCCCCTTTAGCCGCGCGATTTGCTGAAATCGGTCTAAAAATCATGGACGGTTAAAGCGTGCTGCGACGATCTGACATGCAGGATCACTGGTTGCGCAATGCGTTGCAACACGACACATTGCGCGGCATCAATCACCGATAAATCGGATCAGGGAGTAAACGATGACCAAACGCATTCTCTTTACAGGCGGCACCGGCAAGGCCGGACGTCACGTCATGCCATGGCTCAAAGCCAAGGGCTACGACATCCTCAATTTCGATTTGAAGCCGTTTGATCATCCGGGCATTGCCAATCTCGTCGGCGATATCACCGATGGTGCGCAAGTGTTCAATGCCATGACGACGCATTTCAATTTTGATGGGTTGAAGGCGGGCAAAGCGCCATCGCCCGTCGATGCGGTTGTGCATTTCGCCGCCGTGCCGCGCATTCTCATCAATCCCGACAACGAAACCTTCCGCGTCAATGTTATGGGAACGTATAATGTCATCGAAGCCGCGATGAAGCTTGGTATCCGCAAAGTGATTATTGCCTCGTCCGAGACCACCTATGGCGTCTGCTTTGCCGAAGGCGATAAGGATTTTCATTCCTTCCCGCTCGATGAAAGCTATGATGTCGATCCCATGGACAGTTACGGCCATTCAAAAGTCGTCAATGAACTCACCTCGCGTAGTTTTGCGATGCGTTACAAAGCTGATATTTACGCACTCCGCATCGGCAATGTCATCGAGCCGCATGAATACACACTGTTCCCCGGTTTTTTGAAAGATCCGCTGTCGCGCAAACGCAACGCATGGGCCTATATCGACGCCCGCGATCTGGCGCAGATCGTTCATTTAGGATTACAAAAAGACGGCTTGGGTTTCCAAGTCTTCAACGCGGTCAATGACACGATTACGGCTGAATTACCAACCGCTGAATTTTTGAAAAAATACTGCCCCAACACCCCCATCACCCGCCCCATGGGCGAGTGGGAAGCCCCACTCTCCAACAAAAAAACCCGCGAAGTCTTAGGCTTCAAAGAAGCGTATAACTGGCGCGATGAAGTGAAGCCATTGGGCTGAATTAATGGAAACTCCCCTCTCCTTGAAGGAGAGGGGAGCCTGCGAAGCAGGTCGGGTGAGGTTCTGATGGTCGATGTTAGAGCATGTTTCGATGAAGTGGAAACCAGTTAATCATAAAAACATGCAACAAAACAAAGAATGAGAGCACGGTTTTAATTTTAACAAAACACACCATGCTCTAACGGAAAAGCACATTTTCAAGATTTTCAACCAGTGCGGCTCGCCGGGCGACACTGAGCGTATCAAGGTTTTGCTGTCGCCATTTTACAGCCGGTAGGTCTGCTGCCGCCTGCAAGCCAAGAAGTTCCCACTCGGGATGACCTTTTTCAAACGAAACAAGAAAGTGCCGATGCGCTTCAGGCATTTTGCCAACGATATCGACGATCAACGCTTCGCGTGTGGCTAAAAGCTCTTCGAGTGAAACGGGCTCTTTTGTCATGCCTGCAAAACCCCGCATAAATTCTCCAGCAAGCTCTTTGCGGGTGGGCGCAAGCACTTCAAACATCGGTCTGCCGTGACTGAGCAGATAAACAACGAAGGCCTTTCGCAACGCGTCATTTAACCCTTCCCGCGCCAAAAGATCACGAATATCAAACAGGTCGCGTGGATGCTGGCGGTCAAGGGCTGCAACAATTTTTCCAGCATATAAATCCGGAAAAGAGACGACACGCATTTCCGCAAAGCCGAATTCTGCTTCGACGTGTGGCGAGACAACACGCATTTCAGGTTCAAAGACGCAACCGCGTAATACAGGCGTTACTTCGATTTTGATTTGAGCATCATCCGCCCGAATGAAGAGCTTTGTCACCGCGCCTTCCTCGCCTGCCTCGGTGAGTTCGGTCGGTTTTATTCCTGTACGGATACGATTCTTGATCCGTGACATCGCGGCGCTGATGGCAGTAAGCGATTTCGCGCGCGGTTCAACGGGTAAATAGGTCAGATCAATATCAACGGACAGGCGCTGCATGTTTCGAATAAACAGATTGATCGCTGTACCCCCTTTAAGGGTAAAGCAAGGCTCGTCTGCAATATGCGGCAGTGTGCGAACAAGCAAGCTGACTTGTTGGCTATAAAAATTACGGAACGCCATCCAAATCCTCCGGCACGGTGATCAAAGTCACAGGGTCAAGCCGCCCGCCTTTCACCAACATGCGCTTTCCGGTTCCAAACTTCACCTGGTTCCGATTAAGCCTTTTATACCAAGCATGGTGATGCCGCTCAGCAAAGAAAAAAAACAGGCGCTTGACCTTCACGCTGTGACAGTCCTGAAGCAATTTTTTTAACCGCTCTGGACTAAGACTCGTCAGGCCTGAAAAAAGCATATCGACTTGATGAAAACTTTCGCGGTTCGGTAACTCATCAAGCAATTGAAGCACAGCGCGTTCGGGCGTCGCAAGGGTAAGCGGCCAATCCCATTGGCCGAAAGGCTGCTCGATGAAACCTCCTCTAAATGAAGTCACATCGCGCCCTGAATCCTTCTCGATGTTCCATGACAGGTTAGTGAGCGCCCGCGTTATTGGTTCATTGGCAAAGAGACGTTGATCATTGTGAACGACAAACGCTACACCGAGCGAAAGGCGCTGCAACCATGTGGGTAATTTTTCGCCAGCATAGAGATGCACCTCTTTGGTTGCTTGCGGCAGGTAATGGGCATAGCCTTGGCGTTCGAGAGCGGTACGCCCACCCACGACAACCGGGTAATTCAAAATGGTCTGCAACGAGATGACAACTTGCTGCCATGTCAGAGGGCCACGCGGATTGCGCCAATAGAGTTGGCGCATCGGCTGCTCCAGCCTGCCAGATTTTACATATTGGCTTCGCAGCGATGTTGAATAGCCGTGGGTGGTGAGCCAGGTGGAATCCACCACTAACCCTTCGGGAAGGTGTTGCTCAAGCCAGTTTAGAAGATTGAGTTTTTGCGCAGTCATACTAAGCATATAAGCATATTTTCAAACCAAATTCCAGTTTGAAATAGGCTCAAAAACGCCAAAACCTCTTAAGCTTACATCAAGGTTTTAAATATCTTCAATCCACCATCACCGCTTCGGCCGCATGTTTTGCGCCTGATCGCAAGGGCTTTTCTTCCATAAACAGCAAGGCGATAAACGAAATACCAAAGCCAATCGCGGTTGCTAAAAACATCAGAAAAAAGTGATTTCCCGCCTCGCTGGCGCTGCCCGGGGGTGTCTCTCCGCCATTCAGCAAAATCGTACCAAAGACAGCCACCAGCAACGCGCTGCCAAGTTGGCGGAAAAAATTCATCGCGCCCGTTGCCGTTCCCAATTGGTGGGTCTTTACCGCGTTTTGAATGGCAACCGTCGTTGTCGGCAAAACCGTACCAAGGCCAATCGCAATCACGGTGAATAGCGCTTCAAGTTCCACCAAAGTCATGCGGTTTTGAAAGAAGGCGATGCATAGCGCTGCCACCGCCGCCACCAAGGTTCCACCCAGCGGCAGGCGCTTATAATGCGTGATGCGACCCATCGTCTGTCCGGCCATGGTGGCCCCCACAACGGTGCCTACCATAAAGGGGATCAGCGCAAGCCCCGAATCCGCCGCACTCATATGCCGCGCCGTTTCAAAATAAACGGGCATGAAAATGGTGGTCGCCACATAGGTTCCCATGCTGAACAGCGCCGCCGTTGTCGCGCTTGCCACCACTGGATTGGCGAGCATTTCAATCGGAATTAACGGCTCTTCCGCCACGCGAATACGCAGGACAAACAGCACCCAGAACACAAGCGATGCACCCAGCATCCCCATGATTGTCGGCGAAAGCCAAGCCGCGCGTGAGCCGCCTTGGTCAAGCGCCAACATCAAAGATATTGTCGCCAGCACGATCAGCACCGCGCCGGGTATATCAAGCTTGTGCGGGCGATGATGGATCGGCAAAAGCTTCAGCGTATTGGTTGTCATTATCCACGCCACCAAGCCAATCGGCAGATTGATCCAGAAGATCAACGACCAGTGCAGATGCTCGGTTAAAAAACCGCCCAACATCGGCCCCATGAGGCTGGCCAACAAATAGACGCTCGCAAAAAAGATCTGATATTTGCCGCGCTCTTTCGGGGCAACGATATCGGCGATGATGGTTTGCGCGAGCGAGATTAATCCGCCGCCGCCAAGACCCTGCAACCCGCGCGCCAGAATAAGGGCCAACATGGTAGGGGCCATCGCGCAGGCGATTGAACCCACCACAAAAATCGCAATCGCCGCCAGCATCGTAACGCGACGGCCATGGATATCACTGATTTTGCCATAAAGCGGCGTCACAGCGGTTGTCGCCAAAAGATAAAGGCTCGCGACCCAAGAGATCGAATTAAAATCGCCAAGCTCCCGCGCAATGGTCGGCAAGGCTGCCGCGATGATCGTCTGGTCCAGCGCGCCCAAAAACATGGCGATCATCGTGCCGGTTAAAATCGTCCAGATGGTTTTGGAGGGCAGCGGCGCGTGCGAAAGGGAGGCGTTCACGGTGTCGGCTCCCAGCGTTGTACTTCGCAATTTTGCATCCAATGTCCCGTCAGCGCATGAAAAAACGTACCATGGCCGATGACCGCAACCTTGGTCGCCGGGTGTTCTTTAAGCCACGTACGGAAGGCCTGCACCCGTTGTTCAAAAACGGTCAGCGGCTCGGTTACAAAAGGCGCTTGCACATCTGCCTCATGGTGCCACCACACTTCATCAAGATGATCAAACGCAAGCGCTGGAAAATCGGCCTTCAAAGTTGAGGGTGAGCGGCCAACATCGCAACTGCTCTCCAACCGTTCGCGATGGCGGCAGGTGATATAAAAGGGCAGGTTGCGTTCAGCAAAAATACCCAAGCCCGTCTGAATGGCGCGTGTCAATGGCGTGGTGATCACGAGATCGATCGGTTCATTGGCCAGCAATTGCTGCGTGGCAGCGGCCTGCTTTTCGCCAAGGGCTGTTAAGCGCGCGTCAAAATGGCCGGGGTCTTCGCCCGTGGCTTCATAATGCGCATTAAAGGTGGATTGGCCATGCCGGATCAGAAGAATCGATTTCACAGATTTTGCTCAGGTTAAGAGGGGTGGATAAATGATTTTCCGCCAAAGGGGAATCGCTTTTTATCCCTTATGTTGCAGCTCAACAGTGGGGCGAGACGCTTGCTACATCTCACGCTATGCACAATGATGACGAAGATACGGCCAAACGATAAAAAGGGTTCACGATGGCGAGCGATGATTTGATCCACTCTTCGGCCACCACGCTGATCGCGCGTCTTGCTAAAGGCGAGATCACCCCGCTCGATCTCCTCGACGCGCTTGAGCCCCGCATTGCCGAGATTGACCGCCACGTGAATGCCCTACCGACGCTTTGTTTCGAGCGTGCCCGCGATAACGCCAATCGCCTCATGGCAAAACCCGCCGACGCGCGTGGCCTTTTGCAAGGTATGCCCGTGGCGATCAAGGATTTGTCGAATGTCGCAGGCGTGCGCTCTACCCAAGGCTCCCCCATCTTTGCCCATTTTATTCCTGAAGCCTCCGATGTGATGGTCGAGCATATCGAGGCCGAGGGTGGCCTTGTCTATGCTAAGTCGAATACGCCGGAATTTGGCGCAGGCGCCAATACGTTCAATGAAGTCTTTGGCGCAACGCTTAACCCCTATGATACGAGGTTATCGGCGGCGGGCTCTTCCGGCGGTGCGGCGGTTGCGCTTGCTACAGGCATGGCTTGGCTGGCCCAAGGCTCCGATATGGGGGGTAGCTTACGCAATCCGGCGAGTTTTAATAACGTCGTTGGCCTTCGCCCCACACCCGGCCGCGTTGCGTTTACCCGCGGCGGACGTCTCGATTCAAGCCTTGGTGTGGAAGGCCCGATGGCCCGGAATGTCGAAGACCTGGCGCTCTTCTTAGATGCGATGAGCGGCGACGATCCGCGCGATCCGATTTCGAAACCAAGGCCTGCCATCCCGTTTCTCGCCTCAACCCGCCGCGGTAAAAAGCCAAAGCGCGTCGCCTATTCGCCCGATTTAGGCGGTATTACGCCGGTCGATCCTGAAGTGGTAGCGATTACCCGCAAAGCCGCAGAACAATGGGCCAAAGAGGGCGTCATCGTCGAAGAAGCGCATCCCGATGTGCAAGATGCCTACGCGATTTTTCAAACGATCCGCGCGGAAGGATTTGCCATCGGCATGGCGGGATTGCTGCGCGATCACCGCGCTCAGCTCAAGCCCGAAGTGATTTGGAATATTGAAAAGGGCCTGGCCCTCAGCATGGCCGATATCGCCAAAGCCGAAAAGGCGCGCACCGCTTTCATGCACCGCGTCGCCAATTTCTTTCAAATCTATGATTGCTTGCTGTGTCCTGCCACCATTACGCCGCCCTTCCCCGTGGGGGAGCGTTATCTCAAGCAATGCAATGGCGTCTCTTTCGAAACCTATGTTGATTGGCTTTTGATCGTTAGCGTTGCCACCTTGGCGGGCTGCCCGGCTTTGTCCTTGCCGTGTGGTTTTACGCATTCGGGTTTACCCGTTGGCTTACAAATGATTGCCCCATCCAATGGCGATGCGGCGCTGTTAGCATTCGCCTATCATCTTGAATCCGTTCTTGGACTTGATACCGTTAAACCGATCAAACCACGGATAAGCGTATAGATAAATATCGGTTAAGGCGGGCAGATGATAGCGGTCAGTGTCGGCATCAATGGATCACGCAGCGATATGACCGTTTTAAACGGTGTCTTGTAACACAAAGCAGGTATGGCTTCATCGTGATCAAAGATAAACGCGATGCCATGCTTTTCAATATCGGCTTCACGCAGCCAAGGCGAATGGTTCAAATCCGCACCGATCATTACATAGGGACGCATCGTTTGTCCCAAAGCCGCAAGACCTGCAACAAAGGGCGTACCGCCAATGATTTTAAGCGGTTGGTCGGTCCGCTCGCGCCAGGCTTTATCCACCGCTGTCGCGATCTCAACCATGGGCCAATTGCTGCGTGAAGGCTTACCGCGAAAAGGGTATAGCGCCTGAACGATAAAGCCGATACCGATGAGAAAGATTAAAACCAAAGCCGCTATCATCGCACGGTTTAGCTGCGGCATCGACCATTTGCGGCCCAATTCCATTACAATCCAAAGACCGAGCGGATTAAACATCGGCATCGCCCACATGTCTTTGGCAGATGATCCACTCACTAAAAAAAACGTGAAGACAAGCAAAATCGGGCTAAATACGATAACACGTAAAAAGATGACATCATCGCGCGGGGCCTGAACTCTTTCGGCGTTTAATAGCCCCCGAAGACCCACAGACGCTAAGATCAAAAGCATCGGCAAATGGTCTGCTAGCTGCGTGGCTAAAAAAACAAGCGGTGCGGAAGTAGGACCAGTGGCCCCTCGCTCAAGCGCGTATGCAAAGGGCTCAAAATTATTCTGAATAAGCCAGATGAGATGCGGTGAAAAAATAACAAGCGCGAGCGCGATGCTGACATAAGGCCTCGCAGTCATATACATCGCGCGGGTTTGTTGTTCAAAAAGCGAAAAGAAAAAAAGCACGATCAAGAGAATGGCAAAGGTATATTTGCCATAAAGCCCAAAACCGCCCAACGCGCCAAGCGCCAGCCAGAGCACCCAAGATCGCGGCTTTTGCCGAAGATGCGCATAGAGCAATATGCCTGCCGACCACAGCGGAAGTTGAATAACATTGTGATTAAATTCGAGCGTCGGCACCGTAAAATAATAGGCACCCATCATCAAAATCGTACCAGCGGCGGCCCGGATCGGATCCATCAGCAAACGCCCGAGCCTGTAAATGAACCAATAGGTCAGAGCCACGCAAAGCTGCCCGAGAAGATAAGGCCCCAAAATTACATTTTGTGTTAGCAATACCGAAATCTCGATCAGCCAAGCGGGTAGGGGCGGGTGCTTATAGGTGCCAATCAGCCAATGGGGCGCCCACACCAAACCTTCAACGACATCAAGCGGCGGCGCGTTGCTGAAATTGTAAGGGATGATCACCAAAATAAAACATTGAAAGGCGATTAAAGCGCTAATCAGTTTATAGGGTGCTGATAACTCCCGCATATTCATTTGATCGGGCCGCTAAAGGATGAATGATGGCCTTTTAGCAGATTTTTATCGTCTGGTCATCGTAATATATGGATGAATACGGATAAATCATCGAGTTTGCGCTTAATAAGCGAAGTATATTTATCCCTAAACCTTTAACGATCATCAAATCACCTGGTTTCCTTCACGAATTATTCTCATTTTAGCGATACAAACCTTTCTTGCCGTGTCTTGTAACGGCACTTGAAGGTGATTTTAACTCACAATGGTCAATCGGTTCCATCATCAATTTATGGGAGAGTGGGCCTCAGCCCCTTCATGCGCGTGCTGTGCAGCCCCCTTATCGCGCCGCCGCTTTATGGCTGGAACAGCGGCAAGCGCTGTTGCAGGTTTTGCGGCTGTATCGGGTGGCGTAGCGTCCGCCAATGAGGGGTTGCTTGAGCCTCGGCTGACGTTAAAAACCCCGCAAGACGGTCGACGTACCGTGGCGCTTACGCTGGATGCGTGTCCGGGCGGTTTTGATGCTAGGCTCATCGCTGCTTTGGTTGCTTGGCGGGTACCTGCCACCCTCTTCGTAACGGGTGCATGGCTTCATTCAAACCCCGCAGGGCTTGCCGTCATTCTGGCGCATCCGGATTTATTCGCCATTGGCAATCACGGTGCAAACCATGTGCCTGCCATTTTGGGCGAGCGCCGGATTTTTGGGTTACGGGTGGCTGGAGATCTGCAATCCATCCGCGACGAAGTAGGCCGTGGCGAAGAAGCTATAACAGGGGCAACGGGAGCAAAACCCATCTGGTACCGTGGCGCCACAGCGCTTTATAGCCCCTCAGCCGTGCCAGCGATTGAGGGCATGGGCTTTTCCATTGCCGGCTATTCGCTTAACGCCGATATGGGTGCCTCGCTTCCGGCGGATAGGGTGGCGTTTAGAATGCGCCAAGCCAAAGACGGCGACGTCATCATCGCCCACGCCAACCAACCCCACCGCCCCAGCGGCACAGGCGTCATCGCAGGCGTCCGCGCTTTGCTTGATGAGGATGTGAGATTCATCAGACTCGATGCCCTCACCCAGAGCATAGAGAGCGTGACGTAATAGGCATATCTTCCTTCTCCCGAACGGGAGAAGGTGGCCGCGAAGCGGTCGGATGAGGGCCTAGTGGTAGCCGATAAATACTCAACTGTTGCAGCTAAAAAACATCCATCAGACCCTCATCCGTCATGCTACGCATGACACCTTCTCCCGAACGGGAGAAGGAAAATAAGCCGATGAACTTAAATTGCGAGCAGAAAATCTTCCTTCTCTCATCCGGGAGAAGGTGGCCGCGAAGCGGTCGGATGAGGGCCTAGTGGTAGCCGATAAATACTTAACTGTTGCAGCTAAAAAACATCCATCAGACCCTCATCCGTCATGCTGCGCATGACACCTTCTCCCGTTCGGGAGAAGGAAAATAAGCCGATGAACTTAAAATGCGAGCAGAAAATCTTCCTTCTCTCATCCGGGAGAAGGTGGCCGCGAAGCGGTCGGATGAGAGCCTAGTGGTAGCCAATAAATACTTAACTGTTGCAGCTAAAAAACATCCATCAGACCCTCATCCGTCATGCTGCGCATGACACCTTCTCCCGATCAGAAGAAGGAAAATAAGCCGATGAACTTAAATTGCGATCAGAAAATCTTCCTTCTCCCATCCGGGAGAAGGTGGCCGCGAAGCGGTCGGATGAGGGCCTAGTGGTAGCCGATAAATACTCAACTGTTGCAGCTAAAAAACATCCATCAGACCCTCATCCGTCATGCTGCGCATGACACCTTCTCCCGTTCGGGATAAGGAAAATAAGCCGATGAACTTAAAATGAGAGCAGAAAATATTCCTTATAACATCCGATAAAAAGAAAATAAGCCTGTCTATTCCGCGCTACTTTAGCTTGATCTTGTCTCACCCCCGCTTCGGCGGGATAACGCCCTTCTTCAAAATGAAGCAGCCATAAAACCGCGTCTCGCCCGTTTGAATAACGCAATAGGATTTCTTGGCCCGCTCGTAAAAGGCCATGCGCTCAATCGTTCCCATTGGCAGGCTCTTCTTCTCGGCGCGGTCGATCTCGCGTTGGACTTCCTCTTGCACCTTGGGGATGTCGTTCGGCACGCCGACAATCTCCATGCGCTCCGCCGGATGGTCGACGAAGCTGTCGAGTGGCATCACCGAGAGGATCGCGCGGATGGCTTCCGCCGCCGTCGTATTGTCGATTCGGAGCAGGCGGCCGAGCTTCGTTTCACGCGCCACCGAGTCGGCAGGGAAGTTCGTATCCGCGATCACGAGGTCGTCACCATGGCCCATCGCGCGCAACGCGTAGAGCACATCCGCATTCAGCAGTGGATTAATGTTTTTAAGCACCTCAAAGCCTCCCTTATTCACCTCAATGATTGACGGGTCTATCTCAAATGCCAGTCTTATTTGCGTAATTGTCCCTATTCGCCGTAGGGAATCCAGATATTTTTGATCTCCACCGCATGGCTTAAAAACACCGGGCCTTCCGCCGCTTTCGGGTCATACCAATCCGTCTCAAGTCCTTGATCCACCAGCGTTCTTTTTAAATTTCCGATGGAAAACCTTTCCACCTCAGCCGATAATTCCACCGAGCCAAAGGCCCAAACGGCATCGACATCATCATGCTCGGCCAAAACCTTGCCCAAAGCCCGTGATTCCCCTGTAACAATATTGATGACACCCGCAGGAATGTCAGATGTTTCAAGGACTTGGGTTAGATCGGTGGCGGAAAGCGGGTGCCACTCGCTTGGCACCACAACCACAGCATTCCCCATCGCCACCAAAGGCGCAACAAGGCTGATCAGCCCTAACAGCGGCGCCTCGTTCGGGCAAATTATCCCAGCGATTCCAAGGGGTTCCTTCATTGCAAGTGCGACGCCGCGCAAGGGCGGCGTATGCACTATTCCTTCATATTTATCGGCCCACGCGGCATAGGTGAACAGGCGGCGGATAGAAGTTTGCACTTCTTTTCGAGCAATTGTCTTGGAATCGCCTGTCATTTTGGCAATTGTCTGAGCAAAATCATCGCTGCGCGCGGATAAATTCTCGGCCCAATAGTATAAAATCTGTGCGCGGTTATGGGCGGTTACTTTACCCCATCCCTCAGCACTTCGCGCCGCGGCAACGGCATTGCGGATATCTTTGCGATTACCTTCGCCAACCTCGCCCAATACTTCACCTTTGGGTGAAAGCACAGGCCGTACATAATTCCCATCGGGCCGTATTTGCTTCCCCCCAATGAACAGTTTGGCCGTCCGGTCAATTTCAGGAAACTCAAATCCACCTTTTTTTTCAATGGCTTGTGGCAATTCTGGTAAGGGTTTCCGGGGCTTTCTTTTGGCCCAAGCGGTCGGTTTCAGATAGGCATAAGCGCCTTCCTTCCCCCCTTCGCGCCCAAAGCCCGACTCGCGATATCCGCCAAATCCAACCGAAGCATCGAACAAATTCGTCGCATTGATCCAAACCACACCGGCCTTTAATTTCGGAGCAATATCAAGGGCTAAGCCAATGGTTTCACTCCATACGCTGGCTGCCAATCCATAGCGTGAGTTATTGGCCAGCATCACCGCTTCATCGGGCGTTCTAAACGTCATGGACACCAAAACAGGCCCAAAAATCTCCTCAACCGCCACCGTTGAAGACGCAAACACATTGGTTAAGAGGGTAGGCGGGTAAAAGCTCCCCGAAGCAGGCAGATTGCCCGATGGCTGATAAAGCTCAGCCCCTTCTAAAACCCCTTTTTCAACCAGTTTTTTGATCCGTTCAAGCTGAACAGGCGCAATAATGGCCCCGATATCAATGGTTTTATCGAGCGGATCGCCAATCCGCAGCGTTTCCATTCGACGCTTTAATTTGGCGATAAACCGCTCAGAAATGCCCTCCTGAAGCAATAAACGCGACCCAGCGCAGCAAACTTGGCCCTGATTGAACCAAATTGCGTCAACAACGCCCTCAATCGCTCCATCAAGATCCGCATCGTCAAACACGATAAAGGGCGATTTGCCACCAAGCTCCAAAGTAAGCGATTTCCCGGTGCCCGCGGTCCGTTCCCGTAACATGCGGCCCACTTCGGTGGACCCGGTAAAGGCGATTTTGTCGATATCAGGATGCTCCACCAGCAACGCGCCCGTTGCCCCGTCCCCCGTGACAATGTTCAAAACACCATCGGGTAATCCGGTTTTTTGGGCCAATTCGGCGAATAAAAGCGCGGTTAAAGGGGTAAACTCGGCCGGTTTGAGCACAACTGTGTTGCCGAAAGCCAAAGCTGGCGCAATTTTCCACGCCAACATCAAAAGCGGGAAATTCCATGGAATAATCTGACCCACGACGCCAATGGGCGAGTGATCCGGAAACTCACTCTCCTGAATCTGCGCCCAACCGGCATGGTGGTAAAAATGCCGTGCCACCAAAGGCACATCAATATCCCGCGCCTCCCGGATCGGCTTACCATTATCAAGCGATTCCAGCACTGCAAACAACCGACTATGCCGCTGAACCATCCGCGCTAATGCATAAAGATGCCGCGCCCGGCCATGCCCGCCCAATTTCTGCCAAGGCCCTAACGCCGCCTTTGCCGCAGCAACCGCCAAATCGACATCTTCTTGCGAGCCTTGAGCGATTTTTCCGAGTTTTTTCCCGCTTCCCGGCTCAAGGGCCTCAAAATAATGCCCCGAATGAGGGGAATGCCATTGGCCGCCTATAAAATGGCCAAATCCATCGGCATGGGTTTTAAGCCAAGCCCGAACCTCTTTGTCGGCCTCGGGGGCTAACCCATACTCCATCGTATCGAAATAGTGCTGAACGCTCATCACTTTAGCCTACAGAATGGCGATTATAGGCCGAATAGCGGCCCGTTATATGGTGTTCTAATTGCCGCTCAATATCGGCGAGGAGACTTGAAGCACCCACCCGAAATAAGCCCGGCTCAAGCCATTCGCGCCCAAGCTCTTCTTTCATCAAAAACTGATAATTCAGAACATCTTTTGCCGCGCTAATACCGCCAGCGGGCTTAAATCCGACCTTTATCCCCGTCCGATCATGGTAATCACGGATTATTCGCAGCATCGTGAGCGAAACCGGAAGACTGGCATTAGCGGCTTCTTTCCCGGTCGATGTTTTAATGAAGTCGGCCCCCGCCATCATGCAAACCATCGATGCTTTTGCGACATTTCGCAATGTTTTGATATCGCCCGTTGCCAAAATGGCCTTTAAATGGGCTTTACCGCAGGCCTGCCGAAAATCTCGCATTTCATCATAAAGCGCTTTCCAATTACCCGTCAGAACATGCTCACGCGTAATCACACTATCAATTTCCTGGGCGCCATCCTTAACGGAGGCCTCAATTTCCCGAAGTTTGACGTCATGCGGTACAAGCCCCGCTGGAAATCCGGTCGAAACAGCCGCAACCGGAATGCCCGAGCCTGAAAGAGCATCAACCGCAGCAGCCACATAGCGATGATACACACAAATGGCGCCCGTTTGGATGGTTCGGTCGCCCATTCCAAGACGTGCCAAAATATCCTCGCGAACAGGTCGCAACGCTTTTGCGCATAAGCGTCTAACCCGCGCCTCGGTATCGTCGCCCGCCAGCGTTGTTAGGTCGATACAGGTGATCGCTTTAAGCAGCCAGGCCGCTTGCGCATCCTTTTTAACCGTTCTTCGCCCGGGTAAAGAGCTGGTTCGGCGTTCAACGGCTGATAAATTGACCCGAATATCGTCGATCCAGCCGATATCAAACGGGCGCGGCGCATTTCGCGCCTCACCCTCTTCCCTCCTGTCATATCCTGTCTGGAGCGAAACCAAGCTTGTCATACCTAAATTGGTAAGGTTGCAGGCGCGGACTGTCAATTCATCGTACCATCCGTGTGTTTCAACTTGCCTCATCCTTAGGGCTTGGCCCATGATGGGTGAAAAGAGATCATCCGTCCAAGGAGGAAGACATGCCTGATTTTCCCATTATCGATTCCCATGTTCACCTCTATGACGTTGATAGGCTTCGTTATTCATGGATGTCCCATGTCCCACAATTGGCCCTCACGACAACCATGAAAGAGTTCGATATGGCCCGCCAATCGGTGGATGTCGAGCGGTTGGTCTTTGTCGAAGTCGATATCGATCCGGGGCTTCATCTCGAAGAAGCTCGCTTTGCGGCGGGTTTAGCGGCAAAAGATGGTCGGATCAGTGCTATCATAGCCCACGCCCCGGTCCATAATGGTAGCGCTGTCGAAGCTGATCTCGTGGCACTTAAGGCCATACCGGGCGTCCGAGGGGTTCGGCGTCTTATTCAGCAAGAACCTGATCCTACGGTCGTTTTATCGCAAGATTTTATAGACGGTGTGCGTTTGCTCGCCAAATATGACCTTAGTTTTGATATTTGCATCAAACATTATCAACTCGCCTATGCGATTGAACTGGTCAAACGCTGCCCTGAAGTGTTCTTTATTTTCGATCATATTGGCAAGCCCGATATTCGAAATGGTCTCGTCGAGCCTTGGAAAAGCCAGATGCGGGAGCTGGCCAAGCTGCCGAATATCGTGTGCAAGATGTCGGGTGTTGTGACCGAGGCTGACCATCATACGTGGAAACGGGAGCAGCTTCGACCCTATATCGAGCATACGTTAGATGTTTTTGGCTTTGATCGCATAATGTTTGGTAGCGACTGGACGGTGGCCAGTTTGGCGCTGGACTATCCGACATGGGTGGAAATTTTAGATGATATATTGGCTGGAGCAAGTGACGATGAGAAACGGAATTTTTGGCGGAGAACGGCCATTAAAGCCTATAAATTGCACATAAAATAAAAAATAGCTCTACTGTCTTCATTTTTGAACCTGCGGCCCATAGAGTGGCCGCTTTTGCTCCATTAATCGACACAAATGCCAATCCTTATGGAACCGCAACGTGTTCTGATCATTGACCTCTTATTCTGCTTTACGGGTGGGGGTCAGAACATGAGTGGCATCGAAAAATTTTCTAAAAATCGGCCAAAGGGTAACGATCTATATTTTTCGGGTGACGACGGAATGCCCGAAATAAATCCTGAAAAAATTTGCTTTGTGATTATCAAATCGCGCGAATTGGATAGCGAGGATTCTGGCGTCGAGGCGGACGCATCTAATGAAACGGATGACGGGTTCACCAGTATTTTAACGGATAAAGGTAAGGGTCCGACAAAGGCCGAATTAACGGCCTTTATCGAGGCCATGGATGAGGACGAACAAAGCGCCATTGTTGCCATGATGTGGATTGGTCGTGGCGATTATGATGCGCCAGATTGGAAAAGCGCCGTAGAAGAGGCACGCGCTAGGCACTCAGGCCCAGTCAGTCAATATCTCCTCGGCACGCCGCTGTTATCGGATTATCTTGAAACCGCTCTTGCCGAATATGGCGAGTCATGTGCCGATTTTGAAAGAGATCGGCTTTAAATTATATCTTTCGACCTTGTCAGTCGATTTCAATTCGATGCATGGAATGGGCGTCATTCCTTTATGCGTCGGATATTTTCATGCCATCCAATGACTCAATCTCGGCTCAAGCGATTATAGCAGGCAGTTTAGCTGGTATTGTCGGGTTTTCGAGTTCTTTTGTTATTGTTTTGCATGGATTGCAAGCCGCAGGCGCTTCCTCTGCCGAGGCGACATCCGGCATTATGGCCTTATCGGTGGCGATGGGGCTTGGTGGAATCGGGTTGAGCGCGCTCTCGCGAATGCCCATTAGCGTCGCATGGTCGACGCCCGGTGCCGCGCTGTTGACGACCACGGGATATATCGAAAGTGGCTTTGCGGGTGCGGTCGGTGCCTTTTTGCTTTCGTCGATTTTGCTGATTTTTGCAGGGATTTTCAAGCCTCTGGGCCGGGCGGTATCGGCCATTCCAGCCCCGTTAGCAAACGCTATGTTGGCCGGAATTTTATTGCATCTCTGCCTCGCCCCGGTCCATGCGGTGGCCGAAAACCCGTGGATTGGGCTGTTTATTATCCTGATTTGGGCCATAACCGCCCGGCTAAAACGCCTTTTGGCGGTGCCTGCGGCCTTGGTGAGCGTCTTAATCGTGATCGGATTGACGAAGGGCGGCGGATCGTTTCAGCCGATTGAATTTTTTGCTCCCCCGATCCTCGTCCTGCCCGTATTTTCACTGTCTGCATTCTTAAGCGTTGCGTTTCCGCTCTTTCTCGTCACCATGGCATCGCAAAATATCCCCGGCATCGCCGTTTTGGCCGTAAATGGCTATAAACCGGAGCCGGGACCGCTTTTTACGGTCACGGGGGTTTTGTCTCTCTTATCCAATCCTTTTGGCGGTCATGCTGTTAATCTGGCGGCGATTACGGCTGCAATGTGCGCGGGTCCAGACGCCCATACCGACATAAAAAGACGTTATTGGGCCGGCATTGCCTCCGGGCTGGTCTATATCGTTTTCGGCATTTTTGCTGGAGCGGCAACCTCCATCATCGGCATATCGCCGCCGATTTATATCGAGGCCGTGGCCGGGTTGGCGTTGATAGGGGCCTTTTCAACGGCACTCTTTGCCGCGTTATCGGACAGCGAGTTTAGGGAAGCGGCCGCCATAACGTTCCTCGTTTCGGCCTCTGGGCTTGTTATTTTTAGTGTCGGAAGTGCGTTTTGGGGCTTAATCGCCGGCGGGTTTATTCTCATGCTCCGCTATAAAGGCAGGTCAGCATAGCTTGATTGGATGAAAGGTGGGGGTTTTCCTTTCTGATCGGGGCAGGCTATGATCAGTTATCTATTATGCTTTCAGGAAGAATTGCCGGAGACTGTCATGACCGCCCTGCCTAATTCGCTCGCCGCGCGCGACATCGAATATTATTTTCATCCTGTAACGAATGCGCGACGGCATGAGCAAGTTGGCCCTATGATCATCTCAAAGGGCAAGGGCGTCTATGTCTATGATGACGCGGGCAAAGAATATATCGAAGCGATGGCCGGGCTATGGAGCGTCGCTGTTGGCTTCGGGGAGGATCGATTGGTGCAAGCTGCCACGCGCCAAATGGGCGAATTGCCATTTTATCATTCGTTTTCTCATAAATCGCATCCCACCGCGATCGCGCTGGCAGAGCGGATGGTTAAAATGTCCCCCGGCCATATGGGCAAGGCCCATTTTGTCAACTCTGGATCGGAAGCGAATGATACCGTCATCAAAATGATCTGGTTTTATAACAATGCCAGAGGCAAGCCTGAAAAGAAGAAAATTATCTCCCGCATTAAGGCCTATCACGGCATTACGATGATGTCGGCAAGCCTGACGGGGTTGCCCAATAATCACCGCGATTTTGACCTGCCCTTTCCTCAAATTAAGCACGTGTCATGCCCGCATCATTATCGCTTTGCCGAGGCGGGTGAGACGGAAGAAGACTTTGCAACCCGGCTTGCCAAGGAATTGGAAGACAGGATTTTGGCCGAGGGGCCGGAAACCGTAGCAGCCTTTATTGGAGAGCCTGTCATGGGCGCGGGCGGTGTGTTTATCCCACCTCAGACCTATTGGCCCAAAATGCAGGAAGTTTGTCGGAAATACGATATTTTGATCGTTGCCGACGAAGTGATCAATGGGTTAGGGCGCACGGGAAATGTCTGGGGCTGCGATACTTACGGGATTACGCCGGACTTTATGATTTGTTCCAAACAGATCACATCCTCCTATGTGCCTTTGGCTTCGATTACGTTTACCAATGAAATCTACAATGTCATTGCCGACAATACCGCCAAAATCGGCACCTTCGCCCACGGTTTTACGACATCCGGCCATCCATTGGCGATGGCCGTTGCCATGGAAAATTTGGATATTATTGAAGAACGCAATTTGATGGGTCGGGTCAACGAATTAAGCCCGCATTTTCTAAAGCGATTGCATAGCTTCAAAGATCATCCGCTGGTTGGCGAAACGCGGGGTGTGGGTTTGATTGGTGCCATTGAACTGGTCGCAGATAAAAAAACCAAAGCGGCATTTGAAAAGCCTAGTGCAACGGGTCTAAGGCTGGCGGAACTCGGTCATGAAGAGGGCGTTATTTTCCGTCCCATCGGCGATATTCTGGCGTTCTGCCCGCCTCTCATTATAACCGATCAGCAAATTGATGATATTTTTGATCGATTTGGTAGAGCCTTAGATCGCCTTACCGTCTAAATCATCATTCTAAACAGATAGGAATTGGAACATGAGCGGTAATGGAAAAATTGCAATGATTAC
>Ga0316217_10001753_pt1 | contig 27435 bp, 41 predicted proteins | sample 1anoAmetaG_FD_203633 | JGI IMG/M metagenome (GOLD analysis project Ga0316217, IMG submission 203633) | Freshwater microbial communities from Trout Bog Lake, Wisconsin, USA - 1anoA | ecosystem: Environmental > Aquatic > Freshwater > Lake > Hypolimnion/Profundal zone | place: USA: Wisconsin...
CGTTGTGCCTCCTGGTGAGCCGTCTGAAGGGCGCTTCAGCCCAGCGGCTTCGGAAGGAGGACTTCCCGGAGGTCCGCAAGAAACTCTGGGGTGACCACTTCTGGAGCCCGAGCTACTGCGCCATTTCATGTGGCGGTGCGCCCCTGGAGATCATCAAGCAGTACATCCAAGACCAACGGAAGCCTGCGGACAAGGGCACGGCTTGACCCCTCCCTGAAGGAAGGGGGTTGCGCCGCAGTTTGCTCAACGCCCGACGTGCCGGTGGTGGACATCTGCCCCTCGGGCACCGGATCCGGGTCCGGAGCCGATTCAACCTCTACTTCGTCCAACTCGAAGGTCACCCCGTCCTGAACCTCGGACACCACCCTGGAGGTGGTGAACATGGATTCGACGGCGGAGGAGAGTTCTTCGGTTTCCCGGGAATCGTCCTGGGCACCGAAATTTGGGGACATGGGCAGGGACATGCAGGTTTCCGTCGAATGGTCTGGTCGAATGGGTCGAATACTTGGTTTGGTCGAATTACCCGCCGTCAGCCAGCCTCATACATGTCCAGGTTCATGTTCAAGGCCAAGTCGTTCCTATGAATCCCGTCCAGGACGTCCTCGGCATGCGCCCGGATGATTTCGCCATCCTTGAAGCGGATGTCGAACCAGGGCGGATCGACGGGGCCGTGGGAGTTCACCAGCCGGACGAACTCGAAGGGTTCCCCATCGCGTCCCGGGTAGGCCCGGAGGGAGTCACAGAAGCCGGCCTTGAAATGGATCCCGGCGTCCGCCAGGGCACCCACGACAGCCTCCGGCGTCAGGGCCTGGTAGTCGAAGTCATCTTCAAGGGCGTTCAGGTCCATGGTCTTGGCCATCTCGCGGGTCTTGGCCATGCGGGACACGACCTCCCCATCCAGTCCATCCACGAGGGCCAGGTCCTGCCTTCCCCTCTCATCCATGGCCGCAGCCATCTGCCGGGTCTCGGAGACCAGTTCATTCAGCCGGTGGCGGGCAGCCAGGATGTGGGACTCGAATTCGGCCAGAGCCCCCGGCAGGGGCCGTTCCCGGGACAGGACGAAGGAACTGCCGGTCACGAAGTTTCCCAGGTGCTCCCAGGACTTGGTGAGCCGGGCCCGGGCCTCCTGGTCGTTAGCCAGGGCATGAGCATAGGCATAGGCATAGGCATGACCGTAGCCGTGTCCAGGTTCGATTTTATGGTCGTTTGAGTGCTCATCGCCCGGAAACTCGAGTTCATCCTTGTCCGGATTCTCGGTATCTCGGGCCCGGTCCTCGGCGGCGATCCGCTCCAGGATGGACTCGTCGAACGGTGCGACCTCGAAGGAGTGGGCCTCCTCCACGGCGTCCTCGATCGCCCCGAGCATCAGCGCGGTCACGGCGGCATCCGCCAGTGGAACCGCCAGCGAACCGGCGAGCTTGATCGTCTCCGTGGCGCCCAGGGCCGCCAGACTGGAAGCGGTCACGACCGGCTCCCCGGTCAAGGCCGCCAGCGACGGGCCGGCCGCCGCTGGGACGGAGAGGGCAACCGATGGATCAAGATCCTGGGTGAGCTCAGTGACTTCAGCAGGGGTCAGGGACAGGTTCATGGCGGCCTCCCAGGGTGGGCGATTCAGGTGCGGTTACGCGGCCTTGGCGACGGAGGTGCCGGGGACGTTCTTGAGGAAGGCCTTGGTGATGTCCTGGGCATAGGCCGGGTCACCGGCTGCCAGGGATCCACTGATCCAGGCGTTCACCAGGTCGGTGGTGTGGGCAAGCCGGTAGTCCCTGCTCACCAGCTCCACGTCGGCCAGCTTCTCGTTGAACCCGGCCTGCTTGAACCGAGCGGCGGTTTCCGGGTCGAGGCTGGACAGCCTGGAGTCCATGACGCCGGCGCCGAAGGCCTCCGCGACGTGATTCCAGATTTCCGGGTCATCCAGGTCGTCGCCCTGGCTGCGTTCCTGGACCGTCCCGATGATCCCCAGGGCGGTGCTCACCGCGTCGGCCTGGCTTAGGCTCTCCCGGACGTAGGGGTCGGTGGACAGGGCCGGCATGTGGGCGATGCTGCCCAGGGTGTGGCGGAGGATGGAGCGGGTCTCCTCGTGGCGGATCGGCAGCCCGGAGAGGCTGGCACCGGGTTCCTCGTCCATCAGGAAGGCGACGGGGGCGACATTGATCGTGTCGAGGTTGCTCATGATCCGGCCGGCCACGATGTCGAAGTCGGGGCTCTGTCCGTGGGACAGGCTCTCTTCGATGCTGGCGGCCTCGTATTCGAGCATCTGCCCCAGTTCGCCCGGCTGGAACTGCATGGCGCCGTAGAGGTGGTCGAGCATCAGGGCGTGCCCGGCCTCGGCCGCGGCGAAGGAGATGCGGGTGATGGGGGCCTCGCCCTCGGGCAGGCCCCGGGTCGGCAGGGCCACCGTGCTGGAATCGCCAGCGAAGCCCTTCACGTCCCCGGCGTTGGTGTTCCGGATCAGGCGGCCGGCGGCCACACCCTCCGGAGTCAACTGGTAGGCGGTCGCGGGAGCGCCCTGGACCAGCTTCCGGGTCCAGGCCTCGTCGCGGACAAAGCCGTTCTGCTTCACGGCGCGGTCGAGATCATCCAGGGAAGCGTCGACCCGGGGCACTTCGGTGAAGAAGCCCTTGGTCAGTTCCTCGATGATGCGCTCGACCCGCTCCGCAACGATTTCGGCGGGAGGCATGGCCACGATCCCGGTCTCGAGGTCGTCCTCGTTGACCTGCATGGTCTGCCTGGGACGGGCCGGTTGGACGTCGAGGTCGATGGGGTCGACCTTGGGAGCGGGCCGGTTGGTCAGGCCCTCCTGGGCGGAGACCGAGCGCAGCGTGACCGCCCCGCCGGTGTCGGCCACGGGGGAAGCCTGGGACTTGTTCCGGGCGATCTCCGCGTCGGAGTTCATGTCGTTCAGAGACATGATGGCGGTGACCGCCAGCGAGCGGAGCTGCAGATGGGTAAGGGTCAGGGGAACCCCGTTCAGGCGGGTCGGAGGAATCGCGGCGACCACGGCGGCAGCCGCCGGGTCGAAGAACCGGTAGGCCCGGTCCACCACCATCTGGACGCTGGGCACCGCGGCCGGCCGGTTGGCCATCTCGGCCAGGTCCGCCAGGTCCGCGACCTCATCCAGGGTGAATCCCTCCTGGCCGGTGGGGGAAACGACGGTGGGATCGAGATCCGCGCCGAGATCCACCCCGTCATCGGCGCCCCAGACGGGCATGTCCTCATCCAGGTCCAGGCTGATCTCGGAATCGCAGCCGTAGGCGGTGATGATCGCGCCCTGGGTGGGGTAGGCTTCCTGGTCCTGGCCAAGCGTCTGCGAGGTCGGGTTGGGAGCGAAGGCATCGAAGTCGGGGGTGAGGGTCATCGGAGACTCCAGGTCCTGATCGAATCACGAGGGGAGAAGTTCGGCGCCGGAGCCATTCCTGAGGCTCCGGCGCCGGGGGTCCTATACGAGAACCTTGGCCTTGCGCAGGTCGGCGCTGTCACCCTTGGTGATGACGACCTCCTTGCCCGCGGCGAGATCCTTGAGCTTGGCGGTCAGGGCGCCAGCGCCCTTCTGGCCCAGGAGCGCCTGGGTGACGCTGTCGACACCCTTGGCGTTCAGGGCGTCCTTGACGTTGGCGACGGTCCTCTCCGAGGCGGGGTCGTTCGGGTTGAAGGAGGGCTTGGTGCCGTTGGCGCCGGTGGCGACGTTCTCGACCACGCCGGCCTTGCGCAGCTTGGCGAAGTCGCCCTGGCTCAGGCTGTCGATCTTGGTGATGTCGCCGTTCAGACGGCTCTTGGCCTAGTCGGGCAGCGCATCGAAGCCCTTCTCGGCGACGGCCTTGGTCAGGCGCTCGGCGTCCCGGGAGTCGATGGGCTTAACCGCCCAATCCGGATCCCGCTGCTGGGTGCGCTGCTGGCCCTCGGGCTTGGGCGCCCTGGGCTCGCGCAGCTCGACCTTGCGGACGTCCTTGATTTCCATGGCGTCGGCAATCTTGTAGAGCATGCCGATGGTGCCGGCGGAGTAGGCGGTCTTGACCGAGGCAACGATGGCCTCGGGCTCCAGGCCCGGGTTCGCCGCGATGGCGAACTCGAGGCTCCGCTCCATGTTGGGGGCGTAGTCGAAGAGGTTGGGCTTGAAGGTGCTCCCCTCCTTCTTGGTGCCGTCCAGGATCATGGTGTTCTTGGCCTGGGCGGCGGAGGCCAGGGCCATCACCTCGCGATCGGCCAGGACCGCGTCCTTGACGGACTGCGGGGCCTGGGTCAGCAGGTCCAATTGTTTCGTGACCTTGGCAGTGCAGTACTGACCCACCGTGCTCACCGGCTCATAGGGAACACCCTCGGCATTGGCCCGGATGGAATCCCAGTTGTTGAGGCGCTCGGCGGCGTGGCTCTGGATCAAGGCGGCCTGCTCGGCGGCCTTCAGGGTCTTGAAGTCGCCCTTGTTGGCGCCTTCGACCGAAGGAACCGAGATGGCCAGGCCGTGGCCCTGCCAGGTGGCGACCGCGGCGGCGATGGCCTCGCCTCGCAGGCCGTTGACCCGGTTCATCTCGCGGATCATGCCGTCGGAAGCCGGCTGCGCATTCCAGGCTTGGGTTTCCTGCAGCTCGGGCTCGGCGCCGGGCTCGTAGTCCGGGGAAGTAGAGGCCGGGACCGGGTCGCCGCCCAGAGTGACGTCCTGGTTGGCCTGGGGCGCCGGGGTGCCCTGGGCCTTGTTCAGGGCGCCGATGATGCGCTTGGCGTTGGCCTCGGAGATGTTGGCGGCATTCCCGCTCTCCAGGAACTCATCGATGGCCCGGCCTCGGACGAAGCCGCTTTCCTTCATCGCCGCGATGGCGTCCTTGTTCTCTTCCATCCGCATGACCTGGTCGGGACGTGCCAGGGCCTTGCCGGCAGGGGCCGGGGCGGGGGCAGGCTCATTCTCCAGGGAGTCGAGGCTGATCTCGGTTTCGGGCTGATCCAGCGCCGCACTGGTGCCGGTCACTACGGGGGCGTTGTTTTCGAGAGCGTGGTCCTGCTCAAGAGCAGGAGCGCCGACCTCACGATCGATCTGGGGGTTCATGGAATCTCCTTGAGCCGACACTGGCTACTAGGAGTTTCGTCCTCGACAATTCTTTATTAGACAAAAAGCCAGACAGGGGGCCACGATGCGCCCCTTTTTGGGACTCAACTTGGCTGTCCCTGCTCTTTTACGCTGCCCACCGAATTCCGGTTCCGGCGGTTCGGATTCAGGCGTTGAGGACGGTCTCGATGGTGACCGCCCAGCCCACCTCTTGTGGAATTTTCAGGATCCCGTTTGAATGGCCGTCAAGATGCCGTTTTCAAAGTAGAGGAAGTTCCCTCCGCCATAGCACCACTGTTCGCGTTCAACCTGATCTCCGTAGACGCTGCGGTTGATGGAGGAGGGCCTCCCCCAACTGGAGTGCGAGGCTCGATCCGCCGTCATCCCAATGTCCACTCCCAATTTGTGCCACTCGGCATACTGTTTCCGCTCTTCCTGCTTAGCCTCAGCCAATCTTTTTGTCTCCGCTGCTTTGCGCTCGGAGAGGCGCTTTGCATCCACAGCCTTCTTCATTCCGTGCAGATCGCCGATAATTGCTTCGGCCCGCCGGTAGGAGGGATCCCCTTTGGGAATGTAGGAGAGCCTGGACTCGATGGTGTTGGCAGCCACAGCGTTGTAGCCGGTCTTCCTCATGCCGTCCAAGGCCGCCTGCATGGAGGTGAGGTGCTCGGAAGGGGGCAGTGCCTTGAGCTTCGCCTCTGTGTTCCGCTGCCTCTCGACGGCCGCCTCGTGCTCGGCCGCCGCCTGTTTTACTTCGGCCTCCCTATCTAAGGATTCCTTGGTTTCCGTGATGAAGGTGATCCCGCCAACCGTGATGATCAACCCGAAGACCACCCAAAGCAGGCCGCTGGCACCGTTCAATTTGATTTTCATGAGTTCTCCTGAAGCCTAAATACCAATCTAACCGGGGTGGCCCCAGGCGACGATCCGAGTGACATCCTCACCGTCCTTCATGATGGTGGGATGTCACGGGATATTGCGCTGCCGCAGCCAGCATCCGCTCTCGGATAAGGGTCTTGAGGGCATCCGGCTTGAGCACCTCGGCATCCGAGCCGAACTGCAGGATCCACCGCGTCGGGGCGTTCAGTTCCGTGGCCAGGAAGCGGACGACGACCCGCCCGGTCTCCTCCTCCCGGCGAACGGCAACATCAGGGAGGCCCGGAGGTGATTCGAGCAGCGCCTGGGGCCAAGTGCGACCGGACACCCGGACCTCGATCTCGAAGGCCGGGTCAGGCTCGGACCAGCCGCCGATCTGATAGCGGGCGGCATGGCGCAGGGGGGATTCGTCCGGGATCACCGCCAGGGTGCGCAGCGCCTTGGCCTGCTCCATCCGGTTGAGCCGAAGATGAACCGCCCGGTTCTTGGCGATGTCCCAGACCAGCAGGAAGGCCCCGCCGGCGAAGACGTCATGGGTCAGGCAGTAGGGGAAGACGGCCCGGGTCCAGGAGGGCCGGCCCGGCGGACAGTAGGTGAGCTCGAGCTGGAGAGGCCCGCTGGGATTGCCCAGGGCCTTGAAGACCTCCACCTGCACGTCCGGGTTCAGGGTCGGCGGGTCGTAGACCGTCCCGTTGAATCGGATCCGGCTCACCAGGGTCTCGAACAGGGCCCTGTCCTTGGAGGACATCTGCGCCCCAGCCAGCTTTTCGATGGTCTGGAAATGATTCGACCACACCTCGGGACCGGCCTGCTCAAGGGCCATGGATGCGATCTTGAGGGCCGCCAAGGCATCTGGAGTGATGGTCTCGTCCCACTTGGGGCCGCGGCTCATCACCAGCCGCACGATGGAGGCGCCATTCCGGGCGTGGCGGGTCTTGTCGAAGGTGGCTCCGTCGGCGACCAGGACGTCCACCGTCCGGTCGGCCTGCCGAGGGCTCTTATCCAGGGCCTTGGCTAGTTCCTCGCGGGTCATCCCGTCGGGGCCGGCCTCGCGGAACAAGCGCACCGCCTTGAGGAGGGAGGGCACGCCGACCTTGCGCTTGGAGTCAGGGACTGGTGCTGGGGGGCGTCGGATCATGACGCGGCCGTAAAGGCATCCATTCCCCGGGCAGATCCAGGCAGGCTGGTGCGCAGGAGCACTTCCAGATAGGTCCGGCCAACCTCATCCTTCTTACCAAGGACGCCTAGAAGCGTCAGGACGTCGCCCATGGCGCGGTGCGGCGCCGGGTTGGTCACCTGATGGAACGCGGACAGGGCCTTCAGGCTGCGCCCGACCTTTTGGTCCCACTTGATCCCGTTGCAGGAGCAGACCCACTTCGCCTCCAGCGCCGGCGGGCAGATGGCGGAGACGAAGCCCTTGTCGAAATGGGCGTTGTGCGCGATCACGAGTTCGCATCCGGCGATCAGCCCCGCCACCTTGCCCAGGTCCAATCGGTGCCCGGCGACCATGGCGTTGGTGATGCCGTTGACGCGGGTGGCGTCCGGGGGGATCGGGAAGCCCGGGTCGTTCAGGGCCTCGAAGCGGTCGATCTCACTCCACGCCCAGGTATCGAGGTCCACATCGAGAACCAGCATCCCAAATTCCAGGATGGCCCCGGTGACGGGGTCCAAGCCGGTGGTCTCGGTGTCCAGAATTCCAACCCGCACAGGGCCTCCTTGGCGTTGCTCAATTTGGCCTGTCCAGGCTTGCATTGAATATTCTCAGAACAATTTAGACAATCGTTGTCTATGCCCCAGGCATGCGGCAGAGGATGGCATGCTCGATGAATTCGCGGCTGACCGATCCCAGGTCGTGCTTTTCCATCGCGTCCAGGATCTCCTGGAAGATGGCCCGGTAGGTATGGGCCACCCGGGCGTCCTGGATCGCGGTAGTGACCTGCGCCGGCGTGAGGACCGCCAGCGGCACCTGCATGGCGTCGAGTTCCTCGATGGTGTTGCAGAGGGGCGGAAGGATCATGACGGCTCCTGGGAAAGTTCTCAGTCCAAAGAAATTCTGGCACTGAAGAGAATATTCCCTTATTCCGCTAAGCGTTGAGAGCGGCGATGGTTTCCGGGGCGTAGGTGTCCGGGTCGGCGCCCGGGGCTTCCCAGCCGAACATCGATCCGACCAGCATGCACTCGGCCTGAAGGCCGGTGACGCCCTGCTCTGCGTTCAGTTCGCGAACGAGAGCCTTGGCCTCATCGGCGGTGGTGACCGCGGCGGTTCGCGGTTCGGCCACCTGGTAGTAGCCGGAGGCGCCCAGGCGGACCAGGCCGATGGACTGGGCCGGCTTGTTGCCCATGACGTGGACGAAGCACTGCTTCGGGAGCTTGGGGTGGCTGAATTGCCGGGTCATGAGTGTTCCTTTCGAGATTGGTGGTCGGGCCGGGCCTTCCGGCAGTCCATGCAGGCGCAGGGTTCGGCTTCCTTCAGCCGGGCCAGCACCTGGGTGATCGTGTCCTCGTGGACGATGTGGGTGTCCTCGAACCGCCAGCCGGGCTTCAGATAGGCCCAGATGCCCTGGTCGCAGCCCCGCTCATCACTTACCGATTCGACCAGCTTGTGGGCCCGGATCCGGTCCACGGAGCCGCGGACGGTGATCGGCTTGAGGGGGAAAAGCTTGATCGGCTTCAGCACTCGGGTCCTTGGATGAATCCAGTCTTTCCTGCCCTACCAGAATCCTTGATCTGAGAATTTCCCTGAGGGCGATACCCAGGGGAGGATCTCGACCCGAACTGCGTTTTGTTGGTATGGTTGGATATACCGCAAAGAGGATGAGCGCATGTTCCTAATGAAAGCCCTGGCCATCGCCCTGTCCCTGTTGGCCTTGACCATGGGATGCCACTCGGAGAAGGATCCCCATGTTCTGGTCTTCATCACCGAGACCGGGAAGAAATACCATCTCCGCGATTGCCCAAGCGCCAGGAAGACCGGGACCCCGATCGAGCGGAACCAGGCCATCGATCGGGGCTACGAACCTTGCAAGAACTGCAATCCAGATTCCTGATGCAAATCCTGGCGGTAGAAATCTGCAAATCGGCCCCAAAATGTAAAATTCGGAATAGAGAATCATGGCGCCCCAGAAGAAATCCCATCCCTTTCTGACCCTTCTCGTCGTTGGCGGCTGCGTTTTCGGCGTCGGGACCTGCATCAGAAGACAGTCTGACGCCGACCAGAAGCATGCAGAATCCGAGAGGGCGGAGAGAGTCGAGACAGCCCGTCTCCAGCACCAGCAGATGCTCGAAACCGCAAGGAGCGCCCCCCACGCCTACCGTTTCAGGTTCTCCGTGGAATTCGGCGAGTCTGCCGACAACGACGGGGATGGCGGGACTCCTGGAGACATTTGCGTCAGTCTGGTCGAGTTCTACACGGACGGTTTCGGCGAGATCAAGGAAATGCCCAAGGAACTGCGTGCCCCCTCGATGGGCAAGAAGGACGACTATCGGTATGAGAAATTGTGGAGTTATGCCGATGTAGAGGGACCCGACAAAATGAGGGTCAAGGACTTCAGGCAGCAGTACTACGTGACGAATGAGGCCCTCAAAACAGCTCGAATGGAACTCGACAAGATGCATAGGCTGGCAAGTCTCTCCGATGCCGACCAGGCTTACGCCAGGGCCCTGGAGGAGGCCCTGGCGCAAGGTTTCGTGACTCAATTCCGGGACAAGGAGAAGGGATACCTGCACTACATGCCGATAGAAGTTCCTCTCACCCAAGTGGTAGAACCGCTTTGAAGTACCGCTTCGGCCGGACATGAAACCGCCCCCATTGCAGGGGGCGGAATCTTTTGAGCTTGCCGGCTGCTACTTGAGCAGTTCCTCCAGCTTGGCCACGTAGGTGTCGGTGATGTGCATGGAGTCCTTCAGATACTCGACATCCATGGGGATCATCTTGCAGACGTTCGTGACGGTCTTCCGGGTGGAGTCATCCATGGGGACCTTCTTGCCGTCGCTGAGGACGAATATCCCCTCGCTCAACTGAACCTGATACTTCTTCCCGCGATCTTCCTTGACCGGGATGTCTCCCTGCCAGGTCTTGCCCAGCCCCTTCGCGTAGATCCGATACTCGCCGATCAGGGCCTCGTCGCGGGCATCCTTCTGGATGCTCACAAGCTTGGCGTCCATGATCTCTTCGTTCTTGGAGAGGCACTTCTCCGACAAGCTCCAGGTATCGAAGTTGGCGTCCCCCATGTCGATCCGGATGGCGTCGGCTTCCGGCAGGGCCTTGAAGGCGTCGACCTCCTTCTTCTGCGCGGCAAGTAGATCCTTCTCCATCTGCCGCATCAGGGTGGTGGCGGCTTCCGCCCGCTTCTCGGCGCTGGGTTTGCAGGCGAGGCTCAGGATCCCCACCACCATCAGGACGGTCGACAGGGAAAGGATTGCGGCCTGTTTGAAGTTTTTCTGCATGGACACCTCGAAGGGAGTGGTAGGTCGTTGGATCTTCAGGTTGGGCCCGGAGGAGTTTTTCTACGTTCAGTCGAGAAGGTTCAGCTTTATTTCGTAGGTGCTAAGAATCTGGTGGGTCGTGTGGGCGAGCTCGAGGTCGAGTTCAAGCACCTGGCTGATGCTGGAGATGAGCTTCCGACCGCCGGCATCCAGAGGCTCCGTGTTGCCGTCCATCTGAATGAGGCAGTCCTGCTCCAGTTCGATCTGGAGGGTGTTCAGCCGATCTTCCTTGAAGGGGATCTCCTCCTCGGTGCCCTTGATCAGCCCGCCGATCATGCCCTTGTAGCCTTTGACCAGGTCGTCACCCTCGGAGACGTCCCGGATGGCCGCGATCTTGTGGTCGAGTTCCGTTTTGACCTTGGGCAGCGCCTGTTCGGAAATCGACCAGGTGTTGAAGCCGCTGCCAATGTTCTGGCGGATCTCACCCGCCTCCGGGAGCGCCTTGAAGGCCTCGATCTGCTTCCTCTGGGCATCCAGCAGGTCCCGTTCCATGGCACGCATCGTCTCGTTCGCCTTCTCCGTGTGGTCCTTGACGTTCAGCACCTGGGCGAGGGTGAACCCGGCCGCGATCGCCAGGGCGGCGCCAAGGGTGGCACCCAGGGCAACCAGGCTGACCCGCACGACTTTCTTCTTCTCCGGGGCCTTGATGGTCCTGGCCGTGGCGAAAAGACTGCGAACCTTGTAGGAAAGGGCTCGGAACGATCTGGATAGGCGGGGGAGCATCTTGGCCTCCGAGCTCATGCCGACAACGCGATGGGGTATCCGAGGTGTTCTACGCCGTCCAGGAGGCGGCCGGCCTTGGCCTTGCCGATCCGAACCGCACCGTAGCCGTCCCCGAAGGCATAGCAGCCGGCGCCGTCTCCCCGGATCGGGAACGCGGGCCCTCCGTCCAGGGGGTACCAGTAGAGATCGCCCATCGCAGGCGCCCATTCCCCCCACTGTTTGAACAGGAATGCCGCCTGGGCCGCCGCGCACTGGTCCCGAAGATCCCGAGCCCAGAACGGGTGCATCGGCCGGGCCTCTGGGCCCGACTCGCCCCCGACCACGACCCAGTCCAGCATCTTGACCATGGGACGGACCCACCGCAGCATTCGTTCCCCAGGCAGGTTCTGGGCCAGATCCACCGGCCCCAGCAGCGGCTCCATGGACACCCAGCGGATCGCAGCCGGGGTTTCGACCAGCAACGGGATCCGCTCGTCGGCGGCCTGCTGGCTTTCGACGCTGACGCCGATCCAGACGTTCGGCAGCGGCCAGGGGCCGAACCGCTCCTGGAGGTTGACCATGTCGAACTTGGCCGTCAGCACCGCCATGCGTTCGCCCACCCGCACCTGGTCGATGGGATAGGGCTCATCCCCCTTCCCCTTCAGCCATGCGAAGAATTCGACCATCCGGGCCGGCCGCTTGGTGAGGATCTGGAATGTGTGGCGCGGAGCTGCTGCCATCACCCCGAAGATCCGGGCGATGTCCTCGAAAGCCAGGGTCTCGTGGAAGAGGTCCGACATGCTGTTCACGAAGATCCTTCGGGGCCGTTTCCAGCGCAGGGGATCGTCCAGGTGCGCGTGGACCACCCGGACGGTGCCGTTCCAGTGCCCGTGGTCGAGAAGCCCCTCGTAGGGCTCGCCAGGGCCCGAGAATCGGGCTGCCTGCCGCTCGGCGTAGCAGTGAACACACCCCGCGCTCACCCGGCTGCACCCCCGGATAGGGTTCCAGGTCGCCTCGGTCCACTCGATGCTCGTCTTGTCACCCACTCGGACCTCCCTGGCCAGTTCTCTTGTCTGCACCCAGGCTGGATCCAGGGGAGTTTTTCGGATCTGAGATAGGAGGAAGTCCGTTAAGTTTTCTACTGGAAACAATGCACTTGCCATATATCAAAAGAGTTGACCCCGCCTATGGCATGAACATACGAAATGATGCAAACTCATTTGGCGTTTCCCATGAAGGGTCACTATGCTCTTTCCGGCTGGAGACATCCTCATCGTGGACGATGATCCGCCCACGCTGGAAATGATGGAGAGGATGTTCCACAAGGCTAAATACCGGGTGCGAACCGCCTCCTCCGGAATGCAAGCACTGAAGGCCTGCCAGTATCGGACCCCTGAATTGATCCTGATGGACATCTCAATGCCGGGGATGGACGGCTTCCAGACCTGTGCCAAGCTCCAGGCCACCGCGAAATACAGCAAGATCCCGGTCATCTTCGTCAGTTCCCTGCTCGATACCCAGGACAAGATCAAGGCCTTCGAGGTCGGCGGCCGTGACTACGTCACCAAGCCCTTCGTGGGCGTGGAGGTCATGGCGCGGGTGGAATCCCAGATCCATTTGGCGAGGCTCCAGAGCGACCTGGAACCCGGAACATCAACCTGGGCGACGCGAACGAGAGGCTGCTGGAGATCAATACGATCAAGGCCAACTTCACGGCCATGCTGATCCATGACCTCCACGCCCCCATCCAGGCCATCGCGACCCTGCTGGAGAACGTGAGGAATAACGTTGCCATCCCGGCGCGGGTCCTCGACCACACCGAGAGCGGGTTCCTGCGCATGAAGCAGTTACTGGGCGAGATCATGGAACTCTACGGTCCCGACAACAGCAACACGCTCTCAAAGGGCATCTACCTCGACCCCGTCAAGTGGATCCCGGAAACCTTAGCCCCCCTTGCCTTGCGGGCCGAGTCGCTGGGATTGAATCTCCACGTCAATGTCGTTCCCGACCTGCCGCCCGTGATTGATCTAAGGGACCAACTCGACCGGGTCCTCACTAACTTGATCGACAACGCCATCAAGTTCACCCCGAAGGGGGGAACCATCCGGGTGGAAGCCGATGTCGAATCCGGCACAGACGTCGAGGAGGGGCTGCAGTTCCTGAGGATCTCTGTGACCGACACGGGCCGGGGCATCCCTCCCGAGAAGCTGCCCTACATCTTCGATCCCCTCCGGCAGGCCCAGAACCTGGGCGCCCACAAGGGCTTCCCCATGGGCTTGGCCATCACCCAGCGCCTGGTGAGTTCCCACCAGGGGCAGATCCGGGTCCGGAGCCAGGTAGGTGTGGGCACGGCCCTCCACATCCTGCTGCCCTGCTGAGGGTGGTGTTCAGGAATCGGCCACGGCCTTGTGCTTGGCGATCCGGTCCTTCAGGGAAGCAACCTGGCTGACCGCCTCGTCATGCTCGGCTTTTGCGGCATCGTAGGCCTTTTGGACCTGGATGATGTTCAGGCGAACTGCTTCCGCCTTCTCCACCATGGTCTGGGCGTTCAGCGCCCGGTTCTTCCGGTTGACGGATCGTCCGATGACAAACCCAACAGGGAATGGCATCAGGAGGATGCACCCAAGGATGATGCGCCACGGAACGGGCAGGAGTTCATGGTCAGAGTTCAACGTCGCCACGGCCACGCCGACAACCATCAGTAACCCGAAAAATCCCGCGAGTGTCCTGACGAAAATGGCTGAAGCCCCATAGATGGGTTTGAGGCCGAACCCGCCGATGTTCCCGGCATCCCGGAGATGGTAGCCCCGAACCTGCAGAGTCGAGGCCTTCTCCTCCAGTTCGCGCTCCTTGATCTCCAGCTCCGCCGGAAGGCGCCTCAGGGCCAACTCGGCAGCCGTCCGGTCCGTGTTCTTCTGGATGGCAAAGGTGGCTTCTTCCAGGGAAAGGGTCACGGTGCCGCCACGCCGCGAGGTGACGATGCTGCTGCCGCAGTACCCGCACGCGAAGTTGGACATGTCCTTGGACACCTCCAACCTGCCGCCGCAATTGGGGCACTTCAGAGCAATGAACTCTGCGATCTCCATTCCACTCTCCATGTCTGGTCTGGTTTATTGAAATATTAATCTACCAGATTCAGAATCGTCGGAATTCGACCGACAGGTCTATTCAGGGTTGGACAAGACCCATCCCCTCCCGGGCGAGCTTCAGGCGCTTGCCGGTGGAGGGGATGGGGGCAGTTTGCGACTCCATTCCCTATGGTCGCACGGGTTGGGGCAGCTACTCGGGCCGCTCCGGGATGGGAACCATCGTCGGCGGGATCGGGAGAGTCGCGAGCCGGCAGTTCAGGATGTGGACCAGCACCTTGGCGCCGTGGGTGGAGAGGACGGCCAGAGCGTATTCGAGGACGCACACGAGGGCGACGGTGGCCAGGACCAGGAAGGCGTAGCCGGGTCCCATGAGGCCCCCGACCGCGATGCCACCGAACAGGCCGCCGATGGCGGTGAGCCAGTTCAGCACGACGAGCCAGGTGTAGATGGTGTCGGCGGCCTTGGACAGCTTGGTGCCGTCCTCCTTGCCTTTGCGGAGAAGGTCTTCGATTTCCTGCTGGTTAGCCATTCGGCCTCCGTTGAGTAGGGTGGTGGAAAAGGGATGCCGGATCCATCGGATCCGAATAACCCAATTTTGAAGATGAAGAATTTTCAGCCCGACGGGTTCAGAGGCAAACGGCGCCTCCGCCGGCGGAATCAGGCTCTCTCCTGATGTTCTAGATTCTCAGTCTGAGATCACCGGATGGACAACTGCTGGCTGCTGCTCCTCGCCGCGGATGGCCACCGGAGATACCCCATGATCCACCAGTTCGTCGGCAGGCGCACCTTAGGTTTGCGGGTGAATTGGTTCAGCCGACCCTTTGCCGAACCGCAGGCACACCACCCAGAGGTAGATGGCGGACCCGATGTTGACCAGACCCCAGAGGTCTTTGCTACCCAGGTGGACCGGCAGGACCGGGTTGTAGATCACCGCCAGGGCCACCAGGAGCACCCGGTGGTGCGCCGGCGCCTCGGGGCGGAGGCTGACGAAGGCCAGCACGAAGACCAGGCACAGAACGACCCGCAGCAGCGAGTAGAAGGACCAGGACATGTGCCCCAAGGAAATCAGGATCATCACCGAGGCGACAACTGGAAGGATCAGTTTTCGCATTTGATCCCCCTAACAGGCTGGTGGATCCCAGCCGAATTCTGGAGCTGGGCTTCAGGCCGGCTCAAGCCGGCCCCACCGTGCAACTTGGCAGATTGAACGTTGGCCTCCGAGCCGGAGTTTCGCCACGCCCGACAGAGGTCGCTGCAACTCCAGTGCTGACCACCACCGAATTTGATGCAGCAGTCGAATGGATGCTTGCAACTTGTTGAAGCGGTGGAGGATGTGGTCATGGCTTCTCCAGGTGACATTAACCTCAGGCTATCGCATTTGAGTCCCATTTGGTTGCCTGTGGGTTACTGAATGCCTTTCTGGGCGGGGTTGCCCTGCCGCAGAGAGGCCCCCGAGCGCGGCGATCCGAACGGCCGGGTGGACATCCCGATCTCAAGCCCGCCCAGGGCCGTCACGAAGAGCAGGCCGCCGATGGCGAACCGCCAGGTCCTGTCATGGGAGCTTTCCCACTTCTCGCGGGGACGGACCCTCAGGACAGCGCCGATGTTCGCGGTCAGCGCCAGGCAGTAGCCGAAGATCGAAAACAGACTGAAGTTCATCATTTGCTCCAAGAGGATCGACTGATCCTCCCGTTCGGTTCTTCCTGATCCTTGTTCTCAGAGAGGAAGGAGGCGCTTCCCGCCTTCAGTGCGTGGGCCCGGCTCGAAGGAGACCGGGATCCCCCGGAGGCCGAGCGAGAGCATGCAGATCACGCTGCCCGGCGCCACGTCTCGGCAGATGCCGGGACGAATCGGGTAGATCGAGCAGGCGACCTTGCGGCCCACCTCTCCGGTGAGCGCGACGCACCGTCCGCTGCAGGTCATCATGGCGAACGGCTCGACGTCCCCCGCCTGGATCAGGTTGTCAGGAAGGCGCTCGGCATCCGCAGGCCATGCTCTCGCATGAACGCCGGCTTGGCCTTGCCCGGGTCGCCGCCCTTGGCTACTAGAACGAACAAGCGCCGCTCCGCCCGGCCATACCGGGTAGCGTATTCGCCCAGCAGGTCCGCAGCCTCGGTCGAAAGCACGACCCGGCCGTGGTAGGTCCGCATCATGCGGGCCGGCGCGTCCGGGGTCTTTGGCTTTGGGGAACTCATCGGTGTCAGGATGTCAGGCCAATGTGAGAAATGAAAATCTGAGATGAGAATCGATGGCCCAGTGAGATCAATCGCCATCGATTGTGGGTATTCGCCATCATTTTCTCCAGCAGTTCACAACCCTCCGGGAAGGGAAACCCCGGCGGAACGGTTCGCAGCGAAGTGGCTCAATCGTGCGTAAGGCCCCGGGCTCGCCCGGCGGAGAGCGCAGCGCAGAGGCTTCGTTCCTGGGCGCGAAAGCGCCTCCTGGAACCCTCGGCCTTTAGGCCGGGGAGGATGTCAGGGTGCTGCAGGTTCCCTCGAGCAGCGTGCCCTTGGGGAGGACCTGTCCGGCTTCCGTGGTGAACTCGCGGGTCAGCTTGGCGAGGGCGAACTGGTCCGGCGCCAGGACCATGATGGGCGTTATCCAGGACTCGTGGTTCTCCTGGGTGATGGGGAGGCTCACGCGCTCCGCGGCCTGGGCCTGGAAGACGACCAGGGCGGCCGGGAGGAGGAGCAGGTGTCGCATGGGGTTCTCCAGTGGTCAGCCCGGCAGTCCACGGGCGAGCCTCGATGAATCCAATTCCACCACCGACTGAATTATTCCCAGGGCCGGGTTCCCGGCGTCAGCACTCCCGGGACTCGCTGCGCCCCCCGAGATTCGTGGTGATGTGGACCTTGGGGGAACTGCCATCCGGCCTCTTCGCCCCGGTCAGCTTCATGAACTGGATGAGGCCTTTGCGGGCCAGCGCGAGTTCACGAAGCCTTTCGGATGCCTGGGCAGCAGCCTTGGCGGCGTTCTGGAAACCCTCCTCCGGGGTGGTGGAACCTTCCAGAACAATGCGGACTTCAACAAAGCCAAGATCATCCTTCGCCAGAGCGTGGAGACAAATCTCGACACCATTGCCTTTGTCGTAGGCGTCATCACACGTCATGTTGATCGTGATCCTCCCGAAGAACGGATCCGCAACATCAACTTGGCTGGAATACATGTTCGCCTCCTTGTGCCCGGCCCTTTGTTCTCAGGTTGGGCAAACAACCTCAATGCACGATCTTCCGTGCGGTGCAGAAAACCATTGATCTGAGATTTTGGAGGTTCCCGGCGGGCCGGGATGTCAGGCCCCGGTCTTGGGGAGCGGATCCAACCCAAACGCCTTCCGGTCCCATGACCGGGTTGCCCAGCGATCCACCCATTCCCGCACCTGGTCCTCGCTCACCAATCCATCCTGCACAGCCGCAAGAATGGCTGCCCCTGCCACAAAATTTCGTTGAGCACTGGCCTTCTTCTCTGCCATTCGTCTACGTGCTTCAGCAGCAAATAGCCGCGCCTGGGCCTGGGCCGGGGTTAGCTTGCCGCTATGCGCGGCTTGCTCGCCTTTCTGTCGGTTCGTGGACTCAGCAGCCATTCCATTCCCCTCTGACATCCATCCATTCCCCCTTTGTGTCAACCTCATCGGTTCACCAAAGGCTAAGCCTTTGCGGTTTTTCCCGGTGGCGGATCGTTGCCTGTGGACTTCGAGTTAACGATTCAGCTTCGCCTCGGCCGCCAGCTTCTGGTTGAGTTGCTGGTCCTCCAGGGATGGGGCGATGTCGACCTTGAGGCCGTTCCAGACGAAGGAGGTCGCGCCACGGAGGTGCTGCCGGACCTTGAGCGATTCGGCGGCGTCGCCGCGGTTCTTCCGCCAGTGGGACTCGACCCAGTTCCTCAGGGCAGCTCGTCGCGTTCCGCCGGCCGGCAGATCGCGGAGACGGAATACTTCCTGGGCGCCATGGGGGTCGGTCAGGAAGGACACGGAGGAGCGCCCTTCGTAGCCGAGGACCACGCGCCAGAAGTAGCGGCGCCGGAACTGGAGGTTGATCGCCAAGGGAATCCCGTTGGTGGTTGTGTGCTTCCCGGAATTGGCGTCTACCCACAGCCCCTTTTCGCGCCCATAGACAAACTTGGCCGCCAGATAAGTTCCATCGAGTTTGATCCCAGCAAAGGTCATGAGCACCATCTGCGGGAAGATGCGCTTGCTGTGCCCCCGGACATCGGCCGGCTTGACGGACTGGGTCCGGGTCACCCCAAAGGCGCACTGCTGGTAAATGGGATCGTCAGGGGGAATGTCGACGAGGGTGGTGATGTCGAGATGCCCATCCGCATCAGCCAGGTCGATGACGTTCTCGTCCACCCACGTCTCGTTCCCCATCGGATCAAGCAGCTTGCTCAAGGGTTCGACCTCCCGGAGATCGGATAGCCGGAGGTGATGCCAAGGGTCCTTCGGCTGCCGCTTGGCTGGCTCGGCAAGCTCCAGGAAGGTGATGATTTCGTCGATCTTCTGGGCAACCGTAAGTGCCATTCCTTAACCTCCGGAGTTGGGTGCGGGCGTCCTCGGTGTCCGAGGATTCCTCAGTGCGCGATCACGAACTTGGCAAGGACTGACGCGAAGACCCCACCGAGGATCACCGGGATCCAATAGACGAAGCCTTCCGGCTCGCCGGTCCCCGGTTCCTTGGGGAGGGCCCGATAGACCCAGAAATGGACGGCAAAGAACAGCATCAGGGCAAGGGAGCGTGCGCTGAAGAACCCGTGCCCGGGATCGAGTGGCGCGTCGTAGTAGCTGACACCATCATCCTGCCCGCCAAAGACGTAGCTGAGGGCGAAGAAGAAGCTGACGATTCCGCTCCCGACGATGAACTTCTTGAACCTCAGGATCATCTTGTAGGAAGAATCCGAATTGGGATCGGAGGACTCGTCCATATTCTTCTCCACTGGTTATTGAGTTTTCTTGACCCAGATGGTCTTCGGAGCGATGGGGTTGTCCTGCCAGCGGGAGTGGGCCTTGACCCAGGTCCGGCCCTCGACCGCGTTGCCTTCGGGATCGTGGCCGGTCTGGTCGGGCTTCAAGCGCCGCCAGAAGCCGTTCACCTCAACCTGGAATGCCGGGGCGGTGTAGGAGCCCGAGGTCGCCCTGCCGGGGTTGATGGAGACCACAGCCTCGACCATCCGAAAGAAGATACTCTCGGGACCGCTAAAAGGGCCGATCTTCCGGCGTTGGTGGCTACCCAATCCGAACAGCCTAGTGTTCTGCCGACGATTGGTGACCTTCTCGCGCTTGAACCAGAAGTAAGCCGGAAGCAGGAGGCAGGTCTTCCCTATCTCGAAGATCACGGCCCGCTTGTCGAGGTTCTCGACGTTACTGGCCAGTGTCTTTTCGTCCAACTGGCAATCTGGGTCATCCATCCAGCCGAGATAGGAGTCCCCGATGTCCTTGTAGATGTAGCGAATCTGGAGGGTCCGTTCCTTGATATTGAATCGCATCATGGCGACGTGCTTCCAGAGGCCCGGGGCCCCATCCAGCGGTTCGGCCTGGCGAACCCGGTTCGGAGCAGGGGTGATGTCGCGAATCTTCTGTCGGTGCTGGTCGAGCCCCTCGAGTTGATCCCCCGCCGTCGCCATGTCCTCTTTGATCCCACCGAGCATAAGGACGGAAACTTCATCGCCCCGCCGGACCATGGAAGCCCCGGCAAAGCCGAATTCCTCACCCTCCTCGGTCTTGAACAGGATGTCGTCGGGCGCATCGGACCTGTTGTAGTTGTAGACCTCACCTTCCTTCATCCGGAAGGTTTCGAGCAGCGGTTCCGCCGGCACGTCGGGCCCGGTCACAAAGTCCAGGAAGTCCAGACCGCTGAACTGGTGATCCTTCTCCGGGAGCATCCGGAAGGTGCCCAGGGTGGCATCGTACCGGAAGAACGCCTCCATGACATTGAAGGAGGTGGGAAAGGAATCAATCCCAAGGTTCCAGATGCGGGAACAGTATTCGTTGTAGTAGGAGCGGAGGGTAGCGTCCATTGGCATCCCGGCCCCGTTCTCCATGACCTGATTGTGGAGGAGTTGGGCCGTCCTGATGTTGGCCCGGGCCGTCGACGAGATCACCGGGGTGGTCAGCATGGTCTTGAATTGCGGCCCACTGGGAGACCGGGAAAGAGCCACTTTGGACATGCGGTCGAGATGCGAATCACCCAATGGGTTTCTCCAGAAAGCTGTCGGTTTCGTCAAAACGCCCACTCGTTTCAGCGAAGGAGGGCTGTCCGACAATGTTCACAAACTATAGCCAGCCCATTGTCCTTGGCCCTAGCCAGAGTAAACGGCTGGTAGATGAGCCGACCTTCCTGATAGGTTCGTCCACCCACGGAGGGATCCCGAAAAGATAGGCCGCAAACGGAACGCCCAGACTCAACTCGAAATACATGGATTGCTCGCTCCGCATGTCGGTAGCCACCGCCCCGATAGGCGGGACGGACCTTCACATCCCCGGAGGGATCCATCGCGATGTAATCCCCACTCCAAATGCCAATCCCCAGCCGCTCCGCGAGGTCCTCCGCGCCTTTGTCGTCCCATAGTCCCAGTACCAAGGTGGCATGGAACAGCGGCAAACGGAAAGGCGAGGGAATGGCACGGTCCCGAATCACCTTCCGAATCAGAAGTCTATCCTCGTCCGTGCTGGATTCCACCTGGACAGCCTTATCCATGGGATGCCCCAATGCGGGCCAAAGCACCAGAGCTTCGGCCGGGGTCAGGCCTTCTTTGGTGACCAATTCCTTGAAAGACCGAAATCGCAAGACAGGCGACAGGGCCTTGGCAACGGCCGTCGGGGTATCCCCAAGAGCCAGAAAACCCCGTCGAAGTTGGGCAACCCAGACGCTGGGAGGCATTGTCCCGGGGGTAACCGGGTCAAAGGCCAGGGATGAGAAATCGGTAGGGGCCTGTTCCAACCATTCCTTCAATTTGGGGACGAGACCCTTGAAAATCTCTTCCATCGCCCGGAACTTATCCCCCAACCCCAGTCCCACCTGGGCACCGAAGTCGACCAGGTGCAGTGGGACATTGGTCAGACCAGCAGGAAGTCTCTGTACTACCTCCCGAACCCAGCGGATCGTGCGGAGGTCGTCCGAAGCGACCGCCTCCATCACGATTCCCAGGTTGGCGGCGTTCTCTTCCCGATCCATCGTCGGCAAGGCCGCCAGGCAGAGGAAGTTGACCATGGTTTTTTCAGGGACATTCCCAACAGGAAGACATTCACGGATGTAGTCGAGAGCGGAGGCCATTCATTCTCCTTTGCGGTATCGCTTGCTATCCCTGGACCGATTTGATCCAGGCGTCGAGGTAGGCTCTCGGGGTCTGGACAACTACCCCGTCGCTGATGGACTCCGGGTAGTCCGCCACATTGCCGGTGACGAGCACGGCCCCTGCCCGCTTGGATTGTGCCAGAAATACCAGATCATCGGGGTCTGGCCCAGGGAAGGGCCACATAGGAGGATCATCCGTCCGGAAGTTCCCGGACTCTAGGAGGGCCGGGATCCATATGGGCGAGAACATGTGTTTCTTGAACCTGGGCCGGTCCAACACCTCAAGGTATTCCTCAATGACAGCGGGACAGGTGAACATCATTAGTTCGCCGTCAAGAACCAGTTCGACGATCTTGGCGGAAGGGCCTGCCAACTGGATGCCTGCGGAGACGATGATGTTCGTGTCCAGCACGACGGCGCGATTGATCATTTCCCGCCCTTAGCCTTCCGGGCCGCCCGAGCCTTCCGTACCTCGTGGACTTCGGCGCTGATCTCATCCATGGTCATGTCGGCCAACCCGGTAGCCCTGGCATGAAGCTGCGACTGGAGGAGAAGGCTTTTGGCGTAAGCCCGGGACAGGAGGTTCCCCTGAAGTTGTTCCAACCCTTTCTGGGCAGGGACCAAGAAGAAGGCCATCTTGCTCCCTTCTACAAGCGCCATTTCCATCTGCCCTTCAAGGATCGATGCGCCCTTGGTTTGTAGTTCTCGAAGCGGAATGGTTCGCATAGTGCCTCCCACCTCGAATTCTAAGCAGGTGTCTACTCTTGTCAACTTTTTGTTGTTGTTTGTCGCCTGAACCCTGTGCCGAACTTCGTCTACCGCTTGGTTTCTCGTGTTGGTTTCAGCACTCGCCGCGAGCGCGGAGACTTCGAAACCAGTCGTTGGCGGTGGTGACACACCCATCGGGCAGGGTCACCAGCATCGACTGGTCGTAGGCCCCGTAGAAGGCGATCAGAAAGCCTCGATGGGCCCCGAACGCCTCCGCGTAGTCGGGGTCGCTGACCGCGATCCTCCCGGCCTTGCCAACCTTCTTCTTGGCGTCCTTGATTAGCGCGACAATGAGGGCCTCGACCTTCTCCAACTTGGTTTTCGGCATTGGCTTGGGGGTGCTCACGTTGTTCTCCTTCAGCCATCAAGTGTTACTTGCCGAATTCCGGGTGGTCCTCAAACCATTTGAGGCACTCCTTTTGTTCGGGGTTCCAGGGACAGAGGCCGAACGTATTTCTCAATGCCTCGGGCCCATCATTGAAGCCCTGCTGCGCGAGATGCAGTGCCGGGTCAGCATGGGGGCACAATACATCCTGCGGATTGTTGAAGGCATGGCATAGCGGACGCCATTCGCTGGGCGGCAGTTCGCCGCCAAATGCGTCCAGTTTCCCGAAGGAAAAGAGCCCGCATTGCTTGTGAATCGGGGGTTCATCCATGAGGGTTCCTTGTGGTCTATAACGCTTGTTGTGTGGCTAGTCGTGGCCGAGGCCAGGCATCCCCAGCGCCCTTCTGGCATCCGGGTCCTCTCCGATCTCCGCCATGCCCTTCAGGCAGTCGCCTCCGCAATCCTTGGATTCGAGAGCCCGGTCCGGGGCGTCAAGAAGACATCCGCAGATTTGGCAGTGATTCGGGTCGTGGACTTGGGAATTGCTCATAACGGTGGTCCTTGCTGAATTTCGTGAACCGCTTGTTACAAAGGCCGCAATACTTCGAGCGGACAGGCAAACAGATGCTCCCACGTCGATGTTGCAGTGGGGCTCAAATCGTTGGTTGCATGTCCAGCCCAATAGGAGGCGCACCAGAATAACTTCTGGTCCTCTCGAACCCCGGGTTCACCCATCCATGTGAGCCAAAGCATATCCAATCTTGCATGGGCAGCAGAGTCGCTCTGGGCCTCAACGAGATAGACATGCTCATTCGCCTGCCGGTATTCGTTGGCCACGGCTTCGGACTCGAAGCCATACGCACAATTGAACCGAGAAACTGAGATGTCCGTGTTCTGTACCCGCCAATTTTCCAGCATCATTTCTCGGAAGAAGAATGGATGTTGGACGCCATGGTGGTTGATCAGGGCCCCCCACCGGCCAGGGGGGATGGTGTCACCCGGCGTCAATAAGCGTTCGCTCACATGGAATAATTGCATCCTCACTCCTGGTGCTGCTATCGCTTGTTATGAGAAATTGGACCAAGGCCTACACCCGCGCCCCGGTCCCCTTCCCTGTCTTATGCCGCGCCGGCGCCGCGGCCGGAGTTTCGATGTCAGGCACCGGCACGTCGTCCGGGCCGTCCTTGAACCGGTGAACGATCAGCGCCCAGGACATCCCGGTCTGGTGGTCCAGGAATACCTGCTGCAGCGGCCGGGGGTTCCAGACGCCCAGGCTCCCCAGCACCACGGCCACGAGCCCGAAGACCCGGACCCGGAGCGTGATCGGCATGTTGGTGAACCGATCGTGCATGGTGGAGTAGCTGATCACCAGCATGTGGTCCCGGACAAAGGAGACGACGAGCTGGACGATGCCGCCCAGGGCGTAGAGCAGGGCCAGGGTGAAGGACACCACCAGGCACCAGCCCGGGGTCAGCCGATCGGTGACCCAGAACAGCCCGAAGAAGAACGTGACGGGGAAGAACGCCCAGGGCAGGCCCTTGGTGACGAGCCACCCCAGGAGGTCCCCGAGCACGCCGGAGCTCCAGAGGATGCTCAGGCAGACGAGGAACGAGAGAACTGCGACGATCATTGAACTACTCCTTCGTTCCCCAACCTAGAGGCGCCCAGAACGACACTACTTTCTCAGATTGGCTTTCTTCGTCAGGGCAGTGTGCGCGTCGCACATCGCAAGCAATTCTTCTTCTGAGATGGGCTTTGCGGCGGTGGCGCCGCTAAAGCCCCAAGAGGAAGGAACTTCCCCACCTCTTGGGGCAACGCTCGAGTCAGAGCCGTCATTCTTGCGAGCCTGGTCCATGGCGGCCCGGCCCACACGGAGCAGGTCACTGAAGGAGGTCCACTTCACCTCGCCGCTCTCCTCGCGCTGCTTGCGGGCCCGGTGAGACCGGACCAGCACCGCGTTCAGGGGAACCAGGACCGCGGCGGCCATGAACTTGAAGGCGACGCAGAACCAGATGCTCATGGGGGTCCACATGCAGGTCCAGGTGCCCCGGTTGAAGCGGTTGCCCACGCCGGTCCAGTTGCTGGTCAGGTTGGTCACGTCATCGAAGAAATCGACGACCTGGTTCACCCGCAGGGAGGCGGTCTTCTGGGTCTTCGTCGCGGGACGGAAGATGGAGACCAGGCGGACCATCCAGTTGGGGGCGGTGGTCACGGGGGTGCTCTTGGGGTTGGCGTTGGGGGTGCGGGTCATGCTGTTCATTTTGGACTGCCGTGGAATTTCCGTCGAGTTACAGGGAGTATTCGATCATTTTTATTTGGCGTGTTTCGATCTCGACGACGGTCGAATTGCTTGGTCGCAGGCTATACCCAACCCCCAGAGGGGTCGTTTCTCTTAGAACAGAATTTTTGGGACGGTTTTCACCGGAAAACAGATCCGCCGGCGTGAGCCGGCGGGAGTGGTAAGCCTGTTTTCGGGACCAGGCCGGGGGCCGGAGAGGCTCACCCCCGCGGGAAGACGGTCTTGACCCGCACGGATTTCTTGAGGTAGGCGAACCAGATCACGCTGGTGATCACTCCTGCAAACAGGCTTCCTGCGACTTTCGGGACCGCGCTGCTGAAGAACATGGCCATGAACATGAATTCGACCACCAGGAAGGTGATCATCGAAATCTCGAACAGCCTGGCGAAGAAGATGGAGCCTTCTCGCTTCTTCCAGACCTTGGCACCGACGATCACGCCGAAGACGCCCAGTACTGTGCCGATCCCCACCTCCGCGTAGGTGAAGCCGCGGCCCAGGGCGCTCGCCTTGTCGATGTCCGTGAGTTCCCCCAGCAACCCCATGATCCGGACAGGACCGAACACGCAGAGGCGCACGCAGTAGAGCAGAAGCCAGCCACCCACCTCGGTCGGCGAGAATCGCTTGGCCACCGAATTCCCATAGCCTTCGGCCTGGTTCACGATCACTGGTTGGACCGGAGCAGCCCCACGCTCCCCCAACACGATCCTGGCAGCGGCCAGGGCCTCCTCGCTCCAGGTCCCCGGATCCTGGAACATGGCGTTCAGTTCCTCGGTAGGTTTAGATTCCATCATACCGGTCAAGGCTTCCACAGAAGGCATCTACGAACTCCATAAGTTGGGGACCTTTAACGATTACCACAACCAGCACCCGATTTTCAGGACCTCGACCGGATTTGGGACCCGAAACAAAAACCGCCGGCACGAGGCCGGCGGGCTGGGCGTTCCAACTTTTACGGAGGTCTGGCCTCCTACATCACCTTGGCCGAAAGAGTGGGAGAGCGTCGAATCGCGTCGAGCGCAACGGGTGAGGTGGCCGGGATCACCCCGAAGTTCTTGCAGTCCGGGCACTGGGTGGGGGCCTTGGCGGCGGCCTTGGCAGCATGATGGGCATGGCCGGCCATGGCGCCTCCACCAACGGCGACCGTAGTGCCAACCGTCGCTGCGGTGCCGCCGGCGGCGAGCATGATGGCGCCGACCACGTCGCAGATCACACCGACGATCTCAAGGAGCACCCCGAACGGGGCGAGGATCAGGGTGGCGAAGCAGATGATCCCGAGGACGTTGGCCGCGAGACCAATGAGGAGCACGACCATCCCGGACGCCATCCCGGCAGCTCCTGCCACCGCAACGCCGGTCCCGCCCACGGCAGCGGAGGTGCCGACCACCTTGGCGCCGGTGCGCTTGTCGACCTGGACTTGACCGAGCCAACCGCAGGCCGGGCAGAACTGACGACCTTCCACCTTGGATTCGAGGGTTTCGATCGTGCCTTCCACGACTTCCACTTCGGTTTCGACTTCAACTTCGGTCGCTTCCATTCTGTCTCGCTCCCTTTGCCGTGCGTTTCTTCCACTCGAGCACTGGCTGCCAGCGGCAACCGCGCTCAATTCTCACAACCATGTCTCTTCGCCGGGCGATCAGTTGCTCTCCCATGATGACCGAAGTCTGCAAGATAGAGATCACGCCCTACCGCCGGAAGACAATGGGCGCTTCCGTCTGCGCCGCATCCCCCAGGTCGTAGGCGATGTTCGCCAGATCCTGGACCGGAACCCCATCGGGCCAGCCCGGGGTGTCCTCCAGGTTCACCAGGTCGGTATGCCCGATCATCTGAACCATGACCCAGGCGGCGCCGCTGCTGTGATCCATCTGAACTTCCAGAGCCACGATCCGCGGATCCGCCTCGAAGGCCTGTTTCGCCAGGTCGCGGGCCGCCAGGTTGATGTCCACCGATCGGTTCGCCCGCCAGCGGTCCACGGGCCCGGCCGGTTCTGGTTCCGGTTCAGGGACCAGGGCCGGCTGGGATCGCTGCACCAGTTCTTCCGCGACCTCGCGGACCCAGGCGGTCACGCCAGGGCCGAACTTCCCGGAGGCCACGTCGAACCCCCCGGGCTGGATGGAGTTGTCCTTCTGGAAGGCTTCAGCCAGCCCCGTCGCCAGGACTGTCACGGTGACCCCGAACCCGGGAAACCTGGCGAGCCCGATGGGCGCCAACTCGATCACCGACTCTGCCCCCACCGAAGCTGCCGTGGTCACCAGGGCGGTGACATCCGCTCCTGCCTCCAGGACCGGCGCTCCCACCTGCGGTTCGATCTCCCGGTCGGTTCCGCGTTCCAGCATCAGAATCCCCCCGCCTTCTCGCCGACCTGGTCGAGATGCATGACCACCTGGGCAGCCCCGGACATCCTGTCGATGAGCAAACTGCGGCGCAACCCCCTTCCTTCAGGGAGGGGGTCAAGCCGTGCCCTTGGCCGCAGGCTTCCGTTGGTCTTGGATGTACTGCTTGATGATCTCCAGGGGCGCACCGCCACATGAAATGGCGCAGTAGCTCGGGCTCCAGAAGTGGTCACCCCAGAG
>Ga0316217_10001754_pt1 | contig 27406 bp, 22 predicted proteins | sample 1anoAmetaG_FD_203633 | JGI IMG/M metagenome (GOLD analysis project Ga0316217, IMG submission 203633) | Freshwater microbial communities from Trout Bog Lake, Wisconsin, USA - 1anoA | ecosystem: Environmental > Aquatic > Freshwater > Lake > Hypolimnion/Profundal zone | place: USA: Wisconsin...
ATGAAACACAACCAAGGCAACTTTGTTTCCAAAAAATACATATACCACCCCAAATAAGACATGCTACCGTGCTACAAATGTAAAGTGTGAAAAAGTCCAAAAAAGCAACTTTCGGCAAAGGCCCATGAAGAAAAGCGGACAAATTAAGCCATAAGGCCATCAATACCGGAGGTAAAACAGTCACAATCAAAGTCGTGATTTTCATGGTGGAAGCGCAGCCTAAGGTTCATACAGTGAGCCACGCCGGGCCGATGGCGTCAACCACGAAAGCCGAAGGACCGCCGTGACTGCCGGCGGCCCCAGAGAATTGTTGGGCCACGGCTTCACAAATCAATTCGATAGGCGGACCTCATCGTCGTCCAATCGCCAGCAGCAGACACAACCAAAAAATGATACAACCTACCCAAACTATCCAGCGATACAAAGCCCGTCTGCGAAATGGCAAGAGAACCAACAGCGTTGGAATCGCCGGAATACTACAATAACCCATGTCCATGAAAACCCTCGAAAAGTCCGGCGAGCCGTAAAAGCACAAGATATGCACGACCAGAAGACAAGCAATCACCGGCGCTGAGAGAGACATCACAGTGAGCCCAAGCCAGTCAACCCACGCCGGAAGTCCCGCTCGAAATGGCTGGCAAAAGTTCATGAGCGTCATGTTCAACCATTGAAATACAACTGTTCATTCACGAGAGCGTGCCCGAGTGGCGTTTTTAACGCGGCTGCGACCATGCATTCACCAAACCACACATTCAAATCCCTGTCAAGGCTGTGCTGAAGAATAAGCAGCTCCCAACACAGGACTACGGGACGACTGGACCACGGACTACAGGAATTCAACCGCGAATGGACGCACATGAACGCGAATGAATCAAAGCCAAAGCCCACACCCTCCGCTGGCGCCTGCAGGCCAGCCGCTTCGTCATTTGGACGTTTTTTTCCCTAGCTGAAACCAGCGTAAATCCCCACTCCCGACAATCTCGCCTTCCCGCGTTCTGGTTCGGTCGTCCGATTTATCGTATCGGGCCACAAGCTTTCCGGTGCCGTCACGAAGCCAATTCGAATCGGTCCTGCCGATGATTTTGCCTTCACGGTTCCTGATGTAGTTGTCGTTGCTCATAAATCTGGTGGTTAAAATTCGTCACGGCGGTCGCTGTGGAATCGAAAGTGGAAGTCAGCTTCGTAGAACGACTTGCCGAGCATCCGGAGCTTTTCACCGGCCTCTTTTACCGCCTCTGATTCAAGATTGAACCGGTATGGCGTCACGGCCTCGAAGCACCGCTCGGCGGTGTTTTCCTCGGCGATGAAAATGGTGTGTGAGCCGTTCCGGTCTGGCTTCGGGACCAGAACCAGCGCCAGCCCCTCAGACTCGGCGATGTCGGCCAATTTGGTCAGGCCGGTTTTTTGCCTCGTTTCCTGAATCACCAACCGGAGTTTTTCGTTCTGTTCCTTGGCCTTGGTGGTTCGGGCGGAATTGGCCAACAGTCGGGCCTCGGCAATGTTCGGCCCACCGAGTTTGACACCACGGAGTTTGGCTTGACGAAGGGCATCCCGAATCCGCGTGGCAATGGTCTTCCGCTCGGATTGGGCAAGGGCAACCATGATGTGGCAGACCAGTTCATGCATTTCGGGATTGTCTGGTCAATGACAATCCTTAGACACCCCGCATTCTAATTGTCATTCTTCACGGCCGGCCGCGATAAATCCGCCTGAAACCGCACCGGGAGTTGATGGCGTTCTTCCACAAGTCGCGCGGTTGCGGCTGTAAAAGCGTGGCGATAGTGAGGTTTTCCAAGTGCTGAAAAACTGGATTGGGCTTTGCGTCCCGGGGCGGTCGTGAATTATTGTACGGGCATGAAGCTGGATCCTCTAAACGAACCGGTGGGCAGCCGGGCCGGCCGCGATTTTACCGCCCTGGATCAAAGCCTGACCGTCACGGGTGCGCTGGCCCGGATTCGCGAGCAGGGCGCGGCGGAGCAAATCATCTATTTCTACGTGGTGGATGCGGACCAGCGGCTGGTGGGCGTGTTGCCCACCCGGCGGCTCCTGCTAGCCGCGCCGGAGGCGCGCCTGCAGGACATCATGATCAGCCGCGTGGTGACCATTCCGGAGACGGCCACGGTGCTCGAAGCCTGCGAAATGTTCTTGATGCACAAATTCCTCGCCTTCCCGGTGGTGGACGCCGAGCGCCGGCTGGTGGGCGTGATCAACGTGGGCATGTTCAGCCAGTTCACCGAGCAGGCCCTGGGATTATCCGAGCGGGCGCACATTGAGGAAATTTTCGAGCGCATCGGCTTTCATGTGGCCGAAGTGCAGGGCGCATCGCCGGTGAAAGCCTTCCGGCTGCGCATGCCGTGGCTGGCCGCCACGCTGGGCGGCGGCATCTGTTGCGCGCTGGTTTCAGGCTGTTTCGAAACCACGCTCACCGCCCGCATCGTGCTGGCCTTCTTCCTGACCCTGGTGCTGGGCTTGAGCGAAAGCGTCAGCGCCCAATCGGTCACCGTCACGGTGGAAACCCTGCGCGGCCGCACCCCGAACCGGGCCTGGTTTCTGCGGGCGTTGCGCAAGGAAGCGACCTCGGCGCTTTTGCTGGGCGGGGTGTGTGGCTTGATGGTGGGTCTGACGGCCTGGCTGTGGCGCGGGCAGGCCGCGCCGGCTCTGGTCATTGGCGCCAGCATCGCCGTCTCCATGGTGCTGGCCTGCCTGATCGGCTTAAGCGTGCCCGCCGCGCTCCACCGCCTCAAGCTGGACCCCAAGATCGCCGCCGGCCCGGTGAGCCTGGCCCTCGCGGACATTTGCACGCTGCTGATTTATTTGAATGTCGCGGCCCGGACGCTCTGATTCACTTTTGGGGACGGGATTGGGCATTGGTGGTCCATGAGAATTTCACAATTCCCTTGCCGCGCCAATCCTTCAGCACAGCCAATGCCCAGTCCGTCTGCCCTTATATCGGTGGATTGTGAGGTGACTAAAATGGCGGAGGGTTTAAGCCGGAAGGGCGCAAAAAAACCGGCAACTGGCGTTGCCGGTTTGGGAAAGCGACGAAAGCATCAGCTTTTGGCTTGCGCCAACGCAAGCCGGCGGCGGAACCCTTCCAAACCCGCCAAACCCGCCAGCAACAAGAGCGCGGTTTCGGCGCCATCCGGAACTGGCTCCTGACCGCCTTTGCTGGTGTTGCCCAACACATAGTCGAAAGTGATGCTGCCCACGCTATAGTGGCAGTTCGGATCCAAGCCGATATCGAACACCCCGTTATTGGCAGTGACATAATTATTCAGCGCGTTGAGCTGCGAAGTCGTCAGCGTATAGCTAAAGTTGGTTTGAACATTCAGCGTGAAATCAGTGGTGCCGACCTGGGTGATGTTGGCGCCGGAAAACTTGGTGGTCCAATAATCATAAGACGTATCGCCTTCACTAACTGTGGTCAAACCGGTGACGCCGGCATTCAAAAGGTCTGTGAAAATGGCGCCGGTCCCATTGTTGTTGCCGGAAGCAGTCAATACAATGTCACTAAAATTAATAGTGGCACTAGTGACGGTTTGACCGGACGTCGGCGAGACGGAAATGCCCCATTCGTAAGCATCCGTCCCCGACAAGGCGTCCGCACCGCTGTTCGGGAAAGTATCCTGAATCTGCGTGCCGTAAACCAAGCCATTAATTCCAATCAAAGCCCCGAGTAAAAACAACTTTTTCATGGAAGCCATAAAGCAAATGCCATGCCTGCAATTCTGTTAGCCGTTATGGATTTTGTAAAGCACTCAATATGAATGTATTACGCATAATTACCCGCACCGCAAACCAGCGAAAAACGCAAAAAAAGTGTAAACTCCTCCGACAAGATTACTTCAATTGCTCGAGCATTTGTTTGGCCGAGTCTGCGAGCGGCCCGGCCAGACTTAACGCCAGCGCCTGTTGCAAATTCGCCTTGCAGCCGGCCCGATTCTTGAGATGAAATTGAGCCGCACCCAGGTAATAAAGGATTTCGGCGTCGGAATTGGTCCGTGAGGCGCATTCCTGAAGCAAATTCGAGGCGCGGTTGTAATCCCCGCGCCGGACCAGGACCATGCCCATGAGTTTGGCGACTTGGAGGTTATCCGGCAGGGCCGCATACAAATGGTCGGCGAGGTTGTAGGCGCGGTCCAGTTTGGCGGGTTCGGCCAGATAGAGCCGGGCCAGTTGCATTTGGGCCGGGGTGAAATCGGGAGCGTGCGCCAGCACCCGCTCGCAGGCTTGCTCGGCGCCGGCGCGGTCCGAGTGGTATTCGCTCACCGCCGCTTGGGCCATCAGCGCCGGCACGTCGTTTGGATCCGATTTCAAAGCCTCGGCAATGCGAGCGCCGGCCGCCTCCGCCTGGGCCGGCGCTGCCGCCAATCCTATCAGGTCCAGCGTGCGCCGAGCTTGGGCGGCTGCCGGACCGGTGAGATGTTGCGCCAGCGCATTCTGGAGGGCCGACTGCGCGTCCGCGATTCGGCCAATGCCGTAGGCCGCCCGCCCATAATCAAAAAGCAAGCCCGAATCATTGGGCTGATTTTGCAACGCTTGCTGGAGCGAGCTGGCGGCCAGTTGACCGTCCCCGGAGGCCAAGGCCAGCCGGCCAAGAACCGGCAAGACCTTGGGATCATAGGGTGCCAGATTGTTGGCTGTCTTGGCCAGTTCATAGGCTTTCCTCGTGTCCGTGGCGGCATAGAGTTGGGCCAGATTGACCAAGGCATCGAGGTTCTTGGGCATGGCCTGCAAGCATGCCTCATAGTCAGCGATGGCTTTGGCGGTGTCGCCGGCAAGCTGATAGCAGCGGGCCAGGCGGGAGAGCGCAATGGAATCCCCGGGCGATTCGGCCTTCCTCTTCTCGAGCAGGGCCAAGTCGGTGGCGTTTGCCCTGGCCGGGGCGATGTTTAAAATCACCAGGAAACGGTCCGCTTCGGCCCGGCCGTTGAATTTGGCGCCGGATTGGACGGCCTGCTGCAAGGCGGTCCGGGCGGCCGCTTCATCGCCAATCATATAGCTGGCCATGCCGAGGTGGTACCAGATTTCCGGGATGGGTTTGCGGCCCGGCGCGGCGGCGATTTTGGCGACGGCGTCCTGCAACAAACCGAGCGCGGTCGGGTAATCTCCCCGCCGGTAACAGATCCAGCCCAAAGTATCGGCCGCCTCGGGACTGTAGGGCAACAGATCGTGCGCCCGCCGGGCCAATTCATAGGCCCGGTCCAGCCGGTTCAATTGCTCCGAATACAGCCAAGCCAGATTGTTGAGCGCCGGGCTCCACTTGGGGTCAATGGCAATCAATTTCTCATACGAACCGGCCGCGCCCGGGTAATCCTTGTTGGCCTCATAAATCTCGGCGGCCAGCATGAGCGCCGAGACATTTTTGGGATCCAAAGCCATGACGGCGTCGAGCTTTTCCAGCGCTTTGCCACTCGCTCCCGCCTCCGAGTAAAGCTGGGCTTGCAACAGATAGGCGCCCAGATTGCCGGGATCAATGGCCAGCGCTTCCGCGAGCGTGGCCAGGGCTTGGTCTCGCTGCCCCTGGGCGTGCTGGATTTTGGCCGCCAGGATTCGCAGCGCGGCCTGCTTGGGATGAGCCTGTATCAGGCGGTTGACCAGTTGGGCTGCATCTGTAAATTGCCGGCCCGCAAGGTCCAAGTCCACAAGTTGTTCAATGGCATGCACGTCGTCCGGCGCCAACGCCAGCGCCTGCTCAAAGGCACTGCGCGCACCGGCTTTGTCACCCGTCTGCAATAAAGCCGCACCGCGCAGCAGTTTGACTTGGGCGTTGGTGGGATAGGCTTTTTCCAGTGTTCGGTAGATGCGCAGGGCCTCGCCCACCCGGCTCTGCAGCCGGTAGACCTCGGCCAGCAACAGCTGTCCTTGAACCAATTGCGGGTGCTTCTGGCATAGGGTTTCCAACGCCACCAAGGCGGGCGCGGAATTACCGGACTTGATTTGGAGGCGGGCGAGCAGCAGGGTGGCCTCCTCCAAATTCGGATTCAGCTCCAAGGCCCGCTGGAGGCTGTCGGCGGCCTTGGAGAAATTGTTGGCCGCGAAGCAGGCCGCTCCCAATTCGAAATGTGCCTGCGCCGCCTGCGGATATGCGCGGGTCAACCGCTCCAATATCGGCACCGCCTGGTCCGGCGCTCCGCGCGCCCGGGCCAATTGCGCCTGAAATAGCTGGGCGTCAAAGTTATCCGGGTCAACGGCCAGCGCGTAGTTGACCCAGTTCACGCTTTCGTCATATTTTTTTTCCGAGGCGGCAATTTGCGCCAGCAGCATCGCGGCGGGCAAGTAATCCGGTGCGGACTTTAAAGTTTTGTTCAAAACGGCCTGCGCGCCGGCGAGATCGCCGCTTTCCAACTTGAACCGGGCGTATTGCATCTGGCGCGGCGAGCGGGCCGGGGACGCGTCCGCCGCCGCCTTGAACCGGAGGTCCGCCTGCTTCAGGTCGCCATGCGCCCACGCCGCGGCCGCCAGCGCCACGTTCACTGCGGGCGATTTTGGATCCAAGGCCCGCGCTTTCTGGTAGTCGGCATCAGCCGTGGTCACGTCGCGGTTCCGCAAGGCCAGATTGCCCAAGGCCACCTCGATGACGGCGCGATCCCCGCCGCGCGCCAGCAATTGCAACCGCTGCCGCGCCGCCGCCTGATCCTTGGGCGCAACCGCTCCTTCCGCCAACAGCAGCACCGCCTCATCCGTCTGGGGTTTGCGGTCCAGAATGAAAGTGGCCTGGGCCACCGCCTGCGTGTAGTGTCCCAGGGTCGAATCCAGAAAGCCCAGCTTCAACCGCAGGTCCAGATTGTCTGGCGCCAGCTCGCTGCCGCGGGCCAGGAAAAAGAGGGCGCGATCCAGCCGGCCCTGGTCATAATAAATCTGCCCCAGACGTCCGTACGCCAGTTGGTTGGTCCCGTCGTAGCGCAGAACATTGAGGTACTCAATCTCCGCCGATCGGAGCTCCCCCGCGCCGTAGAAGTGATTGGCCCGCGACAAATGATACGACTTTTTGACCTTGGCCGTGCAGCCCGCCCCGGCCAGTGCCAACAACACCAGCGCCAGCAATACGGTTAAAAGTTGAATGGTTCTCTTCATAGCGTGTTCCCGGACCGGCCCGGCGGCGCGACCGCCGCCCGCTCGCGCTGCCGCAGCAAATACAGTAACAGGAAAAACGGCACCAAGGATAATGCAAAAAACAACGGACCGCCACGATGATGAATGGGGGAATCAATCATTCGCGGGCCGACGTGAACGCAGAGTTCACCGATCACGAAGATCCGAAAGCCGTTGCGCAAGAGGGCCAGCGGCAACACCACCAGACAGAGCAGCACCCGGTTCCAGGACCGGCGCAAGATCATCTGCCCCGCCACCAGACTCGTGATCAACAAAACCCACGTTGAATGGATGCCGCTGCATTCCGGCGCCACCTGCAAGGTGATGTCCGGCAGGCGAAACACCAACCCCTCCCGCAAAAACGGCATGCCCGCCAGGAGGAACATCCCATTGGCCGCCAAAGCTGAACCCTGTTGCAGGCCCAAGTCAATGCCCTGCCGCAGGGCCGTTGGGAGCGGCACCATGAAGAGCAAAAGACAAAAGGGAAACGCCAGATGCCGCATCGCCGCCCCGCCGAGGAAGATGCACCCCAGTCCCGCCAGCCACAAAATCCACGCCAGCATGCCGGCAGCGAAGACATTCTCCAAGGAATTGCCGCCCGGGGCATGCGCCAGCCTCCAATAGGCCGCCGTGGCCGCCAGCGCTGCGGCGATGAAACCCGCGGCAACCCGCCCGGCCGGACGGGAACGGACCGGGAGGGCGGCCTTGCCGAGCCAAGCCACATACGCGCTGACGAATGGCATCAGTGGAATGAACGAATAGAATTCATCGCCGCTGGCAAACCGCAGGAATTGCCACAGCGGGCCGGCGCAGCCCAGCGTCAGCACCGCGGCCGCCAGCGCAAATCTTCGAAGCGGCGGCGCCAAGGAATCTTGCGGCACGTGGGCTTCAGGCATTTTCAGCTCTCCTCATGGCCACCCCCAAGACCGGCCCACGCCGGCGCCTAACCGGTAAAAGCAGCAGCATTAACATGTCACACCCGCCAGTTTTCCAGACTCGCATTCTGGATTCGGCACCTCGGCTTCAGGGCTAAAAAGCATAGTTGATGTCCACCCCCACCTGGCTGCTCTGGAAACCATAACCCGCCACCGAAGACTGGTCGTCGCTATATTGATAAAAGACCGACCACGTTCCCCGCTTGAACAGGGGATGACTCAATCTGACGCTATAGGAAAAGACATTATCTGCGCGGTTGGCCGTAGCCGGATTGCTCCCGCCAAGGGAGACTCCGTAATTCATCTGGGCGTAAGAAACGCTGGCGCTCAGCTCGAACCGGCGCAGCAGTTGCTGCTTGAGGCTCAGGCTCACCGTCGTGGTATCCATCTCCTGCGCCTCCAGATAGTAGTCCGATGAGCTCACCGAGCGGGCGGCACTCAGGGAGAGCTGCGTTCTGCGAGTAGGCTGATATTGGGCGGACAATCCAAAAATCGGACTGACCGAATCACTCACGCCCGCCATCGAGAACTCCCGGTCTTCCAGGCCGCCATAGACTTGAAAACTCAATGCGTCGGTGGCCCGCCAAGCCACCTGCGCCTCTAATTGGGCATAACTCTGATCGAGATTGTTCGTGCCCCCCAGGCGGCTGGCGCCTTGAACCAGCACATAGCCGCCGCCACCACCGATGCCAGCCAAAAAACGCGGCCCGAAATGGTAATTAATCCAGTCCATCGTGTTCCAGTCATAGGAGTTGTCGTAGCCTTCGACCAAGGCGATGTCCTGGCCCACTGCGAGGTCGGCGGACAGGCTCGAGTTGAGCATCCGGGACGCGGTAAACGAGGTGCTGTGGCTGGTCTGGTCCGTCTGACTGCCGGTTTCGATCAGCGGCGAGGAGGAAATCTGGGTGCTGTGGGTGAGTCCGAACTTCCAGTCATTGTACTCAAAACCGCCGGTCAGCGACAGGGAATGATTCAGGGTGTTCTGGAACGCCTTGCTCGAATAAAAATTGAAGTTGGCCGAGTAATCGAAGGCCCAACGCCGACCCAAATCAATCAGGGCGCCCAGCGAGAATTCCTGGATGATGGACGCTTGCGGCGCACCCGGGGCGGACTGCAGGCCATTGCCATACAGCCAATCATAATCAAAATGCGGATGCACTTCGACCGGCCCGTAGACGAAGATTTCCGGAACGGATTGGGCCGGCGGGGGACCCGCCGGCTGGAAGACATCCATTTCGCTGGGCTGGCTTTGCTGATCTTGGGTCTGGAGCGGGGCCGAGGGAGCGGGATTGGCAATCACCGTGGAAACGTTCGCCTCCCCGGCGATGCCCGGGAGGCTTGCCGCGCAGCGATGATAAATCATGGTGCCGGTTGCCAGCAGGACGCCGCCCACACCGAAACGCCAGAGCCGGGCCGGCATCCGGTTGGTTGTTCTTGCCTTCACGGGTTGGATCATCTGGCAGGACAATGAAAGAATCAAGGCCGATGCGGCTCAGGCTTTCCAGACTTGGCCGGGCTGGGTGCGGACGCCGGCCAGGGCGTTGCGCGTGTCCACAATGCATGGCACCCAATCGGCCAGTTCCTGGTAGTTGACCCCCCGGTGGTTGGTGGCCACGATCACCGCGTCAAATTTCTCCAGCGTTGGGCGATTCCAATCCACCGAGCGGACGCCGGCCCAGTGGGGATGTTCGCGGGTGGGGCGGATGACCGGCACGTAGGGATCGTGATAGGCCACTTCCGCGCCCCGCTCCTGAAGCAAATCCAGCAGGACATAGCTGGGCGATTCCCGCTCGTCGTCCACGTTGGGCTTGTAAGCCAGCCCCAGCACCAACACGCGGCTGCCATTGACCGCTTTGCGCCGGGCGTTGAGCGCTGCTGCCGTCCGGTTCACCACCTGCAGCGGCATGGCGGTGTTGATTTCGCCCGCCAGCTCGATAAAGCGCGTGTTCTGCGAATACTCGCGCGCTTTCCACGTGAGATAAAACGGATCAATCGGAATGCAGTGGCCCCCCAAACCCGGCCCGGGATAAAAGGCCATGAAACCGAACGGCTTGGTCTTGGCGGCTTGAATCACTTCCCAAATGTCAATGTCCATGGCCTGATAAACCACTTTCAACTCGTTGACCAGGGCAATATTGACGCTGCGAAAGATGTTCTCGAGCAGTTTGGCCGCCTCGGCCACGCGGCAAGAAGACACCGGCACGAGGGTCTTGACGGCCCGGCCGTACAAAGCCTTGGCCCGCTCCAGACAGGCCGGCGTGAAACCGCCCACCACTTTGGGAATGTCGGCCACTTTGCTGTCCGGATTGGCCGGATCTTCGCGTTCGGGTGAAAACGCCAGATGGAAATCCACGCCGGCTTTCAGGCCCGACCCGGCTTCCAGCACCGCGCGCAATTCCCCGTCCGTGGTGCCCGGATAGGTCGTGGATTCCAGCACCACCAAGGTCCCCGGCTTCAGGCCCGGCGCCAGGCGGCGGCCCGTCTCGACAATATACGAAATATCCGGCTCGCGATTCTTGTTGAGCGGCGTCGGCACACAGATAATCACCGCTTCCACTTCCCGAATGCGCTGGAAATCCGTCGTGGCGGAAAAGCGCCCCCCCAGGACCTGTTCGGCGAGCGCCGCCGATTCGATGTGCTGGATATAACTGCGCCCGGCATTCAGCGCCTCCACCTTGGTGGCGTCAATATCCAGACCCAACACGTGGGTGTCGGAGCGGGCAAATTGCAGCGCCAAGGGCAGGCCGACATAACCGAGGCCGACGATGGCGATTTTCATAGGTGCGTTTTGGACCATGGGCTGCGTGACTCAACAGTTAAGCGAAGGCGCGAAAAGAATCCACTCTAAAACGGGCGGGGGCATCCGAAACCGAGGGCGGCTTTCAGCCGTTGGGGGTTGGCGCCGAGGGCGGAGGGTCGGGATGAAACAGAAACGCGGCATAGAGCCAGGCAATGCTTTCACCCAGCACTTCGCGGACGCCTTCACTGGATCGCCACCAATGCGCCGGGTCATAATCCGGATCCGGCACGGCAATGATGCCCACGGCCACTCCCGGTCCCAAGGCTTCCTGAAACAACAGGCGCGTGCGGCGGGCATGCACGTCTTCGGTGAGCACGTTGAGACTTTTGACCGTCAGCCCGTGGGTTTGAAAAAACTCGCGCAGCGCCAGCGCCGAACTGTAGGTGCGATCGCGTCCAGACACACGGGATGGCACCATGCGAACGTGTTCCGGGGCCAGGCCAGCCTGGATGAGCAAGTCATGCCCTACGCTGGCCGAGGTGTTGAAATCATTGCTGTAGCCGCCGGTGCCCGCCACCGGTCCGCCCGTGGTATAGGTAATCTGGTAATGTCCCGACTGAAATTCCCGCACGCCCGCCGCGATGGCAAAGGGCCGCACCCAGCCTTCCACCACCAAAACGCCGGCATCTTTCCGTTGCGTCGGGGCCAGAAACGGTTGCACTTGATGCACCCAGGTCCAGGCGGCCGCCAACAGGACCAGACACAGTACCAGCCAACCGCGGGCGGACAGACCCCAGCGTTCCTGGCGGGTCACGCAGCCGAAGCACCGCCGGCGCGGGCCGGCGGGCAGATTTGCAGGTGCTGGGTTCATGGCGGCATTCAGGCGGCCCGACCGCCAGTCCCGGCGCCGGATAACACTTTTTCCACCAACCGGGCGATGGTTCCGGCCTGGGCTTCCCAAGTCCACTTTTCGTTAAACTTGCGCCACGCGTTTTCGGCCAGTCTCTCCCCGAGGGCCGGTTGGTCGAGAATTTGCAGACAGTGCGCGGCGAATTGCTCCGGCGTGTCGGCGACCAGCAAGTCCTGGCCGGACACCACCTCGTAGCCGAACGCGCCAACCGGCGTGGCCACCACCGGACAACGCCGGCCGAAGGCTTCCGCGATTTTCACCCGCGTGCCGCCCCCGGTGAAGATGGGCACCACGGTCAAAGACCACGTGGCCATTTCGCCGTGGACCTCCGCCAGCCAGCCCAGCACGTCAATGTTCCGATCCGCCGGAAAAGGCTGCTGGTCGCCGTCCAAACCGACGACCCGCAAACGGGTGGCGGGCCGGCGGGCCAGAATCAAGGGCCAGACTTTCTCGCTGAACCAGCGCATGCCCTGTTGGTTGGGCGCATGCCGAAAATCGCCGACAAAACCGATCCGCAGCGGAACCACCGGCCGCGGCCTGACGGGGGATTCCGGGGGGGTGAAGGCGTTGGGCAGACAAAAGACCCGGTCCGAACCACCGAGCCGGCGGCGATCCGGCTCGCTGCAAACGCAGACGGCGTCGAAGCGTTCCAACAACCTCTTTTCCCGGCGGCGCCAAAGCCCCACTTGCCGACGGGCCCGCAGCCGCGCCAGCCAACCAGTGGCATGGTCCAGTTCCGTCTGGTACTGGGTGCTGGGAATGTCATCAATATCGAGCACCGAATGGGGCCAGTGCCAGCGGCCGTACCGGTTGGCGAGCTGGAGGTTGTGGACCCAGACCAAGTCGTGTTCCGCAATCCATTGTTGCAGACGTTCGCAATCGGCGGGCCGGGCCGCGCACTGGTTGGTGTTGAGGAAGCGCGGGTCAAACTCGTTGCGCCACCGGTCGGCCAGCGACCAGGGGCCGGTCGGCTGGAAGCACACCGTGCCCAGCAAGTCGAAGCCGGCCAAAGCGGTGCCGACCGCCAGCGATTCGTCTTGGAAATCACTCGCCAGCACCAGTTGCACGCGGCCATGGCGGGACAACAACCCCAAGAGGTTGCGCACCCGGAGGATTCCGCCGTTGTCCGGACCGGCCGGATTACAGCCCGTCAGATAGAGGATTTTGGGTGTGGTTGAAGCCATCGTTGCAATTTGTCCGAACATTTGCGCCCGAAATGGGAGGCATTGGCCCGCAACGCGCGGGCCCATCCCGCGCCCCTGGGCCGGCCCCAAACTTCCCGGGCGAACCGCTCAATTTCGCGGCAATTATCCCAATCCAGAAACCGCCAGGCATGGTGTACGAAGCCGTTAAAAAACCAGTGCTCGGTCAACCGCAGCAGCTCCGGCCGGGAAAGACGGCCCGCCGCGGGCGGGTGCTGATCCAAAAACGCGATGGCCCAGCGGATGAATTCTTCCGACGCCAGCAACTTGGTACGGAACATGGCGGCGGAGGAACTGCCGGAGATGTTTTCCTGGCTCCAGCGCCACGTGACCCGCGGCCCCGGAATACTGCGGATGGGACTACGCGCCCCCAACGTGGCAATAAAGGCGTCATCCGACGCCCACGCCAGCGGGAATTGGGGAATGCCGCCGGCGGCCAGCCAGGCGGCGCGCGAAAAGATGAGTTCCTGAAACGTGCTCCGCCGCGCGCCGCGCAACCGCGCCGTCAAAAAGTCGGCGCCGCCTTCTTCAGCGGGATGCGGCGCGCTGGCATCCCGCGTCTGCCGGGCGTCGTGCAACCAGACGGTGTTGAAGCGATACCCTTCATGGCGGCCGCCGCTCTGTTCCAATTCCGCGTAGAACGCCGCCACGCAGCCCGGGTCCATCAAATCGTCATCCGAAAAGAGCCATATCCAAGGTTCCGTCGTCAAGCCCAAGCAGCGTTCCCAGTGCCGCACCAGGGACGTTTGGCCCAAATTTTGATCAAAGCGATGATACTGGACCGGTATGGTGCCCAGGAACTCCCGCACCAGTGGCGCAATGAGTTCAGGGCTGCCATCATCGCCGACGTAAAGCTGGAAGCGTTGATCGGTTTGGCGGGCGATGGATTGCATTGTCTCGCGCAAAAACGCGATTTTGTAGGCGGGAATGACGATGCCCAGCGGATGAAGGGACGCGAAACCGGCCATGGTTAAAAGAGGTTGGCGGATTTCATGGCCTCAAGCGAGCGAACATTGATGGTTCAAGATCAGGAAGCATGGGCGCCGCCAGTTCGTTTCACCACGGAAGCATAAACGGTGTCCCAGGTGGCCACAGCCGTTTTTCGCGAAGCCGGCCAGAGGCTGATGATTCCGGCGGCCGCCGCCAATCCGGCGGGCACCGCCACGGACATTTGGACAGCGGGGCTCGCGTTGCGCACCCACCAGCGCGCGGCAAAAACCACTCCCGCCACGACCAACCAGACCGGCGCATGGGCAAACAATCCCCGCCAAAGATCCCCGGTGCGAATGGGGCCGTGCCAGCCCACCAGCCAGAAAATATACGGGGTGCCAATCAGCAGGCCGGACAGCGACCAAGCGATGGCCACGCCGGCGGGACCAAACGGCAAGCCGGCCACAAAGGCGGCGATGGTCAGGGGGCCGGTGAAAAGGCTGGCCAGCAACATGTCCCGCCCGCGCCCCTGGCTGATCAGCAACCAGCAGGCGGCCGTGACCAGCGGCACATAAAAAGCCACGCCGGTAAAACCGGCCAGAATCACCGCCACTTTCTCCCAATGGGCGCCGAGCAAAATCAGCGTGACCGGCCGCGCCAACGGCAGCAGGAAAGCCGTGGCGAGAAACCCGATCAAGGCAGTGACGTTGTAAGCCAGCAGGAACATGCGGCGATAGCGCTCCGGTTCGTGTTGCAGCCGCGCCAGCGTGGGTTCAAAGACCGAAGTAATGGGCGTCAAGAGCTGGCTGAGCGGGCGCATCAGCAACGCCAGGGCCCGCGAATACAGCCCCACCGCCTCCGCGCCGTAAATCCGGCCCAGCAGGAGCGAATCCATGTTCTGGGCGATGCAGCCAATCAGATTGGCCACCGTCAGATTCGCGCCGAAATGGAGCAGCGAGCGGGTGCCGCAATTACGGGCCGGCCATTGCGGGCGCCAGCGGGACACCGACCACGTCAGCACAATGCCGGCGCTTTCCTGGGCCATGCTCATGCCCACCAGCGACCAGTAACGGCAATGGAACCAGGCCATGGACACCCCCGCCAGCACCCCCGTCACCATGGCCCCGACTTCGATCAAGGCGATGGCCTTGAACCGCATCTGGCGGTTCAGGAGGGCGACGTGCTGGATGGTGGAACCGCTCAATAGAAAAGTAATGGACAACGCCAGCGTCAACCCCACCAATTTAGGCTCCTTGTAAAACCAAGCGATGGCGGGCGCCAAACCGGCGACCACTGCCCCCATACCCGCGCTGATGCCCAAGTTGATCCAAAAAAGATTCGACACCTGCGCATGTGTGATGCCTTCGCGCTGAATGGTGGCCGTGGACAGACCCGCATCCTTGAGTACGCGCAAAAACGAGGTGATCGTGCCCACCATGGCCACCAAACCAAAATCGCGTGGCGCCAGCAGGCGGGCCAGCACCGCGGTGGATCCCAGCGTCAAAGCGAACTTGAGTCCCTGCGACAACACCGTCACCACCCCGCTGGAAATGGTGCGCTGCTTGAGGTTGGCGAGCAGATGATCCGTGCGCAGATGCCGGTCATGCACGGCGGCCGCCTGGTCGGCCGCCTGGTCGGCCGGCGCGCCGCCAGTGCTGGGTTTTTCGATCATGCGGGTCGGTTCCACTGCGGTTTCATTTACTGCCTGGCCGCCCGGTTTTCACGGTCATACATCGCCTTGTCCCAGCGCCGGTGGAACTGGGCTTTCATTTGCGGGAGCAGGAATTGCAACCGGCGCGCCCGCTCATAGCCGGCAATTTTCGCGAGCCAGGCATATTTCCGGCGCAGCTTGGGCAGTTCCAGCCGGCCGCCCACGGTCGCGGCCAGAGCCTGGGCCTGGCTGACGATATCGGGGCGGTGCGGATGAAAATAAATCAGCCAGGTTTGCAAGAAGCCCAGACAGGCTTGCCGCACGGCGGCGGTGTCACCCAGCGACCGCAGATGGGCAAACTGCAATTGCATGGTGCGCCATCGCTCCTCGGGACGGGAAAACGCCTTGATGGTGGTGCTGTTGGAACCCGACACCCGGTAAAAAACCTTCGCCCCGGGGACAAAGCGGATGCCGTCGCTCGCGAGCACCAGCCGGCAGAAATATTCACCATCTTCGTCCACCCGCAGCTCATCATTCCAGCGGCCGGCCGCTTCGATGATTTCCCGCCGCACCAGCCAGGTGGCCGGTTGCATGTGGTCACCCCGGCCCATCTTGAGCATCAGCCAGTCGGCGGGCGACAGATCCGCCCAAAGGGCCGTGGGGTGAAACTCCGCCTTGGCCGTCCGGAAGAAGAAAAAGGCCCATTCGGCAGACAGCAGGGTGCGCCGGCTGGCGAGGGATTGCGCCACCTCCATCTGCAAGGCGATTTTATCCGGCGCCAGCAGGTCATCGGCGTCCAGCCATTGAATATAGTCGCCTTGGGCGATGGCAAAGGCCTCATTGCGGGCGGCGGCCACGCTCTGATGCGGCCGGGTGACCACTGAAACCATAGGGGAGGCAAACCGTCTGGCCACGGCCAGCGTGTCGTCCGTGCAGCCGTCGTCAACCACCACAATGATTTCCTTGCGCGACCACGTCTGGTTCAGGACGGATTGGATGGTCTCCGCGATCCACGGGCCGGAGTTATAAGCCGGGATAAGAATGGAAACGAGCGGTTTCATTGATTCATTTGGCCATGCTTCCACAGTATCAACGCTCTTTCAGCGCATCACAAGCATTCAACTCGCCGGGCGGGGCAGGGCGGCATGATTATATGCCTCCCAGTTGTTTATAAACCGCCGTGGTCAGTCGCGCCACCGTGGTCCACGAGTAGCGTTCGCGGGCGAATTGGCGGATGTCCGGGCGGCGTTCGGGCAAATGGGCATACAAATCACTGGCGAAATATTCTTCCAGTGCCCGCACCAGGCCGGCCGTGTCCCGCGGCTGAAAAATCAAGCCAGTGCGGCCCGCGATGATTTCCTCCTTGAAGGAACCGACGTCCGCCGCGATGGCTGGCAGGCCGAAATTATAACCCAGGAACAGCACTCCGCTCTGAAAGATGTGCGTGTAGGGCAAAACCAGCGCGTCCGCCGCCTTGAAATAAATTTCGGTGTCCGCGTCGGGCACAAATTCGATCCTCAGAATAAACCGGTCGCGTAGGGCGCTGGCGTTGATTCTGGCGAGCAATCCGGCCCAATACTCCGGTTCGCCTTTGGGCCGGCCCGCGATGATGAGCCGGCAATCCGACCGCCGGGCCGCCAGCTCCATGAACGCGTCCACGAGATATTCCGCGCCCTTGTACGGGGCGATGTTGCCGAAAAACAGCAGCACCTTCTCCGCCGCCGCCAACCCCAACCGCTGCCGCGCGCCGGCCGGGGTCAAGGCCGTGTCCGGCACCGTGCTGTTGAGGCCGAAGGGAATCACCGTGGTCTTGCCGGCCGGCACGCCATATTCGGCCACCAGTTCCGTCCGCATTTTCTCCGTGTGCAAGAAAATATGATCGCACCAACGGTATTGGAACTTCAGGGTGGCGCGGTTCAACCACGAATCGCCGCCGTCGCGCACCCGAATATTCACGTTGTGCGCGGTCAACACGATTTGCTTGCCCAAGAGTTTGTAAAAGAGCATCAGCGCGGTGCGATCAAATAGCTCAAACTTGTTGTTCCACAAAACATGAAAGACCCTGGGCCGGGCCGTTAACGCATAGCCCAGCAGCCGTCCATAATAAGCCAGCACGCGGATAATCTTCTTGGGCAGCGCGGCGTCCTCACTTTGGTCGCCGCGCAGTTTCAGAAACCGAATCCGCGGCGACCGATGCAGTTCCGGGCCATCCACGCCATCGCTGCCGATGACATCCAAGGCCACGCCGGCGTCGGCCAGCGCCGCCGCCAACCCCAGCGTGTAAGGCCGGTCGCGGCCCGCGGTCAGCAGGCTGATTTGCGAATCGGCGCCGGTCATCGCAATTGTTCCAACACGGCCGCCAGGACCTCGTCCAAAGTGATGGCCCGCACCGCGCGTTCATCCATGCCGCGTTTGAAGAAAAACTCGGCCAGCAGCGGCGAGGTGATTTGCCGCTGCAGGCCGTAGGGATAAATCTCCCACGGCCCGGTGCAACTGAAGAGCGTAACGCACCGGGTGCCGACACCCAGCGCCAGATGCATCGGCAGGCTGTCCCCGCTGACCAAGCAGCGGTGGTTGCTGACATCGCCCAAATGTTCCAGCAGGCCGGCCCGTTCCGGCAGCACATTGACCACCAGTCCGCGCGCCTCCAGCGCCGTTTTCAAATCCGCATAGTACGCCCAATTCTTCATGGGCCAGACATGGCCCGCCTTGGGGGCGAGAGCCACGTCCCCTCGCAAATCGGTCTTGGCCGGCGCCGGCAAAAGGTAGGGCTCGCCTTTGAAGGACAGTCCCAAGCCCGAAAAAATCAAATCCTGATAGGTTCGCCGGTTCTTGAGCTTCAGTTGGTCCGCCGCCGCGTGGCCCAAGCGACTGATGAGGCTGAGGTCAAACCAGCCGCGCGCGTCGTCGGTATAGCCCATGACGCCGGCGGCGTCGGTGCGGGCACCAAACAATTTCCGGTATTTTAACTGGCCGAGGAAGGCCGCCACGTCGGTGGTGTCCTCAAGATTGATGACGAGGTCGTACTCGCGGTCACACACCGCCATCCGGTCTTCCCACGCCACGCTGCGGAGGGTTGGGGTGAGGCCTTGCAACAGCGGCAGGTTTTTGGCGGCGGTCACCCAGGAGCAAGCGCCGGCGAGCGGTCTCAACAGGGGCGTGGTCCGCACCACGTCACCGGTGGCGCCCAGTTTGAGGATCAGTATTTCAGGCATGGCAGATGCGGCCGGCGATGCCCGCCGGCGGGAATTTAAACGGCGGGCGCCGCGGGTTTGTGAACGGGAACCTGCGCCTCCAGCGTAAAGGTTTCAAACTGGTTAATGGCTTCGTTGTTGATGGTTTTGCCGTGAGCTTCCAGACCGCGCAAATGCTCGTCGTGGCTGCTGCCCGGCCGGCTATCTTGGATGTTTTCAAACCGGCAGCGGTCCAACAGGTGGCGGAGCGTCGCCGGATCGTACAAGAATTGATGGCCCCAGGCGCGAAAAGCGTTGTTGACCACGAAGACCGCCCGGCAATCCTTCACCCCGGGCAGGGATCGCTCGGCCACGAAGTTGACATAGGTGGTCTGTGCGGCGGTTTTTTCCGGGCCACACAGTGCCGTCAGCACGCGCAGGTCCGGCGTGGAGACGCGGAGTTTCCCCCCCGGCTTGAGCACACGGAAACATTCGCGCAACATCGCCTCCCCCCCGGCGTAGTCAATGTGCTCGATCATGTGCTCGCTGGTGATGTAGTCGAAGGCGTTGTCCGGAAACGGAAACCGGCGCGTGGCGTCCAGGAACACGACCTCCGGGCGCTCCAGAATGAAATCGGTGTTCAGCCACCCCGGCAGAACGTTGCGGCTGGTCCCGATTTGCAGCTTGCGCACGGAATGGCTGGCGAAATAGGCCCGAATTTGCCGGCGGCGAATGGCCCACCAATACAGTTGTTGCAGGTCCAGCACCCCGGCGCGGGCGGCCCGCACGAGGCCCACCACCAAGCCCGACCGTTTGAGGATTTGCTTCATAGGGTTCGGATAAACCACGTCATTCGTTCGCGGCGCCCGCCCGGAACAGGAGCCGCTCGACGGCTTCCAGGGTGAGCACTGCGCTGATTTCGGATGGGAAATTCTTCCCGCCGGCCAGGTGCTGGCGGGTCAGCCGGTCCAGCGCCGGCGCGTCCCAGAATCCCGCCGGATTCTTTTGGGCGGCGGCAATCCGTTCCTTCAAATAAGGCGCCAGCTCGCCGCGGAGCCAAGTGCTGTACCGCAGGAATTTGTGGCAGCCCGGCAGGCCCAACGCCCGAACCACCGGCTGGAAGACCGGATCCAGCACCCGAAACTGCCGGGGCAGCCCGGCATTGCTGCAATAATCCAGCTTGAAGGTCACTTCCGCCAAGAAACGCCACAGCAAAATCTCCGGGTCCCAGCGGTCGCTCACAAAACCGCGGTCGGTGGGAATGCGATCCAGCGCGGGGCTGTGGGCCTTCACCAAGCGCATCGCCAGCAAGGAAGACGTGCGCAAACTCTCGGGACATTGATAGGCCAGCGCCACCAGTTCATTGTCCAGATACGGGGTGCGGAAGTGAATCTGCGAACGTCCGGCGGCCAGGTTGCCATAGAGGTTCAGCGGCACCTCTTGGAAGGCGGCAAACGTATGGGGATGCTGCTTTTGCGCCGCCAACTGTCCGGCCGCCGCCTGCACGGCCGGCAGGAAATCCGGTGAACACAGCGCCGGGGCCAGTTGCAGCGGCTTGAAGGTGGACACCGCGCGCAAAATTTCGCTGCCGTAATTGCCGGTCAGCCGCGTGGTCGCCAGCGACCGGGCCTGCCGGTGGAAATAAATCTCATGCGCGCCCACAATCCCCGAGGCACCGTCGGTAAGATAGACGGTCCGGTCGGCGTGCGCGCCGAAATTCGCAAAGAAATCCGGCTCCAGACGCAACAATCGGTGCTCCAGTCCGCAGGCGGCGGCCACGCGCGCCGCCACGCGATCGTCCAATGTCCGGCCTTCCGGCCCGGTAAACGTGTAACACGTCTCGCGTTGCGGGTCGTGGTCGCGCAGCGTCATGATCATGCGCGTGTCCAAGCCCCCCGTCAGCGAGATGCCCACCTTGGCCACCCCCGCATAATAGTGCGGCAGGATGTGGTCAAAGACCTCGTGAAAACGAGCCTCGTATTCCGGCGCGGACAACGCAGGCAAAGCCTCCCAGGTTGCGGGCGAAAAATACCGCTCACGCTGAATGCGGCCGCGCGCATATCCCCAGCACGCCCCGCCCGGCAACAACTGAATATCGCGGAACAACGTCCGGCCCGCCAGCGGACAGCCCACGCCCAGGAACTGGGCCACGCCCTCGCGGTCAAAGGCGCGCAGTTCGGGCAGGACCCGCAGCAGCGCCTTGGCTTCGCTGGCAAAATAAAACGCGTCCGCCGTTTCATGCCAGTAAATCCGCTCCATGCCATAGCGGTCATTGAACAAAATGACCTTCCCCGCGCGCGCGTCAACCAGCAAGCCGCTGAACAGGCCGTTGAGTTTTTCAAAGAACGCCGCGCCCTGTTCCTCAAAGAGATGGACCAGGCAGGCGCCCCCGGTTTCGGAAAACACGTGGCCCCGTTGCTTGAGCCACGCCTTCGTCTCCGCCGCCACAAAACATTCGCCGGCAAAAACCAGCGTGATATCGCCCGCCTCATTCCGAAACACCTGGCGGGCCGCAAACGAGTCCGCGTGCGCCACCCAACCGGCGGCCACCTCGAGTTCCGGAACGGCCAGGACGCCCGTCACGTAGAACGCCTCATGCCGCATCGCCGCCACCATCGTCTCGGCGAGACGATGGTTTTCGGCCGCGGGTTTTCGGCTGATGATTCCGGCAATTCCGGGCATGAAGTTGTGGTTAGTGGAGTTGGAGCCGGCGGGAGGAATTGAACACTCCATCGGCCAAATACAATTTGGCTGCTCTAGCGTTAAGCTACACCGGCGACAAGGCCCGAAGCTTATTTCATCGGGTCTCTAAAAAAAAGGCAATTCATTCGTCCTTGGCCTCCGGCACCTTGACGGCCGCGGCTTTTTTCTTGCGGGCATAAAACCAGTCGCGGAGCTTCAACAACACGTTCAACACCGGGCCCGGCAGCAGGCCGACGGGGCCGCGATAAAGCCGCAGAGCGACGTGAATTTTCCCCTTCCACGTCAGCGGAATGTAGTAGCGCGGAAAATTGATCTGTTCAAAACCGTTGCGCCGCTTGAACTCGACCAGCGAACTGTCCTTCTTGTTACCATAGACATAACTACCGTAAATAAAATAGGCGACACCTTTTTGCGCGCAGACCTCCATGGCCTTCGCCAGCAGCGCATTCATCGGACGCTTGTCATAGTGGGCATTCAAAGCCAGGATGGTCATGATCAAGGCCATCCGGCCCACATAGGTCAGCTTGATGAAGCCGATGAGTTCGCCTTGAAAATACGCGCCAATGAAATCACTGCGTTCCAGATAAGTGGCATGCTCGCGTTTGATGGTCTCCAGATCCTTGCCGTAATGCCAGAAAGGCCGGCCTTGCCGCACTGGGGATTCATTGCAGATTTTGTGGATGCCGCGCACCAATTCGTCGTCAAAGGGCGCCACCTTCACCTCCACGCCCCGCTTGGCGGCCCGGCGCGTGTTTTTGCGCGCCTCCTGAGGCAGTTGGTTCCACCATTGCTCGTAGGTGGTGATCGGCACCGCCGCGTAATTCTCCCACTCGATGGGATAGGAGAACTTCGGCCGCAAATCCGGCGGGCGCTGGAAAAAGGTCACGACATCCGCCGGCAAACCCGTCTTTTGAAGCTCGGCCACGAACGCCTCCGGATTGGTCACCGGTTCGCTTTGGTCGTAATCCTCATCCCGGATGGAAACGGTTTTCACCCATTTTCCGCGGGCAATCACGGTGCGTCCGTCCACCACGGCCGAGGGGACCATTGTGTTTTTACCCTTGACCCGAATTTCGACCAAGTTCACAGCCATAAACGCGCAGTTACGAGGTGGTGACCGTCCGCAGCCATTGCTCAAACATCACCAGGCTGAACAGCAGCTTGTGATTATCCTGCCGACGGGATTGATGGTCGGCCAGCAACTTTTTCACCGGCTCCGGTCGCAGTACGGAATACATCCGCGATTGGCTGTCCAGCAGCCAGTCGGAAATCCGGCCCGTGGCCGAGTGATTGAACCAGTCGTCCACCACGTTGACGGCGAAGCCGCGTTTTTTGCGCTGGAGGATCTGCGGCGGGAGCATTTGCTCACACACCCGCCGGTGCAGCCATTTACGCTCCCCGCGGCGCACCTTGAACGAGGCGTCCAACCGCTGGGCATACTCCACCACGGTGCGGTCCAGATATGGCACCCGCGCCTCCAAACTGTGCGCCATGGACAGCTTGTCCGCGTACATGAGCAGTTCATCCGGCAGCGAGGAGCGGATTTCGAGCAGCGAAAACCCGCCCAGTTCGTCCAGCCTGGCCATCTGCGGCTCCAGCGACCGCCAGTAATCCACCAACCCGGAAACGTGGCCGGACGGCTCCCGAAAAAGTCCGTCCACGATTTGGCCGGGCACGAGCGAAAAGACATTTTGATAACGTTCCAGCCGGTCGGCCGCCCCCAGGGATTGCACGCCGCGCTTCAAGGTCTCATTGCGCGGCAACTTGGCCACCAGCGACGCCGCGAGCGATTGCAAGCCGCCGGGCAGCCCGCGCCAGACACCGCCGTAATGCACCCCCAGATGGCGCTTGTAACCGCCGAACAACTCGTCGGGGCCCTGCCCCAGCAGCACCACTTTGACATCCTGGCGCGCGCGCTGGCAGACAAAATACATCGGCACCACCGACGAGGCGGCAATCGGCTCCTCCAGATAACGAACGATGTTCGGCAGCGCCTTCTCGAATTCCTCCTGATCCAGCCGCACCTGATGATGGCGCGCGCCCAGCAGCGACGCCGTCGCCGCCGCGTCCACCAGTTCATCGTCGGCGAATTGTTGGCCATAACCGATGGTGTAGGCGGGCCAATCGTGACCATGCTCGTTCATCAGCGCCAGCAGCAGCCCCGAATCCAGCCCGCCGCTGAGCAACAGGCCCACCGGCACATCGGCCAGCAAATGCCGTTTCACCGCGCCGCGATACAACTCGAACAATTGCTCGATGGCCGCGCCGTCCGCGGGCATCGGGTCAAACGGCTCGGGCCGGAAATCATACCAGCGTTCCTCGCGACAGGCGCCATTTTCGACGACCAGCATGGAGCCGGGCGCCAGCTTGCGAATATCTCGAAAAATGGTCAGCGGCGAGGGCGTGTAGCGGAAGCGCAGAAACAGATTCACCGCCGCCGGGTCCAAATCGGGGCGCGCGTCTTCGGCGGCCAGCACCGGACGAATCTCCGAACCGAAACTCAACACGCCGTCCGCCAACTTGTAGTAAATCATCTTGATGCCCATCGCGTCGCGCGCCACGATGAGCTTTCTTTTCCGCACGTCCCAGAGGGCCACGCCGAACATCCCGTTAAGATGATTGAACACGTCCTGGCCCCACTGTTTGTAGCCGTGAATGATGACTTCCGTGTCCGAATGGGTGCGGAACCGATGGCCATGGCCTGCCAGCTCGGCCCGCAATTCCTGGTAATTGTAAATCTCGCCGTTGAACACCAACCAGACCGACTCCTCCGCGTCCGCCATGGGCTGATGTCCGCCCGCCAGGTCAATAATGGACAGCCGGCGGAAGCCAAAACCGAGGGAGCGGTCGAAGAAATAGCCTTCGTCGTCCGGCCCGCGATGGAACAGCGTCTGCGACATGCGCCGGAGAGTGGATTGATCCACCGGTTCATCGCTGGCCACTTTGACTTGTCCGCAAATGCCGCACATAAGTTCGGGTCAGGGGCGGGGCGGGTGTTCGCGCAGGTAAAAGGCCAGCGCCCGGAACATCTGCGACTGCGCCCACCGGTGCATGGGCACATTGTCCCAGCCAAACTTCAATTTGCGCGAGCGGAACGAGCCGTCGGCCTTGATCCAATTCGCGAGCACGCCCGCGACGACCGTCTGCAGCGTATGTTCCAATTCCGGGAAATTGCTGCGCAACAGGAGGCACAAGTTGATGCACTCCGCGCAATCGTAGAGTTCGCACTCATATACGGTCAGCCGCGGCGCCTTGGAAAAGGGCCGGGGCATGCCGTCCGCGGCAAAGAGATTTTTTCGGTAATAATCCACGCCCCGGGCCAGCGCTTCAAAGATCCGGCGGTCGCGGCCTTGCAGATATATTTTGGCCAGCGCTTTCATCACGAAACACGTATGAAAGTGATCCACGAAATCGCGCACGCCATCCTTGGCATAAGGCCACGAGCCGTCCGGGTTTTGCGCCGCCAGCACGAAATCCACGTTGCCGGCGGCGACTTGGCGCCATTCCTCGCGGCCAAAAAACTTCGCAGCGCTCACCAGCATGGCGGCCCGGTACGCCGCCGCGTTGACCACCTTGAACTCTTCGCCCGGCAGGTAGGAGCAGGTGTTGCCGCCGCCGGGATAGGGCTGGTCCTGAATCAGCGTCGTCGCGAAGTGCACGGCCGAAGCCATCATTTCCGGCCACTCCGGACGGGGCGCCAGAGCGTTGACCTGCATCAACGCCTCGAACACGTAGGGCGTGGTGGTAATGAAAGGCAGGTGCGCCTTGAGCACGCCATTGCGCGTGACCCAGTCGAACGGATAACCCCAACAATAGTCGGCATAACCGGGACTGCGGGTCGCCTGCAGCACCTCCAAAAAATGGGTGGCCCGGGCGAGGTATTCGGACCGGCCGGTCGCCTGGTGCAGAAAGGCAAAGCCCATGGCGTAATGCGCGTCGGCAATCGGCAGGCGGATGGGGTGATGAAACAGCCGGCGGGCGGGCGGAAAGAACGCTTCGCAGAAAATCATCGGCGCCACCGCCGGGATGCCCAGCCACTGGTTCTTGTAGTAAAGGCCCTTGGCCAGGCGGCCCACCGGCCCCGCAAAAAAGGACTGGTGGTCCCACGACGATTCCCCGTACCGTTCGAGCCAGCAGACGAAATTCGCGAGGGTTTCGGCAACCTGGCGGGCGGACGAGGGCATGTTGGTGGCAATGGACATTCAGTTGACGGGTTGAGAATCGCGGTTGGCCCGGAAATTGTCCACTTTCTTCAACCGGCACAGGGCGCGCAAAATGTTTTTCAACTTATGCATCTGATCGGCCCGGTGATATTGCATCAATTCGGGCGAAATGGGCCGCTGGGCCCGGTGGGCCGCCGCCCAGAGAAAACCGCTGAACAAGGCCAAGCCGCCCACCACATAAGGCTTCTTGGCCATCCGGTAAGTGACGCGGAAGAGCTGCCAGACCGGTGAATTGCCCAAGTAATAGTCTTTTTTGCCGTAAGCAAAAAGGGCGGCCGTTTCGCTGCGCCCCGCCGTGCCCATGGAACGGTGGTGATGATAACGCCGCTCGCTGAACGAGCGGACGGTCCAGCCCTTCATGCGCGCCGTCATCACGGCAATCCAATCCACGCCGCCCGCCGGGTTGGGCACATAGCCGCCCACCTCCCGAAAACACTCGCGGCGAAAAAGCTGGATGGGCCCGGCGACATAATTCTCACCTTCAAAGCTGTCACGGGTGGAATCATAACCACCCTCCTGCGTAAACGGAGTGCCCGCGCAGCCCAACCGCGGCTCGGCGGCAAATTGATCCAAGACAAACGCCATGTAGTCCGGCGCGAACGTGGTGTCCGTGTCGAGATTGCCCACCACCTCGAAATCCACGCCGCCGGCTTCGAGTTGCGCAAACGCGGCGTTGACGTTGTTGGCCTTGGCGGCGAAGCTCCGGCCTTGGCGGCGCGGTTGATGCACCACGGTAATCCAGGGAAACTGCCGGGCGCCGGCCTCGGCGATCTCGCCCGTGCGGTCGGTGGAGCCGTCATCCACAATGATCCAGCGTTCCGGCCGGCGCGTCTGCCGCGTGACCGAATCCAAGGTCTGCCCGATGAGCTTTTCCTCATTCCGGGAGGAGCTGATGAGCGCGTATTTCATCTCGGCCGCGAATTCAAATTTGAGAAATATCTCCACCACCTTGGCCCCAATAAAGCCGTTGGAGCCGGTGACCCGAATGCGGTCGCTGCGGGAATAAGGTCGTTCAAACGGGTTCCTGCTTCAAGGCGTGGCCGGATGGACTTGCAAATTGGAGGGTGGGATGGGCGCCGACGGAGTCGGGACCACGGCGGCCAGCACGACGGCCCCGTTGGAAAAGAGCGTGCTGATGGCCGTCGCCGACAGAGTCTGGTTATAGACCCGGCAATCAGCCAACGCGCCGTTAAACAGGGCATCGTTCAAACCGACCCGCATTCCCAGCCCCATCGGATACGCCAACGCAGTGGTCGCGGTCGCCGCCGACTGCTGAGTGACGGTATTCAAGGCCACGCCATCCACATAGATGATGCCGGTATTGGCTGAGGGATTGTCCACCCACGCGATAAAGTGCCAGTTCCCATCAGTGATACCAGTGTTGGTTTGCACGTCACAGGCATGGAGGGTATTATTGCCATCGCGGACGATCCCCTCGATCATGCCGCTGCCGGAGCCGCCGGCATAATTCAAATAAAGCGACACCGCCATACCCGAGGCGCCTTGGGACCCAAAAATAGCTTCTTGATCGAAATGCTCGCTGGTTTTCACCCAAGCCGTCAGCGTGAACCCCGAGGCGCAAGCGGCGCCCCAGTCCGCCAAAGTGGTCGTCTGAACGTATTGCGAGGAGCCATTCAAGGCCAAAGCCGAGTTGGCCGCGCCGGTAGGCCCGGTCACATAGGTTGGCGCGCCGTAAGCCGTGCCATGGTTGGTTCCGGCGTGATCGTTCACGTCTCCGGCCAGGGTCCATTGCGCGACCAACATATTGGTGTCAGCCGTCCAGGAATACTGCGCCTGCACGGCCACGGAGTTGGACGGCATGATCAGGGAGGTGGTAGCCGCCG
>Ga0316217_10001756_pt1 | contig 27388 bp, 26 predicted proteins | sample 1anoAmetaG_FD_203633 | JGI IMG/M metagenome (GOLD analysis project Ga0316217, IMG submission 203633) | Freshwater microbial communities from Trout Bog Lake, Wisconsin, USA - 1anoA | ecosystem: Environmental > Aquatic > Freshwater > Lake > Hypolimnion/Profundal zone | place: USA: Wisconsin...
TTCCGGACCCATCAGGTCCTCGGGCTTCTCGTAGCCCTTCAGCAACTCTTTTAGGATTTCGGGTGAGATGGCCATGCTCCATGCTCCTGCAGGAAGTGGCCCACACACAAAATTTCTGACAGGCTCAGTGCTTCGGCGCGAACTGTTCCAGCGCCTTGACATCATCATTGGCTTTTTTACGACGGGGATGAACGGGATGGACGGGGATGAAGAAGATAAAGACAATGAGATCAATATTCCAACCCACCTGAACGGTTACCCCCTTTTTTGGGTTCTTCACGGATCTGGGTGAAGACCCCGACCCACACTGACGATGGCCGGCTTCTCGCGAGGAGCCTGAGCCACGTGGTCAAAGGCCGTTTACACCCGGTGATCCAGGCAGTCCATGGCAAAGAACATATCGCCGAGGAAGCCGAGGAGCCGAGGTTCGCCGAGAAAGAGATCTTTTTTAGTTCTCGGTTCCTCGGCGTCCTCGGCGATAGGCCCTTCCTCGCGTTTCGCCGAATCCATCGGAAAACAGGTTGGCAGTAGCGGACTTCAGGCATCTTGGAATTGCTGAAAAACCGAGATGAGAGGAGGACGGACCTGGCTTTCGCTCATCAGGATCCGCAGCTCCTCGATCCGCCCGGTGCGTTCCCAGGAGAAACCTTCGGTTTCCCGGCCGAAGTGGCCGTAGGCCGCCGTCGGCCGGTAGCGCGGGCGGCGCAGGTCCAGGGCCTCCAGGATCGCCGCCGGACGCAGGTCGAACAGCTGCTTCACGATCTCCTCCGCCACGGTTTCCGGCAGGGTGCCGGTGCCGTGGAAGTCCAGCAGCAGGCTCACCGGCTCCGCCACGCCGATGGCGTAGGCCACCTGGATCGTGCAGCGCTTCGCGGCGCCCGCGGCCACCAGGTGCTTGGCCACCCAGCGCGCGGCATAGGCCGCGGAGCGGTCCACCTTGCTCGGGTCCTTGCCGCTGAAGGCGCCGCCGCCATGCGGGCAGGAGCCGCCGTAGGTGTCGACGATGATCTTGCGCCCGGTGACCCCGGTGTCCCCGGCCGGTCCGCCGATCTCGAACGCCCCGGTGGGATTGATCAGGATCCTGGCCGACCCCAGCGCCTCGCGGCCGAGCACCGGGGCGAGGATCTCCTCGCGCACGGCCTCCTCCAGGACCCCCTTGGCCAGGCCCGGCTCATGCTGGGTGGAGAGCACCACCGCGTGGATGCCCGCCGGCCGTCCGTCCCGGTAGCGCAGGGTGACCTGGCTTTTGGCGTCCGGACGGAGGAATGGGACCTTGCCGGATTTCCGGACCGCGGCCTGCTTGCGCATCAGCCGGTGGGCCAGGGTCAGGGCCAGCGGCATCAGCTCGGGAGTCTCGTCGCAGGCATAGCCGAACATCAGGCCCTGGTCCCCGGCCCCCAGCACCCCGCCGCCCCGCTCCACCCCCTGGTGGATGTGGTCGCTCTGCCCGTTCAAGGCCATGCGCAGGTTGTGGTGGTGGGGATCGAAGCCCGATGCCGCGGTGTAGCCGATGCCGGTCAGCACGCCCCTGGCCAGGCCGGGGACGGCCCCCTGGAGCGTGGCGATCAGGTCCGGCACGCTCGACCGGAACTCGCCGGCGATGGCGAGGAAGTCCTTGGCGATCAGGGTTTCGCAGGCAACCTTGGCCTGCGGGTCCAGGCCCAGGAGGTAGTCGACCACCGCGTCGGAGATCTGGTCGGCGACCTTGTCCGGATGGCCTTCGGAAACGGATTCGGAGGTAAAGAGGTATTCACGGGTCATGAGGTCTCCACTTTTCAGGTTGGTTCCTGCGCATGGGATCTCGCGATCCTGGGCACCGTAGCTTCCTGCTCGGTTGCCGGACCTCCCGCGGAGGCCACTCGCCATGCAAGGATGATTCTAGCCCGGACCGCAGGGCCGTCAAGCCCTGGGAGCCGCCGCTTCCCGCAGGATCGCCAGGAAGGCGCTGATCAGGGGGGAGCCGTGCTCGGCCCGGTGCACCGCGGCGAGCTCGATATGGACCGCAGGCGGGGCCAGGGCGACGAAGGCGACCCCGCCGTGCATCAGCTTGCGGGCCGTCGCCGGCACCAGGGACACGCCGAAGCCGGCGGCGACGAAGCCGATCACCGACTGGAGTTCCCTGGCCTCCTGGGCCACCCGCGGGGTGAAGCCGGCCCGGAAGCAGGCGCCCAGCACCAGATCCAGCCCGCCCAGGGCCTGGCTGCGGGGCACGACGATGAAGGGGTCGTCCGCCAGCGCCCGGAGCGGGATGCGCTTCCTGGCCGCCAGCGGATGTTCGGCCGGCAGCACCGCCACCAGCGGCTCCCGGAAGAAGGTGGTCACGGCCAGGCCGGCGTCGGCCACCGGCGGGCGCAGGAAGCCGACCTGGATCCGGTCGTCGCGGAGCGCCGCCAGCTGCTCTTCCGCGTTCATCTCCTGCAGGGTGATGGACACCTCCGGATAGCGCGCCCGGTAGGCCCGGAGCACCCGGGGCAGGGTGTCGCCGTAGGCCACGGAACTGACCGTGCCGATGGTGATCCGGCCCGCTTCGCCCCGGCCCATGCTCTGGACTCCGGCGACGGCCCGGTCCACCTGGGCCAGGATGTCCCGGGCCGAAGCCAGGAACTGCCTGCCGGGCCCGGTCAGTTCCACATGGCGCTTGGTCCGGAGCAGCAGCTGCACGCCGAGCTCCCCTTCCAGGCGACGGATCTGCTGGCTCAGGGGCGGCTGGGCCATGTTGAGGCGGAGCGCGGCCCGGCTGAAGTGGAGCTCTTCCGCCACGGCCACGAAATAGCGGAGCAGGCGGAGTTCCATTCATATCTCCTGGATATTAATAGGGTGACTTCTGAATATTTCCCATCCTACTCGGGTGCCGGAATAATGGAAACAGCTCCGCTCCGGCCTGGACGCCGTGACCGCGATTCCATTGCCGAAGGCCTCCCCCATGCGTTCCAAGACCGACACCGAAGCGGACCGCACCGCGGCCGCAGAGCTGGAGCGCAAGCAGCAGGCGAAGCTGTGGATGATCGCTGCCTCGGTGATGATCTCGACCTTCATGGTGGTGCTGGACTCTTCGGTGGCGAACGTGGCGCTGCCGCACATCGCCGGGAACCTTTCGGCCGCCACCGACGAGTCCACCTGGGTCCTGACCAGCTACCTGGTCGCCAACGCCATCATGCTGCCAGCCACCGGCTGGATCACCCGGCGGATCGGCCGCAGGCGGCTGCTGCTGATCTCCATCCTGGTGTTCACCGCCGCTTCCATCCTCTGCGGCATGGCGGTCAACATGCCGATGCTGATCGTCGCCCGGGTCCTCCAGGGGCTCGGCGGCGGCGGCATGCTGCCCCTGGCCCAGGCCATCCTGCTGGAGAGCTTCCCGCCCCGCCAGCACGGCACCGCCATGGCCGTGTACGGCATCGGGGTGGTGGTGGCCCCGGTGATCGGTCCGACCCTGGGCGGCTGGATCACCGACAGCTTCTCCTGGCGCTGGATCTTCCTCATCAACCTGCCGGTGGGGCTGCTGGCCCTGGCCATGGTCCGGAAGTACATCGAGGACCCGCCCTACCTCCGGCAGGCCTACCAGGGCACCATCGACTACCTCGGCTTCGCCCTGATGGCGCTCTGGGTCGGCGCCCTGCAGCTGCTGCTGGACAAGGGCCAGGAGCTGGACTGGTTCGGCTCCGGCTGGATCTGCGCGCTGGCGGCCGCGGCGGTGCTGGCGCTGGCCGGCTTCATCTGGCGCGAACTCGGGCACCGGGATCCCATCGTCCAGCTGCGGGTGCTGGGCAACCGCAATTTCGGGGTGGGAACCCTGGTCAACACGATCTACGGCTTCGTGCTGTACGGAGTCACGGCCATGCTGCCGCTGTTCCTGCAGACCCTGCTGGGCTACCCGGCCCTGGACAGCGGCCTGGCGGTGAGTCCGCGCGGGCTCGGCTCGATCATGGCGATGATCGTGGTGGGCACCCTGACCCGGTACGTGGACGCGCGGCTGCTGCTGGCCTGCGGCTTCGGCCTGCTGGGCACCTCGGCCCTGCTGCTGAGCCACGTCAATCTGGAGATCTCCATGGTCTCCGTGGTCCTGCCGAACCTGATGAACGGCTTCGCCACCGGCTGCATCTTCGTGCCCCTCACCACCATGACCATGGGCAGGCTGCGCAAGGAGGAGATCGGCAACGCCGCCGGGATCTACAACCTGATGCGCAACCTGGGCGGCAGCATCGGCATCGCCTCCATCATGAGCTTCCTGGTGCGCGGCACCCAGATCCACCAGAACTACCTGGTGGCCAGCGTCACCCCCGGCAACCCGGCGGTGGCCCAGCGGCTGCACGGCATGGAGACCCGGCTGTTCCTGGGCGGGGTGAGCCCCCACGCCGCCCACGAGAAGGCCCTGGGCCTGCTCAACAGCCTGGTCCAGCACCAGGCTTCCCTGTCCGCCTACGTGGACAATTTCCGTCTGCTCGGCTATCTCGCCCTGGTCTGCGTCCCGCTCGCGCTGCTGTTCGCCGGGGTAAAGCGGCGAGATCGGGATACCCCCGAGGTCGTCAGCGAGTAGACTGTCCCCATGACCCCAGTATCATCCGCGTGGAGGCTGCATTGCCCCAGAATCCCGCCATCACCATCTCCCGCAGCCTCGGCAGCGGCGGCACCGAGGCGGGCTTCCTGGCTGCCCGGAAGCTGGGCTGGCCATTCTGCGACCGCCGCATCCTGCGCATGGCGGCGGACGCCATGGGCCATTCCAGCGCCGGCCTGGCCCTGCAGGAGGAGCGCCCCTGCGGTTTCCTGAACCAGCTGGCGAACATCCTCGGCTTCGGCTCCCCGGAAGCGCCCTTCGTGCCGCTCATGGAACTGCCCATGTACAGCAGGGACCTGTTCAAGGTGGAGCGGGAGGTGATCCTGAAGCTGGTGGCCCACGCGCCATCGGTGATCGTCGGCCGGGGCGGGTTCTTCGCCCTGAAGGGGCGGCCCGCCACGCTCCATGTGCGGATCGACGCCGATCCGGCCTGGCGCGCCGGGTCGCTGGTCGAGCGCGGCAAGGCGCCGGACCTGGAGACCGCCCGCAAGGCGGTGGCGTCCTCCGACCGGGACCGGGCCGCCTTCATCCGGGCCATCTCCGGCCTGGATTGGCGGGATCCGGGGAACTTCGACCTGATCCTGGACGCCTCCCAGGGCGGGATCGAAGGCTGCGCCCAGGCCATCGCGGCCGAGGCCGGGCGCCGCTTCGGCCTCGGCGCGGCATAGTACAGACTGGCCCAATTACGGTAAACAACGCTCCGCTTTTCTCGGCGGGCCCCGGGGTCCGGGCTCAGCCCCGGGCGATGAGGTTCAGCTGCGCCTGCAGTTCCCTCATGCTGTAGGGCTTGGACAGCAGGAAGACCAGGGGGTCGGCCTCCACCAGCTCCAGGGCGGCCTGGTCCACCCTTCCGGTGGCGAGCAGGACCGGCAGGGCCGGGCGCAGGGCGCGCAGGCGCGGCAGGGTCCCGGCGCCGCCCAGGCCCGGCATGTTCAGGTCGAGGATGACGATTCCGGGCTGGGCGCCGGCCTCGAGGCGGCCCAGGGCCTCCTCGCCGCTGGCCAGGGCGGTGGTCTCGCAGCCCAGGATCTCCAGGAGCGCCTCGGTGGATTCGCGGATCAGGTCATCGTCGTCCACCAGCATGACCTGGAGGCTCCGCGCCTGGCTCCCGGGCGGGACTTCGGGCGCGGGTTCGGGCAGCCCGGCCGGCAGGGCCGCCGGGAAGCGCATGCGGATGGACGTGCCCCGGCCTGGCTCGCTCCGGATCTCCATCTGGCCCTGGTGGGCCTTGACCGTGCTGTAGACCATGGCCAGGCCCAGGCCGGTGCCCTTGCCCTGGGGCTTGGTGGTGAAGAAGGGGTTCATGGCCTTTTCCAGGATTTCCCTGGGCATGCCGCTCCCCGAGTCCTCCACCAGAAGCTCGATCCAGCGGTTGCCCAGGTTCCGGGTGCGGAGCAGCAGCTTGCCGCCGCCGGGCATGGCGTCCACGGCGTTCACGCAGAGATTGATGAGGGCGTGGCTCAGGGCGCCGGCGTCGCCCTGGATCAGGCCCAGGTGATCCTGGAAATCGGTGGTGATCCCGACCCGCTGCAGGGTGGTGTGGCTGAGCAGCTGGACCATCTCCCGGGCGATGAGGTTGAGGTCCACCTGGGCCACGGCCTCCAGGTCCTTGCGGGAGAAGTACAGCAGGCTCTTGACCACGTCCCGGCCGCGGCTGCAGGCCCGGGTGATGGTGTCCAGCGCCTGGGCCCGGGGCTCCCGGCCGGGCGCGGTCTCGCGCAGGGCCGAGGCCATGCCCATGATGGCCGCCAGGACGTTGTTGATGTCGTGGGCGACCCCGCCAGCCAGGCTGCCGAGGCTTTCCATCTTGTCCGCGTGCTGCAGTTCCATCAGAAGGCGGCGCTGCTCGGCGTCGGTTTCGACCTGCCGGGTCCGGTCCCGGTTTATGCCGATGATCCGGGTCGCCTTGCCCCCGGAGTCGCGCAGCACGTGGCCATGGGATTCGATGTGGTGCACGCTGCCATCGCCGTGGGTGACCCGGAAGGCCAGCTCGTAGGGCTGTTCGCCGGCGATGGCGGCCCGGATGGCGGCCTCCACCGCGGGCCGGTCGTCCGGATGGAGGATGGTGCTGCACCAGCAGGCGTAGTCCGGATGTTCGGTCTTGGGCGCCAGGCCGTAGAGCTCGTACATCCGGCCGTTCCAGATCTCGGTCTGGTCCGCCAGGTTCTGGTCCCATACCCCCAGGCTGCCCGAGGTCGTCGCCAGTTCCAGGCGCTGGGCGCTTTCCCGGACGTCCTCCTCGGCCCGCTTGCGCCTGTTGATGTCCCGGCCGATGCCGAGCACGCCGATGATCTCGCCGGCGGAACCGAGGATCGGGGTCTTGATGGTCTCCAGGTCCTCCGCGTGGCCGTCGTCGGCGAAGGTGACCCGCTCCTCGTTGATGGTCGGCCCCCCCGCGGCCATGGCCTCCCGGTCATGGGCGAGGAAGAAGTCGGCCAGGTCCCGGGCGACGAAGTCGTGGTCGGTCCTGCCGACGATGTCCCGCTCCCTGGCGCCGAAGAACCGCTCGAACCGGGCGTTGCAGGCCAGGTAGCGGCCTTCGGCGTCCTTGAGCCAGACCAGGTCGGGCAGGGTGTCGATCAGGGTCCGCAGCAGGTGGGCGCCCTTGCGCAGCGCATCCTCGGCCTGCTTGCGGGCGGTGATGTCGACCACGGTGGTGAACACCTGGAAGGGGCGGGCGTCCCCGGGCCGGAAGACCGGGACGGCGGTGACCTCGATCCAGACGGTCCGCTCCAGGACCGGGTTGAACACGCCCAGGACGACGTTCTCGACCGGCTTGCCGGCGCGCACGGCGTCCTGGGCCAGATGGGTGCCGCCCGGGACGGGCGAACCGTCCTCGGCGACCGTCCGCCACCGCGGATCCGTGCCGGACCGTCCCTGCATCTGTTCCAGGGTCAGCCCCAGGATGCGCCCGGCGGCGGGATTGGCATTGAGCACCCTGCCTTCCGCATCCTGGATGAGCATCCCCTGGGGGGCGCCGCGGAACATCGCCCGGTAGAGCTGCAGCGATCCGGGCAGCGGATCGGTTGAATGTTCGGGCTGGTCGCTGCGGTCCGGGGTTTCCAACGGGGGCTCCTTGCGTTTTCGGGCAAGCAGAGCCCTATCCGGAGCTCCAGTTTAGACGATCCGCTGGCCGGAACCGAACAGGATCGCCGCAGCGATCTGCGGATCAGCCGGGCTTGCAATTTTGCCACGGAATGCATACTTGATCTGTATGGTTCAACCGGTTGGGACATCCTCCACGAGCGACCCGGCAGCTGCCGCGAGTCCTGCCGGTGCCTTGCGTGCCCAACTGGACCAGGCCGAAGGGAAACTTGCGGCCTGCCTGCACTGTGCCACCGCCAATACCTCCGAGGGGAAGGCACAGATCGAGAACCTTTCCGCCAGGGTCCAGAATCTCAAATCACGGATCCAGGACGTTGAGGCGGCCAGAAGCAGCCAAACCCAGGCCCAGGTCCAATCAAGACCGACTGCCGCCCGAGCCCCGGCCCACGGCTCCCCGACCACCCCTTCCCCGGCTTTGCCGGCCATTCTGGGGCACAGCCTGGATCTGCAGGGATGACCGGCGGCAGGACGGAGGTGGATGGATCCGCACTCCGACGGCAATTTCAGTAAGCCCCCGGAATGGTGGAAGTCCTATCATCTGGATGGACAGGAGAACTCACGATGCAGAAACGAAGACTGGGCAGCAGCAACCTGGAAGTATCGGCGCTCGGGCTTGGCTGTATGGGCCTGAGCAGCGGTTTCGGACCGCCCGCGGACAAGCAGGAGGCCATCGCCGTGATCCGGACGGCGTTCGAGCGGGAGTCACCTTCTTCGATACCGCCGAAGTCTACGGTCCGTACATCAATGAGGAACTCGTGGGCGAGGCCCTGGCGCCCTTCCGCAGCCAGGTGGTGATCGCCACCAAGTTCGGTTTCGCCGTCAATCCCCAGGACCCTTCGCAGCGCGGCCCGGACAGCCGTCCGGCCCACATCAGGGAAGTCGTCGAGGGTTCGCTCCGGCGGCTCCGGATCGAGACCATCGATCTCTACTACCAGCACCGGGTCGACCCCGAGGTGCCGATCGAAGAGGTCGCCGGCGCGGTGAAGGAGCTGATCCAGGCCGGCAAGGTCAAGCACTTCGGGATGTCCGAAGCCGGGGCGAAGACGATCCGGCGCGCCCACGCGGTCCAGCCGGTCACCGCCCTGCAGAGCGAATATTCCCTGTGGTGGCGGCAGCCCGAGCAGGAGATCCTGCCGACCCTCGAAGAACTCGGGATCGGCTTCGTGCCGTTCGCCCCCCTGGGCAAGGGCTTCCTCACCGGGACCATCGCCCCCGACACCACCTTCCGCGCCGGCGACTTCCGCAATACCTTCCCGCGCTTCACTGCCGAGGCCCGGCAGGCCAACCAGGACGTGCTCGACCAGCTCGGGCGCTTCGCCAAGCAGAAACAGGCCACCCCGGCCCAGCTCGCCCTGGCCTGGCTGCTGGCCCAGAAACCCTGGATCGTGCCGATTCCCGGCACCACCAGGCAGCATCGCCTCGAGGAGAACCTCGGCGCGGCCCAGGTCGAACTGTCACCCGGCGAACTGGCGGAAATCAACCGGGTCTTCTCCGGGATCACGGTGCAGGGGGCCCGCTACCCGGCCCATCTGGAGAAGCTGGTCGGCCGCTGAGCCCCAGGCCCAGCCGGCATCGCCCTGCCGCGGCAGGGCGATGAGGGTGGGCGAGGCTGACCCGTCGTTGTTCAGCCCTTCAAGGCCGCCGCCACCACGGCCGCCATGGGCGTGGTCGGCCGGCCGATGAGCCCGCTCAGCTGCCGCCCCTCGTCCAGAAGCGCGCCCTTGGCCGCGCCCGCATCGGAATCCGCCAGCAGCGCGGCCAGGCCTTCCGGCAGGCCCGCGCCCACCAGGATGCCCCGGTACTCCGCCTCGGGCAGGTCCTGGTAGGCGATGGGCTTCCCGGTCTGCCTGCCGATCTCCGCGGCGAATTCGGCCAGGGTGTAGGCGCTGTCCCCGGCCAGTTCGTACACCCGGCCGGCCTGACCCTCAGCCAGCAGCACCGCGGCGGCCGCGGCGGCATAATCGGCCCGGGCGGCTGAGGCGATCCGGCCGGCCCCGGCGGAACCGAGGAACACCCCGTGCTGCAGGGCCGCCGGGATGCTGGCGGCATAGTTCTCGGTGTACCAGCCGTTGCGCAGCAGGACGAAGGGCAGTCCGGAAGCCCTGAGATGGGCCTCGGTCTCCCGGTGTTCGCCGGCCAGCCCCAGGGGCGACCCATCAGCGTGGAGCACGCTGGTGTAGGCCAGCAGCTTCACCCCGGCCCGGCCGGCGGCGTCGATGGCGGCCTTGTGCTGGTGTGCCCTGCGGCCCAGCTCGCTGGAGGAGATCAGCAGGACCTTGGTCACGCCCCGGAAGGCGGAATCCAGGGTTTCCGGCAGCTCGTAGTCGCCCCGGCGGACCTGCACGCCGAGCGCGGCGAGATCCGCCACGGCCTCCGGCTTGCGGACAACGGCGACCAGTTCCGAGGCTGGAACCTGGGCGAGCAGGGACTGGATGACGAGCCGGCCGAGCTGGCCGGAGGCTCCGGTGATGGCGATCATGGGATGCTCCTTTTTGTAACCATAGTGGTTACGGTGGTAGATAAAAAAAATCAGGATGCCAGGACCTGCACATCCTTGACCAGCTGAGCGAGGGTGGTGCGATCAAGCTGGGCCAGCATGGCCTGTTCGGCGCCCTGGAAGATCCCGGCCAGGGCCGCCTGGATGGTTCGGCCGACCGGGCACTGCGGGTTGGGTTGCGAGGCGTGCAGGGGAAACAAGGCGGAACCCTCCACCGCCTGGAAGATCTGCCCCAGGGTGATCTCGCCCGGTGCCCGGAGCAGCTGCCAACCGCCCCCGGGGCCCCCCTGGGAAGCCACCAGCCGCGCCGCCCGGAGGCTGGCCAGCAGGCGGCGGATGACCACCGGGTTGGTCGTGACGCTGCCGGCGATGAATTCCGAGGTCTGCGCTTCCGGCCCGCAGAAGGCGAGAAGGGTCAGGATATGGATGGCGACGGTGAATCGGCTGCTGTGGGTCACGGGGCCCTCGATCTGTAACCATCATGGTTCCAGATTCACCGGCAGGCAAGCAAAAAGATTCTGAGTTCCAACCCACCCTGCCGGAACCTCGAGAGCTTCCCGCCGGGGGACCTTGCCAAGGCTCGCGATTGCGTCGGGTCAGGCGCGGACAGCAAGGTTATCATCAACCATCGCCGGTAACGATCACCTGGGTGAAGGGGCGCTGGGAACAGCGCGTCACCATCAGCCCTCCCCCTTTCCTTCGTGAAGCTGCCCGTCTGGCCTCGTCCCCCGGGCTGCGTTTCCCGCCTTTCCCTGACCCATTGAGGTATTGCCGATGTACAGCTTCAAAAATGACTACAGTGAAGGCGGGCACCCCCGGATCCTCCAGGCACTGCTGGAAACCAACCTGGAACAGGTGCAGGGATACGGGGAGGACCGCTTCAGTGTGGAAGCGGTGGAACTGATGCTCAGGCGCATGGGCCGCGCCGACGTGGACATCCACCTGTTCTCCGGGGGCACCCAGACCAACCTCACCGCGCTCTCGGCCTTCCTGCGTCCGCACGAGGCGGCCGTGGCGGCCCGCACCGGGCACATCCTGGTCCACGAGACCGGGGCCATCGAGGCCACCGGGCACAAGATCATCGCCATCGACACGGACGACGGCAAGCTCCGGCCCGACCAGCTGCAGGTGGTGCTGGACCTGCACAGCGACGAGCACATGGTCAAGCCCCGGCTGGTCTACCTGTCCAACTCCACGGAGATCGGCTCGATCTACCGCAAGGATGAACTGACCCAGCTGAGCCGGTTCTGCCGGGAGCATGACCTGTACCTGTACATGGACGGCGCGCGGCTTGGCTCGGCCCTGTGCTCCGAAGAGAACGACCTGAGCCTGGCCGACATCGCCCGTCTGACCGACGCCTTCTACATCGGCGGCACCAAGAACGGAGCCTTGCTCGGGGAAGCCCTGGTCATCGGCCGGGACAGCCTCAAGGGGGAGTTCCGGTTCCACATCAAGCAGAAGGGGGCGCTGCTGGCCAAGGGGCGGCTGCTGGGCGTCCAGTTCCTGGAACTGTTCCGGGACGACCTGTACTTCGATCTGGCCCGCCACGCCAACGCCATGGCCGCCCGGATGCGGGACGGCTTCACCAGGCTGGGCTACGGGTTCCTGACCCACTCGCCTTCCAACCAGATCTTCCCGATCCTGCCCAACCGGATGATCGACCGGCTGGCACAACACTTCGAGTTCTACGTCTGGAGCCAGGCCGGGACCGACGCTTCCGCCATCCGCCTGGTGACTTCCTGGGCCACCCGGGAGGACGCGGTGGCGGATTTCCTGGCGGAGCTGGCGGCCGCGGCTGCCGATCAGGGGCTCACCCCCAGCGGTTGCCGCCCCGTTCCTGAATGACCACCACGGTCAAGCCACCCCGGTTCAGGATGGTTGCCCGTTGTCCTCGGTATACCGGTGGAGTTTCCTGAACAGTGTGGCTGGGGCGATCCCCAATTTTTTCGCAGTGAGGGTGCGGTTCCACTGGACCGACTGCAGCACCGCCAGGATGTGGGCCTTTTCCAGAGCCTCCAGGGTGAGTTCGGAACCCACCAGGTTCGGTCCGGGGTCGAGGTGGTGGATCTCTTCCGGCAGGTCGGCCAGCCCGATCTTGGGCCCCGGCGCCAGCACCACGGCCCGCTCGATGGCGTTCTGCAGTTCCCGGACGTTGCCCGGCCAGCGGTAGCGCAGGAGCTGGTGCGCCGCCGCCGGCTCGAAGCCCTGCATCTCCCGGCCCAGGCGCCGCCCCGCCGTCTCCAGGAAATGCCGGGCCAGGGCGAGGATATCGTCGGCCCGCTGGCGGAGCGGCGGAATCACCAGCTCGACCACCCTGAGCCGGTAGTACAGATCCTGGCGGAAGCGTCCGGCCGCCATCTCGGCGGTCAGGTCCCGGTTGGTGGCGGCCAGCACCCGGACGTCCACCGGGCGGCTGGCGTTCTCGCCCACCCGCCGGATCTCCCGCTCCTGCAGGGCCCGCAGGACCTTCACCTGGGTGGATGGGGTCATGTCGCCCACCTCGTCCAGGAACAGGGTCCCGCCCTGGGCCGCCTCGAACAGGCCCACCCGGGCCTGGCTGGCCCCGGTGAAGGCGCCCCGGACATGGCCGAACAGCTCGCTCTCCAGCAGGTTCTCCGGCAGAGCGCCGCAGTTCACGGCGATGAACGGGCGCTGGGCCCGGGGCGACTGGGCGTGGATGAACCGCGCCACCACCTCCTTGCCGACCCCGCTCTCCCCGGTCAGCAGGACGGTGGTGTCGGTCTTGGCCACCCGCTCGGCCAGCTCCCGGACCTGGCACATGGCCGGGTCGGTGGCGATGGGCCGGCGGCCGGGCCCGGGGTCGCGCTTCCGGACCTGCAGCAGCTTCTGCTCGGTCTGCTTGAGCTCGCGGGTGAGCCGCTTCAGGGACTCCTCCAGGCACAGCTGGTCGAAGGCGGCCAGTTCGACGGCGTGCTCCGGGCCCCACTGCGCGGCGGTGCGGGCGACCATGACGCAGGCGGCGTCGCCCCGGCCCCGGCAGCTGACTTCCAGGCAGTAGGCCTTATCCCCGCGGAAGAAGCTGAGCCAGCCGCTGGCGAAGCCGCAGAGGGTCCAGCAGACCGTGTCCTCGGCCGGCCCGTGGTGGAGCAGCTGCTGCTCCACCTCGAAGGATTCCAGCCAGGTGGCCTGGAGGCTGACCCCGTCGGCCGCCTGTTCCAGCTGGGATACCACGAGCCCCAGCAGCTTGTGGAAGTGCCCGCCGGCGGGCCAGACCTCCAGTTCCGAACCCAGCGGCAGCTGGTGCGACAGGGACTCGGCCAGGCGCCAGCCGTGGGCGAAGCCGAACCGGGTCAGCAGGCCCTTGGCCGCGGTGCGGCCATAGGTGTCGATCAGGTCCTGGCGCAGGAGCCCCAGGGCATTGGCGTCGATCAGCAGGACCCGCTCGCCGCCGAACCGGAGGACGCCCCCCTCGGGCTGGTATTCCAGCATGTCCCTCAGATCCAGGCCATCGGTTTTCATGGGTAGCCAACCTCAAATTGAGATGAATCATATCATTTTGAGTCAGTTTTGAGATTCATGATTATTTAAATCATGACAATAATGGTAATTGAATGTTGGCACATCTATCGCTTCGATTCCAGGGCACCCGCGCTGCGGCCGTGCAGGTGCCCCAGGAAAGGCAGGAACGACAGCATGATCACCCTCAGGAAAGCAGCCGATCGCGGCCACGCCGACCATGGCTGGCTCGACACCCGGCACACCTTCTCCTTCGCCAGCTACCAGGATCCGGACCACATGGGCTTCAGCGCACTGCGGGTCATCAACGAGGACCGGGTCCAGCCGGGGCAGGGCTTCGGCACCCACTCCCACCGGGACATGGAGATCATCTCCTACGTTCTGGAAGGTGCGCTCGAACACAAGGATTCCATGGGCACCGGGGCGGTGATCCGTCCCGGCGACGTCCAGCGGATGAGCGCCGGCAGGGGCGTAAGCCACAGCGAGTTCAACGCCTCGAAGTCGGAACCGGTCCATTTCCTCCAGATCTGGCTGCTGCCCCGCAAGGCCGGACTCCCGCCCGGCTACGAGCAGAAGACCTTCACCCGGCCGCAGAAGGAGGGGCGGCTGCAGCTGGTCGCGTCCCCGGACGGCGCCGGCGGCAGCGTGACCATCCACACCGACGCCTACCTCTACGCCGGCCTGTTCGGCCCGGGCGAGGCCGGCGAACTGCGGCTGGGCGAAGGCCGCCATGCCTGGGTCCAGATCGCCCGCGGCAAGGCCCGGATCAACGGCCAGGACCTGGAGGCCGGCGACGGCGCCGCGCTGTCGGACGAGAGCGCGGTCCAGATCGAGGGGCTCGATGCGAGCGAAGTGCTGGTCTTCGATCTGGCCTGATCCTGCCAACCCTGCGACACCTTGGCACCGCACCCGGTCCCGGGCGCGGTGCATCCTGGGAGCCATGGTGGCCCCAGTCACCCCATCCCACCAAGGGAGCATCATGATGCCCAACACCCATAACCTCTGGCGCCGCGCCGCCGCCGGTTTCGCCGCCCTGACCCTCGGCCTCGCCCTGGCGGCCGCCCCCGCCAAGACCACCCTCGCCCAGTACCAGGCGGCGGAAAAAGTGGCCAAGGCGCACATGGCCACCTTCGACGACCTGGATTTCCAGGTGTTCACCCACCAGGAGTGGGAGCGCCTGCACGAAAGCCATTCCCACGACGTGATCGTGCACTGGCCCGACGGCCACACCACCAACGGGATCGACAAGCACATCGCGGACCTGAAGGCGATGTTCGTCTACGCCCCCGACACCCGGATCCTGCAGCACCCGGTGAAGGTCGCCGACAAGGAGTGGACCAGCGTGATCGGGGTCATGGAAGGCACCTTCACCCAGCCCATGCCCAAGGGCGACGGCACCTTCATCCCGCCCACCGGCAAGGCCTACCGGATCGTCATGTGCACCGTCGGCCACTGGACCAACGGCACCATGGACGAGGAATACCTGTTCTGGGACAACCTGACCTTCATGAAGCAGATCGGCCTCATGTAAGGCCTGGGTGCCCGGTTATTTCCGGGCGCCAGAGCGTGTCAGCAGTTGGATAATCAGTTTCTCAATCACCCCACCCCCCGGAGGACTCCATGTCCGAACCCACCATTGCCCAGAAGAGCCCCGTCAAAGTCGCGGTCGAAGCAGGCAAGACCTACTACTGGTGCGCCTGCGGCAAGAGCGCGAACCAGCCCATGTGCGACGGCTCCCACAAGGGGACCGGCTTCGTGCCGATGGCCTACACCGCCGACAGCACCGGCGACAAGTATTTCTGCGCCTGCAAGCACACCAAGGGCGCGCCCATGTGCGACGGCACCCACAAGTCCCTCTGATCCGCCGGGTCAGAGCCGATACCCCCCCGCCCTGCTCCGTATGGGGCGGGGGGGTCCGCTTCCAATACCCCCCCGCACTCCACGGAAAGGCCACCATGTCCAACAAACCAGTCATCTCGCTCGTTTCCGGACATCCCACGGAGGATGGCAACCGGGTTCCCCTCACCCGCCTGGTGCCTGGGCGGGGCCAGAGGGGCGATGAAGCCTTCCGGGCCATGGACCCGTTCCTGCTCATGGACCACTTCGGGCCCATGGTGCTGCCGCCGGGCAGCGACGCGGGCTTCCCGCCCCACCCCCACCGCGGCTTCCAGACCCTCACCTACCTGATCCAGGGTGCTTTCCGGCATCGGGACAGCACCGGGGGCTCCGGCCTGCTGCGGCCCGGCGGAGCCCAGCTCATGAATGCGGGGAGCGGCATCGTCCATGAGGAGATGCCGGTTCCCGAGCACCTGGAGACCGGCGGCCCCATCGAAGGCGTCCAGCTCTGGATCAACCTGCCCAGGGACGCCAAAGGCTCGGCGCCCGGCTACACCGACCTCCAGCCCGAGGCCATGCCGTGGCGGCCCATCCCGGGGGGCCGGATCCGTGTGCTCGCCGGCACCCTGGCCGGCGTCACCGGCCCGGCCCTCACGCCGGCCCGCATCGCGTACGCCCACGTGGAACTGGAGGCCGGCGCGGATTTCGAGCAGGACCTCCCCGCCGCCTGGAGTGCAGCAGTGGTGCCGCTTCATGGCGCCGTCCTGATCGAAGGCACGCGGGTGCCGGCCGACACCGTGGCCCTCCTTGGAGCGGGCTCGACGCTGGCTGTCCACGCGGAGACCGCCACCGCCTTCATGGTGCTGGCCGGCGAACCCCTGGGCGAACCCATCGCCCAGTACGGCCCGTTCGTGATGAACACCCGCGGGGAGATCGAGCAGGCGATCCTGGATTACCAGGAGGGGCGCATGGGGCACCTGGAATGACCCGGCGGAACCCGTCCGGCCTGAACCCCGCCGCACCTCATCGACCCGGGCCCGCCGCCGGCAGCGCTTCACCGGGGGCTGCTGGACACCACGAACAACGTGACAGGAAAAGAGGCATGAGATGAGCTCAACAATGAAAGTGGCCGTCCTGGTGGGCAGCCTGCGCAAGGAATCCTTCAGCCGGAAGATCGCCAAGGCGCTGATCGCGCTCGCGCCGGTCACGCTCCGGCTGGAGATCCTCGAGATCGGCCACCTGGCGATGTACAACCCGGATGATGACGGGGACCAGCCGCCGGCGGCCTGGACCGAGTTCCGGCGGGCGGTGGCGGCAGCTGACGCAGTGCTGTTCGTGACCCCCGAATACAACCGTTCGGTGCCGGCGGCCCTGAAGAACGCCCTGGACGTCGCGTCCCGGCCCTACGGCCGGAACCGGTGGGACGGCAAGCCGGGAGCGGTGGTCAGCGTATCGCCGGGCGCCATGGCCGCTTTCGGCGCGAACCACCACCTGCGCCAATCCCTGGTCTTCCTCAACGTGCCCGCCATGCAGCAGCCCGAAGCCTACCTCGGCCGGGTGGACACCCTGCTGGACGCGGTCGGGGACCTGGCCAACGATGGCACCCGGACCTTCCTGACCGGCTTCATGAAGGCCTTCGCGGGCTGGATCGAAGCCAACAGGAATGCCTGAACCTGGAATGACCCTCCGGCCGGGCAACAGCCTCGAATCCGTGCTGGCCGGGGGGATACCCTGCCGGACGCGGGGTTGCCCATGGCATTGACCGGGACCGGGGCCTGGATCACCTGGGACGGAGCTTCCGCGCGCCGGGCCCTGCTGCTCGCCCTGGGAGCGGCCCTGGCCTTCGCCATCGCCTCCCTGCTGCACGTGCGCAATGCCTACTGGGCGGCCATGCCGGTGTGGGTGATCTCCCAGCCGGCCCGGGGCGTTCTGCTGGAGCGGTCGGTCTTCCGGGTGGCGGGCACCCTGGTCGGGGCGGCCGTCGGTCTCGCCCTGGTGCACGCGCCGGTGCCGCCCCACGTCCAGGTCGTGCTGCTGGCCCTGTGGATCGCCCTCAATGCCGGCGTGACCCATGTCCTGCGCGGGGTCCACAGCTACGCGGCCCTGCTGGCCGGCATGACCGCCGCCATCGTGGTCATCCCTTCGCTGGAATCGCCTGCGGGCGCCACGGCCATCGCCCTGGCGCGGGTGGACTGCACCTTGATCGGCGTGGTGGTGGGCAGCCTGGTCATGGCGCTGCAGACCCCGGAATCGCCCCTCGCGCAATTCTACGAGGATGTCCGGGCCGTCTCCTCGGAAGCGGTGTCCTACGCCGTCGCAGTCCTGCGCTTCGGCGCCGCGGACCTGGCCTGGCGGGAGCGCCGGATCCTGGGCCGCATCAGCCAGCTCGACCAGTCGGCGCGGCTGCACGCGGCCGGCTCCGTCGAGGGCTACCGGCGCCTGGGGGACGTGGACCTGCTGGTGCTGGGTGCCCTTTCCACCATGGCCGCGGCCCGGGCCGCCCGGGACGAAGGCGTCCCGGTGGACCCCGCTTTGCCGGAACGTCTTGAATCCATCGCCGAGCACCTGCGGGGGGCCTGGACCCGGCCCCTGGCCCCGGCCGCACGCGGCCTGCCCGGCAGCGGCGATCCCGGGCTGCGGCGCCTGGACACGGGGATCGGGGAAATACTCGACGCGGACCAGGCCCTGGCTCGGCCGGACCGGACCCGCAGCTACCACTTCGAGGCCAGGCCCGCTGAGCTGGCGCCCCATCGGGAATGGACCCTGGCCTGGCAGGAAGGGGGCCTGGCCTTCGTCGCCTGTCTCGCCGCCCTGTCCCTGGTGTTCGCCGTGCCGGTGCCGTCCGTGGGGCTCCTGGCCATGGGCGTGTGCATCTTCGTGATGGTGCTGGGTTCCATGCCCCTGCCGCAACTGATCGCCCCGTTCCTGTTCGGCGGGGTGGTGTCCGGCGTCCTGGCCGCCACCTTCTACCGTCTGGTGCTCCAGCCGGGCATCGGGACACCGGTTCTCCTGGTGGTGAGCGTCATCCCGTTCCTCCTCGCCGGTGGCTTCCTTCGGACCCACCCGCGACTGGGAGCGGCGGGGGTCGATTTCAGCATGTGTTTCCTCCTCGCCTCCCAGGCCGGCATGCCGGCCAGCCAGGACGTACACCGGATCCTGATGGATTCGGGCGCCCTCATGGTGTCCGCCGGGCTGATGGCCGGGATGTTCATGCTGCTGCCGCACCGGGCCCTGCGCCAGGCGGCGGACGCCGCCACCCAGATCCGCCGGGACCTGCAGCGCATCTTTTCGGAGGAGGTCCTTCCGGACAAGAACGCCTGGCGGGCCCGGAACGCGCGGCAGATCCTGCGTCTGGCCCTGCACCTGGGCCGGGCCAGGGGCCTGGTGCGGCGGAGGCCCCAGAGCCTGCTGGCAACGCTGAACCTTGGCCATGCGTTGATGGACCTCCGGGAGGGGGGCATGCCGGAGGCGGTCAAGGTCCTTCTGGCCGCAACCTTGCGGCGGGAGCTGGCCCCCCGCGACGCGGCCCGGAGTCTGGCTCTCCTCGCGGAAGCACTGGACGCCACCGGAACCAGGCACCTGGTGCTCAGGGTCGCCAGGACCCTGGAACAGGCCGGGGCCCTTTAGGCGATCTGAAACGCCGCTGCTGCACCTTGGCCGTGGGCTTACCATGGGGTGGCAGGCCCCATCTTGCCACCGGACCCTGCTGATCGGCTGCCAGAATGACGTCAGAACCGCAACCCGAGCCCAGACGGGAGCCCCTCGCGGGGCTGGTGGAGCGGGTGACCTTCCACAGCCCGGATTCGGGGTTCTGCGTCCTGCGGGTCCTGGTGCGGGGGCACCGGGAGCCCGTGACCGTCATCGGCTCGGTGGCCGCCATCCAGGCCGGGGAGCAGATCCAGGCCAGCGGCAGCTGGGAGAACCACCGGGATCACGGCCTCCAGTTCAAGGCCTCCTTCCTGAAGGCCGCTCTGCCCACCACCTTGGCGGGGATCGAGAAATACCTGGGCAGCGGCCTGATCAAGGGCATCGGTCCGGTCTACGCGGGAAAGCTGGTGCGGACCTTCGGGGAGGGCGTGTTCCAGCTGATCGAGTCCGAGCCGGGGCGGCTCATGGAGATCGTTGGCATCGGGCCGGTCCGCATCCAGCGCATCGCCGCCGGATGGGCCGAGCAGAAGGCCGTCCGCGAGATCATGCTGTTCCTCCAGTCCCATGGGATAAGCACGTCCCGGGCCGTGCGCATCTACAAGACCTACGGGGCGGACGCCATCCCTCTGGTGACGGAGAATCCCTACCGCCTGGCCAAGGACATCCGCGGCATCGGCTTCAAGAGCGCCGACCAGATCGCCCAGCAGCTGGGCATCGAGAAGACCTCGATGCTGCGGGCCCGGGCCGGGATCACCTACGCCCTGCTGGAGGCAGTGCACAACGGTCATTGCGCCCTGCCCGAGGACGAACTGCTGTCCCTCGCCGAACGCCTCCTGGAGCTTCCCCGGGAGCCGCTGGTCGAGGCCCTGGCCCTGGAAATCTCAGAAGGCAACGTCACCGCCGGCACGATCGGCGGGAGGGGCTGCGCCTTCCTGCCGCACCTGTGGCAAGCCGAGCAGGCCATCGCCGAGCGGATCAGGGCGCTCGCGTCCGGGGCGCCGCCATGGCCGGCCGTGGATCCGGGCAAGGCGATCGCGTGGGTTGAGGGCAAACTGGGAGTCATCCTGGCGACCAGCCAGCGGGGTGCCGTCGAGCAGGCCCTGGTCTCCAAGGCCATGGTCATCACCGGCGGGCCCGGGGTGGGCAAGACGACCCTGGTCAACTCGATCCTCAAGATCGTCGGCGCGAAGGGCATCGAGGTGGCGCTGGCGGCGCCCACGGGGCGGGCGGCCAAGCGCCTGTCCGAGAGCACGGGGCTGCCCGCCAAGACCCTCCATCGGCTGCTGGAATTCGATCCGGCCGGCGGCGGCTTCAAGCGGGGGCCCGACCATCCGCTCCCCTGCGACCTCCTGGTGGTGGACGAAATGTCCATGGTGGACGTGCCCATGATGGCGTCCCTGCTGAAGGCCGTGCCGGATCATGCCGCGGTGATCTTCGTGGGGGATGTGGATCAGCTGCCTTCCGTCGGGCCTGGGCAGGTGCTGGCCGACCTCATCGGCTCCGGGATCGTGCTTGTGGTCCGGCTCACGGAAATTTTCCGTCAGGCGGCGGAAAGCCGGATCATCGTGAACGCGCACCGCATCAACAGCGGCCAGATGCCTGAGGTGGCCGGTTCCAGGGAAGTACCGACGGACTTCTACTTCATCGAGGCCCAGCAGCCCGAGGAGGCCGTCGGCAGGATCCTGGAGGTCGTGCGCCATCGGATCCCCCATCGGTTCGGCCTGGACGCGGTCCAGGACATCCAGGTGCTCTGTCCCATGAACCGGGGCGGGGCAGGGGCACGGGCGCTCAATGTCGAACTGCAGGCCGCACTCAACCCGGGAGGGCCGAGCGACCCCGCCGTCGAACGCTTCGGCAATACCTTCCGGATGGGCGACAAGGTCATGCAGATCGTCAACGACTACCAGAAGGAGACCTTCAACGGCGACATCGGCTATGTGGCGGCCATCGACCTGGACGCCAACGAAGTCGAGATCGATTTCGACGGACGGAAGGTGGTCTACCCGTTCGGCGAGTTGGACGAGGTGATGCTCGCCTACGCCGTGAGCATCCACAAGAGCCAGGGGTCGGAGTTCCCCGCCGTGGTCATCCCGGTGATGACCCAGCACTACGCCATGCTGGCCCGGAATCTCCTCTACACCGGCGTCACCCGGGGCCGGAAGCTGGTCGTGCTGGTCGGCCAGAGGAAGGCAGTGGCCATTGCGGTCCGGGGCGTGAAGGACCAGCGCCGCTGGTCGAAGCTGCGGGAGTGGCTGAGACCTTTGGGATGTGGATCGAAGGAGAATGTCTAGCTTCGCGGCGGCGGATGGCTGCGTACTCTGTGCAGCCCCTGCGATGGGAAGCGAAAAAAGAGATAGGTCAAGTCAGGACCTTCGCACCGCCAGGATCTCCAGGCGCGTCTTTCCCGCAGGCCGCCGCCAGGCCACCTCGTCGCCGGGCTCGGCATCCAGAAGCGCCTCCGCCATTGGCGATACCCAGCTGATGCGGCCGGTTGCGGGGTCAGCCTCATCCTCTCCCACGATGGTGAGCGCTTCGATGCTGCCGTCCTGGTGGCGGACGTCCACGGTCATCCCGAAGCGGACCCGGTCAGGCGCCTGACCGGTGGGATCCACCAGGATGGCCCGCTGCAACCGCCCCTCCACCCAGCGCAGGTCCCGCTGCAGGAGCGCCAGTTCGTGCGGATCCGCGGAAGCGCCGAGCGACCCCAGGCGGGCCGCCAAGTCCGCAGCCTGATCTCGCAGCCGTTGCAGTCCCGTGGGCGTGACGTAGTTGGGATGGGGGCTCTGGGGGCGCTCGGGCAGCGCCTCGGGGCGGGCCGCGTCGTCGGGATCCTTCATGAAGGCTCGGTTCACAACCACACTCCGGGATCGAGGGGCGGCATCCTTCAGCCGTGAGCCGGGGAGCCGGATCCCTTGTTCAGCTCTATCATCATGCCGTCAGTCGCGGTGGACGGGATAACGCCGATGGGCGTTCTTCCCGTCTCCGGATGAGGGGGGCAAATCGGACCAAAGCACCTCAGCCCCCGGCATCTGCCGGACTGCCCACCCGGCATGGGTCCATCGGCGGGCCGTTGCTTGGGCTCCAAGATCGAAGGAGCGTGAGCCCAAACGGTTGCCCAGCATGGTCATCCATTCCGCGGAAGTCAACATGGTCAACCCGTTTGGCTACCTCGTCACGCACGCCTACCACAAGGACACAATATTCAGGGGAAGACCCGTTTCATCCATAACCTCCCGTATTCAATCCCGGCTGACCTGATGCCACGCTGCGCCGTCTAAACGGCGCAGCCAGAGTCGAACCCCTGGTTCACCGGCCCAAACACAGGAAGAACAGAGCGCCACTGGTACGGGCACCACTCAGGTCGGCACCGGTAAAGTCCACCAGAAAGAACACACTGCCACGCAGATCGGTATCCCGCAGGTTGGCATTCTGGAAGTTGGTGCGGAAGAAGGCCGAGCCGCTGATGTCGGATCCCTGCAGATTGGCCGTGCTGAAGTCACGTTGGCCATAGGCAATATCCGAAAGATCGCTGTCGGGACATTGGCGGGTGGTTTCCAAGCGCTCTTTGTCCCTGGGTGCAAACGCCAGAGCCAAGCTGGACGACAGGAACAGAGCGGCCAGCAGGGTACGCACATTCGGTTTCATTGGATATCCTCCTTATCTCTGATAGGCCAGGGTGGCCTGGAGTAGATCACCGGTCACATCCACGCGCAGGGGCGCCTCCGGATGGTTCACCCAGCCGCGGTCAAAGGAGGTCAGCGTTCCCTGCAGTTGGTAGGACACCGCCGCCTTCGGGTCAATCCCCAGATAAACACTGCCCACTCTGGCCTCGACCTTGACCTTTCCACTCGGTGTGGCGCCGGTCAGCCGCAGGTCAGCCTTGAGGGCGCTGCCCTTCAGCGTCAACTCCTTGGCGTTGCCACGGAACGTGACGTCGCTGGCGGCACTGTGCACGGCCAGCCGCTCGAATTGTCCGTCGGCGCGCACGTTGGTGGCGCCTTGCAGGATCTCTACCTGGCGCAGGGCTGGAAGGTTGACCCGGTAGGTCACGTTGCAGCGTCGCCACGGACGGGCGTTGCCGTTATCTACCCCAAGGGTCAGCACCCCCTGCTCTAGGTGCTGGGTCAAGCGGCAGGAGCTCCAGAATGACCAGCTTTTTTCTTGCACAAGGCGGTAGGGACGGGATGCGTCCGTGGTCAACTCAATGGTGCTGCCAGCTCCCACAAAGACGATTTTCTGGACCGGGTTCAGGTCCAGTTCACCTTCGGCAAGGACCGGCAGGGATGACAGCAACAGAGAAATTCCTACGATGTTTCTCATGATTCATTCTCCAAACAGGATTCCGGTGGCCCAGGCCGGCAGTCGCCATAGCCCATCCGGCAGCGAGCGCAGAACCTCCAGCAGCCCGTTGACCAGCTCTCCGGCCCTGAGGGCGGTGTCAGTGAGAATCCGCACGACCTTCCACAACCCCATGATCCAGGGCCAAGCCAGCAGGTACAAGGCGGTGAGTGCGGACAGAAATCCGATCGAGATCAGGTAGCGCAGCATGGTGGACTCCGGATGGAGGGACGGGGGGACACCCGGAAGCGGACGCTGCCGCGTGGGGTGAGGTTGTTGCGGAAAACGGGCTTACAATCCATAGCCCGCGTGGTGGGGTCGAGCTGGAAAAAGAACTCGCGGAGCAACAACGACAAAGTCAGGGTCAGTTGCGCCAGCGACAAGTTCATGCCGATGCAAATACGTTTGCCGGCCCCAAAGGGAAAGTAACTGCCGCCTGGAGGCGCAGCCCCGCTCAAAAAGCGAGACGGGTCAAAGCGCCCAGATCAGCACCGTGTCCGGGTTCAACACCCTTATCTGGTGCGTAAACCGAAAGTAACCGACTCATCGTTATACCGATCCAAGGATTTCCACCGTGCCGGCAGCTGGATGAAACAAATGGCTGGCCACGGAAATTTCATCAAAAGAACGGAAAGGTCGGGTTAAAACTTGCCATCCATCTCTCCGTAACATAGAACGGGTGTGGTGAAAATCGCTCACCCGTACGCATAGGTGATAGGGGACGCAGTTGTGGCCAGACTGTGCTAATTGCTGATGCAACAGTATGTGTTCCGCAAATGGCTCCACCAGTTCGAAGTGGGTACCATCAGCACTTTGCAGAAGACTAATGTAGACACGCTGGCCAGGATGCGCTGCATGCCAGATGAGCCGCTGCGGGAAAAAACCTTCAAATGCCCGAGCACTGCTGGCTGTGTCCCGAACCAGATAGGCAAAGTGATCCACGCCGATGATTCCCATGTCGATAGTGGGATTGCTCATGCAGACTCCGTGTGAACGGCAAAAACAACGCGTCATGGGGTGACAAAAGGATCCTGAGATCCGCCGTTGCATAGGAATGCATGAGATGGCAAAAATGGTTTCATGGCTTTCGATATTTCAGTTAAATATAAACAATAATTAAGTTTAAAAATTAATAAATTAATTTAGATTAAAATTTATTTAAATTCATTATTAATATAATTAATATTCACGCATTATGAAATACTTACCTCGGCAGTCGGGTAGGCCAGGGTGGTTACCCACCCCGGCCCCCCTCGGATCCGGACGTGCGCGATTGACGCATCCGGCTCTTCGGCTCACGGGTTCGCTGCTTTTCGGTAGATTGAGTGGACGATTCGTGGCCATGGCAGGGGATAACGCTTATACAGCCACTGAAAGCCCGTCCAGTCGAGCATGGCCTTCTGGGATCATCGGCTAAGCCACTTGTGCCATAGCGTTTTGACTTCGTTCAGGAACATGCCGAGGCACCGGGAATTCCCGGTGATCCCGTAATAACCGTAGTGCCCCTTTAACTTCGCCGTGGGCCTTCTGGAATCCCTGAGTACCGCCGGGCTCTCCCTTGATGAACTCCGACCCCGGCTCGTCGAGGCCTTTCAAGGCCGTCGTCTGGATCCTGCCCGGTTGCGGGCCATGGCGGCTGAATACTCGACCGCGCCGCATCGACGCTTTCTGGAACCGGCCATGTCGGAGGCACAATGACCTTCATTCACCACGATCCCGAATCCCCGGACCTGCTCAGGATTGTCACGGAAGCCCGCCAGATCCCTGTGTCGTTGATCGAGAAGGACTACTGGGTCACCCATACGCTTTGGGCCTTGCAAGATCTGGGACTGGAGGTCTGGTTCAAAGTGGGCACGAGCCTATCCAAGGGTTTCAATTTGATCCAGCGTTTCTCTGAGGACCTCGATCTCAAGCTCGAAGGCGGGAAGCGCGATCTCCCGGCGGTCAGGAATTGGAAGTCCAAGGAGCGTGCCCCTCTTGCAGAGCGGCGGGCCTTTTCGCGGCCGTCGCTGCCTTGCCCTTGGTCGACCTGCAACTTCGACTGGACCCGGCCTCCCTGGGCGAGCGATGCACCAATGCCGGAATCGAGGCCCGATACCCTGGGCACTTTTCGACCGGCCTTCCTCCGGCGATGCGCCCTTTCGTCCTGCTGGAAGTTGGTGTTGCCAGGATTCGCCCCTTCGTCGAGCGCCCCGTCAGTTCCTGGGTCCATGATCACCTCCACGTCCAGGGCCTCGCCCAGGAATTCGTTTCGAACAGGCCTGCCTGTCTGAGATGCATCCACCCTCTGGTGACCCTGCTGGAGAAACTGGATGCCATGGCCCGCCGTTTCCAGGCGGGAATCGACCCCGCCCAGTATGTCCGCCACTTCGAAGATGGCGCCCACATCGCCCTGCAAGGCCTGAAAGATGAGGCGGTGGCGCTGGAGCTCCGGAAGGGTGGGGAGAAGTGCCAACCATACCTGCTCCAGCACGGCCAATCTGACCTTTGCCAAGCTGCTACTGCGCCAGTTCCCGTCGCAGGAATTGCGCCAGCCGCTTGATGGCCGGCGTGCTTTCCGTTTTATCACCCAGCAAGCCCAGTTCCAGATCCCGGGGCGTGGGCAGGCCCTGGGCCTCGCCAATGATCCGGAGGGTCGGCGGCACGCTGCAGCGGGCAAGGCCTGCCACCGCCAGCCCGGACTGTACAGCCGCGATCAGGCCCAGGGTGCTCTCGCTGGAGTACGCGCAACGGTAGGACCGGCCGGCGTGGCTGAGTGCTTCGAGAAGGTTCGTGCGGGCGGCACAGTCCTCGAACAGGGCCAAGGGCAAGGGATCGTCTTCCCAGGCGGCATGGTCTGGAGCGGCGACCCACACCAGGTTTTCCCGGCGCAACACCTCCAGCGGCTGGTCTGGCAGCCGGGTGATGATCGCCAGGTCGAGCCGGCCCTGGTCGATGGCCGGGACCAGCAGCCGGGATGGCTCGCAGGCCAGTTCCACAGTCACCCGAGGATGCTCACGGGCGAAGCGGGAGAGCACCGGCGGCAGCAGAGAGGCCGCATAATCGTCCGGCACTCCCAGTCGCACCCGGCCGAACTCCTCAGGGCGGTTCACGCTGGCCCAGGCTTCGTCCGAGAGCCGCAACAACCGGCGCGCGTAGACCAGGAAATCCGCTCCGGGCGCATTGGGCTTCACGGTGCGCGGGCCGCGAACCAGCAACTGGCGCCCGACCATCTGCTCCAGGCGCTGCATCTGCATGCTGACGGCGGATTGGCTGCGGCCGATCCGAGGTGCGGCGTTGGAGAAGTTGCCGGTTTCGCAAACGGCGATGAAGGTCCTTAGCAGGTCCAGGTCGAGGGGCGCGGTCATGGTTCTATCAGAATAGCTGATAGTAGACATTAGATCTATTCGTTTGTTTGGGTGTTTGGTTATACCCAGACTGGGAGTTCCACACGCTGAAGGGAACGGCAGAACCACCACCCTCATCCGAAAGATCGGATCCATCTGGGAGCACCTAAATGCAACTGACAGACTTCAAAATTCTCACCTTCGACTGCTACGGGACCCTGATCGATTGGGAGACCGGAATCAGCGATGCCTTGACGCCCTTGGCTGAGCGAGCTGGGAAGATCCTGACCAAGGACCAGAAGTGCGAGACCCATGCCAGATTTGAGGCGGCCCAGGAAGCTGAGACGCCGACCCTTCCGTACTCTGATGTCCTGGAGAAAGTTCACGACCGTATTGCCCTGGAATGGGGCGTACGCCCTGTCCTCATGGAGTCCCGGACCTACGGGCAGTCGGTGCAAAACTGGCCGGCCTTTCCGGATTCTGCTGAGGCCCTGCAGTATCTAAAAAAGCACTTTAAGCTGGTGATCCTTTCCAATGTCGACCGGGTGGGTTTCAGTTGCGTAAAGAACTTTCTGTAAGTTCGTTCCAGTAGGCGTTTCGTAGGGGAGG
>Ga0316217_10001757_pt1 | contig 27379 bp, 13 predicted proteins | sample 1anoAmetaG_FD_203633 | JGI IMG/M metagenome (GOLD analysis project Ga0316217, IMG submission 203633) | Freshwater microbial communities from Trout Bog Lake, Wisconsin, USA - 1anoA | ecosystem: Environmental > Aquatic > Freshwater > Lake > Hypolimnion/Profundal zone | place: USA: Wisconsin...
CACATTTGTAATCAGCTGCTTGCTTCGCCTGATTGCTAAAGATATTGAAGCTGGTATAGCTTAGCATATTTTAGATTTTAACAGGGTTTTCTTCTAAAAAAGGCTCACTCACTATTTATTTCGTTTACTAAAGTGATTATTTCGCCTTTGTTTATGAACTTTTGTATTGCTGATGTTCTTTTGATGTTCTACCCTCAGACAAATAATCTTGCTTTTAGGTAATTTCCAGTTCTTGGTTATCTTCATAGTCGAAGTAGACTATTCTTTTCCTTTCCTTTGATTTTCGCCGTTTGTAAGTGCTTGAATTGGGTTTGAGTTCAACATTTTGGTAGATATTGGGGTATATGAACTCAAATTAAAGGTGCTTTAGATTCGCTTGGAAGCGTATCTGAAAATACTAGATTTTGTTTGTTATTGAGGCTATTTTGCTTATCACAAACTTTGCTAAATCTTCTTCTTTAACCAGATAAGGTTCAAGCATAAAAACTGTATATTTTGTAGCCTTTTCACTCAATTGGTCATAACTTATCAAATGTACATATTTTTTGACTTGGCTTAGTTAAGATTTGAGGGTCTGTCCGTTTTTTCTGAATCTATAGACTATGATTATTGGCTCTTGATGAGCAGCTATTAAAAAGGAGAGATAGTTTTTAATCCAAGAAAGATGCTGTTAGAACAAAAACTCCAATTATTTTTCATTTATTTCTGTGATTTCCGACCCACTTATTTCGGGCAGCAACACTGCTTTTGACACAAAAAAGGCATCATTTTTTGGAATGCTGGCATAAACTAGCTCCTGAAGTTGTTTATATTCCTACTTATGAGTAGCTGGTTTGTTCAACTTGAGGTTGTAGCGTTGATTAATAAAATCCATACTTATATCTGGCTTCAGGTAAGGCAGCCATCTTTAGATTTTGTCCAATCCGTTTCTCACAATTAGTAGAACGTATTTTATGTCTTAAAATAGTTATGATGTTGGCAATCTAAGCCTAGATCAGATCAGCATTTCAAACACATCCTGACAAGAAGTAAAGCCTTCCTCAGTGGATGGATCTTGGTATAGATGTAAGTGCCTTAGTTAGTCTAGAAATGTTAGTTTATTTGTTGTTTTAAGTAAGGAAGCAAATTATATTATTGATGAATAGGAACAATTCAAAAAGTATAACGACTAGGCAAAAGAAATTGCAAATTAGAATAAAGGGTGCTCATGAAGGTGACCAGCTTCGCTTAATATAATAATAATATTCGATGAAATAAGGCAATAGTTTATCCGATTTGGATAACCGAGAAAGGCAAGAAAGGGTCATCTTGAACAACTAACAATAATCCAAGACGAAATCCTTTACTCAGTATAATCTAGAATCTTTTGCTCGCTGCAAAGTTCCCATATACAGTCTCATCAGCTATACTGCTTCCTTCAAAGCAAACATTGACAAGGCCTCAATCTTCGGACTAGGCACTCTTCTAGGAAAATTCTACGAGAAGGATTGCAATATCAAAATCGAAAACGTGATGTTCGTGGGGAATTTCAAAGGGTCTATCGAATACTAGGACTCTTTGTAGCAAGATTTATACTTTTAAGGAAACATTACCCAGCTGATTATCATTCTTCGCAAGCAGTAGGACTAGTCCATAGATCCAGTACTGACCGACCTAGCGCACGATTAGACTTCCTTCAAGGGGTTTTTTAAAGGCAGGTTTTATAAGTGGGAAGATATAACTGATCTAAAAGACATTCATCTTTCGAAATAGGCAGTCCTTGAAATTTCAAACACAGTAAATCTCAAAGCTAGCAACCTCGTTAGCTGTACCAAGTAGGTTTATCAGAAGTATGTGAAGCACAGCAAGCAGCCTGCCAAAATGGAAGAGGAAAGAGGAAATGACGGCAAAAAATAAAAAGCCCGATCTTTGTAATACTATGTGCCTTGTGTGATGCGATTTGAGGTTCAGGAAGTGCGAGAAATCAATTTAGAGAAATCGATGGCTGTTGTCAGCGGCCAACTCCATATCGAGATATTCTACAACGATGAGATAGATGAGCTCATCAAGTACACCTTCGCTTACAAAAAGGAGGAGGAGAGGAAGCAAAAAATCAACAAGAAAGCGGATTATGATTCATAAACCCTTTTAAAGCTAGTTATACAGTTCAACAGGGACTTTAGCTTGAATCTGCCTCTGGAAGCGCTTGAAGACGACTTCTTATAAAATTAGGGAGGCCACAGCTAAGACGATGAATAAAACTCGTAAGGATCGGAATGGAGTATACAAGATAAAACTTGGGATATCGAGGCCTAGAGAGATGAGAGTGCAAAGATAATCAAATTCAAAGTGTGGAAACGTTTCAACGCTGAAATAGACAACTCATACGGAGCTTTCTTTGCTCCATTCAACTTGAGTGTCCTTCGATTGGTTATAACTGCCAACAGTTTCAACCTGATGAACAAATCAAACGAAAAGATAAAGGTCAACTTAGCCGGCACTGATGTTTTAGACTTCAATGGCTCTTCCAACAGCTACGACCCTTTCAAACCCTTGACCTAGTTGATGCTGGGGGACAGCCAAAACTAAAAAATGATGTTGAACCGAATCCACAAGATAAACAAGATGCAGGGGAAGGACAATGGGATCTACATCATAGCTGACAATCGGTTGAGTTGCTACCCTCACTACAAAAATATACTCATCAACAAAAATACTTCAAACGATAGCCACTCTTGGGGTTTCGGCATCTACGATAAAAAAACACTCTTGCAGCCTCCGGAAGTGAAGAAAGTTTCTACGCTCTACAGAGAGTTCAACGAGAACTGGCAGAACTAAAAGTACACTCCATTTGCCTTCCAGAAGTGGAACTACTTCGCCATCGAAATACCTATTTACAAGTATGTGGTTATCGAGATGATTCAGGTCTTCGTGCCATTGATACTGCTTTCGGTTGTCAGCTTGCTTATCTTCAGCCAAAGCAACGGCATCAGTGATTCCTCGGGATTCACCACACTCTCACTTCGAATCGTGAATGTGTGCTCGCTGATGATCGCCTATGTGTCGCTAATCCCCACTCTCCGTGAAAATCTGCCTCCCATGCCAACCATAACCTTGATTTAGATCATAACCTACGTCGAGACACTGCCTAACCTGCTGGCGCTGATTAACAGCATGGCCTACTACACGATAAGTTTGTCCGAATGGCAAGACACCTATCAGGACTTCCACGACGGGATATTCATCTTCTGCTTTACCATATCTCTGATCTCCCTGGTGACACTGCTAACTGTGTTCATAACCTACGCACTTCGGGAGTACATAATCAAGCTGCCCAAGCTGCCGGCTTTCAACCAGCATGCCATCAACTATCACTCGCCTCACTACGTTAAATTTATGGAGGAGATAAGATAGCATCGTCCGGAGTACACAATTAACATACTCTGATCATCATGTCTTTCATTTGCTCTACACTTGGCTATTCAGCATTTTCTAGAGGTACTTTATCTATTTCCGCAGTTTTGTGTTCTCGAGGGCCAGCAGGAATTACTTCATCCCCTACTCTATGTCCACTGTCTACTTATTGATCCATTCGTCGGAGTTTACTCGGGCGAAGCAGGAAGGTTACTATTCGTGGATGTTTGAGTTGCTGTAGTTCTTTTTGGCGGTGCTTTGGTGGTTGGTCCTCGAGCTGGTCATTATAATTTAGTTGTTTCCATTCTTTTCCTCAGAAATGGGCTTTCTGAAGGTGTCAAACATCGGTGGTTCCTTCGACTTCTGATTTCTATCATGCTCTTCAAATTTTTTGATTAGTTCGTCTGCAACTTGCCGAGTAAGCTGATTCTCTGCACAGATGTGTTCAAGTTTATACTTTTCGAAGGGATCTTGCTGCTACAGGGTAGGAACTTCACCACAACTAGACTCACTCCTTGATGTATCGCTGCCTTTTATATGCTTGATCTTTTCTTCGCTGAAGATTGGTGATTCGCAATCACAAATATGATTCTTGCATGTATTGCGTTTAGTGGACTTGATTTCCAGCACTTCGTTTAGTAATTAATAGGCGTTTGGCATCTTCTTTATTGTGTTTGCTGCTTGATCTTTGTTCTTCGACTTAGCTGTGGGCACATTCGATGGATTAGAGGGGTTAGAGTGGGTTGTTTGTATTGCTCTGAGGATATATCCTTTTCTGACCTCTGCGAGAAAAGTGATCCAATCCTTAACTGCCAGTTTGAGGCAGACGTACTCGGTTTATTGTTTAAACTTTTCCAGCTCCTCAGTGACTTTGAGCAGTTCATTCTAAGTAGCTCTTGCGTGTTGATGTTGCGAAGCGATATTCATTTGCGAAATAAACAGTTAAATGATTAACAATAAAGCAAGTCCAAAAACTAAAAAGTCTAAACAGTTGATATCAAATAAAGTAAAGTTTGCCAATAGCTCTGGCAGCTCGTATTTTGAGTTTGGGGGGTTAAATAGGATCAATAAGTGTTATTGTTAGTAAATAGCCTTATATTCTGAATTTCAATCGTTTGATGGATTGGTATCTTAGCTTGTTTCATTTTGCCTTAGTGGCTGGTTTAGCGGGCGACTCTGCACTTATTGAGAACTAATTGCTTGGATGATTTAGGCCATTGATTGAACACTTGTAAAGTATTAAAACTGCCTCGGAAGACACTTATTCAAACAGACCACCGCATCCACGGCTTATAGTTTGTCCTGCAGCCTTGGATCTTGACCTTTTTTCTGCATTCTAGCATCCCTAGCTCTCTACCCAGAAGGAAGATTATCTGCTAGAGATGTATCCTAAATCAGGAATGGGACGACTGCCGATTCGTAAAGGTAGGTGTTATCTTCGCTGAGTTTAAGATATGCCATGAAGAGTAGAACAAGTTTCTTTACCTCAAGCCTTAGTTCACTTTTTTGGGCAGGCAGGTCATTGGACTTGAAAAGTTCCTACAGTGGGCGATTGTTGATTTCTACTACTATAAATTCAGTGATGATAGTTTTGAGCTTGTTGTAGTTTTTGCTGAGATTTTACTCCAAGCGCGTCAACAAGTTTTTGTAGTTGTTCCTTTCGTTTATCATGTCTTCTCTGTTTTATATCTAGTTCAGGCTTTAATTGATGGTGCATAAGTCTAAAAAATTACTGTTTACACCATTTACAAGTCGTTAGATGTAGTTATCGGAATTTTTGAGGTACCTGGCCTGTGCATCTGTCTCAGACCTTTCAAGGTATTCCTTTATTTTATCCATGCTGGTTTTGACATCAGTCAAACTCTCTAGCTTTATATAAGCAGGTTTTTCCTTGAGAGCTTTTCTGAGGAGTTTGCGCTGGCCTGCTTTTTTCTTTTCCGCTTTCATAAGCTATTGGCTCTCCTCGGAAATTTAGAATACTGAAACCAGATACATCATGATGTACTTTTTGACATTGATGACTTTGCTAAAAGCTTTAGGGTTCCTGAGGATGCTGTTGATCTACTTCAAGAAAGTCCATCTCATCACGAAATATCGATACTCGCGATTAAACTTGTATTATTTGATCACTGAGTCATCATTGTTGAACTAGAGGTACTCGCCAATCTCTTCAAGCTTCCATTAGAAATGGGAACTTTCAAATCTGCTGTTCTATTCGATCAGAAACTACTTCAGGGCTCCAGCGTTTTTATTCAAGGCAGCCTCTTTCTATTTCAGCTTTTTCTTGAACAGCTGCTTAATCTGAGTGGCGCTGGCTGCGTTTTCTTCTTTGCCATACTCTAAGCCTGTGTTGATGTAGTAAGCTATTAGCAGAAATCTCCAGACTGTGATCAGCGATTTCAGTTTATCGATTTAAGATTTCTATTTTTTTATTTCCTACTGCTACTCCTTACTCATTTTGTTGATTTATCTTTAATACATCTAGATTCTGCCGTAGAAAGGGTCTTTTAGTTTCAGCTGGTTTTCTTCGTTGAGTTCTGGCAAAGATTGGAAAAAGTCCAGTCCTTTGGGCGTGGGCTAGAAAGCTAATCTTGATTAGATAGAAAAAGGACTGCTCTGTAACCCAAAAGTTTCCATCAGGATAGGCTAGTAGTGAAGTTTAGGTTTCAAGCTTAGCTGATCGATTACAACACACTCAGGGTTGAGATGATAGTAGGATGTCTTCATTCCAATCCCAGTTTTAGCGGTAATGTTCTAATACTTCTGGAGTTCGTTGAACAAATCCTTGATGAAATTTGCAGTCTCTGCTCTGTATTATTGTTTAAATTGAGAATTCAAGCGAATCTAGACAAACTCGCTCAATCTCTGCAGCACAGGCTAGCTCTAGGCCGTTAATTTGGCTATCTTTATGAAGTGGTTCACTGTGCCTCTTACTTTCTCGCTGTCGACTGAGGTGAGAAAATACACTGCATGTTGTTATTGAAATTTTTTGAATTTTTAGTACTGCTGCGACTTCTTCAAAGGCTCAATTGCTCGCAGACAGTTCAGTTGCTATTCGATAAACTTTCTACTCAGCACGAGACTTTTGGTATTTTCTGGGAAGTTGAAATAATTCTTCAAGTGCTAACTGATTTTGGAGTGGAAAGCTTAGCTTTATTCAATCATCCAAGCCTTTATAAATTTGAGTTTTTATATTCGTGGTCGTTAGTACACGTCGGCTGTGCGTATAATCCTTTGAGCCGCCAAAGATTGCTTTGCCAGTACTTCTCTAACCACCCTCTCTATCAATGCCTTTGCTGAATCTTATATCCTTTTCTGCCTGATATTGCTGGCCAGCTCTGTTACAAACTCTTACATGAGTTCCTTCTCTGTTCGAATACTGGGTATAGTCAATCTTTGGAAAACAATAGTCCTCAAAAGCAGGTACTAATACATGGGATTGGGGATGTATTCTTTCTTCTTGCTGTCATAACTAAACGCTTCACCGCAAAAAACCTAAGCTTTTTCTTTGAGATTAACTAATCTACCAACTCCGAGCGGTGCAATCCTCAATGTGATGGACTTTGCGTCAGCACGAATATCAGAAAAGTGAGAACTTCGGTAGCCGCTATAATGCTTGGCCTCTTGTCTAAAAGATTATCGAAACATTTTTATGAGATTTCGTATCAAATAAGTATGATTATATAGCAATGAAAGGTAATATAAAAGATTTGCCTGCTGGGTAGTAGAAAATGGGCAATCTGTCTTATTGGCTACTTTTTGGCCATGCTATGGCTAAAATTTAATTATCAGCTTGCAAAAAAACTACACTTCTCATGATCGAGGAAGACTAAGTTCCTTAAATTGCGATTTGCAGTAAACAGACTAATAAAAGTATTACTTCAACGATTGTTTATCTAAAACGGTCGCCTTTATTGCTCTTTGACTTGATCTCAGCTATAGAGGGCAGAAGCAAATTATTGCCCGCGTAATTTACTTTGGATTGTTATAAATTATCACCTTCCAGGACCACTTCAACTTATATGAACAATCACAAATTTGATGTATATGCCGATTTCAGGTTATTTATCTCAACCTTCATTCAAATAAGAGTAGACAAACATCACTCTGGTCTAGTTTTTTTCTTACCATCCCCTTTCCTTTTTGCGCTCGCCCTTTTAGTTGGCTTCTACTTCTCACCACCCAAGCCGATTACAGCTATGCATATGAGTCCGATCAGAACAAGGATTTTGATGATTTGGCTTTTATTTTTCATAATAACATAGCTATCATCCTCCAGAGTCAATGATCTGCCGAAGTTGATGCCATGCAGTCTGTGCACGTTCTTTTTGGCCTCTTCGGTCTAGAAAGGGAGGGGCTCTATCTAATCCTAGACGTCCAATATGGGTGAAACAGTTGGATCAGTTCTTCTTGTTTAAAAAGTAATTTTGGATATATTTCTACTGGTTGGGGTGGAGTCTTAGTTGCTTAGTATGAAATTGGACTAGGTTTGATTGCTTGAATATTGAGGTCTTTGATGAGCTCCTTTTGACTATTAGGTCATTATATATATTATCAAGATAGTTAATGAAACTATTAAATACGGGGACAACAGACCGATTCTGAAACAGCTCATAGACGATGACCACGAAACCTTGGCGGATCATTTGAAAAAATCGATAATCGTAATTGTTTCAGTGAAAAAATTCAGGGATTTGGTTATTAATAATCAATAGATAGATGGAGTTGTAATCTTCCAGATAAGTCTAAGGAAGCATAGACTTTAATCTGGTTATATTGTCCTGTTCATTTATAGAAACAGATGTTGAAGTAATATCAGGTATTGGGAGTTGGCTATTTTATTATTGGGATAATATCTGGTTTTGTTGAGTTATATTAAATCTGCTTACGAGAGGTTTGTTGCAGTGTTTAAATCTTGTAAATTGCTTTCATTCACTGTGTATTGGGTGTACTAAGTTTTAGTTTTTTTAGGGTTTTTTGAAATAAGATACAAGTATGCTTGCTAATGACGAATCAAAAGCTCATGAAAATGGCTATTACATAAACAAAATTGACAAATCTACATATCTTTTTGATCAGATTTGAGTTACTTAGAATTCATAAGAGGCTTGGGAATTCGCTTAGTTCCGATAGGATTCTCCTCGCCTAGGTATTTGCAGACGATCATTCTACTTAGTTTTTGTCCATTTCAACGAGGAAGACATCAAAGCAAATAAGAAAACCAAATGGCTTGCGCAATCATTGCTACCCTAAGAGAGGTTCTGTTGTTTCTAAACTAAGATAAAATCTCGTGATATCTGCACCTATTACCAATCCAAACACTTATAATATTTGTTGATTTAAGAAAAAGGGTTTTGCACGACTCTTATTACTTTTTTATTTATCCTGCTTTTATTTAACGTTTTAATGTGGTCATAGATCAGCTTCTTTCTTCTCTATCTTTGAAGACTACATTCCTTTCGATTTCTTAGCTTCTGGGTCACCATGCTTGCCTCCACTCTTTTATTTTAGGCGGCTTTCCTTAACATTTAATGTAGCTGGCTTGCTTTACATCTTTTACTTCTGGGTATTTGAAGGCTTGTTCGTTTTATCGCGGTTTTACTCACCAGGCTTCTTCGTTTACTTTTTGACGGGGTTGGATACCTGTATTTTGGGCTACTTTGTCTTTGCGAAAGCTTCATTAGCATGAGGATTGGTATCCTCCAACTATACCTTCTATACTTTTTCGAGGTGAATGTCTAGATTCTAGTTTTAAATCTTGGTGAGATCAGAGTTATTAAGATGTTAGCTTTAAACAGGATTTTAGTTTTCTACGCTAGGCTGAATGGCTTAAATTTTTATCTCTTCAGAACTTTTGATGTTACTCTGGTTTAGATATGACTGTTAAGTTTCCTGAACTTCCACACTCTCAACTTTCTAGACAACCTATGCCTACTGTGGTTCCGTGTTTATCTTCTCCAACTAGCTTCTTTAAAGCCCTTTTTCTTTATCATTTGGAAGATCTTATTCAGGCTGACCTAGCTGAGGTTGTCTAGCTGTCTCCGTTTATTGAGTAGTGACTGCCTAGAACTGCTCAATCTTCTGCTCCTACTTTGTTTATTATTTGTGCTACTAAGCAACTTCTGCTACTTTCTCTTATTCAGTCAATAGCTTTGGTTTTTCAGTAACTTCGTGAGAGTCTTTTGGACTTTGGACTTTATTTTTGGTTTATTTTTTGGTCTACTTTTTCACATTATGATTCACTGGATGAGCCTATGTCTTTGAAGTGGGTTTAGGCGTGTTCGTCTCTTTCTTAGGGTGGACCGTTTTTTCAGCTACTGTTTGCTTGCCAAGTTTAGACTTTTCCGCGACCTTTGGCTCTAAACGAGTCTATTGAGTTTGAGACTATGTGCAGCAAAAAGTTTGAGCGGCCAACTTATTCTGTAAGATCTGAAGAGTTTAGATTTGGGGCAGCATGACTTTGATTTGTTCTTCCAGGTTCTCTATTTTATTGGCGAGGGGCCGAATGGCCGCTTGAATTTTCTATTAAACTAGCAAATCCATTAATAATACAATATCTAGTCAGAAAAGATTTGAAATCAATTCGTTGTATTATAGTTTCAATAATTCCAACTCAATTTTGCACCGGCATGTTTGACAAAATTGGTTTGACTGCCAGACATAATAGGTAGAAATTGAGTTAGAATCTATAAAGTTTTACCGTAGATTCTTCACCAGCTATCCCTTTGATTAGTAGACTATGAGAACTTGAAACTCCCCCGTTGGTTTGCCAACTTAACCTGAAGATGAACTCAACATTCGGTAACAAAACAAGCATTTTTCACAGTTTGATAGCACAATATTATTTAGCTTAAAAACCTTGCAAGTATCGAAAACACCCAAACAACCCACAAAAACCGTCTGCCTAGTCCAAACTAAACCTGCAGTAAACAAAAGGATTCTATTGCACACGACTGAACTTTTTACTGTTTTATTGGAAAACCTATAAATTGATACATAGAGAAGAAATTATGAGCTAAAAGTCACATGAGAAGATGGTTGCTTCTTTTCTGGACAAAATTTTCAGAGAGTTCGACAAAGATAACAACCGAAGACTGTCCCGAAACGAGTTCCCCAAGGTCATCAGGATCCTCAGCTAGTTGATAGGCGCAGATCAGGCCACAGAGGACTAAATCGATGACATTTTCAACTTGCTGGACTTCAACGGCGACTAAACCATTGATAAGGACGAGCTCTATTCGCTGATCAAGACCTTCTTCAAGATTTTGGAAGATAGGGACATCCAAATCAAAATAGTGAAATAGTCAGATTTGATCTTATGAATACAAAACTTTCATTTCCCTACGCATTCTCATCACTAAACCCAGTCTACAGAAATTTCATAATTTTGGACTTCATAATGCACTCTTCAAAGTTTCAATTGTTTTAGAATTTTATTTTAGAACTAAACTACGGCTAACTAATGATGGGTTTGAACGCTCAGCCAAATTAATTAACAATTAGCTATATTAATAATGCTTGATTGGCGCATCATATTAGCTTTTCTGCTTATCGTATGCAGCCTGGAACTCTCACGATCGCACTCTTACCAATATACCCTGACCGATAGCACTGTGCATGAGCATTTCTTTACCCTTTAAGCGCCCACTCGCCTCACCTTCATCCAGCAGACAGCCACAGCCACTATTACGATCTTTGATTAGCATGCAACTATTGCTTCGAGTTCAAATCCTTTGTAGCAGTTTACACTGGACGAATCGTATCTAGGACGGAAGATAACTGTGAGGATATAAGGACACGAGGCGGTGGGGAGAGTAGAGATTAGTCCAGTATAGCAGTTTGAATTGTTAGGAGCTGGCGAGTAGAAATTAATGCACATTAAGAATAAATAATTTCGGACGCTCGAGATACATCCCAGGCGACAGACCCAACTAGTCATCTAAAAAATATCAGGGACTGCTCAATTTACTAACAACAGGTGCAAATCTTTCTAAAAGATAGACTGCTACAATCAGCTGCCAAGGCTCTCTCCTATTCTTATGAGCAAAAGTGTTGAAGTTGTGCAGCTTGAGTACTGTTCGAATTGTATTTTGCTTGTAAAAATTGAAGCGGTTACTGCTGAGCTGAGACTGAGGCTTTATATCGATGCTGCGGTAACTGTGATTGACCGTATTCCTGCTTATTCTGTGCTGAAATAGGGTCAAGTAGCCAAGTTTATTGTCTACGGCAAACCCAATTTCAGAGGGAAGATTATCAATTTCGCAGGGTCAGTGAAGGTGGAGTCATTAATGAAAGTTGACGGATTCAGCAATGGCATGTTCTATCAACTGTAAGCAAGTCACGAGCTGCCAAAAGAAGTTTAGTTAGTGGTTAGAGGAATGTAGAAGATAAACTTTTTTGCAGTTTAGACAACCCAAAACTAGTTGCTGATAAAATTGAAAGATGGCAGCCCAACAACAATTAGGCTGTAGGGTGGTAACAACTATACAGTTGTTTTTGAGCACAAAAAGCCTGGAAGAGGGAATTTCGTGATTTCGGGCAACACCGAACTGATGAATAGACTTTCAGTTCATTTTCTCAACAAGGAGAACAATCAAAGATATAGTGTGAGACCTCATTACCTCTTCAATGCAAGCATGGCTTCACAAAACTTCCAACTTGATAACTCCACTGGAGATATTTAGCTAGAATTGAGGCTCTTGGAGGGTTTTGGAGGCTACCTTAATGTTGGAGTAACAGTAGAATAGCCACTTGTTCTACCTTTAGACTATAGGTATTCGAGTATTTTGGGTTATAATGAGGAAGATCACTACATTTTATAGGGACTTCCCTAATAGGTCGAGCTATCTATCTCAAAATGCGTGGAATGCCAATTATAAGTAAAATTTTAAAGCGAACCAGGAATATGGTAAAGCAAATAGATATCAGAAAGAAACTTCAACCAAATTCTTACTATCAAAGATGGAGCATTATCCCTTATTATCAAAACCAATAACTACGCTTACTATTCATTATCAGTTGCTAAGAGAAGCAAAAGATAAAGAAAGGGGCCCAAACTAGTCAACACTAATGTGAGTGTTTATTTGACTCAAACAGATAATCAACTACAACTCTAGTTTTAGCCGCCCATTTGCTTGGAGAGATAGTGCAAACCTGTTAAGTACTATATTGTTGAGGGGTCCGACCGGAGGCATGTAGCTTCAAGGGCTTACTGTCCCAATACTTTGTTTGACTTCGACGAAAGAACCAAAAATATCATATTCAAAGAGATAGAGCCACTTAAAGTCAGCTAGAATTTGTATAGCTATACACAACCTTTGGTCGCAAATGACTGGGTGGCAGTCGCCGCTGAGGTCAATAATCAAATTTTAAGCTATGACATAGTAAATGCTGGTGAAATAAGGGTCTACAAATCGATGAGATGGCCTATATTTTACATTTCAATGTTTGTGACTTTTGCAGCTTTCCTGAGCTTCGTGATTTTTATGGGCCTGAAACGAAGAAAGGCGTAGGCAACTAATGGGTACATTCGAGGAAGTGCTTCATGTGAATAGCTGGATTGATATTATTTGTTTAGAATATTTATAAACGTTATGGAAAGGAGAGCTTCAGACTCTTAAAAAAGAAGTAGTCAAATCAAACTGCCAGCTATAAATTATCGCAAAGGCGATTCAAGTAAAACCTTATCAAGTACGATGCCTGATACTGGCAAAACGAGACCTTCTTCAATGTATAAAGTCTAAGATCTCTAAAAAAAACTTTTCGATAAGCTGGAATCTTACTAACTTCCGTCCAAGAAAAATCTTAAGCGGGGCACAAGAAAGAAAATATAGGGCGAAAACTCATTGTAGCCACAAGTTGAGGGATTTTAGCGAATTCAAAAATGTACTTCAATTCCCACTTAGTAATGCCAGGGCTCTTTACTAAGCTAGTCGAAGCCAAAAAGAGCGTAGCTCTATAGCAATCTACTTAAACAGAAGGCTAGCAGCTCGTATCATAGCCTCGGATAGGCAAACAGATCTTTACAGCAGAACACAAAAGGCGTAAAACGGAAGCAAAGCAAACTTCGGTTTAGAAATAGCAAAGATAGTCAAATACTCAGCTTGAGATGAGTCAATAGGAATATGATTAAGTTTATCGGGAGTACTCTAGGCGTGAGCAATTGGGTCCTGAGACTAGTGGAGAGTAATTAGCCGCAATGGGGTAGAGTCTGCAACTTTGCGAGAAATAAATATAGAAACTCACCAAATCCATGGATGCATTGGTCCGTGAACTTGCAAGCCAGTGTATCAGAGACTTTTAGCTTGATGATGAAGATAATTCAAGGTGATAATAAAAACTGCTCTATTTGCTTCAGATATGAATAGTTGATCATAGTTTATCCAAAGGTAGCTTCCCTAAAGATAGAAATCCAGAATTTGCTTCATTTCTGCTTTAAGCCCGTTTCTGTTTCTCGGTTGGTTTGTCAAGATTATTAGTTTTTCTTGTGAAAGCTTATCATTCTGTCTATTCTATAGCCATTTAATGGTGCTTTTCTACTGATTTATTTTGCTATTTACTCCGCATCTTTCAAACTATCCTCTCTTATCCTTTAAGCTCATTCTCTTTCTTTTCTCATTTTGAGCTTTTTATCTTTCGGTTAATTTACAAATTATAAGTGCTCTTCAGTCGTTTCAATTTGGGATTATACTTGTCTATTTTATTTTTAATGGTTTCCTTCAACTATCCTTTTTTTGTAAAGATTGCTGGCCACTTGTTTGAAAGCGTCTTCTTTCGAGAAAATAACTATATTTAAATATTCTCAAGAAAGTACTCAATTTTATTTGTGTTTCGCACTCGGTTAGACTTCTTAAAGGTCTCGGAATTTGTCTTGGATACTTAGATGATTTTGATTCAAATGACCCAAGGGTACTCTTAGGATATGGTAGTTGCTGTGGCAAAGCATTCAACATGAAAGAGACTTTATTCCCCTACGAAATCTGAGCTTTAGAGGAAGTATTGGTGGATGCATCATTTCAGAAAGATTGATTGTTATTCATTTACAAATGCACTGGCCTATATTTACATATACCATCAGAATTACCTATTCCAATATCTACGAGGACTGAGTGCTATAGCTCGAAGGCCTTGCTCCGCCGACTCCCAATTCGCTTCAATCCTGTGTATAATTATTAAAAACGATGGGCGATAGAATATTTATCGGTACCAGGAAAAAGGGAGGAGTGAGAAAGATGGCTGAGCGAAATGCTTGCAGGCACCAAATCTGAATAGTTATGCTTATGTCTTAATGACATCTTCAAACAAAATATAAAAGTTGAAATTTTTATAGACTCAGGATTATAGTAAAAAAATCCCGGGCAAACCTTTTGCCGCTGGATTTTAGACTCTGCAATTTTTTCTATCAAAGGAAATTTCTTCCTCAACAAACAAAGAATTTTGTTGATATAATACAATTATTTTGTGATGTTTAAAGGACCACAATTTGAGAAAACTGATCGAATTCACACAAAAAGTCAAGACTTCAACTAGTCTGTCATAGAAGAGATGGCGTCATTGACTAACAGCTACTTTCCCTTCCACTCAGAGCAGCCCCCCTTCCCCTACCACTATCCTTTTCCCTTCAGTTTTCCCCCTCCTTACACCTATTTTTCAAATCCATACTGTCCTCCTTACTCGAATCCGAGCTACCAGTAATAGCCAAGCAATCTTAATCCATTACTACCAAGTGCCTTTATTAAGCCCATCAAAGACGAACAGATAGAGTCTCTAAGCCAGATTTGCGTTAAAGCCTAAGCCTCGGAGGCGATTCAACTTGAAGCAAAGTCTTTATAGGAGAACTCTATTCCAGCTTAGAAGAAACTAGATTTATAGAGAGTGGTCTAGAGGAGATAAAGTTACAATAAAAAAAAGAAGCCAGCCGTTAATTTGTAGGTAAAGCAAATCTTTAAAAAACTATTAAAATCGTTTCTTTCCTAGCAGCTGGATCTTGCTTAAAGAATTGAGACAAAAAAATAGTTGAAAAAAATAGATAACCAAGCATCTGATATATTCTTTGACAACCTTTATGAGAACCTGCGGAAAAAATTTGCCGATTTCAAGAAGACTAAAGAGTAGCTCATTAAATACATAATAAGGAGGACTTACCACAACTACAAACTCAGTAAGGGCAGTGACTACAAGCCCGAACTAGATAGGCTCTAGCAGTTTCATTAAAGGTAGCTCCCGTCTTATTAAGAAATTTGTTAGTCTATAAATCCATGAACACCGAATTCCTGAAGAAGGAGTTTTCGAATAAACTCTTTGTTGAAATTTATAAAGAATTTTTGGGCCAAATGGACGAACAGTTCGAAAGAGAAAACTAATAAAGGATATAAAGACTGGCGCATCTCCTCAGCGCAGCCTGGGCTTAGAAAAATATGAAGTTCGTCTTCCATGAGAAAAAAATACCATGGAACACCATTTATAAACGAAAAGTGAAGATGATCGCCCTCGACCTACTCAAGTAATTCTAAGGCGAAACCCTTTAGCTCAAATGCTAAGAAGCTAAGTGAGCCTGATCCATCCGTTTTTTATAAATATTCTAGAAATAACATTTTCAATCATTCCAGTAATGAATAGAAAACTGGGCTACTTCCGCACTCTCCCTTATCAAGGGTTACTTGTACTATAGAAACCTATTTAGGTAGTTGGAGTCTTTTGATTGGCTTGCCACTGCTGCCAGTGCCTCATGCCGGACTATAGCTTACTATTATTCGTTTTAGATGCATTCTCGGACTAGGTTTTAGTAGTTTTCGCAGCCGATTTGTCCCAGGATGAAACAAATCTCATGTTTGAGCAGACTAGTTTGCCTTTTGAAGTATTCCTTCGAAAGCAGCTGGCAAAGGACTTTTTTGACGCCTTGGTTGGCCAAATTCCTCATATAGTACATAATTCTGTACTTTATGAAGAGGGGCAATTATTCTCTAAGTAAAATCTCTAAGAATCCTTTCTCGTTATAGATTTCTTCGAGTTGGCTTTATTTCAAAAAAGCTTTGAATTACTCCTCAGTAAAAGGAGCTGCGGGCTCTTTTGTTCCATAATAAAGCTTTCCGTAAAGTTAGCGGAGTTATGGTCTCTTGATCTTTTCGATGGCTATCTAACAGGTCCACTTCAGCTACTTGCACTCCGAATTCAGGTGTGCTGCGTAGAGGTCGTTTAACTCTGGTAAGAAATAGTTTGCTAGGGCTTCAGCTGCTTCATGCCTTGATAGGCTATTATCTTGCTGGTTGTTGACTACAGATATCAGAAAATCTTTGAGGAGTGGCAGTTTGGTCTATTACAGCTGCCCTAGAGTATAAAGAACTTAATGGGAAAGTAGGACTGATTCAGCCAAATGAGGATATGCCTCAATAAGCTTCTGTATTGCCTATTAAGTGTTGATATTTTTCAGCTAGAAAACAGCTTGGTAGCGAAGTCCGATTTTCTGTGATGGGTCGATCAATGTTTGGTAGAAGGACTTCTAAGGGTTGAGCTACATATTCAACAATATTATATTTGAGGTTATTCTTTGTTTAACACAGCATTAACAGTTAACTGCAAATGATTGTAAGAAAAGTTTAGAAAGAACTTCTAGGTGACTACCTTTGCAATCTAGGTATGTAGGTTTAAAAACTATCAATCGTATTGTTGGTATTAGCTCAGATACACTGAAGAGATATCTCGACCTGTTTCAGTATAGTTTTTCTATGTTTCGCTTCTCCTCTTCAGCAGATTTTTATTCTTTAGACTTAATCCATAGGGAGATTTGTATTTCTCCAGATTGACACTTATATTCGATATTTTGCTCAATTTTCGAGAGGAGCTCTAGGTTAATGCTTTCATTCTCTTTTTAATTTCGAACGACTTTCGCTCGTTGAGTTTGAGCTTTTCTTTCTACTTCTAAATAAAATCTCTATAGGCTCTGATATGGCTCATATTATCTTCTTCTTTCTTTCTGATGGCACTCTACCTCAAATTGCATTAGAACTCGATAATTTGCTCAACTCGACTCTGGATATGATAGAAAGTACCCTGTTTTTGTTGAATTCTGTACTAAAGTTTTCATCTTTCAGCTCTCTCAACTTTCTGCCTTCTTATCGGTAATAACTAGCCAAGCTCTCCTTTTCAAAGAAATTCTGCTTGACAGCGTGGATCTTCTTCAAACGGTCCTATTTGATCCTGTTAGCCAGTGACCTATTTTTTAGCATTTACTAAATCCTAAGCTGATGTAGCTCATGTTTCTTAATGAGTCCAAAGTTACTTTTCGTAAATCTTGGTTGTGCCTTTCTCGTATCTGTTGCGCTTCGTCCAAAGCCTTGCGTTTTGTAGAGACTCCCTTGGTTAATTTGTAGTTCAAGGATTGAAGATAGTGCATTTCTCTCATCATTTTGCGTAGCTCTTGATTGGATTAGTAACTAAGGCGTTTCTGAGTTTGCCACTCGCCTGATATTTTTTTAAGTTCCGGGCTACGTACCATCTAATGCCGACTGCGTGAGTTGCTTAAGAGTTGCGATATTCTACTTTAGCTCATTTATAAAATTTATTTTAAACTGTCCCTTGAGTCTGCTTACAGTATTATAATAATAGAAAATCATGAAACAGAAATCAAGCATCGCAGTAGACACTCTTTAAAAAACCACCCACGCTGTTGGAGTCTCTCTAGACTTCAGTTTTAAAAGTATGAGATCGATTCAAGGTAAAACTATGCTGATGTAGAAGTCTTGGACTTGAAATAAAAGAAGGTGTAGGGTCCGCATACTGAATAAGTATAAAAAACGGAGAGCCATGGCCCTCAAACCTCATAAAAGGAGATAGAGGAGGCAGTCTAGACTCGGCTCAACATCGTCCGAACCATAGAAGTATAGTAAGGCAAAGGAAATATGGTGAAGCAACTAGTAAGTAAAAAAACAGAGAAAACCAATCTAAAAGTAACCAAGCAACAGGAGTTACACACAACTAACTTGTTTCTGCGTTACAACAAGCTGACATCACTGGATGGTTTCCTCGAAATAGCCAAGGAACTATTGCCCAATACAGCTTGGCAGCAGCTCATGTGGATTGACCTCTCGCATAATAGATTGACCAGTATATACCAGTAGCTGCAAACTCTCCCTCAGCTCAAAACGCTCTATTTGCATTGCAATTTCATCTACCAGTTCAAAGAGTTTTAAAATCTGAGATAGGCTAAGTTGCTCAAGACTTTTACCATCCACGGCAATCCAATCGAGACCTACTCTTAGTTTAGATCATTGCTGACTTGTATTCTCCCACAGCTGCAAAAGATTGACTCCGTTTTGTTGACTAAGCGCTAAAAGGAGCGAGGTTAGATTCTAAAGAAACAGAGTGCAAAATATCCGATTATCCAAAATCCTCCTAAACCCCCACAAGATTCGGAATCTTAGGAGTAAAAGTGATGAATGATGAGATGATATGGCTTATTGTTAGTATATTTATAGTGTATCAAGATAGCTGGAAACACTGAATAAATGCTGATGTGGAGGCCAAAACAAACAAGCTTTGGAAAAAATCTATAAGATATCTGAAAGCAAAGTAAATACGCATAAGCTCCTTAATCGTATATTTTTACAGTTCTCAGATTAAAAGGATGAGTATAAGTACAGTGAATCAAGCTAGGTTGACCTATTTGAAAGTTTAGTGGTTAATAATGTCCTATAAGCTAGGTCTTTTAGCTGGATTTATTTACAACATACTTTTTACCAGCCTAACCAATTCTGGCTCAAGTTTCTTTTTGGAAGCCAGTGTCTACCATTAGCTATTTCGATTTACGGAAATGTGCTCTAAAAGGTCTCTTTTAAAAAGGTTACTGTCAGCCTAGCGGAATGCACACAAGCTGCAAATCTGACTAAGCATAGATCGGTCATTATCATAGGGAAGAAGATGTTTTTTATTTAAAGCTAGCTCAGCAAATATCAACCCTAATCCCCAAATATCGACACTTTGATTGTAAGATGCCATCCGCAGCACAACCTCAGGTGATTTGTAGCATTTAGTCCCGAAATTATTCGTCTTCATTCCATTCGAGTCATCTAGGGTTTTCGCCAATCCGAAATCGAATAGCTTTGGGCCTGTGGGAGTGATAAGCACATTTGATGGCTTCATATCTCTGTGAATAATCCCAAGGCTATGAACGTATTTGAGAGTATGCGCAAGTATCAACACATGACGCTTAGCCTACGCCAAAGAAACTGTCTCAATCAACTGATTGAGTGGAACACCTGGAAAGTATTCGTATATGAAGGTATAGGTTTTGGAAGTTTCGTCAAAACAAACATCAAGAAGTTTTATGAATTCAACATGTTTATGTTGTTCTGTAAGTTTTGAGAGCAGATAGAGATTTACACTAATCTACTTTCGGATGGATTCAGGTGGAAGTTGCCTGAAAATTTTGATTACCACACGCTGACTGGTTAGAACGTTGACTCCCATAAATACCTTTGCAGATGAACCCTTTCCCAAAGGAGTTAGTATTTCGTAATCATCCGTCAGGCCCCACTACTTTTCAGCTAGACTTGCCGAAAATTTGTAGACTGTTCTTTGTGTAAAATTACGAAAGTATCGTAATGCCTGAATCATTATCCTTATAAATATAATAATGTAGTAAACTGATAACTAGCTGGAGTAAAAGAAGGCAAAGATAGTCACCATCGTTCGGGTTAGGCCTACTCTAAGGAGCTAGGACGAACGCCAAGTCATCTCTCTGACCAATTAAGTAAAACCACATAAACTCAGAAAACTTTGGTAATCGAAATTAATGGATTTAAACGCACGTAGAAAGTAGAATTAGCTTTGGGGCCAGAGACGACTCAAAGAGAAGTATTTAGGATAATTTAGCCTCTCATCAGTAAGGTAAGTGAGGGATTCAATATTTCGGTGTTGAGTTATGGGCAGACAGGCAGCGGTAAAACTCACACAATGTTCGGTAGTGATTGGAATAACATTGTAAAGCAAAGTACTGGTTCTTCAGGACTGTAGGAGAAAAGGAAGGAGCAGACAACGTTTTTGAGAAGCATATAACAAGACGAAAACTATGCTGGCATTATTCCTCGAAGTATTTATCTTCTTTTCGAAAATTTAATCATCAAGAGGCGCAAACATATCAAAGTTTATTGTTCTTTTCTGCAACTTTACAATGAAAACATGAATGATTTGCTTGAAGATGATCCCAAGGTGGCCAAGGAACAAAAGCTGATCATACACGAAAACAAGCAAGACGGTATTTATGTCGAAGGGCTTAACTAGATCGTAGTTTAGGATCCAGAACAATGCCTTGAGCTGATGCAGAGGGGAGAACGTAACAGAATAGTGAGGCAGACCTACATGAACAACAAGAGTAGTCGCTCTCATACTATCTTTACTTTGCTCATTGAAGAGGTCTTTCCTTCAAAAAAAAGTTATAGAGTAAGATATCTATTATCAAGCGAATGAAAATCAACTTATGTGATCTGGCTGGCTCAGAAAAGATTCATAAAGGATAAACCCTCTCTGGAGCTCACTTTTAAGAATTGAAAAACATAAACCTATCACTGACCACTTTAGGTAAAGTTATTAGCTTCCTGTCCACTCCCAAAGCTATCCCTCCCTATAGGGAATCTAAGCTGACCAGGTTGCTTCAGGATACTTTAGGAGGAAATACCAAGACAGCTATAATTGCGGCTATTGCACCAAAAGCAAGTTGCCTTGAATAATCGCTTAATACTCTTAAATTTCTCTAAAGGGCCCAACAAGTTAAAGGTGAGATCATTGCAAAGATGTATTCTGACAATCCAGAAATGCGAAACCTTGAAAGATAAGTTAGTTATCTCAGAGACATGTTGAAGATGAGAGGTGGCAACTTAAACACTGATTTATAACTGAGGTAGAAGTTCAAAGCTTTACAACAGTAAAACCAAAAGCTAAAGTAGGCTGTAGACCAGGATCTTATCTAAAAGCTGAAAAGATAAAACATTCATTTACGTAATCAGATTAACTATCAACGTAATGACGCGCTTTCTGATAGTCAGGTCAGATTAGACCACAAGAAGAATTTGGACGATGCTTATCCTACCATTCAACATGATACCATTACCTCTCAAAGATCAGAAGATCTGCCCCATGTCGCTTCTCAAAGTAATACTACCAAATTCAATCGCAATATCAAGAAAGAGGATACCAAAAGCTTGGCTGGAAGGACTGAAGACAGCTTCTCTTAAAATAGAAGTACCTTTAAACGTGGAACTGGAATGTCGCTTTTTCCTTCTTTGGGAAAAAGTGGTTCTCGAGGAACAAATAAAATTTTATAAAGAATACTTTAGATATAAAAAACGAAACAGTAAAATAAACTAAAGCTTGAGAAAGAACTCGAATAGCTCTAAAAACGTAGCTCAAACGAGTAAAAGAAAAATTTTAAATTGCGCAAAACGTGATTTTTAATGATTTTTTAGACACTTTGTTGCCTCGATGAATATTATAATTATTGATGGGACTATCACAATCGCTAACTATCTAGACTTAGAGCTGGCAAGAAGAAGATTGGCATCCTCTGCACCATCAAATAATAAACTTCGGGAAAACCAGGTCTCTCCGGTCGATCAGAAACGGGGCGATTGCAGATTAGTACCAGCTCATATGGCAAAACCAATCATAGTTCGACTTTTACTTGAAATCATATAATTGGAGGAGTAAACGAAGGAACTCATCCCCTATAGTTGCTTCAATAGGAATGAATACAATAATTGGCGGAGGCATGTGTAGTGACAAAATAATTGCGAATGTCTACCTGGAGCATATTGGAGTGAGGCTCAGCCAAATTGATTAGATTCCTTTGAGCGATTCAATCTACATTCTGCTGACTGCTCTGGAAGGGTTTCACGAATTGTACAATCATTCAGGCTATTTTCGAGTCTAGGAAGAGCTGATTTGCATCGAAAGAACTGGGAAAGTGAAAGTTTGGGTGAACAAGAACCTCTCTAAGAACTATCCCGATCTGGACAGCTAAATCGAGTGTCTCAGAAGAAACTAAAGCCACATGGTCAGACAAATTGTGGACATTATTTAGTGTAACACTGACCGCGATTAAATGTTGCAACCTTCGCTTTCGTACTATGTGGATTATTAAGTGATTATCTCGCTCAGCTTCGGCACAGATAGGTTCGAGAAATAGGCTTTGAATGTGCTCAAGTTGCAGTGCTCTAATACGCCAAACTAAATAGTATTGCTATTCCTAATAGACTGGATGCTGCCACTTAGCTCTACCAATTCAATTTGCCACTGAATCAGGGAGGATTCAGTTCTTTCTAGAGCAATCAACCAATACAAAGACCTCATAACCAAAACAGCAGCGAACAAAGACGAAACGAACAATTAGCCATGTCTCATCAGTCAATGCCTAATTTACATAACCCAGGCCAATTTAATTTTCAGTATTGTAGTCCTCAGAATTCAACAAATTTGGAATTCCGCCCATATCCTTCATCACCTTTAGGCAATACCTAAGCCAGCAATAATGGGCCATTTTACTCTAACCAACCAAGTATCCAAGAATTTATCCCTCAAAGCTCAACAAGTGCAATCCATAATCCAACCTCTAGCACTTCAATCATCCCCAGTGAAGTTCAAATCCCTATTACAACCAAAAGAACTGCTCACACCCAATCTCATCTGGCTTGCTTAGAAGAAGCATCAACCCATAGCATACGTATCGACTAAAGAGATGAGAGGAATACTATGAAAAGTATGCCTCTTAGAGAAGCTTTTTCTAGTGTTGGGGACATAAAATCTACATTCTAAAAGGTTCGATACTCGCAATGCCTATAAGACGATCGAAATAATCACTTCAACTCTATTAAAATCAATCATGACGCTTTCGGCCTGGTGAATCAGCAGAGGCGATTTATGAAGCAGAGTAGTAACTCTTCTTACAAAATGGCTAGCAGTAACTCTTCAAGGAGTAAAAGATGGAAGGGACAGAGCCGGAGGGGCAGCAGCCCTAGCCGAAGAGAGAGTAACCAAAGCCGTCGTTAAAGTTTCTTGAGTGTGAAGTAGGAGCTGACTGGGAGTAGAAGATATTTTACTGGCTTGGGATAATATGGATTCCTTGATCCATAAATTGAGGCAGATATGCTAAAATATTTAAGTTGATCTTTTACGAAACTTTTGCATATAACTATTTCCTCAAAAGCCTTTACTCATAATGTACCTTGATTCAGTGAAGGCAAGCGAAAAAAATCAATAAAATAGACTAATAAATCAATTTGGTTACAGGATCAGAGAAAAAAGTGCAAAAAACATACCTTGATAGTATTATTAGTTTAATACAATAATAATTAGATTCAGTCATGAATCGAATTTGGACAACCGCTGAGGACGACAAACTGAAGGAGGGTATCCAGAAGTATGGCTATAAATGGTAAAGTATCAAGGCCTTTATGAATCACACCAGATCTGTCAATTCTTTAGTCAAACGTTGGCACTACAAAGTCAAATACTATTAAGACGCTCCTACTCCACCAAAAACAAAAGAAGAACTCAAGGGTTAAAGCATCAAACCTGAATCCTAAGTGTAAGTTGAGAAGTAGGTGTAAGCTTAGAAGTAGGAGTAGCCAAAACCATTATAAAACGATTTGGATTATGAATGGCAAAAGAACTGGACAGATCGCGAGGACAAAAAACTGAAGCTACTTGTAGTTGAATCAGGTTATATGAATTGGAAAAATTTAGCTGAGTGCTTAGAAACTACTATTCAGTAAACACAAATCCGCTGGAGAAATAGTATTTATCCGACCATCACAAAGCAGGGATTCAGAGTTGGAGGCTCTCTCAAATGGTCCCCCGCTGAAGACAAAATACTTAATTTCGGCTATAAGCAGTAAATTTCATGGGAAGATGATGGAAGATTTTTCCTGCCCAACCGTACCTTGGGTTCGATTTAAGCTCGTTGGAGGAGAGTTTTTAAAAACTTCGAAGTAAAGTAAAACTTTTAGAACAGGCACCTATAAGTGAGATAGTGCTTGAAAAGAATAGCTAGAAAGGAAAGAGAATAAATGGAGAAACTAAAATTGCAGCAGTAATAATAGAATGAACAAGATAAATGATACATATTGGAAAAATAAGGATCAATCTTCAGTTTACTACTAGATTCGTTAGATAACCTCTTACTATTTGTTGAATGCTGGCAAGAATCTTGTCTTGCTTTCATTTGGCTGTACTTAATCAGTAACTGGAAAAGTTCAAATCAGCCTCCATTTTATAAGAAACGTTATTTACAAATTAAGATTATTGTTGTAGAGAAAAAATGTTTCACACTAACATAATAAGCTATCTCCTTTCGAACTATGAGCTACTGTTCCACCCCGAGACGTGAAAATCCTCTTGCGACCCAACCAGCTCTTGTTTTATCTTCGAACTGCCTTGCTTTTTGAAAGTATAGTTCTTTAGTATACTCTTGCGTTGCTTGAACTTCACCTATGCCACACTGTTTGTTTCTCTTCCCGTTTTACTGCCACTAGTTTTCTTCATTTTTTTCAGCAACTCATAATTATCAAGCATGCTATTCTTTAAGTCATTTAGCTGGATTAACCTTTAGAGATTAGGCATCTTTTCGGATTCGTGCTATAAAGGGTTCATCGTCTATTCTCTCTCAGGATCCATTATTTTGCTTTTTTGACTTCTAGAGAACCTATTGTACATTTGATTGAATGGAGCTTTACTTTAATTTCGATTTTCTATCTGCTTTTGTTCGACTATGTTGATAATATTCATGTGAATGCTTTGTCGATCTTTTGCGGACGCTTTCCGCTCATGTTTTCTGATTGAGGCTGAGTTTACCCTCCCGTTTGTCTTTCTTCTCCTGTTTTACTCTTCTTTCTACTTTGTTATTTATTAGTGAGCTCGGCTGGTCATATTGCCAGTTTTTACTGTGTTACTTTTTTCTTCATTGGGTTTAGAGAATGTGAGTTGAGCATTTTGCTGTGTAATATACAAGTTGTTAGAATGCTACTTTGTAGTTTTGTGCTTCATTTGACTGCCTTTTAGATGCGAACCTTCGAGCTTGAAATTTAAGATTTCTTCTTCTGTTTTAGTACCCAGCTTCTTAAATCGAAGAGCTTTGAAGTTTTCCTGAAAAGAGCTGAGAGACATTTTCGATTAATTTTCCAAATCAAGCAATTGGTAGAACTAATATCGATTTGCAAATTCATTAGTCGGCTTATTTTGAGGAGTTTTAAGATTTCGGATTATCGTATCTTATGACTTTAATGGACTAGGAGCGTAATTTTGGGCTTTGATAGAAGTGTTTACTCTTTTGCTTACTCCTGGACTCATTGCTGGTCTACCATTTACTTTACATATCTAGCTTTTGTAATGACCTTCACCAAAAATGTTGACTTCTTAATCTGTATGGCAGAGAATTTTGGGAGAACTGGAAAATTGCTGAGATTTCGGCTAATCAAAGACGACAGTAGACCTAAGCGTTCTGCAGGGCTGTAGAAGTTTAGAAGTATTGTTTCTGATAGCGCCACCCTTCATTTGATTGTACAAAGGTATGAGATTGTTTTAAGCCAACGCCTTGAGTTCACTAGAGTGCATGTAGGTAAATATAATTATTTCAGACTCGTGATATTAGCAATTCAATTCCATCATCAATTCCTAACATATTCAAAAAACTTTATGAAGATATAGAATAGGAAGATTAGCTACTTTTTCAAGCTGAATTCTTATGTCTTGTGGATAAAAAATCAACAAATTATTGAGCTTAAATGGTTGCTTCATCTAAATTGGGGTATTAAGTTAAAAACTATTCATAAAGCTTCTACTCCCTGATAATAGGATTGCTTTAAACGTTTCGTATGAGAAAAGATCCCCGAAGAATGCTCTTTTGTCTATATATTATTTGTTTTAACAATGAGTAATACCTAAACGATAGTCCCTTCTTCCTCCAACTAATGGATCTATGTAACTTTCAGGCTGCAACTGATGTTGGGCTGCCCACAGCTTCAGCTCCTAACGCTGCGCAAGCGCTCAATAAGTTTTCCAGAGCAATATTAACAGTATCTCAAGATATAGGCTGGAGTTTAATTGACTGACATGGATATTCCATCAATGGCCAGCATCAAAGACAGCCTGCGTAAAGACCTGGTTCTTCGGGCAGGACGAGTCAACCTCAACCTTGAGAATGCCAGCAATAAAAAGTATAGAATGCTGCTGATGAAAGTGGCGATTTCTCAGGCATTACCTTGTATAAAATAACAAGGTTTGTCGACTGAGGATTTCCTGCAGAATCAGGGGCAGTTCGATGCAGTTTATATGAGTCCACGATACCAGGAACTGTCCATTTTTACTCATGATTACATGGTGAGGGATCCAAGACAATACCAATGGTAATACGACGCTGAATTCGTAATCACAGATCGGAAAGACTGGAACCCAGATAAAGTCATCTGCGCCAATTGCAAAATAACTCCATCTAAGTATTACTGCCCACAAGATCAGTAATCCTACTGCTGGCCTTGCTTTGGAGATTTGCATAGATCCGAGCGTAAAAGCAAACATGGAAAGGAACCTCTGTCTCCGTTCAACTGTCCGCCGCTTTGCCAAAAGGGGTTTCATCAAAATGAACCACTCACACATTATTGCTTCATTTGCAAACAGCTGAAATGTAAATTCTGCCTAAATGATGCCTAGCACAAGCAAGGGTTAGAAGAATCTCACCAAACCATGTAATGCCGTGAATTCGCTCAGCTGTTCAGAAACGCCCTCAACTAGAAATTAAAGTAGGCCAAAACGAGGATATCTGGGGTTATTCGAGACGTTGAGGGCAAAATACAACTTATCAGCGGCCATTACGACCTACGTGTCAAATAGTTCGCGAGGGTGTTTGAGTAGCGAGTGACGAGCATCAGGGAGTGGGCCACTTCATAGCTAAATATGGCAGTTGGGCTGCATAGCTAGTTAAAGCGAAAATACGATGAGACCA
>Ga0316217_10001758_pt1 | contig 27368 bp, 25 predicted proteins | sample 1anoAmetaG_FD_203633 | JGI IMG/M metagenome (GOLD analysis project Ga0316217, IMG submission 203633) | Freshwater microbial communities from Trout Bog Lake, Wisconsin, USA - 1anoA | ecosystem: Environmental > Aquatic > Freshwater > Lake > Hypolimnion/Profundal zone | place: USA: Wisconsin...
CGGACGGCGGCGACGGTCTCATCGAGCTTCTGGCGGACGGTCAGGGCGGACATGGGCGCATCATACGGCAACGGACGGGCGAGGTGCGTCGGCGCGCGGCCCCCTATCCCCGACTCCCGTGGCGGAAAGGGCCGGGGAAAGGGAGGAAGCGGGGCTCCTTCCCCCCGTTCCCACGGGGGGAAGACCGCGTTGGGGGGCTTCCGAGGGTGGTCCCGCGGGGAGTTTCACGGCGCCCCGGCGCCCACGGCCGGTCAGACCCCGAGGTCTTCGGGGTCCGAGTCGGGCCCGGTCGACGGATCGGCGTGCATGTGCAGCCCCGTCCCGGGCCCCACGATGGCGCGGATCTGGGCGCGCAGCTCGCTGTAGAGGTCGTGGAGCTCCTGGGCGGTCATCTCCGGGGGGACGACGGCGTGGAAGTCGACGGAGGGGTGGCGGCCGCGGCGCGTCCGGAGGTCGTGGAAAGAGTCGATGCGCGGGCAGGCCTGCAGCGCCGCCGTCACGCGCGCGACGACGTCGGGCTCGAGGCTCTTGTCCATGAGCACGTCGAAGCCCTCCTGCACGACGCCGCGGCTGGAGTGGATCATGTAGGCGGCGATGACGGCCGAGACGACCCAGTCGACCCAGGCCTTCCCCGTCACGCGCACCAGCACGAGCGACACCAGGACGCCGACGTTGACCCAGACGTCGGTGAGGTAGTGCACGGCGTCCGACCGGACGACCAGGCTGCCGGTCGCGTGAGCGACCTTGCGCAGGTACATCACCGTGCCGACGGTCACCGCGAGGACCGGGAGCATCGCGAGGATGCCGAGCCCCGGGTCGTGGGTCGCCTCGCCCCGCACGGCCTTCCTGACGGTCTCGAAGGCGATGAAGGCCCCCGCGGCGAAGATGAAGCCCCCCTCGAACATCGCGCCGACGGCCTCGATCTTGGCGTGCCCGTAGTTGTGGTCCTCGTCGGCCGGCCTGTGTCCGTAGCGGACGATGCCGAGGTTGGCCGCGGAGACGAAGAGGTCGCCGAGCGAGTCCGCCGCCGAGGAGATGAGCGACATGCTCCCGGTCGCGGCCCCGGCGACGCACTTGATGACGCCCCCGAACACCGAGCAGGCGATGGCGACGCGGATGGCGCGCTCCTCGGGCGGACGAGGGCTCATGTTCGCAGCGGCCGACCCTACCACCCGCGCGACCGCGATTCAGCCGGCTCGTTCGGCGACGCGGCCGAGCGCCCGGTCGAGGATGGCCGGCACGTGGCCGAGCGCCTTCTCGAGGTCGAAGCAGGCGGCGAGCCTGTCCTTGCCGAGGCGCCCCATGACCTCGGCGTCGGCCTCGAGGTGGGCGCGGAACGTCCCCTCCCCCCCCCAGGCGCGCATCGCGCTCCGCTGGACGACGACGTACGCCTCCTGCCGCGGGACCCCCGCGTCGACGAGCGCGAGCAGGACGGACTCGGAGAAGTAGAGCTCTCCGGCGCGCTCGAGGTTCTTCCGGGCGTTCTCGGGGTAGACGACCAGCCCCTGCACGAGCGAGGCGGCGCGCTCGAGCATGAACCCGAGGGTCGCCGTCGCGTCCGGCGCGATCATCCGCTCGACGGAGGAGTGGGAGATGTCCCGCTCGTGCCAGAGCGCCACGTCCTCGAGGGCCGGGATCACCGCGGCGCGGACCACGCGGGCGAGGCCGCAGAGGTTCTCGCTCAGGATGGGGTTGCGCTTGTGGGGCATCGCCGACGAGCCCTTCTGCCCGACGGTGAACGCCTCCTCGGCCTCCCCCACCTCCGAGCGCTGCCAGTGGCGCACGTTGGTCGCGAGCCGCTCGATGCCGGCGGCCATCAGCGCGAGCGACGAGAAGAGCGACGCGTGCCGGTCGCGCGCCACCACCTGCGTCGCGACGGTCTCCGGGCGGAGGCCGAGGCGGGCGAGCGCCCTGGCCTCGATCTCGGGCGAGAGGTGCGCGTACGTCCCCACGGCGCCGGCGATCTTCCCGACGGCGATCTCGTCGCGGGCCCGGGCGAGGCGCTCCCGGCCGCGCGCGATCTCCGCGTGGTGTCCGGCCAGCGCGAGCCCCATGGTGATGGGCTCGGCGAAGATCCCGTGGCTCCGGCCGATCATCGGCGTCTTCGCGTGCTCCCGCGCGCGGGCGGCGAGGGCCTCGAGGAGGCGGTCCGCGCGCTCCAGCAGGAGGGTCGCGGCGTCACGCAGCAGGATGGCGAGCGAGGAGTCGAGGACGTCGCTCGAGGTCATGCCCCGGTGCAGCCAGCGCGCGTCGAGCCCGGCGAGCTCCTCGACGTGGGTCAGGAAGGCGATGACGTCGTGCTTGACCGTCTTTTCGATGGCGTCGATGCGCGAAGGGACGAGCGCGACCCGCTTGTCGCGCAGGGTGGACGCCGTCCCCGCCGGGACGAGGCCAGCCTCCTCCATCGCCTCGCACGCGGAGAGCTCCACCTCCAGCCAGATGGCGAAGCGACGCTCGGGGGACCAGAGCTCGGCGAAGACCGCCGGCGTATAGCGAGGGATCATGGCGGCAGGCTTGGCGTAGGCGCGCCCGAGGGTCAAGCCGGAGGGGGCTGCAAGGGCCACCGAGCCGCCCCGCAGGCCGACTCCCGGGGGACCCTATATCAGTCCGACCTGCGACACACACTTGCCATGAAGTAGCTCGCCGAAGGAGACTGGCGCCCCATGACGCCCCCCCTCCGTCGATCGCGGTTGCCGTTTCTCGGTCTTGCGTCGCTCACCGCGCTCGCGGCAGCCCTGACCTCAAGCTCGGCGGGGGCCCAGTCCGCAGCGCTCGCGAACCGCTTCGATCCGTCCGAGAAGGGGAGCGAGTGGTTCGACAACGAGTCGCTCGACTACCGCAGCGACATGCGCCCGGCCTTCGGCGTCATCGTCAACTACGTGAAGGATCCGATCGTCCTCCGGAACCCGGACCAGTCGAGCAGCGGCTCGCTGGTCAGCGACCAGCTCTACCTGCACCTCGGCGCGTCGATGGCGTTCTGGGACCGCCTCCGCGTCGGCTTCGACCTCCCCCTCGAGCTCGCCGAGACAGGGACCACGGTCTCGCTCGCCTCGGGGACGTACCACCCGCCGACGGGGGCTGGCATCGGCGACCTCCGCCTCGGCGCGGACTACCTCCTCTACGGCAAGTACCAGGCGCCTCTCAGCCTGGCCATCGGCGGGCAGCTCTACCTGCCGACCGGCTCGACCGCCCACTTCACGACGGCGGGCGACGTGCGCTTCACGCCGCGCGTGATGATCGCCGGCGACATCGAGAGCTTCACGTACGCCGTGCGCTTCGGCTACCAGGTCGGCCCCGCGGCGGGGACGTACGTCGGTCACGACACGGGCGACCAGCTCGCGATGGGGGCGGCGGTCGGCCTCCGGTTCCTCGACAACAACCTGGTGGTCGGGCCGGAGCTCTCCTCCTACACGCTGGTCTCGAACGCCTTCCGGGCGTCCTCCAGCCCGACGGAGGCGCTCTTCGGGGCCCACTACCGCATCGACGACATCCGCGTCGGCGCGGGCGTCGGGACGGCCTTCAACGCCGGCGACGCCATCGGCGGGCCGACGTTCCGCATGCTCCTCGGGCTCGAGTGGCACCCGTCGGTGGCCGCGCCCCCCCCGCCGCCCGATCGCGACAAGGACGGCATCCCGGACGAGTTCGACGCCTGCCCCGAGACGCCGGGGCCCTTCGACGAGCGACACCACCTCAACGGCTGCCCCCCGGATCGCGACCACGACGGCGTCCCCGACGACGTCGACGCGTGCCCGGATGTCCCCGGTGTCAAGACGGACGACCCCAAGACCAACGGCTGCCCGCCCCCCCCGCCCGATCGCGACCACGACGGCATCCCGGACAGCGTCGACGCGTGCCCCGACGCGGCCGGCCCGGCGAACGACGACCCGAAGAAGAACGGCTGCCCGCTCCCCCCGCCCAACCCGGACCGCGACGGTGACGGCATCCCGAACGACGTCGATGCGTGCCCCGACGCGGCCGGTCCGGCGAACCCCGACCCGAAGAAGAACGGCTGCCCCCTCGCCCGCGTCGAGAACGGCCAGATCATGATCACCGAGCAGGTGAAGTTCGCCGAGAACAGCTCGCAGATCCTGAAGGACAGCGACACGGTGCTCAACGCCGTCGTCGACATCCTCACGGCCCACCCCGACATCGCGAGCCTGCGCGTCGAGGGCTACACCGACAACAAGGGCTCGGCGGTCTACAACAAGACGCTCAGCAAGCAGCGCGCGGCGTCGGTCAAGGCGTGGCTCGTGAAGCACAAGGTCGAGGCGAAGCGCCTCGACAGCGAGGGCTTCGGCGCGGACCGCCCCATCGACGACAACGCGACCGAGGCCGGCCGGAAGAACAACCGCCGCGTCGAGTTCCACATCGGCGACGCCGCCGCAGCAGGCGCAGCGACGACCGTCACGCCGGCGGCCGCCGCCCCCGCCAAGCCCGCCGCCGCCGCCAAGCCCGCCGTGAAGCCCGCGGCCAAGCCGGCCGCGAAGCCCGCAGCCCCGCCGAAGAAGCCGTAGCCGGGCGGCGCTCCGCGCGGCACCCGACGCCCCCGCGACCCCGGTCGAGGGGGCGTCTCCGTTTGTACGGCCTCGGGCGTCGGTCCGACACGCTCCTACACCCGTTCGATGACCCCCCGGGTCAGCCGGACGAACCGCGCGACGAGCAGCCCCGCGATGGCGACGAGCCCCATCGCGAGACCCCACCAGATGCCGCGCACGCCGAGGCCGCACGGGAAGCCGAGGAGGACCGCGGCCGGGAAGCCGACGGCCCAGTGGGCTGCGACTGTCGCCACGAACGGAAAGCGGACGTCCCCTGCCCCACGGAGCGCCCCGCCGCCGACCGCCTGCAGCCCGTCGAAGAGCTGGAAGAAGGCGGCGATGACCATGAGCTGGGCCCCGAGCGTGATGACGTCCGCGTCCGACGTGAACAGCCGGACGAGCGCGGTCGGGAAGAGCGCGAAGACCACCCCGCCGGCCGCCATGAAGCCCGCCCCGCAGGCGAACCCGATCAGCCCGGCCCGCCGGGGCGACCGCCCCTCGCCGACCGCGTAGCCGACGCGCACGGCGACGCCTCCGCTCACGCCGATGGCCCCCATGAAGGTGAAGCTCGCGAGGCCGAGGGCGACCTGGTGCGCCGACACGGCCGCAGGTCCGAAGCGCCCGACGAGCACCGTGCAGAGCGCGAAGACGCCGACCTCGGCGAGGAGCTGCAGGCCGACCGGCGTTCCGAGCTTGATGACGTAGCGCACGGGGACGGCCGGGCCGGGCGTGGCGGGGCGGAGCGCGCCGCACGCCGCCACGACGATGGCGACCATGACGGCGTTGGCGATCGAGAACGCGATCCCGGCGCCGAAGGCCCCGAGGCGCGGGAGGCCGAGCGGCCGCAGGCCGAGCGACACGAGCGACTCGTCGCCGCGGACGAGGAGGTTGCAAGCGACGAGGTTGACGACGTTCGCGACCGCAGCCGCGACCAGCGACGGCCGGGTCACGCCGCGCGACTGGAGGAAGGTCTTGTGGGTCAGGAAGACGAGCGAGAGGAGCATCCCCGGCGACTGCGAGAGGGCGTAGGCGCGCGCCCGGGACGCGACCTCGGCGTCCACGCCGGTCGCCTCGAGGGCGAAGAGGACCGCGAGGCCGATCGCGATGAGCGGGACCCCCGACAGCAGGACGGCGAGCGCCGTCGCCCTGAGCGACGTCCAGGCGCGCCCGAGCTCCCCCGCCCCGACCGCCTGCGACGCGAGCGGCTCGAGCGCGAGGGCGACCCCCATGGCCGGCGTGATGGCGGCGAACATGACGGCGCGCCCGATCCCGCTCCCCGCCAGCTCGGTCACCGAGACGCGCCCGAGCACCGCGGTGTCGACCAGCCCCATCGTCATGAGCCCGAAATGGGCCACCATGATGGGCCACGAGAGATGCAGGAGCGCGCGGAGCTCCTGGCGGACCGTCGGATCGGCGGGCATGGCGAGGCGGCTCGTGCCTGCGCGCTACCCCGGGTGTCGCGCGATCGCGAGGACGCCGGCCATGAAGTGAACCGCCTGGAAGCGGTCGACGAAGGACGCCTGCTCGCCGACCTCGACGTGCGTGAGCGCGCGCGAGACGAGCGCGTACGCGAGCATTCCAGGGGGGAGGTCGTGGGCGAGCCAGAGCGTCTCGCTCGACGGGATGAGGTGGTCGTCCGAGCCGTGGATCGCCAGCACGGCGACCTTCACCAGCTCGAGGTGCCCGTGCGGGGAGAGCGCGTCGAGCTCGGCGGAGTGCCGCTCGACATCCGCCAGCAGGTCGGCGGCCGCGACACCGGGCTTCCCCGCGAAGATCGCCTCGAGCTTCGCGCGGCTCTCCTCGGGGAGCACCCGCGCCGCCGCCCGCGCGAGGTCACGCTCCTCGTGGAGCCAGTGGCGGAGCGCGACGCGGACCTCCTCGAGCCCCTCGGCGGGGAAGAAGTCCTCGAGGTGCGAGTAGACCCAGACCACCGGGCCGTAGTCGTGAGGGGGGAGCGTGACGGCGGACCCGTCGGGGCGCTCGATCGAGCCGGTCGCGTAGAAGCGGCAGACGCGGCCGAGGTCGTCGTACGAGCCGACCGTGACGACGTAGCCGATGTCGGCGCCGACGGCGGGGTCGGCGGCGGCGAGGAGGGCGAGGCTCCCCGCGAAGCTTATCCCCATCACGCCCACGGGTTTGTCCCCGCCGAGCTGCTGACGGAGCGCGCGCGCCGCCGCGCCGATCTCGCCGACGGCGGCGTGGTCGATGCGATAGTCCGTGAGGCTCGCGATCTCGGGCGTGAGCACGGTGATCCCGGTCCTGGCGATCGACTCGGCGAAGCGCGTGAGGCGCTGCTCGTCGATGCCGCGGTAGTGGACTCCGTGGACGACGACCATCCCCATGGCGCTCGGGCCGGTCGTCGGCTCGTAGCGGTAGGCGCGCGCGGGACCGTCACCGAGGTCGAGGGTCAGCTCACGGCGCACGATGGCGACGGTCGCGAGCTCCCGCAGCCCCATCGGGTTGTACGTCCCGCCGGCGACACGGAGCAGGACGCCGGCCGCCCGAGCGTGCATGAAGACGGGGCGCGACAGGACGAGCGTCACGAGCAGGAGCGCCGCGAGCGCGATCCGCGCGACCACGCCCCTCCGCAGCGCTGGAAAGGCGCCGGCCTCGGGGGTGCTGCGGTGGTCGCTGCCGGGAGTCCTGCTCATCGGCGCAACATCTACTCCATGTCGGCGCGCGCGGCCCGGTCCGCACGGTGTCACGGTAGCTTTCCGCCTCGCACGGAGCGCGTCGCGACGGTCGCGCGGCACCCACGAGGGTGCTATTTCTCTGGCTCCGCGAGGCGATCCGCCCGCCCGCGTCGGAGACGACCCCCTTGCTCAAGCCGAAGCCGCTCCCTTGGTGACGGACACGACCGCCTGGCTCGATCAGCCAAGCGTGCAGCCGGGGGGCGCGCTGCACGTCGAGAAGCGCGCGGCGCTCGGTCCGTTCGACGTCGTCCCGGGGCGCCTCGCCGCGGGCGCGAGCGGCGTCCACCGCTTCGCCCTGGCAGGGAGCCCGGGCGTCATCTTGCAGGCGAAGGTCGCCACCGACGCCTTCGAGCCTGTCGTGGTGGTCATCGCGCCGAGCGGTCGCCGCTGGGATCTGTCGAGCCGAGCGCGCGCCCCGGACGCCGGCAACGGGGCGACCGGCAGCGCGACGGACGACCTCGTCCTCCCGGAGCCGGGGAGCTACATCCTCGTCGTCACGTCGCGCGAGAACGTCGCGGCGGGGCAGGCGCTGACGACGGGCGAGTACCGCCTGACGCTGCTCTGCGACGCGCCACGGAAGGCCCAGTCGGTGCTCCCTCCCGCCGCCCCCAGCTCGCGCGCGGGTCGCTTCGGCGCATGGGAGAGCGAGCCCAGCTGACCCTGACGCCCCGGAGGTTCCTGCGCGACCTCCGGCGTGGCGTCCTCGCGGTGGCGCCGCTCGCGCTCGCCTGTTCGTCGCAGACGTTCACCGCCCCGACCATCATCCCGTGCGGCGAGGCCTCGACCTGCCCGAACGACGCGCCACCGACCCAGGCGGACGTCGACGCCTGCCGGTCCGAGCTGGCCGGCCCGTGCGCGGCCGCCTACCAGGCGTACCGCGACTGCCTCGCCGCGCAGCGGGTCTGCACGTACGTCGGCACGACCGACCTTCTCGCGACGCAGCAGGCCTGCCGTGCCACCTCCGCCTCGGTCGGCGCGTGCCTCGACGGGGGCGGCGCGGGCTGAGCGAGGCGGAAGGGGGCGCCGCGGGTCAGCGGACCATGATGCCGGCCTGCCAGATGCCGCTCGCGTTCGGCGGCGTGGCGATGTGGAACTGCTCGCCGGTGGTGGTGGGCGTCCCGAGGGTCGACTGACACCCCTGGACCAGGCCCATGGTGAAGTTCGCGGTGGTCGAGCTCAGCGCGACCGACTCGTTCATGAGGTAGAGCGCGGTGGGGATCGGCGGCCCGAGCGTGTCGCGCGAGCAGTAGCCCGGCGCCCCGGCAACGTACGTGTAGCTCCCGGCCACCGCGGTGCAGGACGCGACCGTGGGGAAGGCGTACCCCACGGGTGCGTACCCCGGCGAGGCGCCCGCGAAGAACCACCCTTCCCAGTCCGTGTTGGCCGCCGGGGGGAGCGCGGCGACCGTGAGGTCCATGCTGTTCTGCGAGCCGCTGTTCGTATAGTCGAAGTTGACGAACTGGACCGTCGAGACCGGGATGGGAGGCACGAACTCCATGTAGGTCTGGGCGAACGTCCCCGTGTTGGACGAGTGGTACTGCCGGTAGTCGCCGCTGTTGTCGAGCGTGTCGACCGTGATGCAGGCGCTGCCGGCGTGCGTGATGGACCAGTAGCTCGGGTTGTTGAAGAGGAGCGGGAGGAAGGTCCAGCCACCACCGTTCGTGGTCATGTCGCAGTAGACGTCGAAGGGGGCGAGCCCACCGGTCCCGTCAGGGTCGATCTCGTGGACGCCCGTCGCGGCGGCCGGGTTCGCCGTCAGCAACGTCAGGCAGCTGATGGCGTCCGCGCACTTGCCGTTCTTGCAGAAGCCCGAGGCGCAGTCGGCGTTCGCCCCGCAGGCATTGCCGACCGCGCAGGTCGGAGCGCACGCCGGGGCGACGCACTTGCCGTTCGTGCAGACCCCCGACGCGCAGTCGCCGTTCGCGCCGCAGACGTTTCCGTCCGGGCAGGTCGACGCGCACGACGGCGAGGCGCAGAGGTGGTTCGTGCAGACCCCCGACGCGCAGTCCCCGGCGACCGCGCAAGGGACGCCGTCGACGCACTTCGGCGAGCACGCGGGCGCGACGCAGAGTCCGTTCGTGCAGACGTTCGACGCGCAGTCGCCGTTCGCGCCGCAGACGTTGCCGTCCGGGCAGGCCGACGCGCACGACGGCGAGGCGCAGAGGTGGTTCGTGCAGACCCCCGACGCGCAGTCGCCCGCGACCGCGCAGACCGCGCCGTCGACGCACGTCGGCGAGCAGACGGGCGAGGCGCAGGTCCCGTTCGTGCACACGCCCGAGGCGCAGTCGCCGTTCGCGCCGCACGCGTTACCGTCGGCGCAGGTGGGAGAGCAGGTCGGGGCGACGCAGAGCCCGCTCGTGCAGACGCCCGAGCCGCAGTCGCCGTTCGCGCCACAGACGTTGCCGTCGGCGCATGTCGGGGAGCACGCCGGGGCCGCGCACTTGCCGGCCGCGCAGACCCCCGAGGCGCAGTCGCCTGCCACGCCGCAGGCGTTGCCATCGGCGCACGACGGCGAGCACGCGGGGGGGGCGCAGAGCCCGCTGGTGCACACGGCCGAGGCGCAGTCAGCCCCCGCGCCGCAGGCGTTGCCCGGAGGGCACGTCGGGGCGCACGTCGGGGCCACACAGACGCCGCCCGTGCAGACGCCCGAAGCGCACTGCGAGCCGGCCGTGCACGCGTTGCCGTCCGGACAGCTCGGCGAGCAGGCAGGGGGCGGCGGCGCGATCTCCGCGGCCGGCGAGTCGACGGGTGAGTCGACGGGCGAGTCCTTCGCGGCGTCCTTCGCGGGACCGTCGGAGGTGGAGGCGGCAGCGTCCTTGCCGCCGTCCTTCCCGCTGTCGTGCGCGGTCGCGTCGGCGTGCGGCGTTCCGGTGTCGGCCGGCGAGCCGCCGGAGTCGACCGAGCCGCCTGCGTCCGCGCTCACGGCGGTCGCCGAGCTCCCGCACGCGGCGGAAGCGAGGAGCGCGACGCTCACCAGGAGCCCTCGCAACGAATCGGCACCGGGACAGGGACGTCGTCGGAACGCTTGCATGCACCCTCCGTGGTCGGGCGGCGATCGGCGGCCGGGGGGCCAGCGACGCGCGCCCGCAAGCCTCTCAACGTACACGGGGCAGGCTCGCAGCACGGAGCTTTGTACGGCGGGACCGTGAGGAGCGGGCGGGATGAAGGTGCTATGAGCACCGTCCCTCACCTCGACGCCCGGTGCCGCCGTGTCTACCCCGCTCATCATCGACGATCGCGTCACGCTCCCGGCCGCCGACCTCTCCTGGACGGCGGTGCGCGCCTCCGGCCCCGGGGGGCAGAACGTCAACAAGGTCGCCTCCAAGGTCGAGCTGCGCTTCGACTTCGCGGGGACGAGCGCCCTCGACGGCGCCACGAAGGAGCGGCTGCGCGCGCTCGCCGGGGCGCGCCTCGCGGCGAGCGGCGAGCTGGTGGTCACCAGCCAGAAGACGCGCGACCAGGCGAAGAACCTCGAGGACGCCCGGGAGAAGCTCGCCGACCTCGTCCGCAGGGCGATCCACCGCCCGACGCCCCGGCGCCCGACGCGCCCGAGCCGCTCGCGGGTTCGCGCGCGCCTCGCCGACAAGCGAAAGCAGGGGGAGAAGAAGGCCGACCGGAGCCGCACCGACGACTAGCCCCGGCGGGCACCAGTACCGCCCGGCCCCCACTTCGCCTACGCTGCGCCCATGGACCCGGCCGATGAGCTCACCACGGTAGCGACGTTCTCCAACACGGCCGAGGCCGAGCTCGCGCGCGAGCGCCTGCAGCTCGAGGGGATCACGGCCTTCGTCGTCGGCACCGTCACGGCCCACGTCGTCGCCCACATCGCGGAGGGGGGCGGCCTCGAGCTGCAGGTGGGCACCGACGACGCGGCGCAGGCGCGCGAGATCCTCGGCATCACCGAGGCGTGAACCGAGCCCGCGCAACGGGGCCCGAACCGCCCCCCGGGCCGCGCGAAAAAATGCTGACGAGTCGGGCGAGATCCGATACGAAAACCGGGCCTGGGTCCAAGAGGGCCCTGGCCCGAGCGGCGCTCACTGCCGCCGGTTTTCACGAAAGTAGAAGGCGATGGCAAAGGGTGTTGTGAAGTGGTTCAACGATTCGAAGGGCTTCGGCTTCATCAAGCAGGATGACGGCGGGGAAGACGTGTTCTGCCACCAGACCGCGATCCAGGTGCAGGGCTTCCGTAGCCTCCAGGAAGGCCAGCCGGTCGAGTTCGACGTGAAGCAGGGCCCCAAGGGGCTTCAGGCCGAGAACGTCCGCGTCATCGCCTGACGCTCGCTCGTACCGTTCGACTTCGCGACGCGGCCCGGTCCCATTGGGATCGGGCCGTTCGCATTTGTGCCGCAGAGGCGCTCGTGTAGGACTGGTCCGTGCCTGCCATCCTGCACATCGACATGGACGCGTTCTACGCGTCGGTCGAGCAGCGCGACGCACCGGAGCTCCGCGGGCGGCCGGTCATCGTCGGGGGGCCGTCGAGGCGCGGCGTCGTCTGCGCGGCGTCGTACGAGGCGAGGCCGTTCGGGGTCCGTTCCGCGATGCCCATGGGCGAGGCGGTGCGTCGGTGCCCCGAGGCCGTCGTGCTGCCGGTCCGGATGCACCGCTACCGCGAGGTGAGCGGGCAGGTCTTCGAGGTCTTCCGCCGGTTCACTCCGCTGGTGGAAGGGCTGTCGCTCGACGAGGCCTTCCTCGACGTGACGGCCAGCCGGTCGCTCTTCGGTGAGGCCACGGAGATCGCGCGCGCCATCAAGGGCGCCATCCGGAGCGAGCTCGGGCTCGTCGCGTCCGCAGGCGTGGCGCCGTGCAAGTTCGTCGCGAAGATCGCGAGCGACCTCGAGAAGCCGGACGGCCTCACGGTGGTCGCCGAGGCGGAGGTCCGGGGCTTCCTCGCCCCGCTCCCGGTCGAGCGGATGTGGGGCGTCGGCCCCAAGACCGCCCCTCGGCTGCGGGAGCACGGCATGGCGACCCTCGGCGACCTGGCCGCCGCCCCGGCGCACACGCTCGAGCGGCTGCTCGGGAGCTGGGGGACGCTCGTGCGAGAGCTCGCCCGGGGCGAGGACCCGCGGCGCGTCGACCCCGAGCGGGAGGCGCGGTCGATCGGCGCCGAGGTGACCCACGAGCACGACCTCCGGCAGCGGGACGACATCCTGCGCGCGCTCCTCGCCCACGCGAGCGAGGTGGCGCAGCGGCTCCATCACGAGGGGCTCCACGCGCGGGGCGTCGCGGTGAAGCTCAAGTACTCCGACTTCTCGAGCCGGTCGCGGCAGGTGCTCCTGTCGGAGCCGGTGGCCGACACCGGGTCGATCCACGCGGCGGCCGAGCGGCTGCTCGGCGCCTTCCCCCCGTGCTCGCTCGGCGTACGTCTGACGGGCGTCTCGGTGAGCCACCTCGGCGAGGGACCGCCGCCCCCGACCCTCTTCCCCGACGTCGCGCGCGACCGCCGGGCCAGGATGGAGGGGGTGATCGCCAGCATCGAGGAGCGCCTCGGCGTCGGCGTGACCCGCGCGACGCTGCTCGAGGGGGGGCCGCCGCGGCGGTCCGGCCGCTGACGCGCCTCAGGGGGCGGGGGCCGGCGACGGAAAGTCGAGGGTCTGCACCCTCCGCAGCTCGGGGAACCGGAGCGCGTAGACGATGACGACGACGACGGCGGCGAGGCCCCCGCAGACGACCGCCGGGACCGTCCCGAACCAGCCCGCGGTCAGCCCCGACTCGAGCGCGCCGAGCTCGTTCGACGCGCCGATGAAGACGTAGTTGACCGCCCCCACGCGCCCGCGCATGGCGCCCGGCGTCGCCACCTGCACCAGGGTCTGCCGCACGACGACGCTGACCATGTCGCTCGCGCCGATGACGGCGAGGGCGAGGAGCGAGAGCCCCATGCTCCGCGAGAGGCCGAAGACGACGGTGGCCGCGCCGAAGACGGCCACGCACGCCAGCATCGTCGCGCCGACGTGCCGCTTGAGCGGGCGGAACGCGATGAGGATCGCGACCGCCCCCGCGCCGATGGACGGGGCGCTCCGGAGGATGCCGAGCCCGAGCGGGCCGACCTTGAGGATGTCGTGGGCGTAGACGGGGAGGAGGGCCGTGGCGCCGCCGAAGAGGACGGCGAACAGGTCGAGCGTGACCGAGCCGAGGATGATCTTGTTCTGCCAGACGTAGACGATCCCCGCGAGGAGGGTCTCGACCGAGACCGCCTTCGTCTCCATGCGCCCGGTCCGGACGCGCATCGTCGCGAGGAGCAGCGTCGCCAGCGCGTAGAGCCCGGCCCCCGCCAGGTAGACGCTCGCGGCCCCGCCCAGGAGACCGTAGACCCATCCGCCCAGCGCGGGGCCGCAGATGGAGGCCGCCTCGAAGATCGACGAGCCCCACGCGACGGCGCGGCCGAAGGCCTCGCGGGGGACGAGGTCGGGGACGAGCGCCTGACCCGCGGGCTGGACGAAGGCCCGGACGACCGCGGAGAGGAGCATCACGGCGTAGATCGGCCAGACGGCGCGGCCCGCCACGCGGCTCTGCAGCGCGAGGAGGAGGGCGATCACCGAGAGCGCGGCGTAGCAGACGGCGACCACGCGACGGCGGTCGAACCGGTCGGCGACGTGCCCCGCCACCAGCGCCATCGGAATGGCCGGCAGGAACTGGCAGAGCCCCACGAGCCCGAGGGCAAACGGGTCGTGCGTCCGGTCGTAGACCTCCCAGCCGACGGCGACGCTGAGCATCAGGCTGGCGACGGTCCCGAGGAACCGGACCCCCATGAAGAGGCGGAAGTCGCGGTACCCGAACGGGGTGCGCGCCGGGGCCGGGTCGGCGGTGGACATCGCCGGGCCCATATAAGGTGAACCGGGGGGAGCGGCCAGGGGTCCGCCGTCCAGCCCCCCTCCTAAATTCCACCAACGAGGGGCGCCCCTGATACTGTAGTTGCCATGCCCACCTTGCGCTCCCTTGTCCGTTTCGTCGCGGCACCGGCCGCGGCTGCCACTCTGTTCATGCTCGTCGACGAGTCCGACGCGAAGGCGCAGGTCTACGTCGTCCGCCGTGTGCAGCAGCCCGAGTCGGTCGGGCTCAATCTCGGCATCGACCTCGAAGGGGCGTCGAACGTCACCCCGCCGCAGGGGAGCGGGTACGGCAACGGCGGCGGCGGCTTCAAGCTCCGCGTCGGCGCCGAGATCCGTCGCCCCTGGCTCCGCTTCATCCCCGAGGGGGGCTTCGCGTACACGCACCTCTTCCAGACCGACCCGTACGGCAACAACGTCGGGTGGAACATGGAGCGCCTCTTCGTGGGAGGGCGCATCGGCTTTGGCGAGGTCATCGTCCCGATCGTCTACGGCCACGTCGGCTACGGCTGGCGCGCGACCAACCAGGACACGAGCTCCTCGGCCCCCGGCATCCCCGGCGCCAACGGCGTCTCGGCCGACATCGGCATCGGCATCGACTTCCACCTGATCCGCAACTTCGGCTTCGGGTTCCACGCCGAGTACGTGACCGTCCAGACCGCTCCGGCCGTCCCGGACTGGGTCGCGGGCGGCGCGCACATCGACGTCCGCTTCTAGGACGCCCCGGGCGCTCGGAGGGGGCGCTCTCCGCCATGTCGTGGGACGCGTCGAGCCGCGCGCGGCTGGGGCCGCGATCCGCCCCGCGCTTCCCGGGGGAGTCGCTCTTCGACCGTGTCGGGCGCGTCGTGTGCGGCGCCGACTGCCTGCCGCGCAAGGAGCTCTACGAGTCGTGGGAGGTCGCGCGGCGCGTGCGGCGGCGCTTCCGGGGCGGTCGGGTGCTCGATCTCGCCGGGGGGCACGGCCTGCTGGCGTTCCTCTGCCTGCTGCTCGACGACACCTCCCCCTCCGCGCAGGTCATCGATCGGCGCCTGCCCGGGAGCGCGGCGAAGCTCGCGAGGGCCCTCGCCGCCGCGTGGCCGAGGCTGGAAGGCCGCGTGACGTTCCTGGAGGCCGACCTCGCGACGGTCACCGCCCAGCCCGGCGACCTCGTCGTCTCGGTGCACGCCTGCGGCACCCTCACCGACGCCGTGCTCGACATCGCGGTCCAGGGGCGAGCCCGGGTGGCGGTCATGCCGTGCTGCCACGACGCGCGCGAGAACGACCAGGGGGGGCTCGGCGGCTGGATGGACCCGGCGCTCGCCATCGACGCCACGCGCGCCGCTCGGCTCAGGGCGGCCGGCTACCGCGTCGCCACGCAGACGATCGCGGAGGGGATCACCGAGAAGAGCAGGGTGCTGATGGGCGGGCCCGATGACGCGTAGCGCGGCCCTTCGCGCGGCGCGCCTTCACCCCTCCCCCTTCGCCTTCCCCCGCAGCGCCTCGAGCCGCGCCTTCACGCGGACCTCTTCGCCCCGCTCGGTCGGCTCGTAGAGGCGCTCGCCCACGATCGCGTCGGGGAGGTACGTCTCGCCCGGGACGACGCCGCCGTCGAAGTCGTGCGCGTACTTGTACCCCTCGCCGTAGCCGTCCCCCTTCATCAGCTTCGTCACGGCGTTGCGGAGCTTCTTCGGGACCGGGAGCGCGCCGTGCTCCTCGATGAGCGCGCGCGCCCGCGTGAAGGCCCCCCCGATGGCGTTCGACTTGGGGGCGCACGCCAGGTAGACCGCCGCCTGCGTGAGCGGGTAGAGCCCCTCGGGGAGCCCCATGCGACGGAACGACTGGTCGCAGGCGTTCACGACCGTCAGCGCGCGCGGGTCGGCGTTCCCCACGTCCTCGCTCGCGAAGATGAGCATGCGGCGCAGGACGAAGAGCGGGTCGTCGCCCGCCTCGAGCATGCGCATCATCCAGTAGACGGCGGCGTCGGGGTCGGAGCCGCGCATCGACTTGATGAAGGCGGAGACGACGTTGTAGTGCTCCTCCCCCGCCTTGTCGTAGAGGAGCGGCGCTCGGTCCTCGACGGCCTGCACCGCCTCGAGCGTGAGCGTCTTTCCCCCGGCCCCCGCGACGTGGCCGGCCACGGCGTCGAGCGAGGCGAGCGCGCGTCGAGCGTCGCCCCGGGCGCCGCGCGCGAGGGCGGTCAGGGCGTCGTCGTCGGCCGTGAGGTGGAGGGCGCCGAGGCCGCGCGTCTCGTCGGCGAGCGCGCGCGAGAGGAGGCGGGCGAGGTCCTCCTCGGCGAGCGGCTCGAGGCGGAGCACCTTGCAGCGCGACAGGAGCGCGGCGTTGACGGCGAAGGACGGGTTCTCGGTGGTCGCGCCGACGAGGGTGAGCGTGCCGTCCTCGACGTGCGGCAGGAAGGCGTCCTGCTGCGCCTTGTTGAAGCGGTGGATCTCGTCGACGAAGACGAGGGTCCGCCGCTGCTCGTAGGCGACGCGCTCCTTCGCCGCGGCGACGATCGCGCGGAGCTCGGCCAGGTTACCCAGCACGGCGCTGAAGAGGACGAAGTAGGCGCGGGTCTGGTCGGCGAGGATGCGCCCGAGCGTCGTCTTGCCGATGCCGGGGGGCCCCCAGAGGATCATCGACGGGACGCGGTCCTCGGCGACCGCCCTGGCGAGCAGCTTGTTCGGCCCGACGAGGTGCCCCTGCCCGACCAGCTCCGCCAGCGTCCGCGGCCGCATCCGCTCGGGGAGCGGGATCTCGCCCGTCCGCGCCCCTTCGCGCCGCGCCGCGCTGGCGAAGAGCGACTCGGTCGCCGAGGCTCCAGGGGGGGTGCGGCGCGGGGAGGGCACGCCTCGAGGCTAGTCGAAAAGGGGCGATCGACCTGCATCGAGCGACGCCTGGCCGGGACCGGGGGGCGCGACCGACGGGCTCCAGAACGGCAGCTCGGCTCCCCCGCCCCGACCTGCCGCGTGGCGGGACGAGCCCCGTAGAGCGAGGTCGCAGGGCGACCGACGAATCATCGGATGCCTTGTATGCTTCGACGACCACAACAAGTGATTCATGGGAATCACCATGTGTCTTGGTGAAGTCGACCAACCGCTCACTTGACATCTTCTTTGCCTTGCTCGTACTCATCGACCATTCACTCGATGCGTCCAGCGATTCACTGGTCGCGACTCGAATCGAGCCCCCACGACGCCTCGCCGCCCCCCTCCACGTCCGCCCCGGAGCCCCGCCATGGCCACCCCGTCCAAGCCCGCCTCGTCCGCCGACGCCTCCACCCAGCTCGCGCTCAAGTGGGGGGGGCACGCGATGCCCGCCACGCCGACGCCGACGCCGCCGGCCGGCTACGTCCCGCCGACACACTACGAGATGCTCGGGTCGCACCCGCGCCAGGCCGAGGTGGCGACGGCCGCCGCCGTGGTGGCCGAGCTGCGCGGCTTCACCGACTACGAGAAGCTCTTCGGCTCGACCGTCCCGCCCGTCGAGGCCATGGCGGCGGTCCTCGACCTCGCCCGTCAGTGGCGGACCGAGCGCGACGCCGCCGCCGCGTGGAACGAGTACGTCCGCGGCGAGGACGCCGTCTCGTGGAAGGTCGCGCTCGAGCTCCTCGACGAGCTGAAGCCCGCCTTCCAGCTCGCGGCCCTGAAGCGCCCGGACATCGCGACGACCTACCCCCGGCTGGCAGCCTTCTTCGACAGCCGCAGGCAGATCGCCCAGCGCGCCGTCGCGACGAAGAAGAGCAAGGCGAAGCAGGCCGCGGCCGAGCCCGAGCCGACCCCACCGAAGCCCGACGCGAGCTCCTGACGGGCGACGCGGGGCGGCTTGTCCTGCCCGGGGCTTGGGTGCAGAGTCGGTGATCCTCGCGCCGCTCCTCGCGCCCGAGCCCCTCCTCCGCATGGTCACTCACTGAAATGGCCGGCCCGCGCGCGGTCATCATCCCGTTCGGCGTCCCCGCCGAGGCGCGCGGGCTAGGGCTCGGCCTCGCGGCGCTCTTCCACGGGTTCGCCGTGCTCGAGGGGAGCAGCGTCGGCATCGCGCAGCTCCTCTCGCGCCCTCGCGAGGACGCGGCGCCGCTGCCGGGGGGGCTCCCCGCGCCGTCGGGGCCGGTCGAGGCGTTCATCGGCCCCGACGCGTGGCGCGACATGGCGGCGCACGGCGGCGGGCTCCCCGAGGTCTCGGTCGTCATCACGGGGGCGTTCGAGCCGCCGGCCGACGGCAAGGGGATGATTCACCTCCTCGCGTTCGACGCGAAGGACGGCTCGACGCGGGCGCGCGCCGAGGTGCACGTCGACGGGGCGCGGGCGGGGGAGACGATCCTCTCCGCGTTCGACGACGTCTGGGGGAAGGTGGGCGGCGAGCTCGGCCTCGTGCGCGACATCGGCGACCTCGGCTGGGAGGCGCTCGAGAGCATCCTCCGCGCCGAGCGGTGCGTGCTCCACGACCCGACGCGCAACGGCCCGCACGACCAGCTCGCCGCGATGGTCCACCTCGGGCGCGCCGTCGGGGACGCCCCGCTCGCCCGCTTCCCCGCGGGGCGCCTCGCGGCCATCGCGCTCGAGACGGCGACCTCGCCCCTCTTCGACGCGAAGCTCGCCGGCGCCGCGCTCCGCGCCCTCGATCGCGCCAGCGAGGACGCCCCCGCGCAGCTCGACCTCCTCGAGGCGACCGCGGCGCTGCACGTCCGGCTCGGCAACGCGAGGGAGGCGGAGGTCCGCGCCACGGCGGCCATCGAGCGGGCCCCCGACCGCGCGCGGCTCTACGCGATCCTCTCCGAGGCGCGGCGCGTGCTGGGCGACCTGGACGGCGCCCTCGAGGCCGTCGACGCAGGGCTGCGGCGGGTGCGCGACGACGGCCTCCTCGCCACCGAGCGCGGGGTCGTGCTCGCCCGCCGCGGCGATCTCGCCGGCGCCGAGCTCGGCTGGCGGCGCGTGCTGTCGCGCGACTCGGTCTACCCCTCGGCGTTCGTCAACCTCGCCGCGCTCGCGGCCGACAAGAACAACCTCCCCCTCGCGCAGGCGCTCGTCGACGAGGCGCTCGGCGCTCCGCACGCGCAGCCCGAGGTCCTGCGGCGCGCCATCCAGCTGGCGGTGGCGACGGAGACAGAGGGCATCGCGCGGGCCGCCCGCGTCACCAAGCTCGCGATGGCGCTGGTGGAGCGCGTGCCCGGGGACGTGTGGGCCGTGCTCGTGCTCGCGCAGGCCCGCGTGCGCCTCGGCGAGACGGCGGCCGCGCTCGACGGGTTCGCGCGGGTCATCGCGCTCGCCCCCGACACGGCGCTCGCGGCCGAGGCGCAGCGCGAGCGGCTGGCGTGCGCCGACCCTCAGGCGTCACTCGAGATCGAGGCGGTGCTCCGCGCGGCCGAGCGGGCCCGGGTCGACGATCTCGAGAGCGTGGCGACGCGCGCGCGCTCGCTGGCGCTGCGCCACGGGGTCTGGACGGCGGAGTTCGCGCGCGGCGTCGCCGAGAAGCGACGGGAGCAGCGGCCCGCGGCGCGACGGGCGTTCGAGGACGCGCTGGCCCTCTCTCCCGGGGCGACCCCGGCGCACCTCGAGCTGGTCGAGCTCTGCCTCGCGCTCGGCGACGTGAAGACCGCCCTGCTGCACGCCGAGCGGGTCGTGGTCCTCGAGGGGAAGACCCCGCGCGCGATGGCCGGAATGGCGGTCGCGCTCGACGCCGCGGGGCGGACGCGCGACGCGGTGCTGGCCGCCCGGGCGGCGCTCGCGGGCCTGCCGGGCGACGCGCGCCTCGTCGCGATTCTCGAAGGGAAGAAGGACGCCGACGCGCCGCCCGGCCTCACCCTGTGGGATCGCCTCCGCGACGCGCTCGCGCGCGCGACGCGCCGCTAGCGCTCAGCGCTCGCCGAAGATCGCCGTCCCGACCCGCACCATCGTCGCGCCGCACGCCACGGCCTCCTCGAGGTCGCCCGACATCCCCATCGACAGCTCGGGGAGCCGCTCCTTGCCGCCGTGCAGCGCGCGGAGCGTCGAGAGCGTCTCGAAGACGCGCCTCGCCACGTCGCGGCCTCCGTCGGGGGGGACGGTCATCAGCCCGCGCAGCCTGAGCCCCGGCTCCTCGGCGACGGCGCGCATCACGTCCGCCAGATCGCCGGGCGCGACGCCGAACTTCTGCGCCTCGCCGCCGACGTTCACCTCGATGAGGACGTCGCGCGGCGCGACCCCCGCCTGCACGGCGCGCTTCCCCAGCTCGCGCGCGAGCGCCGGACCGTCGATCGTCTGGACGACGTGGGCCACGCGCACGATGAGCTTCGCCTTGTTCGACTGCAGGTGGCCGATGAAATGCCACTCGAGCCCATCGAGGTCGACGAGCTCCGCGGCCTTCGACACGAGCTCCTGCGCGTAGTTCTCGCCAAACGCCCGCTGCCCGGCCGCGTACGCCTCGCGGATGGCCGACGCGGGCTTCGTCTTCGAGACCGCGATGAGCTTCACGTCGCCTGGGGCGCGCCCGCTCGCCGCCTCCGCGCGCGAGAGCCGCTCCTTCACGGCCGCGAGCCGCGACGCGACGTCGGTCACCGCCGCCTCCGCGCGTGCCACACCATGACGTCGCTGCTCCGCGTCAGCGGCCCGCCGTAGAAGTCGCCGAAGACGTCCTCCGCGACGAACCCGTTGTAGTGGAGCAGCGCCTCCCACTCCTGGGGGAAGAACTGGCGGTGCGCCAGCGGCAGGACCCAGCCGCGGTCGGGCTGCCCCACGGGCTCGAAGTCGGTCGTGACGAAGAGCACCTGGCGGATGCAGTCGTAGTCGAACCGCTCGGTGTACCGGACGACGTCGCCGGTGGTCGGGTGGCGGAAGTTCGAGCCCCGGAAGGCGCGCGCAGGGTCGCGCATCAGGTCGACGAACGACGGGACGGCGAGGTCGACGATGAACGTCCCGTCCGGGGTGAGGTGGGCGCGGACGCGGGCGAGGAAGCGCTCGACGTCCGTGCGCGTGTAGAGGTGCAGCGCCGTGTTGAAGGGGCAGATGACGAGCGGGAAGCGCCCCTTCAGCCTGGCCGCGCGCATGTCGCCCATGCGCAGCTTGACGCGGGCCCGGACCTCCGCGCGCTCGAGCGGGAGGCGGCTCCGAAGGTCGTCGAGCATGGCGCGCGACTGGTCGACGCCGGTGACGGCGACGCCGTGCCGGGCGACCGGGAGGGCGATCCGCCCGTTCCCCACGCCGTACTCGAGCATCGGCCCGCCGAGCCGCGTCGCCTGCGTGACGTAGTACTGGACGTCGTCGATGCGGCGGCGGTAGCTCGCCGTGTAGTAGACGGGGTCTTCGTAGTGAGCGCGGGAGCCCGCGTCGAGCTCGAGGTCGACGGGCCCCGCTGCCTGCTTCGGGTCGGACACGACGACGCCGTGCGAACGCGCGCCCGACCGGGGGTCCTAGAGCAGGCCCTTCTCGGCCTGCACGGCGATCCACTCGCGGACGACGTCGTTGCTCGGCCGGTCGAAGTGGACCTTGCCGACCGCGATCTCGCGCAGCGCGGTGACGGCCGCCTTGTTCTTCGAGTGGACGAGCGGGGTCGCCCCCTTCATGAGCTGCCGGGTGCGGTGCGCCGCGAGGATGACGAGGGCAAAGCGGTTTTCCTCTCGCTCGAGGCAGTCTTCTACGGTGACGCGCGCCATGGCAATGATGCTCCGCTGCTATTGGGGGAAGGGCACCCTAGTCGCTGGGCGACCCCTCGGCAAGTCCTGCCCGCCGAGGGGCCCCGGGGGGCCTCGGTGGGCCGCCCGGCGCGTGCATGCTAGAAGGAGGTCTGATGGCAGGTTCCTGGCACGTCGGAGGGGGAGCGGTCCTGGCGCTGGTCGTCGCGGGGTGCGGCGGGAGCGCGGCGCCCGGCTGGGCGACGGGCGACGGCGGCTCCTCGGGGCAGGGGGAAGGGGGTTCGTCCGGATCGACGGACGGCGGGGCGACGGGCGACGGACGGTCGGCGACCGTCGACGCGCGCTCGGCCAGCGACGTGCAGCGCCTGGCGAGCCCCGACGCCGGCCACACCGGGACGGGCGGCGGAGACGCGGGCGCGTGCACCCCCAACCTGACCGGCCGCCTGCGCGACTTCGTGAACAAACCGGGCTTCACCCCGGCCTCCGCCCTCGACGACGACTTCGAGAACGAGGAGGGGGACGACCGGGGGATGGTCGAGACCGACCTCGGCTCGGACCTGAAGCCGGTCTATGCGCACGCGGGCGGCTCGACGGCCACCACGCACGGCAAGACGCAGTTCGACTGGTGGTACCGCGACACGCCCGGCAAGAACATGCCGTACGACTACGCCATCACGCTCACGATGGGGGCCGGCGGCGTCCAGACGTTCAACGACCAGGAGTTCTTCCCGCTCGACGGCCGCGGCTGGGACGACGAGTACACGGCCGACGACGGCAACCCGCACAACTTCTCCTTCACGTTCGAGCTGCACACGACGTTCGGCTACACGGGGGGGGAGACCTTCACGTTCACGGGGGACGACGACGTCTTCGTCTTCATCCACAACAAGCTGGTCGTCGACCTCGGCGGCGTCCACTCGGCCGAGACGAAGAGCATCTCGCTCGACAAGCTCGTGACGGACGACACGGCGGCCACCCCGGTCCCCCTCCAGACGGGGACGACCTACAGCCTCGACATCTTCTACAACGAGCGGCACACCGTCTCGTCGCACTTCCGGATGGACACCTCGATCGCGTTCAACAACTGCCACCCGATCATCGCGCCGCAGTGACGGGCTGACTCACCCCGCCCCCTGCATCAGCAGGAGGCCCGCCGTCAGCGCCAGGCCGAGCAGGGCCACGAAGAGGAGGACCGCCACGCCGGGGACCGCGCCAGGGGCCGCGTCGACTCCGGCCTCACGGGCCGCGTCGGAGACGACGAGCAGACGGCGCCGGGTGCGACTGGCCGCGCGGAGGACGAGGAGGGTCTCGAGCACCATGGCGACGGCGAGCGAGCCGAGACCGACGAGCATCCCCCGCTGCCGCACGCGCTGGGCTCGTCTGCGCGGCGCGAGGAGCCCGTCGAGCACGAGCGGGCGGGGGGTGCGCGGAGGGGAGAGCCGCGCCAGCTCCGCCTCGGCGAGCGGGCCGAGCTCCGAGGGGGGCGCCCCGACGCGAAACGGCCGCGCCACGGCCGTGCCGCTCATCGTCTCGGCGGCGCGCGCGTCGGAAGAGGTGACCAGCCAGTAGAGACCGGCGGCGAGCGGCGGCAGCTCCGCGCGGGCGACCCCACCGGAGCGTGACGGCGTCACCTCGAGGACGGCAGCGAAGTCGCGCCCGGTGACGTCGTCGACCTCGGCGTAGAGCCTCCGCGTCGCGGGGGGGACGGCGAGCTCGAGCGGGTACGACGTCGAGGCCGGGATGCTGGCGGGGAGGCGGACCGTCGCCGCCCCCGGGCTCACGGGGAGCCGTCCGAACCAGACCCCGGCCTCGGTCGAGGGGCCAGGCGGGGTCGCCGAGACGGTCCACGAGGCCTCGAGGTAGTCGGCCGTGACGCGCGCCTCGCTCCAGCCTCCGCCCGACGTCGGCGGGGGCGGGCGATCGATCGACAGCCCCGGCTCGGGGACCACCGCGAGGGCCACGCCGTCGAGGGCCGCTCGGGTCGCCGCGTCGCGGACGCGCACGAAGAGGCTCTCCGGAGCCCCAGGGACGAGATCGCCGCCGTGCACGAAGACGTCGATCTGGAGCGGGCCGGACGTCCGGATTGGCCGGACCGCCGCCTCACCCTTCGGCGCGTCAGGGGTGGGCGCGGGGAGCTGGATGACGCCGCTCGCGAGGTCCACGCCGTCGTCGGCCGTCACGGAGATCGACACCGCGTCGCCCGGTCGTACGTGCGCGAGGTCGAGCCACGCCGCGGCCATCCCCTCGCGGTTCGAACGGCCGTGCCAGCGCGCTTCCTCGCCGTGCGCGGACGCGACGACCGCCAGCCCAGGCGCCTCCACGACCTCCGCGACGCCCCCCTCCTCGACGAGCGTGACGAGGTGCAGCGCGACACCGGGTCGACCTGCGCCGGGAGGCGACGCGTAGACCTTCGCCCCCCGCGCCCGCGAGGACGCCCCGGTCCGGAGCCCTATGGCCACGGTCGCAAGCGCGACGACCGGCGTCAGCGCGATGGTCAGCTTCTCGAGGCGAGCGCGCGTCACGGCGACGCATCCCAGCTCACGGCGACGTCGCGCGCCGCAGGATCGTCGCAGATCACGGCGGGTGTCTCGGCGGGGGGCAACCCGAAGGCCCCGCGCGGCAAGGCGATCGCGCGGAGACCCGAGGCGCGTCGGAGGTGCACGACTGCACCGTCGCGCGCCAGGTCGAAGAAGGCGTCCCCCGTCGGCCGCGTGCGCGTGATGCGGATGCCGTACGCCCCGGTGTCGGTGGGCCGCACGCTCCAGTAGCTGACGCGCGGAGGAGCCACGACGCGCCTCGCGTGCGCCGCGAGCTCGACGATTCGCGCGGCAAAGGTGGTGACCACACGCCCCTCGTGACCGGCGCCGGGCACGGTATCGAAGCGGACGGCGAAGCCCTCGGCGCGGAGAGCCCTGGCCAGCATCGCGCTCTGGGCGATGGGAGAGACGTGATCCTCCTCGCCGTGGACGAGCCAGACCGGGACGTTTCGCGCGTTGTCGACGATGTCGAGCGCGTTCACGCGGTGCGCCCCCGCGCCGTCGCGGAGGATGCCGCGGACGTAGGTCGAGAGGTCGTACCTCGAGTCACCGAAGAGGCTGACGATGGCGGCGAACCGATCGGGGTGGTGGAGGCCGATGGTCGTGGCGCCCGCGCCGCCCATCGACGCGCCCCACAGGGTGACGCGATCGGCGTCGACGCGGAGCGCCCGCTCGGCGGCATCGATCGCCCGCAGGACCTCGTCCTCGGCTGCTTCGGTGTAGAGCGAGTTGCCGAGGCCGCCGGGGAAGAGGAGGACGACGTCGTGGGCCCGCGCGGCCGCGAGGAGCGCGTCGTACGCGGCGTACGTCCAGACGCCGCCGCTCCAGGGGTGGAGGCCGACGAGCAGCGGCGCCGGGCGCTCGGCGTCGTGACCCGGGGGGACGTAGAGGACCGCCTGACCGCCCCCGGAGGCGGCGTGGGGGCTGGGGAACGCCAGCGGGAGGAGCCCGTCCCGCGCCGTCGTCCGCACGCCGAGACGCGGAGGCTCGCCGCAGGCAACCCGTCGCTCGTAGCCGCCGACATCGAGGAGGATGGTCACGCGATGCCCGCGCCCGTCCGGGGGGATATCGACGACGACGGGACCGGCCGGCGCGGCGACGTCGGCGTGGTCGAGCAGGATCCGCCTCCGCCCCGCGCAGACCGGGACGCGCGCGGCCGTCACGCCTGCCGGCACATCGAACGCGACCCACCGCGGCCCGGGAGCGACCGTCGTCCCGGCGAGCGACGCCCACGCGACCGACTCTCCAGCCTGCGGCCCATCGCGGCTCCCCGCGCCGACCTCCACCTGCGCCACGTCGTCCCCCGAGACCGTGGCGCGTCCGGGGATCTCCGCGCGGGCGCCGCGCGCCGCGAACAGCACCGAGGCGGAGGCGAGCGCCCTCACCCCGCATCGCCTCCACGAGAGCGGCTCGAACGTCACGGCGCGAGTGTAGCCCGTGCCTCGCGGAGCCGTCGCGACCGCGACGAACCGTGGGCTCAGGTCACCCAGGGGATGCTGTCGAGGGTCGGCTCGGCCGCCGCCTTCCGCTGCTGGGTGGAGACGCGGTACGCGGGGTTGCGGGCGCGCATCACCGCGCCGAGCGGCTGGAACTCGCGCGGCGCGTGCCAGGGGTCGAACGAGAGCGTCTCGACCAGCGCCTCGAGCCGCGCCCCTGCCGCGGTCCGCACGTCCTGCTTCGGGATCTCGACGCGAGCGAGCGGCACGATCGGCGCGGCGCGAGGCGCCCACTCGACGGTCGCGTCCTCGATCGGCGTGGTCGCCTCGTCGACCCAGAGCTGCACGCCGAGCTCCCACGCAAGCACCCCGCGCGAAAGGCGGTCGACGAGGTCGGTGCGCAGGCCGTCGGCGGCCGTGTTGGGCGGGGCGGCTTCCGGAGCGACCGGGGTCACGACGAGCTTCCCGGCGAAGGGGCCGAAGCGGAGCGCAGCGACCGTGTAGTAGGTGAGCGCGCCGAGCGACCCGACCTTCGTCCCCGTCGCCTTGAGCAGCCCACGGAGCAGTGACACCGTCCGGACCGGCCCGAGGCCGAAGAGGAGCCGCGGGAGGAGGAGCGCGGGGCTCCGCGCCGCCCGGACGACGAACACGAACTCCTCCGGAGAGCGAAACGGGACGGTGGGCGAGTGGATGAAGAGGAAGTCCTGCGTCGTCGCGCCCTCGAGGCCCGGGATGAGCTTCTCCCCCGGGACGTCCAGGATCTTGAGGGCCAGCCCGCGAAGATCCGGCTTCGTGTCGCTCTGCGTGGCGTTCGCGCCGTTGGAGAAGCGGGCGAGCGCGCGGTAGGTCCGCCCCGCCTCGGCGAAGATGCCGACCCGCAGCTCGGCGGGGACGTCGCCGCGAATGGTGAGCTTCGCCTCGACGCCCGCGTGAGCCTTGGGGTGAAGGGCGCGCTTGCCCGGCGAGGCGACCGCTCCCAGCTCGCCGGCCAGGCGCTCGAAGCGGACGCCCTCGTCCGGGGCGATCGTCTCGCGGAACAGCGTGCGTGGGTCGGTGGCGGACATGGTTCGGCTCCCTCCGGCGAACCGTACCCCGACCTCGAGCTCCGGGGGACGCTAACCGCGCGCGTCCACGGCCCCGCGACCGAGCGCGGCGCGCACTGCGGCCAGCAGCGCCGCGGGGGTGAACGGCTTCTCGAGCAGCGTCACGCCGCGCTCGAGCGACGCCGTGCGCAGGAGCCCCGTCCCCGTGTACCCCGACATGAAGAGCGTCCGCAGGCCCGGACGGGCCGCGGCGAGCTGCTCGGAGAGCTTCTGGCCGTTCATCCGCGGCATGATGACGTCCGTCAGGAGGAGATCGATCGCTCCCCGCTCCCGACGCGCGACCTCGACCGCCGCGGCGCCGTCGGCGGCCGAGAGGACGCGGTAGCCGGCCTCGCGCAGCAGCGTGGTCGTGATGTCGCGGAGGGCGTCGTAGTCCTCGACGACGAGGACGGTCTCACCCCCGCGCACCGCCTCGGGGGGAGGCGGCGGCTCGTCGACCGTGGGCGCCGCCGTCGTCCGCGGCAGGTAGACCTTGAAGACCGAGCCGCGGCCGGGCTCGCTGTAGACCCAGACAGTCCCGCCGCTCTGCTGCACGATCCCGAAGACCGTGGCGAGGCCGAGCCCCGTCCCGCGCCCCTGCGCCTTCGTGGTGAAGAACGGCTCGAAGACGCGCGCCTGCGTCGCCTCGTCCATGCCGATGCCGGTGTCCGTGACGGCG
>Ga0316217_10001759_pt1 | contig 27367 bp, 23 predicted proteins | sample 1anoAmetaG_FD_203633 | JGI IMG/M metagenome (GOLD analysis project Ga0316217, IMG submission 203633) | Freshwater microbial communities from Trout Bog Lake, Wisconsin, USA - 1anoA | ecosystem: Environmental > Aquatic > Freshwater > Lake > Hypolimnion/Profundal zone | place: USA: Wisconsin...
GGATAAGCCAGCGTTGAAAGAGCACGTTTGCACAGCAGCCTGCAAAGACGGAAAACATGTATATGCCCACGGCGAAAAGGGCCACGTGTGTACTGATGCCTGCAAGAAAAAGACTATGTAATTTGGGTTAATTACAAAACGGGTGCAGGAGAAATTCTGCGCCTGTTTTTTTATTCGCGTCCACAAATCTTGATAAACTCGCAATGTGCACAACGCTCAACCTCAATTGTTTTGGTGAATGGAACCTCCGGGTTGATTAACTCGCTTAATACTTTTCGCAGCACTTCTTCAAAAGCCTGCAATACATTTCGGTTAATTCGCTCATCATCATCCATTTTCAACGAATCGAAACCCTTGCTCGTATCGCGCAACCAGTAAATGCCTGAGCGCAGTTGAATATCCTTTGAACCGGTGCTGCGCCAAAACATCCAGGCATAGGTTAACAGCTGCATAGCCTTGGCATATTGAGGGTCGCTGGAAAACAGGGTTATATCATCACTTATAATTTTACTTCCGTGTGGAGTCCCTGTCTTATAATCAGCAATACTGATAACGTTGTTACTTTCGTCAACCCGGTCTACCTTTCCCTTTATTTTGATGTTGTGCTCACCTACCTGCACATGATGCTGCAAACTTTTTTCCAGCATAAGTATTTTCATGGCATGCCCCTTAGCGTCCAGCAATTTCATTTGCTCTTTCTCCTTCTTCAAAAACTCATCCACCAGCTTTAAACACACGCGGTAGAGCAGGTAATTTTTTCCGTGTTTCAAGCTGTCACCCTCAAACCGTTTTGAAAACGACTCCTGCAACAGCTGGTCAATGCGTTTCCTGTTTTGCATAACGCTTTCAATAAACTCAGGTGTTACCGGCTTATCAACTACGTCGGCATATACATTTTCCAGCACAAAATGCACGGCTGTACCCAGGGTGGCCGCTTCAATACTTTCTTCCACATCGTCCTGTTCGCGCAACTGGGCGATATACCTGAAATAATATTGCAACGTACAATTGATGTAGGTGTTAATGGCCGAAGGCGATATGCCAAAGGTCTCATTATCCTTTATAAATTTTTGCAACAGGGCATCGTCTTTGCTAATAACAATCTCCTCCTCGGGCAATGGGGCCGGAGGGTCTACCGAGTATACCAAATCATTGATAACCGCTTTGGGGTTTACCAGTTTCAACTCGTGTTGTAGCTGCAAAATAAAACGGCTCTTTTCACCGCCGCCCATTTCATCGCTCTCGGTATTATAAAGCAGGTAAACGTTTTCTGTGCGCTGCAATAAACGGTAAAAAAGATAAGCCGAGTAAGCATCTTTCTCTTTATGCGTGGTCAAAAATTCCTTGCGCATTTCATAAGGAATATAGCTATGCTGCGTTTTACCCGAGGGGAAAATACCCTCGTTCATCGACACTACAATTACGTTCTTAAAATCCAGGCACTGGGTTTCAATCATCCCCATCATTTGCAAACCACGTACTGGTTCGCCGTCAAAAGGTATCCGCACATTGCGCATATCTTCCAGCAATAATTTGCGCACCGATTGAATGGTTAGCCCGGAAGTATTATGCGCTAAACTGTTGCGCAGGTTGGTAACGCTGTTATTGACATAAAACAGTAACTCGAGGTCAACACTCAAATCTTTTTCTTTGGTTTGAGTAAACTCCAGGAAGGTTATTCGCAAGGCGTCAATCAAGCCGGCAAGGCGATTTAAAAACTCCCCGGTGTCATTGGTATACCAAAACAGTTTGTCAACCTGGCTACCGGCGAATTTCTGTTTTAACTCGTCTTCACTCACCAGCATCCGGTTATAGTGCCTTATGTCTTCCACAAAATCCGAGACCACTTGCTTATCGGGCACCAGGTAAGCAGAGTAGGGGTGATGGAACAAATCGAAAATATCTTTATAGTAAAAGCGCAATTGGTTTTTGCGTTTTGATTTAAAGCGTTCCACATTTTCATGCAATGAAAAAAGCGAGCGCAGTAACTCAGCAATGGGCGATTCGCGCAGCGGATACCCCATCGATATATTGAGCGCTGAAATATTTTCGGGAATAGCGGCCAGCAGTGGATTGAGTAATTTTTCATCCAATACAATGACGGCGGTTTCTTTCTCTCCTTCGGGCCCCAGTTTTAGTTTGTTAGAAAGAATATCGGCCACCACCCTGGTTTGCCCGATATTTTTGGCAACACCAATTACGTTTAAACGCTGTTCGCGGGTCGAAATCAAATCAGTTTGCCATAACTTACTGTCGTAGCGCAGTAGCCCTCTTTTGTTTCTGAAAAAGCTTCCCGCTTCCTGAAACTCATCTTCCACATAATACTTGTCGGTATCAAAAATGATTTCAAGATTTGACTTTTCCCTCACCTGCTGAACAATACTTTCCTCGCATTTATTCATAGTGCTGAACCCAACCAGGTAAAACGATAAACCGGGGGCGAAAGTGATATCTTCTTTCTTCATCCGCTCAGCCACATCGCGGTAAATCATACCGGCATATCCTTTTTTCGACGCGAGTAGTTGTTCGCGATAAGCAAAGTACAATTCGCGGAATAGTTTCCAGAATTTTCGGTAGCGAATGGTGTATTCCGATTCTTCTTCGCCGGGTTCGTAAACTTTTAATGATTGCAGTCGTTCCAAAAAATTGAAGAAAGGCTTTGCATCCGTTAACTGCATGTCTACCTCATCAAAATCAGCAAGCATCACCCGGGCAATGGATAAAAACTCTTCGAAAGTTTCTTCTCCTTCTTTTATTTTAAAAACATCGTATAGTTCCAAAACCTGCTCCAGCGGCTCAATAATACTTAACGGACTGCGTTTAAAAATCCAGTCCTTTAAAGTGATAATTTCAGGCGACCAGATGGTTTGAGCTGCACCGTTGCGCAAAGCCTGTTGCAGGTAAATACATGAACGGTGATTGGGCATTAGCACTATCACCTTGCTCATGTTGTTACCATGTATATCCAGTAAATGCTTCGCTACTTTAGCGAGAAACTTTTCCATTTATATTTCAGCTATGCTGTTCCGTTTTTTTAGTGCTGGTATAAACCAAAAATCCTTTCACGTCCTTGTAGCCAAATTTTTTGAGCTCATTGATGTAGTTTTTTAATTGTGTCACATCCTCGCTTCTCTTTATTCCGGTTTTGTAATCAATAATTACGGCGGCATCACCATTGGTTACCACCCTGTCGGGTATGTGCACGTCCAGGGCATTCATCAGGACTCTTTCATTCATTACCTGGTAAGGCGGCATAAAATATTCACTAATGGTTTCTTTGCTCAATAAAGCATGGATGTCCGTTTGCAGTTGTTGCCGTTCGCTATTTGCAATCAGGCCTTCATTTAATGCATGCGATAAAACCTTATCAATGTCATCCAGGTACTCTATGCGCTTTAGTATTTCGTGCAGCAGGTTGCCATGGTCAATTTTTTCGACGGTAGTTTCGTTCCATAGCAGCCTCGAGTTTCGCTTAATAGTTATTTGCCGCAGTTCCCGCGATATATCACCCGGGCGTTGGCTTCGGTACTCGGCTTTGCTTTTATTGTCTTTCTTTTCTCTCTTCCTGGTTTCTGCGTCGCCAAACCGGTAAGATTCAAAACCGTTCCATAAGCCCTTCGCCGTTAAAAAGCTAATGAGCAAAGCAGTAATGGAATTGTTTTTTTCCGGCATCTGTTTCACTTCGGTCGAAAGTACATAAAGCATGTCTTCGGCACGGGTGGTACCTACATAAAGCAGGTTTAACATATCCAGAAAGGAGCTTGCATCTTCTTCTTCATACAACGGCGCAAACTCGGTTTTTAGCAGTTCTTTGTCGACGGGTAGTATACCAACCTTAAAATTTTCAAGCCAGGGCTTATCAATGTCCACCCAAAAGTTGTGCCTGGTGTTTTTCTGTTGCCAATCTGCGTCAGGCATAATTACTACCGGAAACTCCAGGCCCTTTGACTTATGCAGGGTCATTATCTTTACGGCATCCAGGGTGTCGGGGTAAATAATGCTTTTACTGTCTTTTGCCTGTTCCCACCACTCCAAAAACTCGCGGATATTGCTGCGGTTGCGTGAGGCAAATGCCATGGTTTCATCGGCAAAGAACTGCAGGAAGGGGTCATCATCGCTCAGACCGAAAAACACCATCAACTCATGTAGTAAATCCACCAACTGGTAAGTAAGAAAGTTATAAGCCCTGAATTCCTTACCCAGCATAGCCGAAATCTGTGCTTCAAATTCACTTTCTACACATTTAAAATCGAATAATTCAAACCTAAATTGCTTATGCACCAATAGCAGGTTGATGTAATAGGCCATTTCTGCCCGCGCAATATGGTCTTCTCGCCTGGCAAAATATCCGAGGGTAGACAGCAGGAGCTTAACCTTGGGCGAATTATTAATTAACAGGCTTTCAGACGAAATAACGTGAATTCCTTTTTCGATGAGATGCGATGCAATAAGACTTCCGTGTTTGTTGCTGCGCGTTAAAACGGCTATGTCTTTTAACTGGTATCCGCGTTCCTTTACCCCGGCTACTATTGCTTCAACCCGTTCACATCTTTCAATGTCGAGGTCCGAATCGTCATCGTCTTTTAAAAATTCTATACTCACTAACCCGCCGGGTAAATCATGGCCGGGTAATTGCGCCTGCCCTTCATAAATGCTTTTATTCCTCAGCTCTGTAAAGCCGGAGGCGATTTCGTATAGGGAGTTATTAAATTCAATAATTTCTTTACGGCTACGGAAGTTTTTGCCCAGATTTTTTGTCTCGGTTCCGTAGTTGTTAATAGCTATTTCGCGGCCCCGCAAAACCATATCATTTTCGCTGTTGTAAATGCGCGGCAACATGGCAAACTGCTCTACCTTACCATTCCTGAAACGGTAAATAGCCTGTTTGCCGTCGCCCACTACCAGGCTGTCTTCGTTTTTAAACTGCGAGTTCTCGATAAGTGGTAGCAGGTTTTGCCATTGTAGCACCGAAGTATCCTGGTGTTCGTCAATCAAAATGCTGTCGTACCAGTCGCCTATGCGTTCGTATATCACCGGGGCATCCTGTTCTTTTACAATGGCATTTATTTTCTCCTGAAATTCACTGATGTGAAGCAGGTTGTTTTCCTTTTTATATTCTTCCATCAGCCTCTGAATGTCGGCCAGCAAAATGAAAGAGTAAAAATTGCGCAGCAGCAACCGGGCGAGGATATAATCGGCTCCTTGTTGTTTAAAGTAATACTGAATGGTTTGATAATGATTAATGAGCTGGTGCTTGATGCTTTCAATGGCATCGGTGTCACCCGGGGTCGCCCTGCTACTGGCCCACCGGTCGTCAAAAATGCTTTGCTTTACATATCTATTCCCCTCGGTTGCAGGAAAGTTTTCGTTAGTAAATTTTTGAAAGTAGCCGTATACACCTTTGTCTGAATAGTGAAAACTACGCGCCGTCAGTCCATTGGTATGAATCAACTCCATTGCATGTTTCCCTTCAGCAATTACTTTCGACCGGAATTCGTTCGAAAATTTTTGCAGACTTTCTTTTACCTTTTTAGCCTCCTTAAAATCGAACTGGCCTAGTTTTTCGAGATGTACGTAGGCATCTTCGTTAAACAGTTCTTTGCCCAGTTTTATGAGGCTAAAGGCGAGGTTCCAACTGCGGCCCTCCTCAATATTCGATTCGGCAAAGTCAACAACAGCGTTGGTTACATTGTCGTCTTCTTCACTTAGCCGGTCCATCAATAACTCAACAGTTTCAGTCAGCAATTTGTCGCGGTCCATCTCCACTTCAAAATTCATCGACAGGTGCAGGTCGTAAGTAAAAGCGCGTATAACGCGGTGAACAAAACTATCGATGGTGCTTACTGAAATATCGGCGTAATTGTGCAAAATGGTTCGCAGTAATTTTCCGGCTTTGTCAATCACCACCGCCTGGGGCAATTCAGACTCAACAGACAATTCTTTAATCAGAGTTTGAACCCCGGGATGATCGTCTTTAATCTGGTCGAGCGCCTGTATAATGCGCTCTTTCATTTCATTTGCCGCCTTGTTGGTAAAGGTAATAGCCAGAATATGCCTGAATTTATCGGGCGACTTCAGGGCAATACGCAAAAACTCCTTTACAAGCGTATACGTTTTACCCGAACCGGCTGATGATTTATAGATGCGCAGCATTTTTTTCCTGTATCCTGAGTTTTGCGGCAAAATAGTGAATGCACACGGCAATAGATTTGAAAATTATGCACGTGAAATCGAAAAAGCACTTTAATAGCAGTAGCGGAGAGTAGTGAATCTGTTTAAATGCCATTGAAGCGATGGTTAATCGCCAAAAAAACATAAGGTTAACGAGCCATCCGCTTGTTTACAGCGTTGCGCTAAAATAATTGCTTCCGCAACGGCCGCACTTTTTTTCCACGCCCCTGTTGCTTTTAAGTCGCTAATTACCTCATCCATCTGCAAATGGTTAAAACGGGTATCACCATAAGCGTCGAGGCTGCGAAGCAGCTTTAATTCCATTCTCTTTTCATGATTATCTTCCTCAAGCTCTGCACTTAGTCCAGAAATGTGGTGCCTGCCTGAATCTTGTAATATTACGGACCAACCCATAGGAGAAACTATCTTGTAATGAAAGTAATACTTAAACGGTTCTAAAGCAGCTTCCTGTTCAAACTGTTCATAAAAGTTTTTTGCATTATTAAATAATCCTTTGCACTTTGGTGATATGGATTGGTTTAATAACTGGTACAATAATGTCAATCAAAACTGGCGGGATGCCCTGAAGGAGGACTCTTTCCGGCGGTATTTTTTGCTCAATTTTCTCATCAGTCTGGCTTTGTATTTTGCTACTATTCATTGGGTAAGGTTAAATAGCTCAAGACCCGGCATGGTGCTGGATGACCCCTTGTATTATTTTCTGAGCCCCCGCGATTTTTCACCACTCATCTTTTTTCTCACTTATTCACCAGTGGTAATTTTCCTGGTTTACATTGCGCAGTATCCTTTGTTATTGCACCGGGCGTTTAACTCGTTTGTAGCTGTATTTATGATACGGGCCATTTGTATACACTTTATTCCGCTATCGCCTGCGCCGGGTATTATTGTGCTGAATGACCCTGTTACCGGTGCCCTGGCTGATGAATCGCATGTGTTGAACGACCTTTTCTTCTCGGGACATGTAGGCGACCTTATGACGCTGTTTTTTATTTGCGGCAGTATTTATCTGCGCCGGTACATATTATTGTGTGCCGTATTGGTAGGCTTTTTACTGGTTTGGCAACGGGTTCATTACTCGGTGGATATTATTGCTGCTCCTTTCTTCTCTTACCTGTGCTTTTGGGTGTTTGTAAAGAAGGATTTTGTTTGGGGATATTTTTTAAACAGGCCCGTTTTAGCCGAAGACGAGGGCTGAGTCCTATTTCAATTTCTTTTTAGCCATGTAGGGTCTGTCAGGGGGCAACTCCATAACTTCTCGTCTTGGGTCTATCAAAACGTCCATGTCTTCCAATGGAATGCAGCCTAAAGTCATTTCAGTATTACCGGGCAATACAATGGGGTTGCAACTTGTGGTGCGGTTCTTAAACCGTATTTCAACAGGCTCTGCTACATCAAATTTTTTGATTTCACCATCGGCAAGTTCAAAAGATTGCGACCCGATAATTTCAAGACCCAGTTGCGCTAGCAGGTTTTCGTTAATAGAAAGATTATATGCGCCAGTATCAACCAAAATATCAACCTCCTGTTTCCGGATATCTTCCTTTTTCATTTTTCCGCGCCGCGCAGCGCCCATATCAAAAGAGTTAGCTATCTCGATTCTGGTTTTAATAAATCCCATTTTGTGTTTGATTATAGCAGCAAAAATACGAAAATTCCAGGCCATTTGAGACTTTCGGGGCACTGCAGTCTGTTGTATCTTACCCCGAAAACTTAAGGCTTTAAAGCTCTCACCATTTCTCTTTTTCCCGGTGGGCCGGGCAGTTTTTCAACCGCAAATCCCGCCTCTTTTAATACTTTTCTGAAAGCGCTTTTAGAGCAGTATGAAACGAGAATGCCATTTGTAACAAGCGCATCATACAATTTTTTTATTACCTCAATAGTCCACATTTCGGGCTGGTTTTCGGGGGCAAAGGCATCGAAGTAGATGAGGTGAAAAGTATTGGGTGAGGGCAAAAAGCTTAACATATCATCCTCATTTTTTTTGAAGGAGAATGAAGGCTTAATACTGTGCTCAATATTCCAGGTGCTGAGGTGCATGGAGTGAAAGGGCGGCCGGTATTTTTCGTTTTCGAGCAGTTGGGTGTAATTCAGTTCTTTGATAACATCAATGGGCACGGGGTACCGCTCAATGGTTTCATAATAAATATTTACGCCTTGATTTTGAGCGGCTATTACCGTAAGCAAAGCATTGAGCCCCGTTCCAAAACCAACTTCAAATATTTTTAAAGGATTTGCAGCGGTAAATTGTTGCAAAACGTGCTCAAACCCCGAATGAATAAATACATGCCGGCTCTCTTGTATGGCACCGTTTTGCGAGTGGTAAATTTCATCATACTCCTCTGAAAAAAGAGAGTGACTTCCGTCTTTGGTAGTGATGATAATCATAGTGGCCGCTCCTGTCTGCCTTCGGTATTTTCCCTCTCCAAAACAAGTAGAGGAACCGTATTTTAAAGTTGTCCTTAAGAATTATAAAACTTCTCGCCTTTGGCTGCCCTGTCTCTCAACAGTTTGGTTGACTTAAACCTTGCTCCGTATTTGGCTGCTAAATCATCAAGCAAAGCAACAACAACACCGGCGCCTGCATGGTCAATATAGCGGAAAGGACCACCGGTAAACGGCGGAAATCCCAGGCCAAAAATTGCTCCCACATCTCCATCCAGCGGGCTTTCAAGAATACCTTCTTCCATGCAATACAACGCTTCATTCAGCATCATCATGCCCATCCGGTTTTGAATAGTCTCCTGCGTAAACTCTTTACGCGATGGGTTACCAAAGTATTTGTAAATATTTTCGTCAATGCCGCGTTTCTTCCCTTTCTCATCATATTTATAGAAACCGCGTTTGTTCTTTTTGCCGTGGTAGCCGTCTTTGTACATTTTAACCACGCCTTCGCTGATGCGGGCGCCTTCACGCTGTTTGGCAAAGTCAACCATTTCGCTGGTCATAATGTGTGCGCCTATGTCAATACCAACTTCATCCTGCAAAGCCAAAGGTCCTACGGGGAATCCCCATTTTTTCATAGCCTTATCTATAATAGATGCATCGCAGCCTTCTTCAATCAATAAAAAGCATTCGTTCATGTAAGGTGCCAGTATACGGGTGGTGTAAAAGCCGGGACCATCGTTTATCACAATACAGGTTTTACCCTGCCGAACACCCAGGTCAAAACAGGCAGCGGTTACCCAATCGGCGGTTTTAGGCGTTTTGATAATTTCAAGCAAAGGCATTTTAGGCACCGGTGAAAAATAATGCATGCCTATGATGTTCTCGGGCCTTGTAGCATTTGCTGCAATATGCGATATAGGTAATGCCGAGGTATTTGATGCAAAAATGGTATCGGGCCTTGTGGCCGCTTCGCAATCGGCTACAATACGTTGTTTCAATTTTATTTCTTCAAACACAGCCTCTACTACAATGCCCACTTTATCAAAACCGGTAAAATCCAATTTAGGCTCAACACGATTTAATATTTCATCCGCTTCGGCCTGGGTGAGGGTTTTGCGTTTCACCTTTTTAAGTATGTCGTCCGATATCGTCTTCTTAGCACTGGTCAGCATATCTTCCTTAATATCTTTCAGCAATACACGTATTCCGTCTAATGCAGATACTTCAGCAATACCGGCGCCCATAAAACCGGCGCCCACCATGGCCATGGTTTCTATTTTTTTAATCTCCACCTTGCCCTGGTAAGGGTTCTTTTTCTTCTCCGTCATGTTGAAGAAAATATTGATTAGCTGGCGGCTTACATCGGTTAAAATCAATTCTTCAAACTTTACAGCTTCAGCTTCAAGTCCTTTATCCATGCCCTCTTCCATGCCAATTTCAACACACTCTAAAATTTTGAGCGGTGCGGGATAATTGCCCAGTGTTTTGCGCAACACCATTTCTTTGGCTTTGCGGAAAACAATGCGCCGTGTAAAACCGGTCGATTCCAGTAATTTCTCTACAAAGGTACGGGTGTCGGTTCTTTTTATTGGCTTTTGAATAAGCGACAATGCCAGGTTCATGGCAGTGTCAAGCAAGGCGGCGTTAGTGGTTACATCATCTACCAGCCCAAGTTTTTTCGCTTTTTCAGCGTATATTTTTTTACCGGTAAGCAACATATCGAGCGCGCGCTGAATGCCAATTAAACGGGGTAAGCGCTGTGTACCGCCGCCACCCGGCAACAGGCCCAGCATTACTTCGGGCAAGGCCAAATGGGTTGAGCGGTCATCGCTGGCAACGCGGGCGTGGCAGGCCAGCGCAATTTCGGTTCCTGCACCCAGGCAGGCTCCATGTATAGCGGCTACTACCGGTTTTTTTGACCGCTCCAGTTTGTAAAGCGACTGATGACCGTTACGGGTAAAATCAATAAAATCGCCTTTCTTTTTTACGTTCTTAAACATTTCAATATCCGCACCGGCAATAAAATCTTTCTTTTTAGATATCAGTACCGCGGCTTTTACTTCAGGGGCGGCATCAAGCTGTTGAAACAGTTTATCAATTTCACCTACAAAGTCTAACGATACTTTGTTAATCTTTTCACCTTCCTGGTCTAACCAAACAATGGCCACGCCATTGCGTTTTTCGATAGTTGCTATGTTGGGCATACCTTAATTTTAGCGTGAATATAACATACTGTTATAAAACGAGGGTTGGGAAAGGAGTAACGTTTCGTCGCTTTACCTCTTTTGTATTATTTTGGTTGAAACATATTTCAAAAGCGGCCAATAGAATTCAGATGAACAACGGGTATGTAATTGGGGTGTATGCCGGAATTTTTGGCGGGGCGTTTCTGTTTATCTGGTATTTCTACCGGGCCGACAAAGCCCAAAAACATGCCATGAGTAAAAAGTGGGAAGAAGAGGATGATGAATTGTTGTATGATAAATTGACGGGCAGAAAAATATCGGTTGAGGAAGCGGAAGAAGGAATAGAGGTTACTGAAAGTGATTTCAGGCGCATAAAAACCGATGAGGAGATTTTGCAAAACTACTCAGGCTCCGAACAGCAAACTGAACTGACGATTAATTATTTAAAAAAGAAAGGGTACAAGATTTCGGACCGGCCCATCGATTTTATGGAGCTGATAGGAAATAGTGCTATCCTGAGCCATGCACAGTACTGGAGCTGGGCGGAAGAAGATATTTTTGAATTGGCGCCTGATAATTTTCTTATCCTTTCGAACATTACGCGCCAGGATAATACAAGCGATTGGCTTGCCATTTTGCTTATAACCACCGACCGCGAATGGGGACATTATATAGCAGTGCCTGCTACAGAGCTAGAGCAGCTTGTTTTACCTGAAAAAGATGAATTTAACGTGCCTATTAAAGGCTATGATGTGAAGCGGTACAGTATGGCCGCCGGCGAGCAGGTTTTCACCCAGTTACTGGAAGGTAGTCCGCCACTTAAGCGCGCTACCGTTGAAGCCATGGGCAAAATGTTATTGGTGTTTTTCGACTTCTGGCCATCGCTTGAAAGAGCCGATGAAGTAATTAAGTGCTACCATACAATTATTAATCAACGGCCGGTAAGGGCGCATCATTAAATTCAAAAATTGCAGAATATAGTATGAGGTACAGATTTTCGGATTAACAGCCAGATGATGCTTCAATGTGCATTTGCCCCGTCGCTCCCCGTTTTATCTGTATTCAATTCTAATTGCGACCATGTTTTTTTCTTTAGGGAAAATTACTGCAAGGCCAGAAGGAACTGTCCGTTATTATTTATCGATTTGCATTATTTTTTCACTTCGACAATGCAAATTTTTGATTTTTCGATTTATTTGACTACCTTAGCATTGAAAATGCTAAGGATGACCTATAGAACTGACATATTTTCGTATTTGACTTTTACCGATAAAATTTAACAACCGACATGCGAAAAGTTCAAAATGTATGCCTAAGTATGTCGATAAATGTTGATGAATGAATGGTAATGTCGATGGGGATAAGGTAAATGATAACCTGATGGGGTGCGCTGATATGTTTTTAAGGAATTCGGAACTATTTTTTTTGACAAATTGACATGCGGCGCAAAGCACCATACGCCGAAGAGACTCAGCTATTATTATCTTCGGACGTTTAAACAGATTTGAAAAAGTTACTACTCATATTATTAACAGGGCTGGCCGCAACTACACAAGCGCAAAATACTTTTAGCGCCATTGTTAAAAGCAGCGGCGACGGGGAGGAGGCTCTTAGTGGTGTTGCTGCGGTTGTAGTGGGTAGTGACTTATCGGCTATTGCGGATAGTACGGGTTTAGTGGTTATCGGAAATATTCCGGATGGAGACCAGGTGATTGAGTTTTCGTACATCGGTTATTTTAAGAAGAAAATAAAAGTGCATTTTCCGATGAGTGCAATGCGGAATCCAATTGAAATTAGTCTGCAGTCGCAGGCCGAGGAGATACAGGATGTCATTGTTTCAACTACACGCAACTATCAAAAAGCCGAATACATACCTACCCAGGTAGATGTGATGGACGAGGATGATGTGGAACAAGAGTCACACGATAAGCCTTCGGATGTGTCGCATATTTTGCGGGAGCAGCCGGGCGTGCAGATGGAAAGAACCTCAGCAATTTCGGGCACCATGGGTATCAGGTTACAAGGCTTAAGCAGTAATTATGTTCAGATTTTACAGGATGGCTTTCCGCTGTTTGGCGGTTTTTCGAACCTGGTGGGCATTACACAAATACCACCGCTCAACCTGCAGCAAATAGAAATATTAAAAGGGCCCGAATCAACACTTTACGGGGGCGATGCGATTGCAGGGGTCATTAATCTTGTATCGAAGCAACCGACGGAGCAACCCGTGTATGATTTAATGTTTAATGGCGAGAGTGCCGCCGCTTTTGACGGCGGGGTTTATGCCAGCCAGAAAATAAAATGGTTTGGATTTTCGCTGATGGGCACTTACCGGTACCAGCAGCAAAAAGACTGGAGCGGTTATGGCTTTACCGAAACACCTTTGTTACAGCGCTACTCCATTTCGCCGCAATTATATTTTGACTTGTCGGCGCACGCAAAGCTAAATATAGGTGCCAGCTATACCCACGAAAACCGGGTTGGCGGAACCGATGCCTGGTTTAACGGTACTGCCGATAGCAGCAACTATTATTTTGAAAGAAATATTTCTGCCCATCTTTCGTCCAATTTTAAGTTTGAGTATGACTTTGGAAATAAAGGTGCCCTGACTGTTAAAAGCGCATTCAACTATTTTGGCCGTAGCCTGCAATTGCCTTATTATTTATTTGATGGAACGCAAATGGCATCGGCTACCGAGGTAAATTACCATGTAGCGATTCAAAAACATGATATCGTGGCAGGTATGGATTTCAGGACCGACCGGTTTAATGAGGGCGCAGATTCGTCCATCTACAAACGCAATTATAATTTCCTGACCTTTGGGGCGTTTGGGCAATACATGTATCACTTCGATGCCAAAACCACGGTAGAAGCGGGTTTGAGGATTGATTACAATGTGTATAAAATATATCCTTTACCCCACGCAGCGCTGCTGCGTAAGTGGAACGAGGTTTTCAGCACGCGCATTAATTTTGGGATGGGGTATAAATTGCCCACCATTTTCCAGGCCGAATCGGAGGAGGCGCGCTTTATCAACGTGCTGCCCATTGCATCAACGGTAAACCCTGAACTTTCGTTTGGCGGAACCTTTAACTGGAAGGCGCAGTTGCCTAATTTCAATGGGGTGCATATTATTATTAACCAGCTTTATTTTATTACCCAGATTATACATCCGTTGGTGGCTGATACTTCAACCAGTTCATATTGTCCCACCGGTGATTGCACCCAAACGGGTTACGAAAACACCAACGGCTATACCCAAAGTGCTGGTGTGGAGACGGGCTTTAACCTTAAATACCGGGGGCTTGAAACAGGCCTTACCTACACCTTAACCGACAGCCATAATAAATACACCGATGCATCGGGCAATCCTGTATTAAGCACAAACCCTTTAACGAGTAAGCATATCGTATCGATGCTGGCAGGTTATGAAATCAAAAACTTTTTTATAGGGTTCGATTGTTACTATTACAGCCCTGTAAAACTGGAAGACGGTTCAACGGGAAAGCAGATTTGGGAAGTAGGTGTAAGCACCCAGTACTCATACAAATTTTTGCTACTGTTTGCTAACCTGGAAAACATGGCGGACATCCGCCAAACCTCGTATGGGCCAATTGTTTATCCAAATCCAACATTTGCGCATCCGCTATTTGCCCAGATATACGGACCGCTCGAAGGCAGGCTTTTTAATGCCGGAATTAAAATCCACCTTGGATACTTTGGTCAAAAGAGAAAAACTGTTAATAGCGAGGGCGTTGAGAGGTTGAAAGAAAAAGATAACTAAGGTCAATGCTGATGACTTATAAGATAATCTATGAATAGATAAGTTATGCACAGAGGTGGAAAAGGCCATAAAAGTTGGCATATTATAGTCCATAAAATTAAAATAATCTAAAAAAATCCTAATTGCAGGGCGTTTTAGTTTTACAATGAGAGAATAATTCATATTTTTATCGCCTAAAATGTCAGCAAAATGAAAAACAAAACAGCAAAACTAAAAGACCCATTGGTGGTAACAGGACCCGATGGCAAGTCTAAGATCGAAGCAGACCTGCGTATTATTAAGAGAGCCTCTTTAACACTGAGAGCTTTACATCACCCGCTCCGCAAGAAATTGCTTGAGTTAATTGAAGCCAAAGGCAAAGTTACTGTAACTGAGCTTTACGCTAAATTGAAAATCGAGCAGTCGGTTGCATCACAACATCTGGCAATTTTAAGAAGAGCCCAGGTTGTTAATACACAGCGTGATGGCAAAAAAATCTTCTATTCAGTAAACGGAAAACGTATTGCTGAAATAGTTGAACTTGCTAAAGAATTAGCTCAGGAAAGCGAATACTAGTATTCGGCTTTATCAATTTTTAAAAAAATGAAAACCCGCCTGTTTGGCGGGTTTTCTGTTTTTAAGCTTTTAACGTTCTTTGAAATTTTGTAAATAAGTTGTATTAAATTATAATTTGTTCAACCAGGTTACTGCCAAATGAGTACGGCAGATAAGCCAGGGATGAAAGAGGTTTTGTGATAAATACCCTGGCTTTTTTGCCCACGGTTACTGAGCCTAGTTCGTTTTCAACGTCCATGGCATAGGCCGAGTTGAGGGTGGCAGCGTTTACGGCTTCTTCAGGCAGCATCTTCATTTTAATGCAGGCCAGGGCTACCACAAAAGGCATATTGCCCGAAGGTGAGGAACCGGGGTTATAATCTGTAGCAATGGCCACCGGCAGGCCGGCGTCTATCATTTTACGCGCGGGTGAATAGTGCAGGCCGAGGAAGAATGCGGTTGATGGAAGTAACGTAGGCATGGTAGCCGAATTGCGCAGTACTTCAATTTGCTCATCGCCGGTAAATTCAAGATGATCTACCGATAAAGCGTTGTTTTTTACACCTACTTCAATGCCGCCGCTGTAATCAAGCTCGTTGGCGTGAATTTTAGGTCGAAGCCCGTGCCTGGCTCCAGCTTGTAAAATCCGGTCGGTTTCATCAGGCGAAAAAAAGCCACGGTCGCAAAAAACGTCTATAAAATCTGCCAGGCCTTCATGCGCAATTTGAGGAAGCATGCGATTAATGAGCAAATCCAGGTAGCCTTCGTGGTTTTGTTTAAATTCAGCCGGAAAGGAATGCGCACCGAGAAAACTGCTTTTGATAGTGAGCTTTGATTTTTCTTTCAAACGCTTAATTACGCGCAACATCTTTAGTTCGCCCTCGTAACTTAAGCCATAGCCACTTTTAATTTCAACAGCGCCGGTACCGAAATTTTGCATCTCTTCTAGTCTTATCCAGGCAGCATCAAAAAGTTCTTCTTCCGAAGCATTGGCGAGACGAAGCGCCGAGTTAACGATACCTCCTCCGCGCTTTGCAATTTCCTCGTAGCTAAGGCCGTGAATTTTATCGACAAATTCATTTTCGCGCGAGCCGGCATAAACGATATGCGTATGCGAATCGCACCAGCAGGGAAATACAAATTTTCCGGTGGCGTCAATAATTTCATCAGCGCGTTCGGGTGCAACTGAGGTGGGGCCAAAGGCTTTGATGACACCGTTTTCAATGAGCAAAAAGGCGTTTTCAATGGATGGCAGCGTTTTCATATCTGCACCCCTCACATTTCGCACCCCTGCTTCCCGGATACCAACCAGCGACTTTATATTTCTGATTAAGATTGAGGCCATGTGTAAATTAAGTTGTTACAATTATTCATAAAAGCCGAATTTCGCAATTCATCATATATTATTCAACAATGGCTGGTAATAGTTTTGGCCAAATTTTCCGCATCACTACTTTTGGCGAAAGCCATGGCAAAGCCATTGGAGTTGTTATCGACGGTTGTCCCGCTGGTTTGCAAATTGACCTGGACCTTGTTCAACACGAACTTGACCGCCGAAAGCCAGGTCAATCCGCCATTACCACCCAACGCAAAGAGAGCGACACCTTCGAAATCCTTTCCGGTGTTTTTGAAGGCAAAGCTTTGGGAAGTCCCATTGCAGTGGTCATCAAAAACGAAGACGCCAAATCTGACGACTACGTCCACTTGAAGGATGCCTACCGCCCCTCTCACGCCGATTACACGTACGAAATGAAGTACAGCATCCGCGATTACCGTGGCGGCGGCAGAGCCAGTGCCCGCGAAACTGCAGCCCGCGTTATCGCCGGAGCCATTGCCAAACAATTCATCCGCCACTCGGGTATTCAAATAGCGGCATACGTTTCAGCAGTTGGTGCTATCAAACTTGCAAAGAACTATACTGAGCTCGACCTGCTTCAAACCGACAGTAACATGGTTCGCTGCCCCGACCCTGAAACCGCGGATAAGATGATTGAACTTATCCAGGATACCCGGGCTAAAGGCGATACCGTTGGCGGCGTTATTACCTGTGTCATAAATGGCTGCCCGGTTGGTTTGGGCGAGCCTGTGTTCGACAAACTGCACGCCGACCTTGGTAAAGCCATGCTCTCCATCAACGCAGTTCACGGCTTTGAGTATGGCAGCGGTTTTGACGGCACCAAAAAATACGGCAGCCAAAACAACGACGCCTTTTTTTCTACTGCCGACAACCGCATTGAAACCAAAACCAATTCAAGCGGTGGTATACAAGGTGGCATCAGCAACGGTATGGACATCTATTTCAACGTTGCTTTTAAACCGGTGGCCACCATTATGCAGTCACAAGCTTCGGTTGACAAGGAAGGCAATGCGGTTGAACTAAAAGGCAAAGGCCGCCACGACCCCTGCGTTGTTCCCCGCGCTGTGCCTATTGTTGAAGCCATGGCCGCACTTGTTATTGCCGACCACCTGTTGCGCCAGCGTACTACTCAACTGTAACAATCTCTTTTTTCAGCAGGTAGCGCTCAATCTTTTCCCAGTCTAACAGGGTTAGGTTGAGTATCAGCAACTCCATTGACAAAATACCCATCACTAAAAAGTTAGCCACCACAAAAGTGATTGCCAGGGCAAATAACACCCGGTCATATTTTTTAGTAAAGAAACCAATGGCAAAACTCAACTGCAAAATTACATTAACTAAAAGAACGATGTGTGAAAAGTGGCTGTGCGATATTAAAAACTGGGCAATATGCGCTTTGTAATTATTTGGATTCTGCAACAGCAAATTAATCTGCTGGTTTTTCAGAATGTTGGTCAACTGGTCGTGATAAAAGGCTGAACCCCGCAAAACTTTCCAGCAGGCTGCCGAAGAAAAAATATATAGAAAATAATACCGCACTGCTTCCCAGCTAAAATTGAACCGTTGCTCGCTCTTAAACCAAAAAGGAATACTGATTACCAGCAAACCAACCAGCCCGTGATAATGGTGCCCAGTTACCATGTTATAACTCAGAAAATAGTTAAGGGCTACCAGCGAAAACAACACGGCAAAAATTCTGCGCTTGCTTAGCAGAAACCCTACTGTAAACACCAGCAACGAAATATCAAAACACGCCGAAATGAAAGAATTTGCTGTTATAAATTGCGGTATGCCGGTTAATTTATACCATTTGTAAACTGTCTCTGTTTCATCAAAAATAAAAGGCGGTTGCTGCATTTGCGACAGCATGGCATTGCTAATAAGGTGATAAAAGCAAATGTACATAGCCACGCCAAAAACGAAATACGCTTTTATCTGAAACTCCCTGTCAAAACTCTTATTTGCCAACATACGAATACACCAGCTCCTTTTTTAAAACCTTTACCTGTCCCGCTGCATCATAATTACAGGTCAGTTTGAAAATATCCATTTTACTATCGCTTGTCAGCCGCATATCCAGGCAGTATTTCATCAGCCACGACTTAAATTTATTTTCATCGGCTGCGCTCAGTTTGTGTTCAACCAGCAACGGCACTGCATTATCCAAAGTCGAAGTAATCAGTTCGCGTTGTGCGTCACGCAGTTTTCCGTACTTTATTTCCTGGTCGTCTACGTTAATTGAATACGTGCTGTAAGTTTCCTGAGGTTTCTCTTTCAGCGAATACATACCATACAGAAAAAACGGAAACTCCTCGCGCTGCCTCAGCATATAGTACGATACACCAAGCATGTACAGCGCTATCACGCCAAACAGCAGTTTGTCTTTTTCAAACACCCTGAACAAAAATGTATTTTTAATCCGTTCCATTTTTTAATACAAAAAGTCTACCACTAAGGGTTTAAAAATATTTATAAAACGTATTTCCACTTTCCATTTACTCATGCTCACACTTGCTAAAAAAATCTCAGTGTCATTAGTGCCTTGGTGGTTAATTGCTCTCTGCATAAATTACAACACCATCAAATTGCACCCTCTCACTTCCGCATTATCCATACGCCCCAAAATTTCAAAACTTCCATCCGCCTTTACCGTGGCAAGGTCGTTGGTGGCAATGAACGAACACGAATTAATATTGGCCAGGTCAATAATATTCACGCCACCGGCTTTGCCCGGTTCCTGCAACCTGAGGGGGTCATATACATCACGCGCTAAAATTTTCATCCACGGCACCGACTCAAAAATACCGTATCCTTTTGAGTATCCCTGGCTTAATAATTCGGTCATACCGTATTCCGAGTGTATGGCTTTTACGCCAAAAGCTGCGCACAGCCTTTCATGCACTTCGCCGCGGGTTAGCTCTTCGCGTTTGCCCTTCATGCCACCGGTTTCCATAATAATTAATTCAGGAAAATCCAGTTGAAACATCTCTGCAAAATCGAGCAGGGCAAAGGTTACACCCAGTAAAATCACTTTTTCTTTCCGGTGTTTCAAATCCAGCAAAATTTCACGCAGCCTTTCAAACTCGTTCAAAAAAAAGCCGCTTTCTTTTTTACCCGTTAGCTCAATCAGCTTGTCGGCCATATAAACCAGCGACGAATTTCCCCGCTCCAGGTAGGAGGGCAGCAGGGCCAGGATGGTAAATTCTTCAGGCCGGCCATAAAACAGTTCAAACCCTTGCAAAAAACTTCTTTCGTAAATAGCAGTATCGGCAACAAAATGTTTTGACGGAATACTTCCCGTGGTACCGCTGCTCTCAAATATTTTAACGGCCCTGGCACCCTTTTTTATCACCTCGTAATTTTTGAAAAATTCGATAGGTAAAAAAGGGATTTGTTCCAACTGTTTCACAGTGGCCGGTGTCATTTTCAACGACTCGCAAAACCTGCGGTAAATTTCTACCTGCTCAAACTGAAATCGGTATACCTCCAGCGCTACATCAGCAAAACAACTCTCGTCTATGGAAAAAATTCTATCGGTCAGCCCACTCACGATTAACTAAAATTTGGGATTAAAAATGCAATAAATCATACTAATTTCTGTTTCTTTGAACCTATGCGCAAAGCGGCTTTTGTTTATGTTTTACTGGCTTGCACCTTATTTTCGTGTATTAAGCCACCTACTTATTCCATCATTCCAAACATCGCTTTTGTGTCGGTTTCTTCGCCTGTTGCTTTGAGCGGTTACAGCGATACCATCACTTTTTCTTTTACCGATGGCGATGGCGACATTGGCACCCCCGCCACAAACTCAGTTGATACTGTTACCAATTGCAACACCTGCGGCATTCAGCACGGCGACTCCACTTGTCTTAAACTACAGGCCTTCGACGTGTTTTTAATCGACAGCCGCGATAGTTGTATCAGCACCTTTGCTTCGGCTAACGTTAAGCCTGCCGGAAAGTATAAAGCCATCTCCGGCACCATTGAGGTTATTACCGGTATGACAAACACCAAATGTTTTGGCGGTTGCCCCTGCACAGTGCTCGACACGGTAACTTACGCTATTATTTTGCGCGACATGGCCGGTCATTTCAGTAATACCATACATACCACGCCTATTGCCGTTGGCTGCCCGCAATAATTACCGGTAACTGCTCCTGTTCTTCACCCAATTGCTTCTGCCGGCCTGGCTGGCTATTGCTTTTTTAGGCGCAGCGGTCTCATTTTTATTTTCAAAAATATGGGCTGCAATCAACGCCGCAACTTCCATTTCGTCTTCGGTTTCGTGTTTCAGGTATTCGGGTTTGTAATGCTTGGCCACAAAATGTGTATCAAATTTTCCCGATACAAAATCCGGGTGCTGCAACACAAATTTTCCAAAAGCCAGGGTATTTTTTACCCCTGAAATCCGGTAATCATCAATCGCTCTTATCAATCGCTCAATCGCTTCAGTGCGGTCTTTGCCGTAGCCAATCAGCTTCGCCAGCATGGGGTCGTAATAAATGGGTATGTCCATTCCTTCTTCATAACCATCATCCACCCGCACCCCCGGCCCTTCAGGTTTTTTGTATTGAACCAGTTTTCCAATATCCGGTAAAAAATTGTTCATGGGGTCCTCGGCGTAAACGCGCAATTCCACAGCGTGGCCGCGCATTTGCAGGTCGTGTTGGGTAAAACTCAGTTTCTCGCCGCGGGCAACTTTAATCTGCTCTTTTACCAGGTCAATACCGGTTATCATCTCGGTTACCGGATGCTCAACCTGCAAGCGGGTATTCATTTCTAAAAAGTAGAAATTAAGTTCCTCATCTACCAAAAATTCCACGGTGCCCGCGCCTATATAAGCGCAGCTTTTGCCCACTTTAACTGCCGCTTCGCCAATAGCTTTTCTCTTTTCGGGGGTAAGGCACGAACTCGGTGCTTCCTCCATTACTTTCTGGTGCCGGCGCTGCACCGAGCATTCGCGTTCAAACAGGTAAACAATATTGCCGTAGTTATCACCCAGTATCTGCACCTCAATATGCTTGGGCGAGCCTACATATTTTTCAATAAAAACGCTGCCATCGCCAAAGGCGCTAATAGCCTCGCTTTGCGCGCGCTGTATCTGCTCTTCCAGTTCATCAGGGGCGTTTACTACGCGCATGCCTTTACCACCGCCGCCGGCCGAGGCCTTGATAAGAATAGGGTAACCGGTTTTGGTGGCCAGTGCGCGCGCTTCTTCAATACTGCTAATGGCGCCCTCGCTACCCGGAACCATGGGTATGTCAAACTTTTTGGCGGCTTCTTTGGCGGCCAGTTTGCTGCCCATTACTTCAATGGCTTCGGGCGTGGGGCCTATAAAAACAATACCGTTTTCTTCTACCAGTTTGGCGAAACCTGCATTTTCACTCAAAAAGCCGTAACCCGGGTGTATGGCATCAACACCCAGCATTTTGGCTACCTCAATAATTTTATCGCCACGCAAATACGACTCCTTGGAGGCCGGTGGCCCAATGCAAACTGCCTCATCGGCATAACGCACATGCGGACTATTTCTATCCGCCTCCGAAAAAACGGCCACAGTTTTAATGCTCATCTCGCGGGCGCTGCGCATTATGCGCAACGCAATTTCGCCCCTGTTGGCTACCAGTATTTTTTTCATACGCTCCCTTTCATTTCGTTTCGTTCAGCAAACTTGCAAAAAAGAATTTTTATGGCGGTTTTTAGTTCCCCCGATTTTCGAATGCTACTAAAAGCTCCTAAAAACATACATAGTTTGACCGCTTATTTAGTATCATTTACCCCAAACGCATTCATTCCATGCTAAGGAATGCTAAGTAATGCTAAGGAATGTTAAGGAATGCTAAGCCTTTTCGGGCCAGGGCAACCTTAACATGGTAATATCGAATCCTGCCATAAAACGATTTATTCGAAAAACGGCCATCGATACCAAATAATACTAATCGATACCAATCGATACTTTTCAATACCTGTTTTGAATCGCGGAGGTATCGATTTACGTATTTATACGCAACTGTAATAAGGGTTTTCCCGCTGCTCCAATCCACCTTCCCTGACCTCCATCTGCAGTTTTCGGTAGGTCCGTGTAGCCCCCGGTAGGTCGGTGTAGTTTGTTTGCTATCCTGTGCCTCCCGTCCAGATTCCGAAGAACCGGTCGGGTTATAGCCTTTCAAAAATTTGTAACCAGGTATTTTCATACAATCATTTATAGCGCTAAGTTACTCAAATAAAGGGATAAATCAAAAATTTGTTTGGTTGAAAGCAAAATACCGTGTTTGTACGGTATTTTTAGCGCTAAACCTTTCAGCTCTAAAATTGCATTTTAAATGCATTTAACCACAAAGACTACAAGGAAAACGCTGCACAAAGGCCACAAATAATTTCCATTCATCGTGTTCTTTGTGTCAGGCTTTGTGCGCTTTGTGGTTACATGTATTTCATATAAACTAAACACCCAAAAATCATCACACCCGGCATTTTATTGTTCCACATCTTTGTACCTCCTTTTTATCTTAGCCTTTACTTGCCGCCGCTCAATTTATAACTATGAAACAAAAATTCCACCTCGTAATATTGTTGCTCGTTTTTGGCTCTGCGGCACACGCCCAAAGCCTGGAGCAAATTGAAGCCACCCGCATTATGTTGCACAACGGCTGGGGCATTACACCGGTAGGCAACAACTTACAACTCGGCGATTTACCCCTCAATATGCTGGTATCGCCCGATAAAAAATTACTGGCGGTTACCAATAACGGACAAAGCACCCAAAGCCTTCAGCTAATCAACCTCGATAAACAGGTGGTTACCGATACCCGTGAGCTCAAAATATCATGGATGGGCCTGGCCTGGAGCGACGACTCGAAAATGCTTTATGCCAGTGGCGGAAACGGCAATTATATTTTGCGTTTTACGGTTAGCCAGGAAAAGTTGGTACCATTCGACACTATTTTTTTAGGTAAGCCCTGGCCCGTAAAAATTTCGGTGGCCGGGCTTGCGCTAAACGATGCCAAAAAAATATTGTATGCGGTTACCAAAGAAGATAACTCGCTATACGTAATTGATGTGGCTGCCAAAAAGGTTTTAAAGCAGTTTCCGCTGGGTGCCGAGGGTTACACCTGTATACTTTCGCCCGATAAAAAAATTTTGTATACCACCTGCTGGGGTTGCGATAAAGTAATGGTGCTGGATGCCGAAAAGCAACAGCTAAAATCTTTTATTGCCGTTGGCAGCCATCCCAACGAAATGGCCCTCAATAAAACCGGCTCGTTGCTGTTTGTTGCCAATGCAAACGACAACTCGGTTTCGGTAATTGATTTAAAGCAGCAGAAGATAATCGAAACGCTCAACAGCGCCCTGTTTCCTGATGCGCCCACCGGTTCAACCACCAATGGCCTGGCCTTAAGCGACGACAACAAAACGCTCTACATTGCCAATGCCGATAATAACTGTTTGGCGGTTTTTGATATCAGCACACCGGGTAATAGTAAAAGCAAGGGCTTTATTCCTACCGGTTGGTATCCTACCTGCGTAAGGGTTTTAGGCAAAAAGATTTTAGTGGCTAATGGCAAAGGTTTTACTTCGTTACCTAACCCCAGGGGCCCTAAGCCTTTCGAGAAAAAGCAAAAGGTTATTTACCAGAAAAGTGATAATGAATCGAAACCCGAAGAGGTTCAGTATATCGGTGGTTTGTTTAAAGGCAAACTTACTATCATAAACACGCCCGATGAGAAACAACTGGGGGTTTATAGCCAGGTGGTATACCACAATACCCCTTACACCAAAGACAAAGAGACGGTAAGTAATGGCGTTAAAGGAAACCCCATTCCTTTAAAGGTGGGCGATGTTTCGCCCATTAAATATGTTTTTTACATTATTAAAGAAAACCGCACCTACGACCAGGTGCTGGGCGATGTAAGCGAAGGTAACGGCGATACCTCGCTGGCTATTTTCGGTAAAAAAATAACGCCTAACCAGCATGCACTGGCACATCAGTTTGTGTTGCTCGATAATTTTTATGTGGATGGTACGGTAAGCGCCGATGGACATAACTGGAGCACAGCCGCTTATGCCACCGACTACCTGGAAAAGAACTGGCCTACCAATTACAGTGGCCGGGGTGGCACTTATAGTGGTGAAGGAACCCGCGATATTGCCAACGCCAAAAACGGTTTTATATGGGATTACTGCAAGCGCTATGGAATTACGTACCGCACTTATGGCGAATTTGTGGAGGACTACAAACCGCATATTCCGGTGCTGAAAGATCACTTTTGTCCGTACTTTGTAAGCTGGTCGGGCGATGTGATGGACACCAGCAGATTTTATCAGTGGAAAAGAGATTTTGATTCGTTGCTCGCTATAAACCAGGTGCCACAGTTTAACACCGTTCGCTTTCCCGGCGACCATACCGAAGGACTGCAACTGGGCCGTCCTTCTCCCTTTGCCCATGTGGCCGATAACGATTTGTCGGTAGGCTTGTTTGTTGAACACCTGAGCCATAGTAAAATATGGAATGAGTGTGCCATATTTATTGTGGAAGACGATGCCCAAAGCGGTTCCGACCATGTTGATGCGCACCGCACCACGGCTTACCTGGCCGGCGGTTTTGTAAAAAGAAATTTTGTTGACCACAGCATGTATTCCACTTCTGGCATGTTGCGCACTATGGAACTTATCCTCGGCCTGCCGCCCATGAGCCAATACGATGCCGCCGCCGAACCTATGTGGCGGGCTTTTAGCGACACAGTTAATCCAACACCTTTTACAACCGTGCCCGAGCCAATTGACCTGAACGAAAAAAATACCGCCATGAACGAGTGGCAGCGCAAAAGCGAGCGCTTCGATTTCCGCAAAGAAGATTTAGTGCCCGATGCCCAGTTAAATGAAGTGCTATGGGCTGCCGCCAAAGGCACCGGTAAAACCTGCCCGCCCCCCAAACACGCAGCCTTTATTAAACCCGAAAAGACACGCGATAAAGACTAATGGCTACCACTACTCTGCCATACTATCTGAAATTGCATTTTAAATGCATGTAACCACAGAGACCACAAGGAGAAACGCTGCACAAAGGCCACAAATAATTGCATTCATAGTGTTCTTTGTGTCAGGCTTTGTCCGCATTATGGTTGCAGGTATTTGTATTCAGTCGTTAGTTACCTTTTTTTTAGGAAATGATACAAGCCTGGATTTTTCGCTCCTTTATCGCGATAAGGCAAAAAAATAAAAGGCCTGGCGGCCTGGCAAAATCACCGGACCTTCAACCTCCACGTAGCCCTTACCTGCGAAGCATTTTTGATAATATTTTCGTATCCGGCAGCAGCATTTTTTAGCACACTGGCAACACTGGTATTTTTACCGAAATCGCCTTCGGCAACTTTATCAATAACCAGCCCGGCTCCGTCAAAAAATTTCCTGGCAGCCTCAAAACTTTCGAATTTGTTTTCTTCAATGTTGTGCGCCTGGTAGAAACTTTGCAGGTTATCGTTTACCATGACATAACGCAGGTCGATATCCTTACGCACATAAATATCGGCCACAATCCAATATCCACCCCGCTGTTTGAGTACAGTGCTGATAATGCTGCAAAGCCTGGTTTTTTCTTCGGGGTTTAAATACATCAACAGGCCTTCGGTTAAAATGGCCACTGGTCCCGGTGGAAAAAGTTTAATTGTTTCGGTAAACTGTTCTTCATGCAAAGCGTTCAGTGGCAGGGTTTGTAAAGCGCCCTGCGGGGTTGAATTTTTAGGTGTAAGTGCCGCAACAAACTTTTTTTTGGTTTCAACAACCTCGGGCAAATCGGTGTCGATATAATAAACTTCTTTATGCTGTATCAGGTCCAGCCCCCGGAATGAAAATCCTGACGATAACTCAAGAATGTTGGTAACAGGTAAGTCCTGTAGCAATTGGTCGATGCTGCGGTACCTCCACTCAAAATGCAACAACCGGGCTTTAAACGGAAAATCCATATTGTCCAGGTTGTTGATATACTGCTTGGGATACAACATCAACTGCGCCGCTTCGCGGGCAAACGGAATGTCGCCGAAGCCTTTCAGCAAAAGCAACTGGCGTGCCGAAGGGCTTATAGAACCGTAATCTCTTTTTTGCGAATCTTCGGTTGGAGTGCTATTCATTGTCTGAAATTAGCAAATTGGTGCTTTGTTTTACGTATAGCTGCAAATTGTTGTGTTGCCACTGGTTATTTGGAAATGAAATACCCTACCAGTATATTTAGCAGGCACAAAAATGATAGCCTTATGAAAAAAACGAATTTTATTCTAATGCTTGGTTTGGTTTTTTTAATGGCCACTACCGCTTACAGTCAAAGTTCAGCTACAAAAAAAACTGCAAGCCCTGATGTGCCAAGAAAACGCCCCTGTTTTGGTAAATTGAAAGATGTTAAGAACGTGAACGATTTTTGCTGGTGGTCGTATTGTGAAGACTATAACAAGTATAATGATAATGGTAAAAAGCAGGTGCGCGAACAGTATGCCGAGTTTTTGAAAAAAAGGGACTTTTATATCGAACACGGTTTTAAGGGCGATGAACCCGGTGAAGCGAAATAGCGCTGCAAAACACCCCATGCTGCGGCACCCCTTTTGAAGGAGGTGGCACGCAGTCGGGGGGAGGGGATAAACATAGTGGTTTAAACAGTTATGCTGTCTGCAAAAGTTATATAGCAACCGCTTCTGTTTTCCACTTGCCTAACATGGGGAAAAGCAGTTGCAGATAGCTATAAACCTGGGCAGGTTGCATAAAACCATTGTGCGCCATACGGCACTTTAAATCAAATGCATACGGCACGTACATATGTTCACCGCCCGCAATGGGGAACGGGGTGTTTGGGGATTGCAATTTTTTAACAGAGGCCATATTTATAAATACTATATTAAGATAAAGCGTTCGATGGTCTTTTTAAGTTTTCCGTATCCTGGT
>Ga0316217_10001760_pt1 | contig 27363 bp, 24 predicted proteins | sample 1anoAmetaG_FD_203633 | JGI IMG/M metagenome (GOLD analysis project Ga0316217, IMG submission 203633) | Freshwater microbial communities from Trout Bog Lake, Wisconsin, USA - 1anoA | ecosystem: Environmental > Aquatic > Freshwater > Lake > Hypolimnion/Profundal zone | place: USA: Wisconsin...
CCAACCTGCTCTCGGCCCTGCGGCTGCGCGGGCTGAACCTGGTCGGGGTGCCGATGACGCCTACCGGACCCGATGTGAACGTGCTGGCGGCCTTGCTGGAGCAGCACCATCCGCAACTGTACATCACGAACACCCAGCTGCAGAATCCCACCGGGGCGAGCTACAGTGCGGCCACCGCCTTCCAGGTCCTGCGGCTGGCCGAGCTCCATGGATTCCTGGTGGTGGAGGACAACGTCTCGGCGGACCTGGTGCCGAACCGGGTGTTCACCCTGGCCAGCGCGGACCAGTTCCGCCGGGTGATCTACGTGAGCAGTTTCTCCAAATCCATCGCACCGGGCCTGCGGGTCGGCTTCGTGATCGCGGAACCCGGCCTGCTGGAGGATCTGGTCTACCTCAAACTGGTGTCCGGCCTTTCCACCCCGTCCATCAACGAGCGGCTGGTCTATGCGGTTTTCATGGAAGGGCACGTTCGCAAGCACCTGGAACAGCTGCGCAACCGGTTGGCCAAGGCCCAGGAACGCACCTGCCGGCGGCTGGAGAATGCACATTTCAAATTGTTCATGGAACCAGGAGCCGGAATGTTCCTGTGGGCAAGGCCCATGGACGAGTCGGTGGATACCTTCGCCTTCTGCCAGGCGGCCCGGTCCCAGGACATCCTGCTCGCGCCCGGCCAGCTTTTCCGGCCCGATCAGTCCCCCACGCCCTGGATGCGGTTCAACGTGGCCTATTGCGACAACGACAAGCTGTTTTCATTCATGAAAGAACAGCTGTCGGCCTCGCCTGCCCCGGTCCGCTGATCCGGAACTCCATATCGCACTGTGGATTTATTTCAGGGACGCCTTGACATTCTGAACCAGTCGGTCTATAATGTCGTCATGGCCCGCCCCGTTGAATTCGATGTCTCCGCAGCGCAGGACAAAGCCCTTGTCCTGTTCTGGCGCAAAGGCTACCAGGCCACCTCGCTCGCGGATCTGCTCGCGGTGATGGGGATCGGCCGAAGCAGCTTCTACGCGGCCTATGGCGACAAGCGAGCCCTGTTCCTGTCCTGCCTGGACCTGTTCGCCAAGCGAACGAAAGACGTCGTGCTTCGCTCCCGGCTCGAAATGGCCCCCCTGGACGCGCTGCAGTATTTCTTCGAGCGGAACTTCATCGGCGCAAGCGCATCCCGGGCCCATCTGGGCTGCATGATGGTCAACACCGTCATCGAGCTGGCCGATGTGGATCCGGAACTGAGCGACAGGGCCGGAAACCACCTCGCCGACATGCAGACCGTTTTCGAGCAGTGCCTGCTGGAAGCCGGCTGCGCTCCGGAACTCGCCGCCGAAATGGCCGCCATGCTGATGCTCTTCAACGAAGGGGTTCGGGTCTCCAGCCGCCGCAAGCTGAGCCCGCAACAGCAGCGGGCATCGATCGGAACCACCTTCCGGCTGCTGCGGAAGGCCATCGCATGACCAGCGGAACTGAAAGGGCAGACCATGGCTGAGGTTCCCGCCTTCATGCTGGTGAATCTGATCGTCCAGGATGTGTCCGAGTACCGCCTTTATGAAAAGGGATTTTTCCCCCTCCTGAAACGCTACGGTGGTGAATTCATCACCTACGACGACGCCCCCGACACCTTCGAAGGCGCCGCGCCTCGCCGGGGACGGATGGTCATCTTCAAGTTCCCGTCAGAAGAAATGGCAAGGCAGTGGTTTGCAGATCCCGAGTACCGGGCGCTCGCTGAACACCGAAGAGCCGGAACCCACTTGGAATTCCTGACCCTGGTGCGCGGCCTGCCGCCACGCGCCTAGGCTCGGCCAACCGATCCATCGACAAGGGAGTAGCCACATGGCACAGAGGATCACTGCGCAGGAAGCGGCCAGTTTCGTGAAATCAGGCATGTGGATCGACTTCGGGGTGACCCTGTGCCAGCCGGATGTCTTCGACGCCGCGCTGGCCCTGCGGAAGGACGAACTGCACGGCGTCAAGATACGGGCCACCCTCACCATGCGCCCGCGCGCGGTCCTGGAAGCCGACCCTGCGGGAGAGCATTTTTTCTGGGTGAACCTGCACTTCTCCGGCTACGACCGCGGCAAGCACGATTCGGGCATCGCCAACTACCTGCCGGTCAATCTTGGGGAGATCCCTGACTATTACCGGCGGTTCATCGACCCGGTCGACATCGTCATACTCAAGACCTGTCCGAAGGACGCCAACGGCTTCTTCAACTTCAGCGCAGCCACCTTGTGGCACCAGTCCGTGATCGATCGCGCGCGGATGGTCATCGTCGAAGAATCGGAGGGCCTTCCCTACGCGATGGGAGAGCAGACCGGCGTGCACGAAAGCCAGGTGGATTTCATCATCGAGGGCGACCATGCGCGCGCGGCCGAACTGCCCCACCTGGCGCCCACGGAGGCGGACCGCGCCATAGCCCGCCTGATCGCCCAGGAAATCCAGGACGGCGACTGCCTGCAGGTCGGCATCGGCGGCATGCCCAGCGCGGTGTGCAGCCTGCTGAAGGACAGTGGCGCGAAGGACCTTGGCATCCACACGGAGATGCTGAACGACGGCATCATGGATCTGTACCTGGCCGGACGGATCACCGGAGCCCGCAAGCAGCTCAACCGCGGCAGGATCGTCTGCACCTTCGCGCTCGGTTCGCGCTACCTGTATGACGGCATCGACCACAACCCGGACATCGAGTTCTTTCCCGTCGACTACACCAACCTGCCCCACAGGATCATGCAGAACGACCAGGTGGTGGCCATCAACAACACGACGCAGATCGATCTGCAGGGCCAGGCGGCGTCCGAATCCGACGGCCATCGCCACATCAGCGGCACGGGCGGACAACTGCAGTTCGTGCGGGGCGCCTATGCCTCGACGGGGGGGAAATCCTTCATGTGCCTTTCGTCGACCTACGAGAAGCGCGGCACCCGGCGCAGCCGCGTCGTCCTGGACCTCACCAGCGGCAACATCGTCACCACGCCGCGCACGGACATGATGTACGTCGCCACAGAGTACGGCATCGTGAACCTGAAAGGCAAATCCGTGCCGGAGCGGGCCAAGGCCCTGATATCCATCGCCCATCCCGACTTCCGCGAAGGACTTGAGCGCAGCGCCTATGAACATCGGCTGATCCCGGCCGGATTCTTTTAACTCCAAGGCGGGAGAGACCCCAGTATCTCATCCAGCCTGCGGTTATCTGAGGCGCTGTATTCGACTCCAAGTCGATGCGGGCTAATCATGAAAACGTTTGCAGATCCTTTCAAAAGTCCTAATATTCAGGTCAGCTCATGCGGGTCACCCGGACCGGAGACGCCAGGACCATGAGAACCATGCGAAGGAGATCCTCCCATGTATGAAGCCAGGAGTTTCATCGGCGGCCAGACCGTCTCGGGCAGTTCCGAGCGCACCTCCGAGGTGTTCGATCCAGCCCTGGGCGCCGTCATCGGCCAGGTGCGCATGTCCACGGCCGCGGACGTGGACGCGGCCGTGGCCCGGGCCAAGGCCGCGTTCCCCGGCTGGGCGGGGACGACGCCGCTGCGCCGCTCGCGGATCCTGAACCGGTTCCGCGACCTGCTGGAGCAGAACGAGGACCGCATCGCCGCGCTGATCACTTCGGAGCACGGCAAGGTCCATGGCGACGCCGCGGGCGAAGTGACCCGCGGGATCGAGGTGGTGGAGTTCTCCATCGGCATCCCGCACCTGCTCAAGGGCGAGGTGACCGAGAACGTCGGCACCAGCGTGGATTCCCACTCCCTGCGCCAGCCGCTGGGGGTGGTGGCCGGCATCACCCCGTTCAATTTCCCCGTCATGGTGCCCATGTGGATGTTCCCGGTCGCCCTGGCCTGCGGCAATACCTTCGTCCTCAAGCCCTCAGAGCGCGACCCGTCGGCCGCGGTGCTGCTGGGCGAACTGCTGGCGGAGGCCGGGCTGCCGCCGGGGGTGTTCAATGTGGTCCAGGGCGACAAGGAAGCGGTCGACGCGATCCTGGATCACCCGGACATCCAGGCCGTGAGCTTCGTCGGCTCCACCCCGATCGCCCGCTACATCTACCAGCGGGCCAGCGCCAGGGGCAAGCGCTCCCAGGCCCTGGGCGGGGCCAAGAACCACCTGGTGGTCCTGCCCGACGCCGATCTGGACCTGACCGCGGACGCGCTGATGGGCGCGGCCTACGGCGCGGCGGGTGAGCGCTGCATGGCCATCTCGGTGGCGGTGGTGGTGGGCGACGCGACCGCCGACGCCCTGGTGGAGAAGCTGCTGCCGCGGATCCAGAAGCTCAAGGTGGGCCCGGGCAGCGACCGGGCTTCCGAGATGGGGCCGCTGGTCAGCCGGCAGCACCGGGACAAGGTCGTGGGCTACATCGGCCAGGGCGTCGCCGAGGGGGCCCGGCTGCTGGTGGACGGGCGCGGCTGCGCCGTGGCCGGCCATCCTGACGGCTACTGGGTTGGCGCGACCCTGTTCGACCACGTCAAGGCGTCGATGACGATCTACAGGGAGGAGATCTTCGGGCCGGTGCTGGCGGTGGTCCGGGTCCCGGACTACGCCACCGCGGTGCAGCTCGTCAACGACCACGAATACGGCAACGGCGCCGCGATCTTCACCCGCGACGGCGACGCCGCCCGGGATTTCAGCCACCGGGTGCAGGCCGGCATGGTCGGAGTCAATGTCCCCATCCCGGTGCCCATGGCCTTCCACAGCTTCGGCGGCTGGAAGGCCTCGCTGTTCGGCGACCACCACATGCACGGGCCCGAAGGCGTCCGGTTCTACTCGCGGCTCAAGACCATCACCACCCGCTGGCCCACCGGCATGCGCGGCGGAGCCGACTTCGTGATGCCGACGATGAAATAGGCCGCTCCCTGCCGCGGGCCGCGGGAACCGGTATGATCATCCTCCAGGGGACCACCTTGGGCAACGCCACGAAACCCGCGGGACGCATCACCGCGCAGATGGTCGCCGACCTGGCGGGGGTCTCGATCTCGGCGGTCTCGCGCACCTTCACCAAGGGGGCCAGCGCTTCCGCCGATACCCGGGAGAAGGTGGAAAAGGCGGCGGCCACCCTGGGCTACCGGCCGAACCGGCTGGCCCGGGGCCTGATGACCGGGCGAACTGAGCTGGTGGGCCTGGCCGCGAATACCTTCGCCAATCCCGCGTTCATGCAGGTGTTCGACCTGTTCACCCGGCGGCTGCAGGCGCGCGGGCTGCGGCCGCTGCTGGCCAATCTGGCCGGCGAGCGGGACGCCGAGAGCACATTCGACATGATGCTGCAGTACCAGGTGGACGCGGTGATCATCGCTTCGGACAATCCCCCCGAAGGGTTCGCCCAGGCCTGCCAGGCCGCCGGCATCCCGGTGATCAACGTGTTCGGCCGCAAGCAGGCGGTGGATCCGGTCCCTGTGGTGACGGTCGACAACATCGCCGGCGGCCGCCTGGCGGCCGAAGCCATGCTGGACCGGGACATCCGCCGGGCGGCGTTCCTGGGCGGGCCGGCCTCCTCGGCGGCCTCCCGGGACCGGGCCGAGGGCTTCTGCCGAGCCTTCGAGGCCGGGGGCGGACGGGTGCTGGCGCGGGCCTTCGCCGGGGACTATGCCTACGAGCGAGGGCGCCAGGCGACCCTCGAACTGCTGGACCGGGAGGCCGGCCTGGAGGGGCTGTTCTGCGGCGACGACATCATCGCCCTGGGTGCGCTGGACGTCTGCCGCGACCGCCGCCTGCGAGTGCCGGAAGGGCTGAGCGTCATCGGCTTCGACAACATGGACATGGCGGCCTGGAGCCCGTACCGGCTGACCACCATCCGCCAGCCCATCGCCGAGATGGTGGACTCGGCCATCAGCCAGATCGCGGCCCATCTGGAGGATGCCGGCCAGCTCCTGCGGAGCCAGGTCTACCCCTGCGAACTGGTGGAACGGGCCAGCCTGCGGCCCCGGACCTGACCGCTCAAAAAAGACTTGCAAGGGCTTGCAACGAAACCTATGCTTGGTGCGAGCAAGCCTGGAATCCCTCGCGGACCCGCCGCCTGGCGCATGTTCCGCCCCACCCTCCACCTTCGTGAGGACAGACCCCCATGGAAACGAAAGCGCACCGCGTACGCATCGGCATCGTCGGCCTCGGCCGGCTGGGCAAGCGCCACGCCCTCAACCTGACCTCCGTCGTTGCCGGGGTCGAACTGGTGGCCGCGGCCAGCCCGGTGGCCTCCGAACAGGAATGGGCCAGGGAGCAGTTCCCCGGGATCGGGGTCTACGGGACGCTGGAAGCGCTGCTGGCGCACCCGGGGCTGGACGCGGTCTGGCTGGTGACCCCGACCTCGCTCCATGTCGAACAGGTCGAGCAGTCCCTCCTGGCCGGCATGCATGTGTTCTGCGAGAAGCCGCTGTCCCTGACCGTGGCGGCCTGCGACCGAGTGCTCGCGCTGGCCGCCGAGCGCCCGGCGCAGAAGGTCATGGTCGGCTTCTGCCGGCGCTTCGACGCCTCCTACATGGAACTCCAGCGCCAGATCGCCGGCGGGGACCTGGGCAGGCTCTACCGGCTGCACTTCGAGTCGCACGACCCGATCGATCCCGCCGGCTTCTTCATCAAGTTCGCCCCGACCTCCGGCGGCCTGTTCCTGGACTGCGGCATCCACGATGTGGACCTGGCCTGCTGGCTGTCCGGGGGCGCCCGGGCAGTGCGGGTCAGCGCCAGCGGCTCCCATGTGCAGTACCCCGACCTGGCCGGGTGTGGCGACATCGACACCGGCGTGGGCACCATCGAATTCGAGACCGGCCTGGTGGTCACCCTGTTCATCTCCCGCAGTTCCCACCGCGGCTACGAGGCCAAGATCTGGGCCAACGGCACCCAGGGCGGGCTGGTGGCGGGCGGGGGCATCCAGGCCCCGGCCATCTCGGTCGAGCGGGGCAATTTTTCCAGTCTCCCCGGCCTCCCCGACTTCTTCGCCCGGTTCAGCGACGCCTTCCGGGTGGAGGCCCAGGCGTTCGTGGACTGCATCCTCAAGGACACGCCCTCGCCGCTGAGCCTGGACGATGCCGTGACCGCCACCCGGCTGGCCATCGCCCTGCGGGAAGCCTGCGAGCAGCACCGGGTGATCGAACTGTAGAAAACATCAGGCCCGGAACCGTCGGGTTCCGGGCCTGGGTTGCAGACGTCCGGGGATCAGAGGCTCTTGTGGCTGCCGTCGCACATGGGCGCGGTCTTGCTGTGCTTGCAGGCGCAGAAATACTTGTCGCCGGTGCTGTCGGCGGTGTAGGCCATCGGCGAGAAGCCCGTCCCCTTGTGGGAACCGTCGCACATGGGCTGGCTGGCGCTCTTGCCGCAGGCGCACCAGTAGTAGGTCTTGCCGGCTTCGACGGCGACCTTGATGGGGCTCTTCTGGGGGATGGTGGGTTCGGACATGAAGTCCTCCTTGGGAAGTGTTGGTTAATTCATCATCTATCAGGCCATATCAGGATACCACCTGGAGAAATAAACGATGAAGCGAAAGGGGTGGTGAGGGATCCGCGCGCTCAGGCCAGATCGAAGACCAGCACTTCGCTGGCCTCGATCCCCTCGATCTGCACGGCGGCCTCGAGCGACAGCGCAGCGCCATCGCCGGCCTCCAGGTCGTGGCCGTTGATCCGGGCCTTGCCTCGGGCGACCTGGACCCAGGCGTGGCGGCCCTCGCCGAGCCGGAGTTCCCCGCAGGCGCCCTGGCCGAACCGGCCGGCATAGACGTAGGCGTCGGCATGGATGGTCACGCTGTCGCCGGCGCCGTCCGGGGACGCGACCAGCAGCAGCCGCTCCTCCTTCTGCTGCCGGGTGAAGGTCTTCTGCTCGTAGCCGGGCTCGATCCCGTTCCGGCTGGGCAGCAGCCAGATCTGCAGGAAATGGACGATTTCTGATTTCGAGGCGTTGAACTCGCTGTGGCTGACGCCGCTGCCCGCGCTCATCCGCTGGAGGTCGTCCGGGCGGATCACCGCCCCGGTGCCCATGGAGTCCTTGTGCTGGAGCGCCCCCTCCAGGACGTAGGAGAGGATCTCCATGTCCCGGTGGCCGTGGGTGCCGAAGCCCTGCCCCGGCTGGACCCGGTCCTCGTTGATGACCCGGAGCCCGCGGAAGCCCATGTGGTCCGGGTCCTGGTAGCCGGCGAAGGAGAAGGTGTGCCGGGTGTCGAGCCAGCCATGGTCGGCGTGGCCGCGGTCTGCTGCCTTGCGGAGGGTGATCATGGTTCGTGCCTGCCTTTCCGGCCGAAGGGCCTGCACCTCGCCGGGTGCCAGCAAAAGGTAGCGATACGTGTGCCAACATTCAATTACCTTTATTGTCATCATTTGAAAAAACACGAGACCATTGACTGACTCAAAATGATATAATTCAGCTCATTTTGATGGAACGCCCCATGAAAACCGATGGTCTGGACCTCAGGGACATGCTGGAATACCTGCCCGAAGGGGGCGTGCTCCGGTTCGGCGGCGAGCGGGTCCTGCTGATCGACGCCAACGCCATGGGGCTGCTGCGCAAGGACCTGATCGACAGCTACGGCCGCACCGCCGCCAAGGGCCTGCTCACCCGGTTCGGCTTCGCCCACGGCTGGCGCCTGGCCGAAGCCCTGTCCCGCCAGCTGCCGCTGGGCTCGGAACTGGAGATCTGGCCTTCCGGCGGCCACTTCCACAAGCTGCTGGGCCTGGTGGTGTCGCAGGACCCGGAGACCGACGGGGTCAGCCTCAAGGCCACCTGGCTGGAATCGTTCGAGGTGGAGCAGCAGCTGCTGCACTACGGCGTGGCCGGGGACACGGTCTGCTGGACGCTCTGCGGCTTCGCCAGCGGCTGGCTCAGCTTCTTCCGGGGCGAGAAGGCCTACTGCCTGGAACTGAGCTGCCGGGGCCGGGGCGACGCCGCCTGCGTCATGGTGGCCCGCAATGCGGGCCAGTGGGGCCCCGAGCACGCCGCCGACCTGGCCGCCTTCGACCAGGAGTGCCTGGAGGAGTCCCTGAAGCGGCTCACCCAGGAGCTCAAGCTGACAGAGCAGAAGCTGCTGCAGGTCAGGGAGCGGATTCCCGGCCGCCGGCCGATCGCCATGAGCGCGGCCATGTGCAAGCTCCGCGACATCGCCGAGCGGGTGGCCAAGACCGACACCACCGTCCTGCTCACCGGCGAAAGCGGCGCCGGCAAGGAGGTGCTGGCCCGGTTCGTCCACGAGCAGTCGCCCCGGGCCCAGCGGCCCTTCATCGCTGTGAACTGCGGCGCGCTCCCGGAGAACCTGCTGGAGAGCGAACTGTTCGGTCATGCCCGGGGCGCCTTCACCGGCGCCAGCCAGGCCCGGGTGGGCCTGTTCGAGGCGGCCCAGGGCGGGACCCTGTTCCTGGACGAGGTGGGCGACATGACCGCGTCGACCCAGGTGAAGGTGCTCCGGGCCCTGCAGGAGCGGGAGATCCGCAGGGTCGGCGAGAACACCAGCCGGCCGGTGGATGTCCGGGTGCTGGCCGCCACCAACCGCGACCTCACCGCCGAAATGGCGGCGGGGCGGTTCCGCCAGGACCTGTACTACCGGCTCCGGGTGGTGGAGCTGGTGATCCCGCCGCTCCGGGAGCGGGCCGACGACATCCTCACCCTGGCCCGGCACTTCCTGGAAGCCGCGGGCCTGCGCCTGCACCGGCAGATGCAGGGGTTCGAACCGGCGGCGGCCCACCAGCTGCTGCGCTACCGCTGGCCGGGCAACGTCCGGGAGCTGCAGAACGCCATCGAGCGGGCCGTGGTGCTTGCGCCCGGGCCCAAGGTCGCCCTGGAGGACCTGCCGGACGAGATCCGGCACCCCGGCCCCGGCCCGGACCTCGCGGATCCCGGGCCCACCCTTGAGGCGGTGGAGAAGGCGCACATCCTCGCCGTGCTGCAGTCGGTCCAGTGGAATCGCACCGCTGCTGCGAAGAAGCTCGGGATCGCTCCAGCGACCCTGTTCAGGAAGCTGCGCCGGTACACCGGCGAAGCCGGCTGACCCCTGGCGGATCGTTTCCGCCGGATGGCGGCCGGGATGAAAAAATAATCCTTGACCCGTTTAGTCAGTCTATGTTGTAATCGATTACGACATGAATCCCATGTCGCTGGGCGGACGAGATGTCCAACACCCGGAAAGGAATCATCATTATGACCCCCGAGAGCACCACCTCCACCCCCAACCCCAACGCGAGCGCCCAGGAGCGCTTCGAAACCTTGACCGCCTCCGCCGGAGAGTTCCAGGGCGAGAACTTCCGCCTCACCAGCGAGAGCGAGTACGAAGAAGTCCTGCAGAGCATCCAGGACCACAAATACCTCACCAACACGAACATCCCCTTCGAGATCCGGATGGACCAGGCACTGTTCTGCTGGTACGAGAACCTCTACCACCCCATGATGCGGGCGATCGACGACACCGACCTGGAGGTCACCTTCCCCGAGGCCACCCGGGCCCAGCTGTTCCTCTGGGTTTCCCGGCACCTGCACTTCCTCAAGGAAGACCGCGGCCGCGACGTCAGCTTCGAAGAGGCGGCCCTGAGCTACGGCGCCCAGTTCGGCACCGGCCTGATGCGCCTGGTCAACCGGGTCCGGCTGATGGCGGCCTGATCCGCCCCCTCTACCCCAACCAAGGCCCCGCGCGTGCGGGGCTTTTTTCATGCCGCCCGCATCCTGGGCATGAAAATGATGGACTCTCCATCGAGATTGCGCCAAGCTCAGCGCGCAAAATCACCTTGATTCGATGGCGAGGGCAGGGCCATGGATTGGGATTTCATCATCGTGGGGTCCGGGTTCGGCGGCAGCGTCTGCGCGCTGCGGCTGGTGGAGAAGGGCTACCGGGTGCTGGTCCTGGAGAAGGGGCGCCGGCTCCGGGCCGGGGACTTCCCGAAGACCAACTGGAACCTGAAGCGGTACTTCTGGCTGCCCCGGGCGGGGTTCCGGGGGCCCTTCAAGATGACCTTCCTGGAGCACGTCACGGCCCTTTCGGGGGTGGGCGTGGGCGGAGGCTCGCTGGTCTACGCCAACACCCTGCCGGTGCCCGGCGACGCCTTCTTCCAGGCGCCCGCGTGGCGCCACCTGGCGGACTGGAAGGCGGAACTGGCCGAACCGTACCGGACCGTGCGGCGGATGCTGGGCGCCACCCGGAACCCGGAACTGACCTACCCGGACGAGGTGGTGCGGGCGGTGGGCCGGGAACTGGGCCGGGAGGACCGCTTCGAGCCCACCGAGGTGGCGGTCTATTTCGGCGCCCCCGGCGTGGCCGCGCCGGATCCCTACTTCGGCGGCGCGGGGCCCGGGCGCACCGGCTGCACCCTCTGCGGCGGCTGCATGCTCGGGTGCAACCACGGCGCCAAGAACACCCTCGACCTGAACTACCTCTACCTGGCCGAACAGCGCGGCCTGCGCATCGAGCCCGACACCGAGGTGACCTGGGTGAAGCCGCTGGCCGGCGGCTACCAGGTCACCGCCCGCCAGGGGACCCGGCCGCTGCCGGCGCTGAACGCCCGGCGCAGCTGGACCGCCGGCCAGGTCATCTTCGCGGGCGGGGTGCTGGGCACCGTGCCGCTGCTGCTGAAGCTGAGGGACCATCCGGACGGCCTGCCCCGGCTCTCGGCCCGCGTGGGCGACTTCGTCCGCACCAATTCCGAGGTGCTGATGGGCGTCACCACCCGCCGGCGCGACCGCGACCTGTCCCAGGGCATCGCCCTGGGCTCCATCCTGCACACCGACGAGCATTCACACCTGGAGCCGGTGCGCTATCCGGCCGGGGCCGGGTTCTTCCGCCTGCTGATGCTGCCGCTGGCCCCGGGCGACACCCTGGGCCGGCGGCTGGCCGCCGCGCTCGGGCTGGTGGCGCGCCACCCGCTCCGGACCCTGCGCACCTGGCTGGTGCCGGACTGGGCCAAGTACACCGTGATCCTGCTCTACATGAGCACCGTGGAGGGGCACCTGCACCTGCGCCTGGGCCGGGGCCTGCGCACCGCCTTCCGGCGCCGGGCCGTCTCCGAGGCCGGGGACGGCCCGCTGGCCCGGGCCTGGACCCCCGAGGCCACGGACCTGGGGCGGCGCGCGGCCAGGCTCCTGGACGGCTACCCCACCAGCCTGCTCACCGAGACCCTGCTGGGCATCCCCACCACGGCGCACATCCTGGGCGGCGCGCCCATGGGCGAAACGGCGGAGTCCGGCGCCATCGACCACCGGCACCGGCTGTTCGGCTACGACGGCCTCTATGTCGTCGACGGGTCCGCCATCTCCGCCAACCCCGGGGTGAATCCGTCCCTCACCATCGCTGCCCTGGCGGAGCGGGCCATGGGCTTCATCCCGGCGAAAGCGGAGGCCTGAGCCATGGACCGGACCGCCCTGGACCGGCTCGCCGGCCGCAAGCTGGTGGTGGTGACCGGCAAGGGCGGCACCGGCAAGACCACCCTCGCCGCGGTGCTGGGGCGGCTCATGGCCGGCCGCGGCAAGCGGGTGCTGCTGCTGGAGGTGGACCCGCGGGAGAGCCTCCACCAGGCCCTGGGCACCGAGCCGTCGGGGGGGGCGGTGGTGCCGGCGGGCGGCGGCCTGTGGATCCAGAACCTGCAGCCGGCGGCGGTGATCGAAGCCCTGGTGCACGAGAAGGTCCCCATCCCCTTCCTGGCCCGGAAGATCACCGAGAGCGTCGGCTACCGCCAGTTCGTGGACGGCGCGCCGGGGCTGAAGGAGACCGCCCTGCTGGGCCACGCCTACCGGATCCTGGAGGGGAAGCGCTCCAGCGACATGGTGATCGTGGACGCCCCCGCCACCGGCCACGGCGCCACCATGCTGGCCGCGCCCGGCCTGCTGGCCCAGGCCGCCAAGGGCGGGCAGCTGGGGGCCATGGCCGCCGAACTCGCCGCCTACCTGGCCGATGGTTCCCGCTGCGGGGTCATGCTGACCACGCTCGCCGAGGAGATGCCGGTCCAGGAGACCCTGGAGCTGATCGAGCGGCTCCGCGCCGGACAGGACCTGCGGCCCGACCTGGTGGTGGTCAACGGGATGTACCCGGAACTGTGCGGCGCCGACCGCGGCCCAGGGCTCTGGCAGGCCCGGCGCCTGCTGAACGAGGCCGAACTGGCCCGGCTGACCGCGGCCTGGGACGGGCCCCTGGCGGAACTGCCGCTGCTGCCCCTGGACCGGGGGCCGGCGCTGGTGGCGGCCCTGGCGCCGCTGCTGGCGGCGGCGCCATGACCGGCGCCCTGCTCGGACCCCACCTCACCGTGGTGGTGGGCGGCGGCGGGGTCGGCAAGACCACCCTGGCGGCGGCGCTGGCCCTGGGTTCGGCCAGCGAGGGCCGTCGGACCCTGGTCATGACCATCGATCCCTCCCTGCGGCTCAAGGACGCCCTCGGCGTGTCGGAGGAGGCCAGGGACGAGCCCGTCCGGGTGATGGCGGAAGGCGCCGGGCTCCTGGACGCCGCCCTGCTGGACGCCAGGCGCACCTTCGACCGGCTGATCCGCACCTACGCGCCGGACCTGGCGGCGGCGGAGCGGATCTTCTCCAACCGCTTCTACCAGGACATGGCCGGTCGTCTGTCAGGCATCCTCGAATACATGGCCATGGAGCGCCTGTTTGAAATGCAGGCCTCGGGCCGCTACGAGCGGATCATCCTGGATACCCCCCCCACCCGCCAGGCCTTGGATTTCCTCCAGGCGCCGGACCACATGATGAACCTGGTCGACAGCCGGGCCATCCGGTTCGCCCTGGATCCGTGGTGGGACGATGCCAGGCGCAAGAATCTCGCTTTCCGGATCGCGGCGAAGGGCGCCATGGAACTGGCCGACCGCGTCATCGGGCGCCGCTTCCTCATGGACGTGGTGGAGTTCATCCGGGCCTTCGCGCCGCTGTTCGACGGGTTCCGCAGCCGGGCGGAGGAGGTCAGGGACCTGCTCAAGGCGCCGGGGACCCGGTTCCTCCTGGTGGCCGGCCCGGGCCCGGACCGGGTGCCGGATGCGATGTTCTTCCTGCGCAAGCTCAAGGAGACCGGCCACCGGACCGGGCCGATCCTGGTGAACCAGGTGCACCCGGATCCGGGCCCCGGGGCGGGTCCGGGGCCGGCCCTGGTCCGCTACCTGGCGGACCGGGACCAGCGCGGACTGGCGCTGCTGCGCAGCCTCTTCCCGGGCGAGAAGGTGGTCGTCCCGGTGGCGCTGGAACCGGTCCCGCCCACGGATCTGCAGGCCCTGGGCAGGCTCTACCAAAAGCTGGCGGCCGCCCGGCCCGGCTGAGCCGGCGCCATGGCGCAGTGCGGAAAATACCTGGCATTTCTACCGCAATGCGGCATAATGGTACCCGCAAGGAGTCCGGGATGATCCGACTCATCAAGCGCTACGGCGGAGCGAGCCGCAAGCTCTACGACACCGAGGAGAGCCGCTACGTCTCCCTGGCCGATCTCTCGTCCTGGATCCGGGCGGGCCAGGAACTCCAGGTGCTCGACAGCGCCTCGGGCGAGGACGTCACCGCCCAGACCCTGGCCCAGAGCATCTACGAGGACCAGCGGTGGGGGCACTCGCTGCTGTCCGGGGAGTTCCTGCACCAGATCATCCGCCGGGGCAACCAGGCCCTGGCCGAAGGCGTCGAGCAGGTCCAGGCCACGGTGAACGGCATGGTCCGCAGTTCCATGGACCGGATCGCCAGCGTGGGCCCCCGGGAGGATATCGCCCTGCTGCGCCGGCGGCTCGACGAACTGGAGCTCGCCCTGGCGGACATGGAGGCCCGCGCCGGCGAAGGGGGTGTCCGCCGCGCGCCGCGAAGGCGAGCGGGCGGTCCCCCGAGGACCTAGCAGTACCAGACCAAGCATCCCGGCGGCCGCGCCGGCTGAAAGGAGGAAGGACATGGCAACCCGAAAGAAGGACACCACCCCGCCCGGACTGAAGGGCAAGGCTCGGAACATCTGGCTGGCCGGCCTGGGCGCGCTCAACCTGGCGGGCGAGGAGGGCGGCAAGCTCTTCCAGCAGCTGGTGGAGCGGGGACTCGACCAGGAGAAGGCCAACGCGGAGATGCTGGGCAGCGCCAAGGAGCGCGCCCAGGGCCTGAAGGAGAACGCCAGGGAGGCCCTGGGCAAGATCGCCGCCCCGATCGAGGACGGCCTCTCCTCCGCCATGCAGCGTCTGGGCGTGCCCAGCCGCGCCGAGATCCTGAAGCTGACCCAGCGGGTGGAGGAGCTCACCCGGCAGGTGGCCAAGGCCAAGGCCGCCAGCGAGGCCAAGCCCAGGGCCAAGGCCGAGGCGCCGGCTCCGGCCAAGCCCAGGACCCGGCCCAGCGCCGCCAGGCAGGAAAAGCCGGTCCCGGCCGTGACCGCCTGAGGTTCCCATGGCCGCCTCGCGCCGGGGAAAGCAGAGGAAGGTGGGGCTCGCCCTGGCCTCCGGCGGCCTCCTGGGGGGCGTCTACGAAGTGGGCGCGCTCCGGGCCCTGGAGGAGTCCGTCCAGGGACTGGACCTGAACCGGCTCGAGGTCTACGTGGGGGTGAGCGCCGGCGCGTTCGTCGGCGCCCACCTGGCCAACGGGATCACGGTGGCCGAGATGATCCAGGGCCTGCGGTCCGAGCCCGGAGAGGGCAATCTCTTCGACCCGGCGATCTTCTTCAGGCCCGCGCTGAAGGAGTTGCGTTCGCGCGGGCTCCAGCTGCCCGGGGTGATCGCGGAAAACCTGATGCGGCTGCTGGACGGGGCCGAGGACGCATCGATCCTCTCGCGCCTGGCGGGACTGGCGCCCTCGCTGCCGGTGTGCCTGTTCGACAACGACGCCATCCGGGACTACCTGCACCAGGCGTTCAGCCAGCCCGGGCGGACCGACGACTTCCGGGAGCTGGCGCGCAAGCTGTTCGTGGTGGCCACAAACCTGGAGACCGGCGAGGCGGTGCTGTTCGGCCGGGGCGGGCTGGAGCGGGTCCCCATCTCCCGCGCGGTGCAGGCCAGCGCGGCCGTCCCGGGCCTCTACCAGCCGGTGGAGGTGGAGGGGCGGGTCTGCGTGGACGGCGTCCTGCTCAAGACGGTCCATTCCGCGGTGGCCCTGGAGCATGGCGCCGACCTGCTGCTGTGCGTGAACCCCCTGGTCCCCCTCAACACCGGCTCCCAGGACGCCCGCGCGAGCCTGGGGCCCCGGGCGGTCCAGCGGGGCGGCCTGCCCGCCGTCCTGTCCCAGAGCTTCAGGATCCTGATCCACTCCCGGGTGACCCTGGGCATGGAGCGGTCCGCCCAGACCCATCCCGCAGCCGACATCATGCTGTTCGAGCCCAGGCCCACGGAGCACCGCCTGTTCACCAACCTGTTCCGGCTGCATTCCCGCAACAAGGTGCTCGAGATCGGCTACGGGCAGACCCGCACCGACCTCTGGAACCGCCGGGAGGCCCTGGGGCCGGTCTTCGCCCGGCACGGGCTGCAGCTCCGCACGGAGGTGCTGGCCGACCCCAGCCGCACCGTCTGGGACTGCCTGGAGCGGCCGGCGCCGGGAGAACCCGGCGTGGCCGACCAGCTGGACGCGGTGCTGAGGGCGCTGGAGGCCGGCTTCGCCCGGTAGGCCGGCATCGCCTCAAAGCGCCTTCAGCGCCGCGAACTCCCGCTCGAAGGCCCGGACCAGGGCCCCGGGATCCGGCACCAGGGCCTCGTCGGCGATCACCCCCACCTGCACCTTGCCCGAGAAGCTCAGGATGGAGATGCCGATCCCGATCCGGGCCCGCTGGGGCACCCAGAACATCATCGACCGCACCCGGCGCCCCTCCAGGCTGAGCTCGAAGGCGGGGCCCTTGATGTTGGTGACCACGGCGGTGCACTTGTTGGCCAGGAAGTCGATGACCGACCGGCTCGCGTTCTGGGGCAGGAAGGTGATGAGGGCCCGCTGCAGGTTGAAGATCACCTGCGGCACCGCCGAGCATTTCAGCTGGTCCAGCCTGCCCTTCACCGCCAGGATGCGCCGGGCGCGGGTTCCGGGGCCCGCGGGCAGTTCCAGGGGCACCGGGGCGAACCGGTTGTCGCAAAGGGCGGACTTGCCAGGGGGCCGCACGTTCACCGGCATGTTGACCAGGAACCGGGACGGCGCGCTGTCGCCCTGGGTCTCCAGGTAGTGGCAGAAGGCGCCGGAGACCGAGGCCATGAGCACGTCGTTCACCGTGGCGCCGATCCGGCGTTTGGCCCGCTTGACCACCTCCAGGTCCAGGGGCCGGGTCCAGGCCACCAGCTTCCTTCCGGACAATTCCGGCCCGTGCATGAGGCTCCGGTCCGCGAGCCAGGTCAGCCGGCGCAGCAGGATGCCGGGCGCGCTCAGGGGGACTCCCGCCGCCTGGGCCAGCTGCCCCAGCCAGCCGCTTCGCGGCGGGCCGAAGGCCGCGACCGGGTCGGGGGGCTCGAGGCCCGCCGGCGGCGGGTCCACCAGCGAGAACAGCAGGCCCACCAGGGCCTCGCCATCGCCGATGCTGTGGTGGATCCGGACCAGCAGCACGGTGGCATCCTGCTCGAAGCCCTGGATGACCTGCACCTGCCACAGGGGGTGGTCCCATTCCAGCCGCTTGCCGGCTTCCCGGCCCACGTAGGCCTGGACCGCGCCGGGCCCGTCGAGGTCCTTCACCCGGACCGCGATGATGTGCCGGCCCAGGTCGAAGTCCGGGTCCGGCTCCCAGTAGCGGCGGTGGCCGCTGCCGGCGATCCGGCAGCGCAGCCGCTCGAACCGCCCGGGATCCGGCCCCTCCAGGACGCGCCGCCGGAACGCCGCCCGCAGCGTCCTGGGGTCCAGCTGGTCGGTGATGATCACCGCGTTGATGACCATCGGATTGGCGGCCGTATCCTGCAGCCAGATGGCGTCGTTGGAGGCGATCGGTTCGCGGGCCATGGTTCACTTCCTGCGCAGGGCCAGGATCAGGGCGAAGAGGAACAGGCCCGACCACACCGGCCAGGGCGAGCGCAGGCCGATGGCCACGACCCCTGCCAGCAGGCAGGCTCCCGCGACCAGCGCCGGACCCAGGCCGGCCAGCGGCGGCGCCGCCGGCTGCCGGGCGAAGCGCTCCAGCACCCGCAGCCCGTCCGCGATGAGCAGGGGCGCCCTGGCCAGGGCGTCCACCAGTTCCGGGACCCCCTGCAGGCCCTCGCTGAACAGCCGCAGCGGACTGAACTGCTCCCTGAACAGGGCCCGGATGTGCTTGCGGCTCACCTCCGCCACGTCGAACCCCGGCAGCAGCACGTGGCCGACCCCCTCGAAGGTGACCAGCGCCTTGACCATCAGCACCAGTTCCACCGGGAAGTACATCCCGTGCTCGGCGCCCTTGGCCAGGGACTGCAGGATGAGCTGGCCCAGGGAGAACCGCTCGAAGCTGGCGGCCCGCTTCCAGCGGTTGGCGATGTCCGACGCGTCCCGGCGGAACGCCGCGGGGTCGGCCTGCGGCCCCGGGATGGCCACCGCGGTCAGGTAGCGGGCGGCGTTCTCCCCGTCCCCCATCACCAGGGCGAAGTAGTAGTACATCAGCGACCGGCGCAGTTCGTCGTCCAGCCTGCCCACCATGCCCAGGTCGATGAAGCCGACCCGCGGACCCGGCAGGATGATCAGGTTCCCCGGGTGCAGGTCCGCGTGGAAGAACCCGTCCCGGTAGAGCATCCGGATGATGGCCATGGCGCCCAGGTCGGTCAGGCGCCGGCGCTGCTCCTCGGGCAGCGCCAGGGCCTCGGGCGAATCCGGGCGCAGGCCGTCCAGGAACTCCATGCACAGCACGCTGCGGCCGCAGAACTCCCGGTGGATGCGGGGGAACACCACCTCGGGCACGTCCGCGAAATGCCCGGCGAAGATCTCGGCGTGCTCGGCCTCCAGGCGCAGATCCACTTCCCGCAGGGTGTAGGCGCAGAACTCGGCCACCACCTGGCGCGGATGGAACCGGGGCACGATCCACTGGGCCAGGGTCCCCAGCGTCCGCAGCAGCCGCGCGTCCCGCTCCAGGGTCTGGCGGATGCCGGGCTTGACCACCTTCAGCAGCACCCGGTCGCCGGCCAGGGTGGTGGCGGCGTGGATCTGGCCGATGGAGGCCGAGCCCAGGGGGATCGGGTCGACCGACAGGAACATCTCTCCGATGGGCCGCCCCAGGTCGCGCTCGACGATCTCCAGCAGCACCCCCAGGGGCGCCACGGGCAGCTGGTCGAGCAGATGCTTCAGCTCGGCGGTGACGGCCTTCGGCAGCAGGTCCTCGCGCAGGCTGAGGATCTGGCCGAGCTTGATGTAGGTGGGCCCCAGGCGCTCCAGGCGCCGGCGCAGCTGGAACGGGAACGGCTGGCCGCGCAGTTCCGGATCCAGGAACAGGCGCCCGGGCCAGGCCGCGATCCAGAGCAGCAGGTAGCGCCCGCCCCTGGGCGCGTCGCCGAGCCGGCGGCTGGCCAGGGCCGCGGCCAGCCCACCGAAGACCAGGCCCAGGCCGTGCCGGACGGTGACCAGCAGGCGCCGGCCCAGCCCCTGGGGCTTCCAGGCCGGCATGATCTCGAAGCCCAGCGCCAGCAGCTGGGCTGCCGACGGTTCAGCGGTTGCGCCCGAGCTTCTCATGCGATGGCACCCACTCCTGGGCGGATATGGCCGCCGCCAGCGAAATCTCTCCCGCGAGCACGACGCCGGCGACGATCTCGGCGAACTTGTGGACCTTGCCCGCGCCGGCGCAGCCCAGCACCTTCAGGCACTCCCGCTGGGTGGGCAGGCCGGTGCCCCCGCCGTGCGTCGCCACGATGAGCGAGGGGAGGGTGATGGAGATGTACAGATCCCGGCCCGGGGTCAGTTCCAGGTAGATGGCCGCCGAGGCGCCTTCGGCCACGTTCGCCACGTCCTGGCCGGTGGCCATGAACATGGCGGCGATGGCGTTGGCGCTGTGCAGTCCGTTGTTGTCGGCGCCGGCGAGGAACCCGCCCAGGCCGGCCACGCCCCAGTGGTAGGCCAGGCTCTCCGGCTCCACCCGCAGCACCTCGCGCAGCACCTCGCGGGCGAGGGTGCATTCCGCGGTGACCCGCTTGCCCCTGGAGTGGAGCAGGTTCATGTGGGAGGCCTTCTTGTCGGTGGCCAGGTTGGCTTCCAGGTAGAACCGCCGGACCACGTCCCGGTTCTGTTCCAGGATCCAGCGGCAGGCCGCGGCGGTGGCCCGGGTGACCATGTTCTGGCCCGCGGCGTCGCCGGTGCTGAAGTTGAACCGGAGGTAGGCGAACTTGCTGGCCAGGTAGACCTCCACGTGGCTGAGCCGGCCCTTCCGGGTGGTGGCCTCGGCCTCGCGGCGGATCCCGTCCAGGTGCTCGTGCACCCACTGCCGGAACGCCCGGGCCTCCCGGGCGCTGTCGAAGGCGAACACCGGCGCCCGCTGCATCTGGTCGTCCTGGATGGTGCAGGTCACCCCGCCGCACAGGTTGAGCACCTTCATGCCCCGGTTGTAGGAAGCCACCAGGGTGCCCTCGGTGGTGGCCAGGGGGATCAGGAACTCGCCCCGGGCGTGCTCGCCGTTGACGCGCAGCGGCCCGGCGAACCCGAGCGGGATCTGCGCCACCCCGGTGAAGTTCTCGATGTTGCCCTGGGTGAGCCTGGGATCGAAGGAATACTGGCGCACATGGCGCAGCTCCGCGCCGGTGGCCGCCTCCACGAAGGCCTGGCGCTCGGCGACGATGGCCGGGGCGTAGTTGTCCTCCTTGGCGCAGGGCACCGCGAGCGGCTTCGGCGGGAGTCCCGCCGCGTCCTCCTCGAGGACGGCCGCTCCGTCCGGATTCCCGCGCGACGCGCCGGAGGCAGAGAGTGCAGGAAGGCCCGATGACTTCAACATACCGGCCCCAACAAGTTTGGAGGCCTACAACATACAAGTCCAATTGATGCCCCGCAAGTCTTTTATTTCGGGTGCAAATAGTTTCATACCTGCTAGCATGCCCACGCCCCGATCTGTGGAGAACGGCCGTGATCAAGACGATTCCGGAACTGTTCTATAAAGCGCTGGAACGCGACTGCGCCGACGCCCTCGCGCACCGGGTGGACGGCAGCTACGTGCCCATCTCGCACCGCGAGCTCCAGGCACTGGTGGAGCGGCTGGCCCTGGCCCTGGAGCGGCACGGGCTGGCGAAAGGCGACCGGGTCGGCATCCTGTCGGAGAACCGCCCCGAATGGGCGGTGACCGACTTCGCCTGCGCCGTCTCCGGCATCGTCACGGTGCCGGTGTACCCCACCCTCAACCTGGCCCAGACCGAGTTCATCCTCCGCCACGGCTCGGTCCGCTGGGTGTTCTGCTCCAACCCGGAACAGCTGGCCAAGATCCTGGAACTCTGGCCCCGGCTTCCGGAACTGGAAGCCGCCGTGCTGTTCGACGGTGCGCCCCCGGACGGCGGCCGCGCGGTGCTTGCCTGGGCCGCGCTGCAGGCCGAAGGGGCTGAAGCTGAAGCGCGCCGCCCCGAGATCAGCGCCCGCGCGCGCAGCATCGAACCAGGGGACCTGCTGACCATCATCTACACCTCGGGCACCACCGGCGATCCCAAGGGCGCCATGCTGAGCCACGGCAACCTGGCCTGCAACATCCTGGACGCCCTGCGCATCGTCGAGATCCGGCCGGACCAGCGCTGCCTGAGCCTGCTGCCCATCTCCCACGTCTTCGAGCGGATGGCCGGGCACTACACCATGTTCTACGCCGGCGTGTCGATCTACTACGCCGAGAACCTGCAGACCGCGGCCCGCGACCTGCTGGAGGTGCGCCCGCACCTGCTGCTGGCGGTGCCGCGGATCTTCGAGAAGTTCTACTCGCGGGTGCGGGAGCAGGTGGCCGCCGGCGGCTTTCTGAGCCGCCTGGTCTTCAACTGGGTGATGCGCTCCGGGCGCCGCCTGGCCGAGTACCGCTACCGCTCCAGGCGCCTGCCCCCGCAGGGCAGGATCGCCCTGGCCGTCTGTGACCGCCTGGTGTTCGGCAAGGTCCGGGCCCGGCTGGGCGGGCGGCTGTCCCTGGCCGTGTGCGGCGGGGCCGCCATCCACCCGCGGATCCTGGAATTCTTCTGGGCCGCGGGCGTGCCGCTGCTGGAGGGCTACGGGCTCACCGAGACCAGCCCGCTGCTGTGCCTCACGCCCCGGGGCGACGTCAGGCCCGGCTACGTGGGACATCCCATCCACGACCTGTGGGACGGCAAGCCGTTCCTGAAGTTCGCCGACGACGGGGAGATCCTCTGCCGCGGCCCCAATGTGATGCGGGGCTACTGGCGCAACGAGGCGACGACCCGGGAGGCGATCGACGAGGAGGGCTATTTCCATACCGGCGACATCGGCGAGCAGGACGCCGAAGGCCGGGTGAAGATCACCGACCGCAAGAAGGAGATCCTGGTCACCTCCGGCGGCAAGAACGTGGCCCCGCAGCCCCTGGAGAACGCGCTGCGGGCCGACAAGTATATCGAGCAGGCGGTGGTGGTGGGCGACGGGCGGAAATTCATCGCCGCCCTGGTGGTGCCCCGGTTCGCCAACCTCAGGCGCTGGGCGGAATACCGCAACATCCCCTTCACCTCCGACGCCGACCTGGCGGCGCGGCCCGAAGTGCTGGCCAAGCTCATGGACCGGGTGGAACGGGTCAACGCGGGGTTCTCCGGTTACGAGCGGATCAAGAAGATCGCCATCCTTGACCGGGAGCTGACCCCGGAGAGCGGCCTGCTGACGCCCTCGCTCAAGATCCGCCGCCGGGCCGTGAGCCAGGCCTTCGCCCGGCAGATCGGCGCGCTCTATGGGGACAGCCTGGGCTGACGGGCCGCCCCTCGGTCAACATTCCGATTTAAATTATATACAGAAATACAAGATCTCTCATGAAATTGCCGATTCATTGAGCAGGGGATCGCCCCTCGATCCGTTGACGCGCCCGGCAAATGATGCAAAATTCAAGAGATCCAGCCAGCAGGCCTCCTGGCGCCGGGGTTCCCCGCGCCTCCCCCGTGAAAGGACCCGTCGGTCATGTCTGATAGCGTGGAGCTTCCGGGAAATGCAGGGGACCCAGGCCGCGGCGGTCCGCCACCGGACGGCTGGAGCTCCCTGCTGGACCGGCTCCCGGCCGGGGTCATCCTCGCCGATGGTTCAGGCCGCCTGGTCGAAGCGAACCCCGCGGCGGCGCGCATCCTCGGCCTGCCACAGGCGTCCCTGCTGGCGCTGGACCTGGAGGGCCTGCGCGCCCGCGCCGCGCTGGCGCCCGGGTCCCGGACCGGCGAGGCCCCGGACCGGATGCACTGCGGCTGGACCCGGGATTCCCTGGAAACCATCCAGCTCGGGTGGTCGGAGCAGGCCCTCCCGGGCGGCGGCGTCCTGGTCAGCTTCGAGGACATCACCGAGGCCCAGGCCCAGGCGGCCCGCCTGGAGCGGATGACCCGGCTCTACGCCGCCCTGAGCCAGGTCAACCAGGCCATCGTCTGGATGCCCACGCGCCGGGCCCTGCTGGACAAGATCTGCGAAGTCATGGTGGTGTTCGGCAAGTTCACCACCGCCTGGATCGGCCTGGACGACCCGGCCACGCACCAGGTGGAGGTGACCAGCCAGTTCGGCGACACCGGCGGGGCCCTGGTCGGCCTGCAGGTGCGCAGCGACGATTCGCCCCTGGGCCGGGGCGGCGTCGGCAGCGCCATCCGGGAAGGCCGCCCGTACGTGATCAACGACTTCCTCGGCACGGACAAACTCCGCCCCTGGCACGCCATCGCGCTCCGCTGCCACTTCGCGGCCATGGCCTCCTTCCCTTTCCGCGGCGGCGGCGGAATCCGCGGCGCCCTCACGGTGTACGCCTCCGAGAAGGGCTACTTCGGCCCCGACGAGATCGCGCTCCTGGAAGAGGCCGCGGGCGATCTGTCGTTCGCCCTGGAGCACCTGGAGCTGGATTCCAGGCGGGAGCAGGCCGAACGCGCGCTCCAGCAGGCCCAGGCCGGCGTCACCGCCCTCATCGAGAGCACGCGGGACCTGATCTGGTCGGTGGACCGGGACCACCGGCTGCTGATCTTCAATACTGCCTTCGCCGACCATATCCGGGCCAACTACGGAACGGCGGCGGCGCCCGGTGTGGTGGCGGAGGACCTGCTGCCCCCGGGACGGGCCGGCATGTGGGGGCCCATGTACGAGCGGGCGTTTTCCCAGGGCGCCTTTGCCCGGGAGATCGACATCGGAGACGGCCGCACGCTCGAGGTCTCGCTGCACCCGATCCTGGGGGACCGCGGGGCCATCGGAGCCTCGGTGTTCGGCCGGGACATCACCGAGCGCAAGCGCTCGGAGGAAAGGCTGAGCGAGTCCCTGGAATTCAACCTGAAGCTCCTGGACGCCCGGCCGCAGGGGGCGCAGGCCTTCCACGGGACCACCGGGCGCTGCGTCCTGGCCACCGAAACCCTCGCCCGGATCGTGGGCGGCACTCAACCAGAACTCATGGCGCAGAACTTCAGGACCATCGAATCCTGGCAGTCCACTGGACTCCTGGCGGCGGCGGAACGGGCCCTCGCCACCGGCGAGGACCAGCACCTGGAGATCCAGGTCAGGACCGTGTTCCACCGGGACATCTGGGCCGCGTGCCACTTCACCACCTTCACGGTCCACGGCGAGCAGCACCTGCTGCTCTCCCTGTTCGACACCACCGAGCGCAAGCGGGCCGAGGACGCCCAGCGGCAGGCTCAGAAGCTGGAGAGCCTGGGCGTCCTGGCCGGCGGGATCGCCCACGACTTCAACAACCTGCTCACCGCCATCATGGGCAACCTCAACCTCGCCCAGGCCACGGTCGGCGAATATTCGCCGGCGCGCCCCTTCATGGAGAAGGTGGAGAACACCGTGCTCAAGGCCGCCGAACTGAGCCGGCAGATGCTGGCCTATTCCGGCAAGGGCCACTTCGTGGTCAAGGCCCGGGACCTGAACGCGATCATCCAGGAAATGACCGGACTGCTGGCGGCTTCGCTGCCCAAGAAGATCCAGCTGGAACTCCGGCCCGCGCCGGTGCTGCCCCCGTTCAAGGCGGACGGGGCGCAGATCCAGCAGGTGGTCATGAACCTCATCACCAACGCCGCCGACGCCATCGGCGGCCAGGAGGGGCGGATCCGCATCACCACCTTCAACGCCGATCTGGACCGGGAGGTCCTCACCACCGGGTTCCCGGGCCAGCCCATGGAGGCTGGGAACTACATCGTCCTCTCGGTCTCGGATACGGGTTGCGGGATGAGGCCCGAAGTCCTGTCCAGGATCTTCGACCCCTTCTTCACCACCAAGGCGTCGGGCCGCGGACTGGGGCTGTCGGCCATGCTGGGCATCCTCAAGGGGCACAAGGCGGGGATCCGGATCGAGACGGAAGTGGGCCAGGGCACCACCTTCGAGGTGTTCTTCCCGGCCCTGGAGGAGGGCGAGGCCCAGGAGGAAGCTGCGCCTTCCCGCCGGGAACGCCGGCTGGCCGGCACGGTGCTGCTGGTGGACGACGAGGAGATCATCCTCGATAGCACCGGGCCGGCCCTGGAATCCCTGGGTTTCCGGGTGGTCAAGGCCCGGGACGGGGCCCACGCCGTGGAGCAGTTCCAGGAGCTGGGCAAGGAACTCGCCCTGGTGTTCATGGACCTGAGCATGCCGCGCATGGACGGGACCTCGGCCTTCCTGGCCATGCACCGCCTGCGGCCCGAGGTGCCGGTGGTCCTCACCAGCGGCTACGACGAGAAGGAGGCCACCGAGGACCTGCTGGCCCAGGGCCTGGCCGGCTTCATCCAGAAGCCCTACCGCATCCGCGACCTGGCCCGGGAGCTGGACCGCATCCTGGCGGGGCGGCCCCTGCCCTGAACCGGTTGGCCATTTCAAGGTTGGACTGTTGTAATCTTTAAAGGTCATCAACCCCAGGTGCGACTATGTCGAAGCCGAACCGTCCAGCCACCACGGCAGTTCCCCCTGCGCCGGCCACCGGGGAAACCGCCCCCTGGCTGCCGCTGCACGAAGGGGAATTCATCGCCCTGGAGCAGATCCCCGCCCAGTCCCCCAGGACCCGGGACCTCAACCGGCGGCACGTCGCTGCCCTGGCGGAGTCCATCTCGGCCATCGGCCTGATCCACCCGCCGGCGGTGGACCGCATGAACCGGCTGCTGGCCGGCGCCCACCGGCTCGCCGCCCTCCGCTGGCTCCAGGAGCATGCCCGCGACCGTTTCCAGGAACTGTTCCCCGGCGGCATCCCGGTCCGGCGCATGGACCTGGACGCCGAGGCCGACGTGGAACTGGCGCTGGCGGTGGAGATCTCCGAGAACGAGCGGCGCCGCGACTACCGGCCCGCCGAGATCCTGAGCCTCGCCGAGCGGCTCAAGGCCGCGGGCTTCCGCTATTCCGCCGACGGCGGCCGGCCCAGGGCGGAGGACCGGCCGCTCATGCCCGCTCTGGAAATCATCGTTGGCAAATCGGTCCGGCAGCTTCGGCGGATCCTGAACCCCCCGGCGGAAGGGAAAACCCGGACACCTGACCTGGTTTCCGAGCTCAAGCGCTTCATGGAAGCTTCCGAGCGCCTGGCCGGCCAGTTGGGTCCGGCCGCAGACCAGCCCGAGCTTTCGGCGCTCAAGGCGGAACTGGGGCGCGCGGCCCGGCTGACCGGACGGGCCCTGGCGGTGCTGGGCGCGGTGGAGCCTTTGCCGACTGCCGCCCTCTGACCGGGGCATTTTTCGTACCGGTGTGATCGTCAGCGGGCCAGCCGGACCTGCGGCCCTGCGCTGCCCAAGGACGCCCAGGCGCGATCCGTGGTCAGCACCTCGGCGCCTTCCAGGAGGCCGGCGGCCAGGCAGAGCCGGTCGCCCAGGGAAAGCCCCAGCGCCTTGCCGGGCAGACTCAGTTCCGCCGCCTTGAAGGCGTCATCGGCGGTGACGGTCCTGACGGAAAGGTTCGGCACGTTCAGGAGCCTCTGGACCTTGGGCGGATCCTGCAATGCCTGGAACAGCTTGGTGGCCACCTCGGCCAGATTGGCCGCGGAGATCAGGCAGTCGTCGCCGCGCAAGGCGGTACGCACGGTTTCGTGCCCAGGCTCCTTCTGCAGGAGGGCGAGGACCGCGCTGGCGTCCAGGACGACCTTAGCCACGCGCGACCTCGGCCCGGCGGTCTTCCAGCAGTTGCTCCGACAGGGACGGAAGGCCGGCAAGCATGCCCGCGGCCTCCTCCTGGAGAAGGTCCAGAGCCTCATCCACCGGCACGAACACCAGTCGCCGCAAGTCCGCATCCAAGGTGACCACCATGCGGGAGCCATCGACCAGGTGCAAGGCCTGCCGCAACTTCGCGGGAATCACGACCCGGCCGCCTGGAGAGAGCTGGACCGTGCTATTCGGTTGAAAAACGGCAGACATGGAAATCCCCCTATGATAATTTAGGTCAATTTCAAAGAAATGCCATTTTTTAAATTATGACATTCGCATGTTCCAGCCTTGAAGGCTCAATCCGGAATCGTGAAGAAGAAGGTCGCGCCCATGTCCGGCGCGCCCGTGGCCC
>Ga0316217_10001761_pt1 | contig 27363 bp, 17 predicted proteins | sample 1anoAmetaG_FD_203633 | JGI IMG/M metagenome (GOLD analysis project Ga0316217, IMG submission 203633) | Freshwater microbial communities from Trout Bog Lake, Wisconsin, USA - 1anoA | ecosystem: Environmental > Aquatic > Freshwater > Lake > Hypolimnion/Profundal zone | place: USA: Wisconsin...
AAGAAGAGTGATGAAATTTATTTATTATAATAAATAAATTTATATACACCTTATTTTCTACTGGAACGTCTTGGTAAATAGACATTATAATTACTAGGAGGTTTACGTAACACACTTTTGTTAACAATAGAACGCTTTTTCTTTGAGCCTTTATTAAAAGAAGGAACACCTTGATTTTCATTATAAAAATCACGGCATGTACCGGCTGCTTCACCAGTCTGAACTACTTGTTGAAGATGACCAACGTCATGTGGAAATTTATAGTGACCGCGTGTGGAAATACGGCAATGAGATGTATTTTCAATTGCACGTATGTTTCTACACGCCATGAAATGATTATGTTTTCTTCGAAGTGTTTCGTCGCTATCTAATTTCTTGTTACATGTTATAGAATTGTCTTTCTCACAATATTTATTTTTTATGATTTCAATTTCTTTACAAGCCTGTTGAACGTCATGGTTATCCAAAGGGTCTAATGGTTGATAAGCTATCAATGCAGAACGATAAAAGTCCATCATTTGTTCTGGAGATATAACTTCGTCACCAACATGAGTTTCCAATTCCTCCATTGCTGTACGCGGTTCAAAAGCATCTAATATGTTAAATTTTCCTGGATGTACTTTTGTAATTTTTTGGTACCACCCAGGCTGTGAATCTTTGTTTACGTATGTATCATATGAATTGTTTTTGATGAGTTTTTCGCAGTAAGGTACAAGTAGGTCTATAGGTAATTCGCGTATCATTTTATCTGCATAAACATGAGGTGTTTCCCATGTACTATCGGATTCCATGTCAATGATTACAAACTAATAAATATAAAAATTTAAATATAAAAAATAATCAAATGGAGTTGTTTACACCACCTCCTTCATGGGTAGAAAAAAAACAGTACAACCTTAGGATACTACCAAACCGAACCTATTATCAACAACAACGTCTTTTAATCCATTATTTCAAATCAAAAGGTCAAGAACTACCTCTTTATGTTCGACGATGTTTGCTAAGCGGGCTCTTTGAGAATCCACTAGATTTCAACATTGTTCGTCCACCGTTCCGAGAAGACGAATTCAGGTTCTTTGAACTTGCTATAGACCGAGGTATGACCGAACACGAAATAGAACAGGAATCTCTCCACCAAGATTGGATTCTAGACTGTGCTGTGCATGACCTTCATACTCAGTTCTGGTGGCTTATGAGTGAAATGGCAGACGATTTAACTACATTTTCAACATATGGAATATCCTACATTCATCATATTGTTGAAAGCGATACTTACCCCCATCATCAATACCCTGAATTACGCGCATTGTTTCACGACATGGTTCGATTCATGATGGTTCGTATTCAACCATGGCTAAACCCAGAAGGAAACCATCGTGTACTAGAACAAGCCATTTTATGTCATGACCCGATTCTTGTTCGCATTCTTGTGGAATCGGGGTGTAGAGTCACGCCCTCTATCTTACACGTGGCGGAAGGAAACTTACCCGAGTATGTTCCTATGTGCTGGTGGCAATACACAGAACAGAATTTTATGCATCCAGGTGTTATAGAGTATCTCCGTTCCGTACCCAGTCATGAAGAAGATTGGAATGGAGAAGAGTATACAGCGCATCCAAACTGTTCGGACTGTTCGGACACATTAGGAAACGGATTACGGTGGCCCTATATCGAAAATGTCCAAGTCATATTGAAAGAAGTATCTACACTGGGACATGTAGTTACACCGTTCTTAACAGAACCATTGAATCAAATTATAAATTAAAATCTGTATCTTATCTAAGATGTCAATGACGACACAAGTTCCCGTAACAGGGCTAGTCGCATACGAGAAAGCGGTCTATGAAACCAACGAGCATAGGTTCGTGGATGTTCATTACATAGGAGATTACCATGAACGGAAAACAGAGTGTACCGATCCTTCTACCAACACGGTATCTTTAGAGGGGTTTCGCCCCCTCACGACGATTCACAAAACAAACGACAATTCATAGTGGTTCTTAATTTTGATAATTATCTATCAAAATCGTACAAAGTAATATTCACGTAGTGCCGGTGTGGGCGGACGGAACCGCCCTACGGAACCTCCCCCTCCTTTAAACATTCGGAACAATATAAGTGTACGTCGTGCTCGGTGCCGAGGTTGTGACGTAGCCATTGTTCGCCACGGGGTACTCGGTCGCGTTCGTGCATCCGAGGTAGGCGGGGGAGGAGGCGTACCCGTTGCTCGTCATGATACGCGCCACGCTTTGAGACGTGCTCTGGGTGTAGGTATTGCTCCACGACCACGTCAAGGTCGCCACGGTAGCGCCGCTCATCTGGAGAACGTTATTGTTCGCGCCGGTGATGGTGTACGACGCCGCGGTCGAAAGGATGGGGCCGGTCGAACCGTAGAGAATCAGGCCGCAGAGGTTGAACGGTGCCGGAGCCTGTGTCACCACCACACGAAAGTAAGAGTACGTGTGCAGCGTCGTGGTCGTGAACGATTGGGGGACACCTTTCGCCCACATCACCTGGTTCGTATTGCTCGTGAGGTACGTCCACGTCGTTCCATCGTTCGACCCGAGCATGAAAAACGACTGAAACATGGTCGTGAGCGCGTACGGTACAAGCTGGAACGAGGTGAGGAGGATGGGTGTCGCCAACTGAACCTGGACCCATTCGCCCAATACCGTCTGACTCATGGCCGTGGTGGACGCGCTGATGTACGCCGTCACGGGCGCGAGCGTGTTCGCCATCCCGTTCAGGCTGACGACGTACTCGTTAGGTGCCGATACTCCCACCCAGCTGGTGTACGGCGACGTAAGAACTGCGCCCGTATTGAACACGCTGCTCCCCGTCGAGGTCTGGAATCCATCCATCACCGACCATGACCAGGATAAGGTCGCTAACGTCGTCGACCCGCTCTGAACCACGTTCGTGTTGGTAGCGATCGGGACAGCCGCAATCGTAGCTCGAACGGGGGCGTAGTAGGTCTGCCACACGACCGTGCTTGTCGCATAACTCGATGCGCCGTCAATGGTATCCGTCACCGTGCAGGTGACCACGGATGCGGACGAGAGGCCCGATAACATGACTGCCGTGAAATTGACCGTGGAAGAGGAGCTGGTGTAACTGACCGTATTGACGGTGACGGAAGATACGTTACCCCCCGTCGTGGTCCACGTGAACGCGTACGAACCCGAGCCGCCACTGACGGAACAGGTGAAATTGCTTGACGTCTGGGGTGAAGCGCCGAGGATGGTGGGTGTCGGTGTAGGGACGGGGGAGAGGGTGAGGACGAGCGGGAGGTAGTACGGCTGCCAGTACACCACAGAGGTGGCCGTGTACGAATCGCCGTCGTTGGTATCTGTGACGAGACACGATACGGTGGTGGTGGACGCCGCGCCCGTTTTCATGGCGGCCGTGAACGTCGTGGTTGCACTGCTCGGATTGGCGATGGTGACTGAATTGACGTTACCCCCGCTCGTGCTCCACGCGTACGTGTACGAACTGGTTCCTCCCGAGGCCACGCAGGTGTACGCCGCCGACGTTTGCGTCGCTGTGCTGAGCAGGGTGGGGGTCGGTGTCGGTACCGGGTTGATGGTGGCCGAGACGCGGGCGTAGTACGGCGCCCACCCGACCGTACTCGTCGCATAATTCGTCATGCCGTAGACGGTATCTGTCACCGTGCACGTGACCGTGGATGTCGATGCTGCACCTGGTAACATGGCGGCCGTGAAATTGACCGTGGACAGTGACGTGCTCGTCGTGACGACCGAATTGACGGTGATGGAGGACACGTTACCCCCATTCGTGGTCCACACGAACGTGTACTGCCCCGACCCGTTACTGACCGAGCACGTGTAATTGGGGGACGTTTGTGTCGCTGTACCCAGCAGGTTCGTGTTGGGTGGAATGGGGGCAATGTACACCTGGAGAGGGTACGTGTACGTCGTGCTCGGTGCCGCGCTGGTGACGTAGCCGTGGTTGGACGCGGGGTACTCGGTCGCGTTTGTGCATCCAAGGTAGGCGTTCCCGTTCGGTGTCATCAGGTAGGCTACGTTCTGTGTCGTGCTTTGGGTGTACGCATTGCTCCACGACCAGGTCAGGGTCGCCGATGTCGTTCCATTGGATTGAAGAATATTTTTATTGGAACCGGATACCGTGTACGAGGCCATGGTGGACATGACGTACCCGTTGGAACCGTACAGAAGGAATCCGGCAAGATTGAACGGCGTAGGGGCCTGGAAGACGATAAGGCGGTAGTAGGCGTACGCGGTAGTTGTATTGGCCAGGAACGAGTTAGGACCTGTGACCCATGCCGTGCTCGTACTGCTCAAGAGGTACGCCCACGTCGTTCCGTCATTGGATCCCAGGACGCAGAACGATTGGAACATGGCGGTGATGGAGTAGGGCACAAGTTGGATGGACGTGATGAGGACGGCGTTCGCCAATTGAATCTGTATCCATTCGCCGTAGACGGTTTGGGTGAGCGGGGTGGGAACCTGGTTCAGGTACGTCGTGAGCGGGGCGAGCGAATTGGCCACCCCGTCCGCATTGACGGCGTACTCGATCGGGGCGGCGAGACCCACCCAGCTGGTGAGCGGGGCGGTGAGTACGGCTCCCGTCGGTGTCGTGACAGAGTCCATGACCGTCCACGACCACGTCAAGGTCGCCACCGTGCTCGTTCCGCTCTTGACGATATTCGTGCCGGTAGGGACTGGGAGAGGGACGGTGGCGATGGTGGCGAGCAGGGGGGTGTAGTACGGCTCCCACACAACCGTGGCCGTGGCGTACGTCGATGCCCCATCGATAGTATCTGAAACCGTGCACGTGGCCGTGGAGTAGGAGAGAGAACCAGGAAGCATGGTCGCCGTGAAATTGACGGTGGACGACGTTCTGGTAGAACTGACCGAATGGATGTCGAGGGAGGAGACGGTTCCTCCGTTAATGCTCCACACGAACGTGTACGTCCCCGTCCCACCGCTCACCGAGCACGTGTAATTGCTCGACGTCTGGAACCGGGTGCTGAGCAAGGTCGGTGTCGGGGTCGGGACAGGTGCGATGGTGAGGACGAGCGGGAGGTAGTACGGCTGCCAGTACACCACCGAGGTGACCGTGTACGTATCACCATCGACCGTATCCGTGACGAGACATGTGACCACGGTGCTGGACGACGCGCCCGTTTTCATGGCGGCCGTGAACGTTGTAGTTGCACTGGTAGGGTTAGCGATGGCGACTGAATTGACGTTACCCCCGCTCGTGCTCCACGCGTAGGCGTATTGTCCCGTTCCACCGGTCGCGACGCAGGTGTACGCCGGCGACGTCTGTGATGCAGTGCTGAGCAGGGTGGGTGTCGGTGTCGGTACAGGGTTGATGGTGGCAGTGACGGGCGGGTAGTACGGCGCCCATCCTACCGTACTCGTGGCGAAATTGGATAAACCATAGACCGTATCCGTCACCGTGCATGTGACCGTGGAGAAGGACTGTGGACCGGCCAGCATGCTGGCGGTGAAATTGGCGTAAGAGAGGGACGGATTGGTCGACGCCGGAGACTGTGCGACCGTGTTGACCGTCAGGGAGGAGACGTTGCCTCCCGTCGCCGTCCATACGAACGAGTACTGCCCCGACCCGTTACTGACCGAGCACGTGTAATTGGGGGACGTCTGTGTCGCTGTACCCAGCAGGTTCGTATTCGCGGGAACGGGGGTGATGTACACCTGGAGGGGGTACGTGTACGTCGTGCTTGGTGCGGCACTGCTGGCGTACCCATTGTTGGACGCGGGGTACTCGGTTGCGTTCGTGCATCCCAGGTAGGCGTTCCCGTTCGGTGTCATCAGGTAAGCCACATTCTGTGTCGTGCTTTGGGTGTACGCATTGCTCCACGACCATGTCACGGTCGCCACCGTGTTTCCATTGGATTGAAGAATATTTTTATTGGAACCAGACACGGTGTACGAAGCCATGGTGGACAGGATGGACCCGTTCGAACCGTACAGCAGGAATCCAGCGAGGTTGAACGGCGCAGGGGCTTGAAGCACGACGAGGCGGTAGTAGGCGTAGGGCATCGGGTTGGTCGACAAGAACGAGTTTGCGCCTTTCAACCAGACCATGCTCGACCGGTTCATGATGTACGCCCATGTCGTTCCGTCATTGGAGCCAAGGAGACAGAACGATTGGAACATGGAGGTCAAAGCATACGGCACAAGCTGGAGAGAGGTGATGACCACGGACGTCGCCAGCTGGACCTGAATCCATTCGCCCTGCACGGTTTGGGTCAGTGTCTGCATCGGCGTGTTCAGGTACGTCGTGCTCGGTGCGAGCATGTTGGACACCCCGTTGGTACTTAGGGGGTACTCGATCGGGGCGGAGAGGCCCACCCAGCTGGTGAGTGGGGACGTGAGAATGGCTCCCGTCGGTGTCGTGACCGCGTCCATGACCGTCCATGACCACGTCAAGGTCGCCACGGTGGAAGCACCGCTCTTGACAAGATTCGTGTACCTCGGTGTAGGCAGCGGAACTGCCGTGATGGTGGCGACGACGGGTGTGTAGTACGGCTCCCAGATGGCCGTCGAGGTAGCCAACCCTGAATCGCCGTCGATGGTATCGGAGACCGTGCACGTGACCACGGACGAGGAAGCTGGGCCAGTCAACATCGTGGCTGTGAAATTGGCCGTGGAGATCGAACTGTTGGTCGTAGCGATCGTGTTGACAGCGACCGAGGCGACATTGCCACCCGTCGTGCTCCACACGAACGCGAAACTGCCCGATCCACCGCTCACCATACAAACGTAATTCGGGGTGGTTTGGGTGTAGGTGCTGAGCAGGGTCGGTGTCGGTGTCGGAACCGGTGTGATGACGACCACGAGCGGGTTGTAGTACGGCTGCCACACAACGTAGCCCGTGGCCGTCTGGGAGGTGAGCAGGAGCGTATCCGTGATGGTGCACGTGACGGTCGATACGCTGGTCGGGCCTGGAAGCATGGTGGCCGTGAAGGTGGTGGTTTGTGCGGTTGCGGCTTGAATCGCGAGAGACGACGTATTCCCCCCCGTCACGGTCCAGGCGTACGTGTAACTCCCCGACCCGCCCACCGCAGCGACCGTGTACGCCCCCGACGTCTGTACGGCACCACCTTTCAGGACAGGGGTGGGGATGGGTGGCGAGGTGAGTGCCGCTTGGGTGAGTGGCTGGTAGTACGCGTGCCACGTGTAGGTCGTGGTGAAGACGGAGTGGTAGTGCGCATTCAAATCGGTCACGAGACACTGGAGTGTGGACGTGTACGCGCTTCCAATGGGAAGGATGGCGTTGAACACGCATGTGGATGCCGTGGGTGTAGCCGGTGTGACGGAAGCGACGCCCGTGACTGTCCACTTGTAGGTAAACATCCCAGAACCACCCGATGCCTGGAGAACGATGGCGGTGGAGCGTTCCGTGTTGACCGAGGAAGGGGGGAGGAGTGAGGTGATGGGTGGGGTGATGGTGATGACAATGGCCGGGTAGAATTCGGGGAGGACGGAAATGATATTGGGACCGGTGCTGCTTTGGACGCACGCGCCGTTATTGTTGGATAACGTCAACGTGTTGGTGCTCCCGCCCGCCGTACCGACAATGGACAGCTGGGTATCCCCCGGTTTGACGCTGTACGCAAATGTACACACATTGGATAATAAATCAGCTTCATTACAAATCATGGGTGTGCCATTGACCGTCACTTGGACGACCGAACTGGTCGGTGTGCCCACATACGTCTCATCTAAAAACAAGGTGCTGATGTACAACAAACTTCCTGGAACCGGGAAGGTGTTCTTGCACGAAACCCAGCGTGTCGGCGCCGGTACTTGTTTACCGCCATTGAGAGCGGGACGAACGAGGGATTGCGTCTGTTGCTGCATGCCGTTCAAGTAGCATATGGACGAATTCTGCCACCCGCCTCCGATGTACGAGGCGTTGGTGGGGACGATACCAGTCAGAGCCGACGACAAGAACCCGTTGATGGTCATCACCAGCACCGTCGATCCGTCGCCCGAGACGCGCACGCCCGTAACGCCCACACCCGTGTAACATACCGCCCATGTCTGCCCCGCATCGAACGAGACCACGACCGTGCTCGACGTAGCCACGTAGACGCTCAACCCCATTTCGTCCATCGCCACGCCCACCAGACCTGTCGAAACGGGCAAAGTTGTGTTCGGTGCAGGGAGAGCCGTGGCCGATTGGGGGAAGAGGTACAGCGACGTGCTTGTCAGGACACTGACCATCGTTCCCCGTTTGGCGAGTGCGACGTCGACGCCGTGTGTCACGGGGAGAACGAGGTTGCCACCCTGTGCATTGACGAGAAATACGTTGGTATCCGTCACACCGGCCATGAACCCGCTCTCCGCCACATCGACACGCAACAAGGCATTTACGTTCAGCATGGGTTGGGTGAATGTCGGGAGGTAGGTGGCTCGGTACGGCCCGTACGCCGTGTACGCCATGGAAGGGGAGCACGCCACCGGTTGCGTCGTGACCGATGATGCGGCGGGAGAGAGGTAGGATGTGAACGTGACACCCGCATTGGTGGACAGGTAGTACCCGAACGTCGACCCAAGAACGAACGTGGTGGCGTCGTCGGACATGCACGCGTACCCCGTCAGCGTGTTCATGGTCGTGGCCGTTTGCGTGTACATGCTCGTGTTCTGGTACGTCCCCGACGTCACAGGAGCGTACGTTGTGAGTGAACCTGTTGCTAGGGCGTAACTGGGGGTGGACGCACCCACCTGGCTCATCCCGATGTACATGTTGGGGTTGGTGTGGTACACCAGGGACAGGGCGGGGAACATGGAATCGTTTCGCGCCGTGGAGGACACGTTGGCGAAATTCCATGACGAGGTAAGTGTCGCCAACGTCACCCCGTTGAGTTGCAACAAGTTGGCTGAAGCGCCACCTGCATTGTATGCGGTCGGTGTAGGTAGGGTCAGGACGGAAGAACTGACTGAGGGTGTGTACGCATTCTGGGCATCGGTCATGGGTAGGTTGAACAGGTACGTGGAAGAAGAGGTCATCAGGAACAACCCACCAATGTCCGTGCAGTAGTACACGTCCGTGGCGGCACTCGCGGGAACGGACGTGATGATGAGTCGGTAGTAGGTGTAATTCACCGGTTGCTGCAACACAAACGTCGTTTGCGCCGTAGCGCGCTGAATGTCGAGAACGTACCACGTAGCGCTATCGTTCGAGCCGTACAGCATCCACGATCGGGGGAAACGGTACGCCACCGTCGATCGTGGCACGAGCTGGTACTGCGTCACCTGGTACGTGCTCGACGCTAAAGCGATTTGGATCCATTCGCCCTGGACCACGGACGGGGTCGAGAAACCAATGTTGGATGTCGACCCGTTGATGAGCATCAGACCGGCATTGGGGCTGGTTTCCGCGACCACGAACGAAGTGGGTGACGACCAGGAGGAGGAGAGTGTGGCGAGCGTCGTGGTTCCGTTCTTGACCGTATTTCCAGTAGCAGTGCACGTGGCGGGGAAGAGAGGTCCGTTTGAATTCCAGAGGTACAGACCCGTCAGTTCGCACAAGGTACCGTTGGTGGATGTGATGATCCATTGGTAGTACGTGTACGCCACTGAGGCGGAAAGAAGCGTGTAGCTCGCCACGCCCATCACCGTTTGTTGCGTCTGGATGTCAATCACGCTCCACGCCACACCATCGTTCGAGCCGAGCACAGTCCAACCCGTAGGGTACGTCGTAGCGCCACTGGCCGTGACCAGCTGGTACTTGACCATCAGCGCGGGCGTAACCAGCTGGACACGCACCCATTCACCGTACACGTTCGGTTGTGTGACGGGGTAGACGCTCAGGTCGCGCAACATCCAGGCGGGAACGGGCGACGTCACCAGCATGTAATAACTCGACGTACCGCATTGGGGAACGATTTGGGTGTACCCGTCATACGACATGGAGGCGCTCAGGTACACCCCCGTCACATTCATCGGTGCTAGGATAGGTAGGGAAGGTACCACGGTGGTTGAAATGGCGTTCCAGGTCACTAGCTGGTTGATGTACTCGGTCGGGTTCGCGGTCGTGGAAATGAAGTTGCCGTTCGAAGCACCGTCCAGGGTCAAGATGTTGGCCGGGACACTGTTACTTCCGTTAGCGTCCGTCCACGACCAGCTCAATGTCGCGACCGTGAACGGGCTCAACGCGGTTGCAAGGGCGTACACGAACGTCGTAAGAGGACCCAGAATCGATTGGTTATCCCTCAACGGGGCGTAATCCGTTTGCGTCTTGAACCCGATCGACGCCATGGTCGCGTCCGCCACGAGACATGCCGCCATCGTCTGACTCGTATCCATCCCCGCCACGCTCGACCACGAGTTCGTCACTGTAGCTACATTTGCACCCTTACTTGTCAATACAGTTCCGTTGCCCGAGATGGTGTACGCGTACATATGTGCAAACAGGGGGGTGGTGTAGATGTAGGGAACAAGTCCCGCGATTGCCATGGTCGATTGAGACCTCAGGATGACGAACCGGAAGTAGGCGTACGGTGTCGATGTCAGTAACGGGATACCGCTTCCCACGGTCCATTCGCTCGTATCCACCTGGGTCAAGTACGTCCACACCCATCCGTCATTCGATGCGAGAACGAGCATGTTGAACGGTACGGATCCGTTAGAAGTGGGGACCAGCTGGAACGAGGTGACGAGGGTCGGTGTCGCCAACGCGATTTGGATCCATTCGCCGCGCACGCGCGTCACAACCTGACTCGGTGTGGCCATCGTGTACCGCGTGACAGGTGCTGGTGACACGGCAGTGGTCGTATTGCCGTACTCGGCCGGGTTGGTGAACGAAATCCATTCCTGGCTCGGTGTCATGAGGTACGCGAGGTTGGTGGAATGGCTGGACGTGGTCGTGACCGGGACAGGGGTAGGAAAAGGAGTCAGAACCGTATTCACCGTCCCGCTGTACACCCCCGTGACCGGGTCGTAGTTCTGGATCGGGACCGAGAGGTACGGGCTCGAACCCGTATCAGGCACCGTATTGCCCAGCACGCCGTACGTCGCAGCCGTGATTGTGGCGGAAGGGAAGGAGGAGAGGACGTAGACGCCATTGCCGTACGCCTGACCCGTGAGCGTCGCCGAGGTCAATGCTACTGGCGGGTACCGCTTCGTTCCGCTGCATACCGTCAACGCGCTCGTTTCCCAGAGACTGCCGTTACCCGCATTCATACCAGTTGCAATCAGGCGGTAGTAGGTGTACGTCGTGGTGGACGAAACGGGTACGGTCGTGTACGTCCCGTTGTAGTACACCAGCGTCGACGCCGTGCCCACCATGTACCAAACCTGGCCATCGTTCGATCCCAGAAACGTGAGCGTGGACGCGGTTCGGTTCTGGACGCTGTTGGTCTGGAACCCGTCACGTCCCCCCAGCTGGAACGCGGTCGCTACCACGGCAACCGGTAACTGCACCTGGACGTAATTCCCCGAAATGAGGGTAGGAACGGGTGTTACTGGCGGGGCGTACTGCGGGTCGGGCCATGAATAAGACAGAGTCGCAAGCGGCATTTTCATGGGCGCCAACAAAGGGGTGTAGCTGACCGATGTGGGTGGTACCGGTGTCGCGGACGGTGTTGCGGCAGGTGTGGCCGAGTTCATGGTGAGGAGAACGTTCTGGCTCTGTCCGTCGTACGTCAGGATACCTGGAGTCAATGCCGTTGATTGGGATAAGATAGACGACGTCCATGACCAGGAGAGGGTGGCAACGACGTTGGCGCCAATCGATAAGGTGGTATTGGTGACCGTGTACCCCTCCATGCCGTTGAACAAGGGCTGGAGGTTGGAAGTGAACCAGACCCAACCCACCAGGTCGTCAATGTACCCGTTGGTGGAAATCAAACGGTAGTAGGCGTACGCCTGTGTCGGGAACACGTAAAAGCACGTGGAAGGTTGGATGAAGGCCGGGTTGGGGTTGTCCATGAGGTACGTCCACGCCACACCGTCGTTCGATCCAGCGACCATGAACGCCATCATTGTAGGCGAAAGAACGTTGGCGGGTGACGGAATCAGCTGGAAGCAAGAGACCCAAGTAGGGTTGGCCAGTTGAACCTGGAACCATGGACCCGACACCGTGGTCGTCATGGTCGTGGGTAAGGGCGAGGAAGTGTACGCCGTAACTGGTGCCAAGGTCGATGCCCATCCGCCGTTCAGGATCGAGTACTCGTTCACCATCGTTGTACCCAGGTACGCCCCCGCCGTATTGTCTTGCGTCAAGATGTACGCACTCTTTGCACTCGGCGTTGCACTCGGCGTTGCGCTAGGTGTCGCGCTAGGTGTCATCCAAGACCAGGAGAGGGTCGCCACTGTCGCTCCGTTCTTCTGGAGAAGGGTGGAGGAGGACGTGTACCCCGTCTGTGCACCGAATACGGGTCCTGTCGCGGTACTGAACACGAGACGACCGATTTCAAACGTCGATGGCGCTTGTGTGATGACGAGACGGACGTACGTCACTGAACAGGGTGCAAACGTGTAAGTAGGAACCGTATTGAACACCTCGTTGGAACTCACGTACATTAATTTCCAGTTGTTTCCATCCATGGAACCCAATACATAAAAAGAATTGATAAATGTCATGACCAAACTCGAACGGGGGTACACTTGAACCGAGACAAGCGTCTGTGTCGTCGCGAATTGTACCTGGATCCATTCGCCATACACGTTCTCGTTCGTGATCGAAGGTGTGTTCCAGGGGTGATAGTAGCATTTCGACGCCAACGGGTTCATCGGACCCAATGTCGGTCGGTTCGGAACCGCAGTCGTTATGGTTGCCAAGGCGCCTTTCAGGTACCCGTCCGCACATACCATCAACACGTTGGACGGTGTACTGCTTGACCACGTCATGACCGCGCTCAATAGCGGTGTAGCTGTCGGCGTCGGCGTCAGTGTCGGTGTCGGTGTCGGTGTGGAGGTGGGTGCAGGTGTCACGCTCAAGTTTTGACGGAGGGTGGACGAGGATGCGTTGGAGTTGACAATGTAGTTGGCAGAAGGACCAAAGACGGACGTCCCGTTCTGCGAAACCAGAATCCAGCCGCTCAATGTCTCGATGGGCGACGCGTTGGTGGCGACGAGACGGTAGAACGTGCACGTCGCGCTGCACTTGAACAAGGTGGGGACGTTCTCGTACCACGTGGGGCACGTGCGCGCCAGAAGAAGATTCCACGCCTGCCCGTCCGTAGAACCGAGAAGCAGGAAGGAGGAGAGGGTGGAGAGACTCGATGCGACCAGCTGGATGCCGGTGATGGCGGTCGGTGAAGCGAGTTGTACCTGGATCCATTCACCTGACGCAAGGTTCATCGGCGTCGAGTACCCATTCAAGGTCTGGTTGATGGTGCCCGATAACGTGTACCCGTACGAGGCCGGGAACAGGGGACCGGCGTCCGTGCACAGCGTCCAGCATCCCGCCTGGGTCACGACGGACGATTGGGTCACGACCAAACGGTAGTACGAGTACGCCGCGGTGGTCACGACACTCACGTGTTTGGAAAGATTCACACTCCAAATTATATTTTCCATATGTGTCAAATAATTCCAGTTCACGCCGTCTGAAGAACCGAGACACACGAACCCTGTGAACATGCTATCCGCGGCATTCGGTTTCGGTGCCAGGTCAAACCCGGTCAGCACGATAGGTGCCGCCAGCGCGATTTGGATCCATTCGCCGTACGTGCTCGTCTGCATCGTCATGATGGACGTCGACTGAATCTTGTACGTCGTCGTCGGTGATAAGGGCGTCGCCTGCCCCCCGTTACTGCTCAGGTACTCGGCCGGGAGCGAGAAGCCAAGGTAGGAGGTGAGGTACCCGTTCGATGTGAAAATCATGGGCGCATTGACGAACTCGCCATTCGTGGCGGGCCAGGACCAGGTGAGTGTCGCAACCGTGGTTCCATTCTGCACCAGCTGAGTCGATGTTGCCGTGTACCCCGACGAGGCGCCAAATAGGGGAGTACCGTTCGCACCCGTCGCAATCACGCCACCGAATTCGGTCAAGGGTGAACCCTGCACCACCACGAACCGGTAGTATCCGTACGTCACAAACGGGGTGAACACGAACGAACCCGTAACTCCGACAGACGGGGTTGATACCGTACCCAGCCATGACCAGACGGCTCCATCGATCGAACCGAGCACCATCACCGTTTGAGGTAGGGTGCTGATACTACCTTGACGCGGCATGAATTGGAACGAGGCGATTTCGGTAGCGGCAGGGAATGCGAGCTGGAACCATTCGCCGTACACGGTGCGGATTGAATTGGCGTTGACGGTACCTACCAGCGATTGAGATTGGTTGGATACGCTGGACGGGGTGTACTCGGCCGAGTTCACAAACAGGGGGAAACCGTTGGCGTACAACAGAAACGCACCGAATTCGGCTTTCGGGCCTGAGAGCTGGATCATTACCAGACGGAAGAAGGAGTACGCCGTATTTGTGCTCGTACTTACCGGGATGACCGAATCCAGGGATTGGTTGACCACTTGTGTCATGTACGACCAGTTGGTGCCATCCATCGACCCCAGCAACACCATGCCGACCGGTAATGTCGACGTCGGTGCATTTCCACGCGGTGTGAGCTTGAACCCTGACAAAACAATGGGGGTGTAGTACTGCACCTGGACCCATTGACCCGAAATCACGTACGTGGGGAAAGTGTATGGCACAATTGTGGGCACCGGTGTCGGCGTCGGTGTCGGTTGAGTCTGTGAGACGTACTGCAGCGTGCCCAATGGCGTGCTCGAAAACAAACTCGTGGCGCCCTGGATGAGCCAGTGACGGGCGTTCTTGGAAATCACCACCGATGAAATAGGCGCAAACGAGCTTATCGCGTACGAGATCCACGTCGCACCAAATGTCGTAGAGTAGACAAGTGTGGTAGCATTGGCCAGAACCATACACTGACCCCGGTCCGAGACGGACACGAACGTCGGTGCTGTGATACCCGTCGTGCTGGTGGCCAGGTTGGCCACGATCGGTGCTGAACTAGCGGCAAAGGTGGAGAGGGAGACAACGCCGTTGATGATGGCGAGAACCGATTTGCCCGATTCCGAGATATCGAATGCGCTCGCCACCGCCACTGAGAGCGTCAGTCCAGTAGCCGTGGCGAGGGTGGATGTGGATGCGGCCACGAACGAGGGTGTGGAGGATACCAGCACGCCGGCCACGTACCCCGTCTTGACCACACTCGCGAACGTCAATCCCGTATTGGTAGCACGGGCCTGGACGATGGATGCGGAAACGGTCGCAAGCGTGTTCACGGTCGTGAATGTCGGCGTCGTGCTTGTTCCGTTGGTACACACGTACAGCAGCGATACGGTGGAAGCGAATGTGGAGGACGTGGGCGCATTGCCCGCCAGGACGTAGACGCCGTTGGGGGAGACGGAGATCCACGAGAACAGACCGGCTTGGATGAATTGGAACGATGTGCCGTAGGTGTTAGAGTAGTACAGACCGGAACTGGTGAGCAGCCATTGGTACTGACCCGTTGCAGATACGGCCGAAGCGAGGAATGAAGGGTAAGAAGTGGCCGTTTGGGTCCATACGCCGTTGGCGAGCGTGTAGTACACCCCACTTGTCGCTGGAACCAGCTGGTACGTTCCTTCATTGGAGACGGACGACGAACCAAATACGCCGTTCAGTAACGCGGTCGTGGTGGAAGTGGGAGGGAAAACGAGCGTGGGGTACGTCTGGAGACTCGGTGTCCACGCCGAAGCAGGAACCGTCCACGTATTGGCGATAAGGGAGAGCGTTACAGACGATGGGGCGTAGTTGCATACCGTGTAGGGCGCAGTGATGGAAGATAAGCCTTGGTTGGCTACCTGGTACTCGTCCGAAGCGAGCACGCCGAGGTACACACTCGTTGCATTAAGAAGCATGGTGGCGATATTGGTACCGTCCACGACATTGTTCTCGGCCCGCCATACCAGCGTGCTCCACGACCAGGTCAGTGTCGCCATGGTCGTCCCGGACGCACCAATGGAGACGAGCGCATTGCCTACCGCCGATACGTTCGATGCAGTGAACAGGGGGAGGTAGGATTTGGAGTAGAGAGAGACGCCACCAATCATGGCCGTGGGAGGGGACTGGGTGAAAATGATGCGGAAGTAGGCGTACGTCACCGAGGAGGCATTGATCATGAAAAGGACGTTATCGTACGCGGTCTGGATGTACGACGACGAAGTCGACCCGCCAATGTAATTCCAGGCCAGACCATCGGTCGATGCCAGGATGGAGAAGGATGTGGGGAGGTAGGATTCGTACTGCGGACGTGCAAAAATTTGGATGAATGCGACGGGGGTCGGGGTCGCCAGCTGGACTTGGATCCATTCGCCGTACATGACCTGGGAGGCATTGTAGACGATCGGGAGCGAGTACGTCGTCAGTGGCGCGGACGAGGTGGCCATCCCCGACCGGTAGTCCGACGCCGTATGGACGCCAAGAACCGCTGATTTGTACCCTTTTGATGTGACCAGGGTGGCGACATTGTTGGACAGGTCCGTATTCGCGCTCGACCATGACCACGTTACGTTTGCCAATGACATATTAACCTATCAAAATATTTTAACTCGTAATAAAAAAAATCTGCCACCAAGAAAGGAACTGGTTGTTCCGTCGTGCCACCAAGAAAGGAACTGGTTGTTCCGTCGTGCCACCTACCAATTCACCCACCATACGATTCGAGATACCAATGTCATACCGTATTTCTTCGCGAACGCATGGACCGAGAACCAGCGTCGGTCCTGTGAGGAAGATATAGACACGGGTCCATTCTGTCTCAACCAGTAAAACGCGTACCTCCTCACACCCATCGTGTGTGCAGGCGGTTCGTATTCCACCACGTGTTCCGACCTAGAACCAGACATGTTCACCACCATCCAGTGAATAAAGGACGGTGGCGTCGTATCAGGGTCGACCATCACCAGCGTCCACCAACCGCCATCATCAGAAGGAATGGTCCACTGGGGGTGTGCACGCGTTTGTTCTGAACTCAGTGTACTCCCTGATTCGACGAGACGAGAGCCGTAATGTATCTTCATATTGGTTGAAACTACCACCCTATTCAAACGTAAGTGTTTCTTCTGTCCATATCATAAATTTATTTTTATTTTAGTATCACGTGATACTAAAAACCATGAATCGTCCCTGTCCAGCTGGTCAAGAACGCAACCCGGAATCCAACCGGTGCCGTAAATCGTGCCTTCCCGGACAGAAACGCAATGTCGCTGGTCGATGTGTCGCTCGCGGCCGGTCCCGGTCTCGTTCTCCTCCTCGCGCGCGTTCTCCGCGTCCGTGTCCCGCCGGTCAAGAACGCAACCCGGAAACGGGTCGGTGCCGTAAATCGTGCCTTCCCGGACAGAAACGCAGTGTTGATGGTCGGTGTGTGGCTGGTGCACGTCCTGGCGCACGCGCCCGTTCTCGTCAGCGTTCTCCACCTCGTCGCCCTCGTTCTCGTTCTCGTCAGCGTTCTCCGCCTCGCGCACGGTCTCGGTCTCGTTCTCGGTCTAGGTCTAGATCGCCCATGCGTGCCGTCCGCGCCGACCAGCAAGACACAAACAAGTTTTATTGTACCACCCCCTTTAACCGCGCTACGGCATCAGCGAAAGACCGTGTGACCTCGTGCACCATTGGAGGTAAGAAGAACAGTCTCGCCGGGTACAGAGCCCATGCCGGAAAACAACCGTGCATTGAAGAATGTTTCAGGGCATGATATAGACTAATTTCTTTCTTGTTTTTTTAACAAGAAATTATATAAATAATCGTACCTTTTATCACCTTCAAATATTTTTTATTCGTACCTCCATCCATACGCATCGTAGCCGTAGCCGTTGCGAAGCGGATGAACCGGATGAAACGGATGAAAATGGACATAGCCTCTGTAATCCCCGTAATGAACGGGAAGGAGCTGAATAGTACTGAGCATGAAATAGTAAGCGGGAGTAGCGGTATAGTACGAATACGACATTCCGTTTCTGTTTCCTCCATAGTAACGAAGAGGAAGAATAGAATTGTAAGCATTGTGTACTCCGTCATGAGATGTATCTTGACGAAGGGGGGTGGTAACATTGGCATTGGGCCAGAGAGTTTGTCCGGCGAGGGTGTTCCAGATGGAGACGGTGCACGAAGGAATACGAATGCTGTTCATGTCGAGTTTGTTCGTCCGGATAAGTGATGGTGATGTACAGAACCGTTTTTTTTCATTTTCTTTTTTTTCTCGTTCAGGGGTTAAATAAATGGCGGCTGCTCCTGCACCCGGCGGCGCATCAGCACTCAACCCTACAACGATCATGATGACCATCATTATCACCGTTATCCTTCTCCTGGTTCTCCTTCCTTCCAATACCCCGTACCCTAACTAGACCATACCCCCTCGATAGATTTATCTAATGATATAACATTTATGTAACAGTGTTACATAAGCAAATCGTACCTTTATTCGTACCTTTATTCGTACCTTTATTATTCATACCCTAATTTTTTAGTTTTTTTACGAACTAGGTAGTAAGGTGCTGCCGTAGTGGGCGGACGGAACCGCCCGACGGAACCGCCTATCGGAGCCGCGTGACGACCAGATGGGCCGAGACGGGTTTTACGCCACCTGCAGATACGGAAACGGGTAAGGCGTTAAGACTTCCAGCGGGGTTACGCACCGTCAAAATCGAATTAGCGACTGAGGTCGTGAGGATGGCTTGTCCCGAGATGGGGGTGGACGCGGCCAAGCTACCAGCGACTGTGTAAGGCTGCTCGACATTGTTCAGCGTAAGAATCAGCTGGCCCGAGATGTCGACGGGGACAGAAAAATAGACCTGGTATACTCCTATAGGACCAAGCTGAAACGTGGATGCGGTAAGACTAGTAATATCTGTGTTTGATGAAGAGCCTGTGCTTGGAAACGCCACATCGCCACCTACCGCGATAGGTGATGGATTGTTCGGAGGCATGACGGCGTAAAAATCGGCAAACGACGTGGTGTACGGGGTCACGGTTTGGTCAAAAAACAATTTGTTTGTGTACTCTTGAAGGTCAAGACCAAAGGGTTGGGTAATGACATTGTAGTTGGGGGGGACGGACATTTTACGGTTCGACAAGACAATAAACCTTTGACGTGTTTCTCTCCATGTCAAAGATACAAAAAATTAGTCTTGGGATTGTAGATAAGCCATATATTCGGCTTTTACCGCGTCGTCTGATTTGAAACGCTCGATGATATCTCTAGGACCGCTGATGGTTCCATTGACTCGGTACTTGGCGCGGAAATCCATCAATGTACCGCGTGAGTGACCAAGTACGTCCGGTCTTCGAACCAGCTCTTCTTGCTTCCTATCTTCATCGTTTGTGGTTTTTACAAGCGACTCGTCAGGTAGAATGGCGGCTTCCATCTTGTCGAATATTTTCATCCAGTCATCGTTCTGCGCTGGTTCTGAATCAGGTTGGGTCACGATACGACTCAGTTCCGATGTAAACTCGCTACGTTCGTTCTTGAGATTGACAATATTCTTGTACTTGTCGTGGATGTCGGTTTCAGTCACTTTCTCTGGAAAATCGCTAAACAGGGCGTCTGTGTAGACTTGTGTCACGTGAGGCAACCCCGGTGTCGTCAACCTAACAATTTCAACACAATTTGGATCCTCCTTCCTTTGTCCGTCCGGTTTGACGACATGGAAACGTTGCCTTGACCTGTCGCTGCACACGTAAACAGGCTCCTTTTTCAAAAACCCTTCGTGGACAAATTGAGCCAATGCCTTCTGACCACCAAGCATCGTGTCCAGATTGTAATGTTTTTTGAAAAAATCTTCCACGAGCTCCGGCGTCATGACCTGGTATATGGTGATGTTGTTTTGCGTCTCGATGTTTTGAGTCTCGATGTTGGTACCAATTTTGTGTTTTGTCTTTTTTGAAACTTTTTTTATCTCATCTTTTAGTTCTTTAATTTCTACCTTCATTTCATGCTGCATTTCCTCCATTTGAGTACGTAGGTCGGAAGATATTTGATCAAACCGATCTTCCATTTCATATTCGATATTACGAGTTCTATCCTTCATCTCTGAAATTTCATCCTTTTTAACACGTAGTTTTGTTTTACACGTATCCATATGATAATCAAGGTTTGATTTTGTAGTTAACTCTTTCTTACAAAATGTACATGGGTACACTACTTTTGTTACTTCTTGTCCAAGGGTTTTCTGTATTAATAAACAAGATTTAGTAGTGCTCTGGTGTACTTTAAGTGAACGAGCGCCCGAAAAATTCTTTTTGCAAAACTTGCATTCCATGGTATATTTATATATTTATCTTTATATAAAAATTTTAGTAAATGTTATGAAAATTTATAAATTACATGATTAGTAAAATTTAATAATTTTACTAACTACATTTTTTTCGAGGTATAAAATCTAAGTCGAAATGTACAGATTTTTTGGAATTAAAAATCGTCTTGTCCAAAAAAAATTATACATCCCCACACACACACAATTATTTATTTTATTTTTTATTTTTTATAAATAATATTTTTAACTACAATACAAGCTCAATTTAAATATAATTACAATTAAAATTTATATGAATATAAACCTTATCACCAGCTTGAATTAATTAAAAAAACATATTAAATTAATAAAAATTAACAATTTTTATTAACATCATGCTATTTATTACTAATTTTTACTAATTTAACCTAGTTTTAGCCTCTCAAGCACAATGATACATTCTTCGTTGTTGCAAGCATTCGCCCATGGTGTGGTACACGTCGCATGTGCACTGTTCGGGCGTTCCGTACCGTGTTTCCAGAGAGGGGTTGACGTAGGCCATACGGTTTTGGCCGAGATAGACTCCGTCGAGGTAGAACGGGGTATTGGTATAAAAGGCGTAGGGGTACGGGTTGAGCCAGGCGCGCGGCGGGTACGGCGAGTAGGTGTACATCTTGCTAGTGGAGCGATACAGTAAAAAAAAGGGAAACCGTTTCCATGTCAAGAATGTAATTCACGTATTAATTAATTTTAAAATAATCTTGTCCTTTTCCAAACATGAGCTCGTTGCGTCACTTGAACTTGTACGCCGCCATCTTGCATTACTCCCTCGCCATCGGGTTCTCTGCCTTCTTTATCAGTCTCAATAACCAGTACCCGAACAATGATGCCGTCGAAGGTATCGAATTATCGGTTCGTGACCATTCCATCAACTTTTTCCAGCGCAGTACGTGCATCCCCAACGAAGGACCCTGTGACGCAAGTGGCAACCAATTGACGGCCCAATGGATCAGCAGCGAGACTGGTAAAATAAACGTCAAAACGCTCCAAACCATGCTAGTTTCCTTCTTCCTCATCACAGGCTCGTTCCATCTCGGCTACTACCTGACCAATGGAGAAGACGATGGAACGATTGGCAGTGCGTACACCCGCGCCATTGGCAACCAGAACAATTACTTTCGCTGGATCGAGTACAGCATCACATCCACGCTCATGCTGTACATCATCGCGCTAACCTCGGGCGTCAAGGAAACCAGCGTCTACATGTCCCTCTTCTCGATGAACGTGGCCATGATTTACACGGGCCAGCTGGTTGAAGTCGCGGTGCGTGACGGCGGGGACTGGAAGACGCCCATGATTCTTGGTTTCCTCCTCCTCTTCTCAGAATTCGCCGTCATTGCACGCACGTTCTGGACCCGGCTCGATCAGGTCAACAACTACCTCGCTGCCCATACCACCAACCCACTCACCAATGGCCAAACCATCCCAGGATGGCTGAACGCCATGATTATCGTCCTTTTTCTCTTCTTCTCCTGCTTTGGGTTCATCTCTCTCTACGGCGCCTACAACAATAGCCAGTACGAAAGCATCGAAAAGGCCTACCTCGTTGCTTCTTTTGCCGCCAAGGCGACTCTAGGAGGATTCGTTGCGTATGGCCTTGGTCAGAGAGTGAAAGGATGGGGCAACACGCCTACCCCTACACCGACACCGCATCCTTGATAAAGTCATATTATTATTATCTAAAGACGTGTGTGTTTTATAGTACTGTATACGAATCTATCGTAGAATGTTACATTGATGACGGTTTGTCCGAGTGGTTAAGGAGCTTGACTAGAAATCAAGTGTGCGTTGTACTCACAGGTTCGAATCCTGTAACCGTCGTTATTTTTTACTATAAATATTTTATAGTAATTAGCTTAAACAAGTCGCTAGAGGTAAGATGGACTTAAATGAAACCATTAAACGTGTATTGGTAGAGAAAACAGTTGCGGATGACAAGTTAGATAAGTGTCATTGTGGAGAAATTATAAAAACGTTTCGTGAAAAAATCACAAACGCGCTGAACGCAAGCCCCCCGCTAAACAAAATAGTCCGCATCTCGTTTCCTTTACCATGTGGACCTTATGTCAAGGACTTGTTAGAAAAAGAAAATGTTCCTCTTGTAGTGGTTGAACATACTTCCTTAAGTGAAACGTCTGAAGTCTTAATGAAGTTTGATACGCAACATAATCGAGTGTTCACTGTGCTTTTTTAGAATTAATCACGTTCTATACCATATGTTCACGGAACAAGAACTTGAACATGGGTTGATAAAAAGATAATTTTATATAAATATTGTGTATATAAAATATGCCATCTCCCTATCGAATCAGCCCCTATACCAGATCCAAAGCGAGAGCGTTACACGTTCAAGTCCGTCCTTCGACCCGTAAAGGCAAAAAGATAGACGTGTTTAAAAACGGTAAACGAATCGCCAGCATCGGTGCACTCGGGTACAATGATTTCACCACGTTTTCGCGTCAAAGTAAATCGAAAGCCAAGGCGCGCCAAAAAGCGTACCATTCCCGACACCGAAAAGACGCACAGAAAAAAGGCTCGCCAGGGTACTATGCAGCACGTCTGCTTTGGTGAGCGGTTCCGTCCGCTCACTACGGCCCTACGGGTTAATAAACTTTTATATCCCCCCTCGCGAACTCTAAGATGGATCTACGGGTTAATAAGAGCGTCGTTTCGTCGAGCGTCGTTTCGTCAAGCGTCTTTTCATAGAACGCCGTTTCTGTTTACGTCCGTGGTGAAGGGACGTTTCGTACCTGTGTCGTGATTTCTGTAATTTATGTTCTAGCGAGGCGGCTTTCTGGATAACGTCGGGTGTCATCTGTTTGGGAGGGGTGCGGTGGATGTACCCCACCATCTTCTCCCGGCTCTTGTACGTCATGGCCAAATCCTTCTTGAACAGGTCGCGTCTCATGTACCACAGCCCGTTCTCCCCCTGCTCCGATTCCGCCGCGATACTCTTTTCGTCCGCGACAATCACATCGACAATGGCGATTTCGGTATCCCCTGCGAGGAGGGAAAGGCTGCGTACCGTATTCTTGACCGTTTTCCCCGTCACAACCGAAACGTCCTTGTACGTCGCCTGAGTAGGCGCATTCACAGCGGTAATGTACATGGGTTCGTAACCCTCAATGTAGACGGGTCGGTCCATGTTGCCCAGAACCTGGACGATCGATTGAAACAAGAGGTCGCAAACATGGTTCGTGGCCACCAGGTCGTAATCCGCAGACTGGATGTATCCCTGCGGGAAATAGTAGTTGTAGGCTTTACCGCCCTTTATGTAGTAGCCAGTGAGATTGGCGAGCACGGATTCAATGAACCCGTCCAGGTAGAACGGTTCTTGTCCGTCGTCGTACTCTTCCTCGTAAGAAGAAGGAGGAGACGGAGGTTGGAAATCGAACGATTTGGCCGAAGCGCGCAGTGACATGTTTTGTATCTCGCAAGATTTATAAAAGAAAAACTTTTATGAATCAACTTGGTTCGCATAACACCTCTTTGTGGAGTTATAGAGTTAGAACAGTTTGAAAAAGGCCGAGATGGGGTCGTTCATGGCGGACGTGAGCGTGGACGAAATCGCATTAAGGTTACTGATGGCGCTGGTTGCCGCGGACGAAGCGGCAGCGATGGCGGGAGCCTGGGCGTGTTCTGTGACCTCGACTTTGGAAATGACGCTTTTGAGTGCGGCCGAGTTCGCGGGGTCGGATAAGATATCAGAGATTTTCTTTTTCAGGGTATTGGATTCAATCTCTGCTTCGGCTTGTTTCAAGAGAATGGCCGCCAGTTCATCTTCCACCGCGCCCGTGGAGGCTGTCACGCCAAAGTACCGCGCGGTACGCGAGTACCGCTTACGCTGGGTACGGCGCTGGTTCGAATGACGCTTGTTTCGGAGAGAGACGCGTTTGGCGTGCACGCGGTGAGACCGACGAGACCGGTGAGAACGAGGGATGACGGGCATGTTGTTTGTCAGTACCGCTGAAAATAAAATAAATCTGAAATTAAAATCAACGGAAGACCCAAGATGAGGAATTTGTACCAGTTGTATTTCGCAGGCGCCGTGATTTGTATCATGCTCGGCCTCCTCTACTTTTTCATGGGCAATGGCGTCGTCGTACCAGTCCAGATGAACCTGTACGTCAACAATGATGCCACATACGCCTCCCGGAACAATAACCTCGGTGTGGCCACCTGGGTGTTCCTTCTCGCCGCTTTCTTTTGCAGCATGTATTACCTGAACTCGATAATGGATGGAAAGACCATGAGTCTACGCTCCTACCTCCTGTTCCTGGTTGTCTTGCTACTCTTCCTCGCCGCGTCTATCGTGACCATGTATGCTTACAATCAAGCGCTTACCACCATCCCGTTCACCACGACCTACCTCTACGACGACAAGTACAAGAACAGACAGAACCTTCTTTCCACCTCGTTCATCCTCTTCTTTTTCATGTCGTTTTTCATCATGCTGTACCTCTACTCGGACTCGAACGAACTGTGGAGCAACGACCCCTTGTTGTAACTCATACCACTAATTTTTTTATATCCATCACTTATAAAAAATTCAAGCACGGCTCTTGCGGCGGCACGAACCACGCACGTGGATCCGCTTGCCTTTGGCGGATTTGCTGGCGTGGGCCTTGGACCAGCGCATGTGGCGTTTGGCGCACGAGGCGCGTGATTTGGGTGCAGCACCAGCACTCTTCTTGGGTTTCATGGAAGAACGCTTCTTGACACCCCATTGGCCAGGTACATAAGGTTCAGCGGGACCTTGGAATCGACTACGGTTCGCGCTCCCCGAACTAGAACTGGACGATCTTCGGGTCGGATAATGAGGCATTTTATACCATGTCAAGATTTTTTTTAATTTTTTTTAAGAACGTATCCAAATACAAAATACACATGGACGAATTCGATGCGTTGGAATATCTCGAGGAAAGGTACGATTTGGCGTCCTTGACGGAAGAAGAGGTGGAGAATATCGTCACTGAAATCGGAGCACAGTTGACGTATGACCAATGGATGTACCTGATTGAAAACATGCGTCCGCTTGGATTGCATGCGCTCTTGAACGAGTTTGTGAGCGGGTATGCGCCTTACCCGTTACGAAACCGTATGGCTTCCCTCATCAGTGCAATTCGTGATCGCATCGATGAGTTGGAGGTGAGACGTACGTCGGTGGAAGAAGACGAGGAAGAAGACTATGAACCTCCGACAAGCATGGATGAAGAAGAGGAGGAAAAGTACACCGAGGGTAGACGCATGAAGCATGCCAAACGCTCGAAACGCTCGAAACGCGCAAAGAAAAGGAGCGCCAGCTCGAAACGCGCCAAGAAGCGGAGCTCTCGTCAACTCAAGAAGCGTCGTTCGAACAAACGCCAAGAACAAGCAAAGTAAAAGTAGAATGGGTTATTTTACGGGTCCGAGTGCTTTCTTTGTAGGATATTTACTTTTTCGAACCAATCCTATTTCATCAAAACACGATTCCCATATCTTTAGTTCTTCTAGGGTAAACGAAGGAGCTCCGTCGAATGCTTTTAAAAATGTCGTCATGATACTCTCTTTAGCAATAAGTACGTCCGTATTGTCCACCCATTCTTCAAGAACGTTTCGTGGTATCCAAGGATAATCTTTGATAGTTATGCGCATGGTTTTATACCACATGGTATTGTCCTTGAATTTAAAAACAATCCCACCATCCGTTATGGGTTCAGGTTCAAATGTGGCATTAGAATAGTGTTCGTTCAGTCGGTTACATAAGGTAATCATGTCTTTTTTCATGATATCCCTTTTAGCTACTAGCTTATACCCACTTGTGTACGTGTTCATTATATATAATAGATACTTTCTTTATACGTAAATTTGCGGAACCGATTCTATATTAACGAATTAAAAATAAATAATATCTTAAGGTATATTTAATATATAAATGTTGACCGCGACAAAAACATACATGATGAGGAACCCTGAACTGGTGTCGATTCCTACCCATGATGTTACTGCTAAATTCCTCGTTGAGTATGGAGTAGAGCTATTAGGCCCCAAAACAAAGTTGTTTTTTGATTATGACAAGAAGTTCGACACGGAGGAGGAAAGTCAAGCCCACCATAAGTAAGTACGAAACACCATTCTTTCGTACACCAGCTACCGCCATCCTATTGTTATGACCGAATCCATACAACCGCGTAAAGTATCGTTCCATGTTATATTTTATAAAGACACTATCGTTAGAGACGGATTCCACCCTGAAGACGAACAGGAATTGTTTAGTAAAGTTGTAGGTGAAGCTAACTTTAAAAACATTGATGAATCCGTATACGGTAAAAAGAAGTGGTTTCGTTTACCCTACTGAACGCTCGAGGGTAAACCGTATCAACACATACCCTTTGTCAACGTGGGAGATACTCTACCACCCATGAGCCAATTTGTTATCACTGTACCAGAGGATACGGATTGCAATGATTATTCATTATGCCCAGCGCGCATCAACCGTCAATTCGCTCAATTGATGCGTGAACAAGAACCGGGTGAGGTTGAGAACGACGAAGACGATGCGTCTACCAAAGTAGAGACTATCTTGTCTAAACTAAACACCGAACGGTTCAAAGAGATGAAACCGTGGTTTGTGCTCGCTACCATTACCAAACGTTACAGTAACGTAAAAACATTTTGTGAATTGTCTGAATCCAGTGGGTACTCTAATTACAACGCCAAGACGTGTCGAACAACGTGGGAAAAGGCACCCATGTGCACTCATCTAGGAATGCTTCGCAAATGGATGAAAGAGGACGGATTGGAAGTACAGGAATATTTTCCTACACGCAGTCCCATCATGAAAGAACTGATTCGTATCATAAGTGATAATGAAGGCGGTTTGTCCGATTTCAATATCGGTAATGCGCTAAAAAAGGTATACGGAGATAAACTCTTTTATTGCTCACTGGGTTGGGTACACTGGTCGGAAGAAAAACATACGTGGAGTTACGGAGATGATTCCAGTATTTTTCAACCTATTATGAAGTTGTTAACAAACGAACTTTTTTTATACATCAAA
>Ga0316217_10001762_pt1 | contig 27359 bp, 27 predicted proteins | sample 1anoAmetaG_FD_203633 | JGI IMG/M metagenome (GOLD analysis project Ga0316217, IMG submission 203633) | Freshwater microbial communities from Trout Bog Lake, Wisconsin, USA - 1anoA | ecosystem: Environmental > Aquatic > Freshwater > Lake > Hypolimnion/Profundal zone | place: USA: Wisconsin...
CAATCACGGTTGATCTCGATCCCATCGACGTATCGGCAGACGGATTTCGTGACTTCTACATGAAGTCCATCAAAGGCTGAACCGTTCCAACGTACTGGGGGTTCCAACGAAGTTGGTCCTCGTGTCGCCTTACCAACCGTTCGACGAGCAGCCGTTCTGATCTGGCACCCGGCCGTTGGTCACCTTCATGCCGATGAGGATCTGCTGATCCGCGGATGCCTGACCTGCGCGCGGGGCGAAAGTCGTCCCTCCGTACTGTTCCCAGGTGGAGTTCAAGAAGCCGATGCCCGAGTAGGCGGAGCCGACCATCGACCAGTTCCCGGCCACCTCGCAGATGGCGACCAGTTCCCATTCGGCGCGCAGCGATTCCACCGAGATCCGCATCGATGCAGCGTCGTCAAGGAGACTGCGTTCAATGGCCAGGTCCGCAACGCGACGAGCCAGGCGAGCGCCTGCTGCGGGGCGAATGTGGACGACGGGTCGCATCGGGAGCGGCACGGGCCTGCTCGCACCTTCGGCGTCGACGGGTGGACTGAACGGGACGATCGCCACCGCTACTGCTAACGACAACGCGAACATGATTCGTCGCATGGTTCTCTCCTTTTGCGCACCCGTGGATCGATATGCCGATGAGCCTCAAGGGCCGGCGTTCGTCACGAACCTTGCCGAGTAACTGAGGGACTCGCCAGTGGGCGCGGTTGGGTTGGTCACGTGATCCACGACTCTGTGGGGTGACAACGAGGCAGTCATTGCTGCTTCCACCAGTTTACTTTGGGGGCTTCACGAAAACTGGTATCTCTCGAAGCATATGACCAGATATGTGGCCTTGATCAGGAACTATCTGGTGATCCCATTCATCGGTTCACATTTTGCGATAGTGGATGCGCGATGGCATGTTTCAACCTCGATATTACCTGATCAAAGGGTTTAATCCTCATTGGGCGCCCGATCGCTGGCTTGGCGACCATAGTGCCCGTTGGCGATGTGAAACAGGGAGTGGATCACTCACCGGGCACACCATTCGCGCTGCACCATCGCAGGCTCCGTCGTCGCGAGTGATCGCCGCTCCACGGTGAACGGATCTCCCGCGCCAGTCGGGCCCGTGGTACCCAGTCGTTCGAAGCGGAGACGAGTTGATGATGGGGAACGGAACGAGAGGGCCTCGGAGCATCGGGCCGCGCGGTGTTGGCACGACGAGTACTTCGCCCGGCGACCCGATAGATCGACCCACTCGTCGCCGGTGAAGGTCAATCCGACGTTGCACGATGCTCGGCCCGTGCCGACACGACCTCGACCGCGCCTCGGGACACGCTGGCTTTCCCTCGGTTCGATGGCGCGAACGGTAGTGTCATCAACTATGGACCTTTCCAGATCGTCGGCTGCGGTCGAGGTTCGGGCGCTGCAGAAGGCCTACGGGCCGATTCATGCCGTGCAGGGCGTTGATCTGCGCATCGAACATGGTGAGATCTTCGCGATTCTCGGCCCGAATGGTGCGGGCAAGACCACGACGGTTGAAATCCTTGAGGGATTTCGTCGGCGTGACGCTGGCGAGGTAGCCGTCCTCGGTTTCGACCCGGACCAGCAACCAGAAGCGCTGAAGCGGCGAATTGGTATCGTGCTGCAGTCGACCGGCGTCGAGCGGTACCTCACTGTCGCCGAGACGATCACCATGTACTCCAGCTACTACCCCCATCCTCGACCGGTCGACGAGGTGATCGAACTGGTGGGACTCGAGGACAAGCGCGACGACCGGGTGTTGCGACTCTCGGGTGGACAGCAACGTCGACTCGACGTGGCGATCGCGTTGGCTGGTGACCCGGATCTCCTGTTCCTCGACGAGCCGACGACAGGTTTCGATCCATCAGCCCGACGCGAGGCATGGGAAGTGGTGAAGAACTTGCGCTCGCTCGGAAAGACGGTACTCCTGACGACGCACTTCATGGATGAGGCGCAGTACCTCGCCGATCGCGTCGCGGTCATCGCGAACGGGCGCATTGTCGCCGAGGGAAGCCCCGAGACGCTCGCGGGCCGGGATCGCCTGCGCCCGACCGTCCGTTTCGAGGTGACCACCGATGTCGGGTTGCCCGCGCAGCTCCAGATCCGCCAGCACCGTGATGGTAAGTGCGAGATGACCCCCGATGATCTCACGAAGGATCTCTGGACCCTCACGTCATGGGCCGTCGAGAAGGGCGTCGAGCTTGAAGGGTTGCACATTGACCGTCCGACCCTCGAGGACGTCTACCTGGAACTCACGGCTCCGCACGCTGGCTCAACACCGCCACAAGAAACTCGCCAATGAGGAAACTCCAGATGTTCGCCACACAACTGAAGTACGTGAACAAGGCATTTTGGCGCAATCCCACGTCGGCGTTCTTCACGTTCGCCTTTCCCTTGATGTTCCTCGTGATCTTCACCTCGCTGCTCGGCGGCGGGTCCATTCAGCTACCCGGTCGAACGGTGCCCATGTCGACCTACTACGTTGCGGCCATGGCGGCGTTCGCGGTGATCACGTCGTGCTACAACAACGTCTCGATCGCACTCGCGGTGCAGCGTGACACTGGTGTGTTGAAACGCACCCGGGGGACGCCGATATCCAAGGGTGTCTTCATCGCGAGCAAGTTGGTGCACGCGCTCTTCGTGGCGATCATCCTCGTGGTCATCACCGCAGCGTTCGGGGGCGTCTTCTACCATGCCAGCATCCCCACCTCGTGGGCGCTGCTCCGTTTCACGTTGGTACTGGTCGTCGGTGCAATGTCCTTCAGCGCCCTGGGCTTCGCGATCACTGCGGTCATCCCCAATGCCGACGCCGCACCAGCCGTCGTGAACGCCACGATCCTTCCCCTCCTCTTCCTCTCGGGGGTCTTCATCCCGCTCGGGTCCGGGTCACCGACGTGGATCTTGTGGGTCGCGCGAATCTTCCCGGTACGACACTTCGCCCTCGGCATGCAGGCGGGATTCCTCGGCACCGCCTTCGATTGGAGTGACCTGTACATAGTGGCGGCGTGGGGGATCGCCGGCTACTTGTTCGCCCGGCGCTACTTCAGCTGGGAGCCGAGGGCGTGAAGAATCGCAGGTAGTTGCTAGCCCCTCGGGCAAACTCTGTTGGTCAAGGGGGTTGCTAGTAGCCGGTAATGCCCGAGGCGAGCAGTTGAGTGGTCGTGCTGGCTCGCTTGGTACAGACCATGATTGACAGATGCACGAAGGTGGGCCGGACGAAGGGCGCGAGGCTCACCATGACACCGCTCGCCGAGCGCGCTACGCAGGTCGAGGGCGTGTAGTTCCCCGTCTCGACGACGCCGAAGGCGACACTCACCGAATGGCCTCTTGCGAACAAGTGGCGCACGGGCATCATGCCGAGCGACGTGTTGCGAGCTGGGGGACCCACCGCGAGGTGCGCGACGCCATTGACCGGTTGGAGAGTCGGCACGCCCCATATCGCGCACTCACCACCCTTGTTGGTGAACACGATCGGGTAGTAGATGGTGCCCGCCGCACCTTGGGGCTGGCCGAGTGACACGGTGAGGTGTCCCGACACGCACGAGGGAACAGTCGTCGCCGATGACGATTGGCCGAGCAGGAGTGAGCCACTGAACGCGAATCCGCTGGCGAGAAGACCGGCGGCGCTGAAGCACCTGAGCAATCGCATGATTACCTTTCGTGACGGTGAGGTGACGCCATGGCACCCATGGGAGGAAACCTACTGCCACGGGCTGGCGAACGCCAGCGATCGATGCTCGCGGACGGCGACCGTCCATGAGGTCTTCACCGGCACCGATCGGTTCACGGACCCGCACGCGTCGAGATACTCCGGGTTCGAGTCGTTCCCTGACGGCCAATCATCGCGTCAGTGGCGCGGTGCTCCCTCTTCGCGCGCGAGGTGTTCGTCGATCGCCGCTTCATCATCGATGCGAAATATATGGTTGAAGATGAAGAGTTTGAGGACCCAGAAGACGCCGAAACTCGCCAGATTGGCGGTGTCGACGATACCGGTGTCGACGAGGTGACTCCAGCGGTGCGCTTCGACGAGGTGGTGGGCGTACGCGCCCCCGAGCATGGAGAAGCTGATGCCCAGAGCGGATATCACGGCGAAGGGGAGTATCTCCCTACGGAGGTGACTCGGGCCGGTCTTGCCCCAGGTCCAGCGACGATTGAGGGTGTACGAGGGAATGGCACCCACCAGATTCCCGAACAATGTCGCATCGACCTCGCTTCGGATGATCTTCAATCCGTACACCAGGGTGATGGCGAGCACCGACGTGATCGTCGACGCCGCTGATACCGACGTGAATCGGATCAGCTTGCGCCCCTGATGCGACCTCGCCCACGCGACGAGGATGGCGACGCGACGTTTCATCCGACCACGCTACCGCTGACGCCCGGCTCGACGTCGCCGCACCCGCCATCGCGGTCACCGGGCCGACCCGAAGGCCTAGTCGCGAACCGGGTTCGTGACGAACCACGCCGCGAGTCGATTGAGCCCCTCGTCCACGCTCACGCGCGGGCACCAACCGAGCACGCGCTGGGTATCGCGCTGATCGAACCAGTGCGCGACCGACAACTGGCGGGCAGCGAAGTGGGTGATCGGAGGCTCGTCGCCGGGCCACACTCGATCGGCGAGACGTCCGACGAGCGCCGCGAGTGGTGCTGGTATCGAACGCGGGGTCGTTTCGAGACCAGCGGCTCGAACGATTCCGTCGACGAGTTCCGCGACCGGTCGAGGATCGTCACCGGTCACGATCCAGGCCTTGGCGCAGGCCTCGTCGCCGATGACCGCGTGATCCAGGGCGGCGACGATGGCCGCCGCGGCGTCGTCGACGTACGTGGAGTCGATGAGCGCTCGTCCGTGGTCCGGGAGGGCGAGGTGACCTCGGCGGGCCCTGTCGACGAGTCTGGCGACCAGTTGGGTGTCACCCGGTCCCCAGACGAGATGGGGACGCACGACGACCGTCGCCACCTCGGACCGTTCGAGGACCAGTTGCTCGGCGATGGCCTTGGTGTGCGCGTAGACGTCGCGTCCGCGGTACGACGGTGGTTGAACACCGCCACCGACCACCGCCACGTCGTGAAAGGCCACCGATGGTGTGGACACGTGCACGAATCGCCCACACGTTGCGGCGGCTCGCATCGCGTTGAGCGTGCCCGTCACGTTGACGTCGTACGCCTCACCCCACGCGGCCTTCGGGGCCACGAGCGCCGCCAGGTGGACCACCGCGTCGTGCCCGGCAACGCTCGCCGAGAGGGTCGCGGCGTCGCGGATGTCCGCGTGGACCTCTCGGAGCCCGGTCCCCGCGTCCGAACGCTGGTAGCAGGTGACGTCGTCGCCGCGCTCGGCGAGACCGAGCGCGACGTGGCGCCCGAGGAGACTGGAGGCCCCGGTCACCAGTACCTTCATGGCGTGTCGCGACGTCATCGCCCCGCGAGAAAGGCGTTTACCGTCAGCGAGAGCGCGGCGCGGTCGATCTTCGATTCGTGGCGGCGATCGACGGGTAGTCGTCCGAGCACGACCGCCGCGAGCGTGGTAGGTGACACGCTCCGCACCCGAGCGGCCGTCGCCGCGGGAGCCAGGCGCAACGGACCCTCGTCGCTCACCACGATGGCGACCACCGCGGCGTCGGGCGGGCCCACCGCAACTGCGGCCACGACCCGCTCGAGCTCAGTCGCGACGGGTTCTTCGAGCGCGACACTCGCGAGGGGTCCGCTCGAGGTGCGGATGACGTGCTGGAGTCGTCCCAAGAGGAACAACAGTCCGTCGGCGACGTAGCCCACGTCACCCGTGCGGTGAAAGCGCTCGCCGTCGCGACGTGTCGTCGACTCAGCATCCACTCGCCAGTGGGCGTCGTAACCGGTGAACATCCACGGCGCGCTCACCAGGATCTCACCCCAAGAATTATCAGCGAGTTCGTCGCCCCTCGGATCGTCGAGTGCCACGACTGCCACGCGACAGCCGGGCAGGGGGCGCCCGGTGGAGCCTCCTCCGAGCGGGCCACGCGCGAGGGGCGACGTGCCGTCGGTGACGGGCAGACACTCGGTCATGCCGTAGGGGGCCCGGACGTCGCCACCGGTCAGAGCCTGCACGTCGCTAACCAACGAGGACGCGACGGGAGCACCCGCAAGAATTATCAGCGACAACGGCACGTGGCGTCGAGCAGAGGTGGCGACGATGGTGCGGGCGGCCGAGGGCGAAAGCCAGGCGGTTGCGACATGCGCGAGGTCCGTCGCCGCCTTCAGTTCATCGAAGCCCAGCGTGCTCGGAGCGTCAACGTCGAAAGCCGGTCGCACGAAACCCATCCCCAACACGGGAGCGAGGATCATGAACGGAGCGAAAGACGTGGTGAACGCCTCATTGGCGTGTGCGCGCAACAGATCGCTGAGCGTGTCACGCTGTGCGGCGAGCGCACCGTGCGAGTAGCGCACCGGCTTCGCCGGGCCCGTCGCGCCAGAGGTGTGGACAATCGCCGCGTCGTCATCGGCACCGGGCACCACCGCGATGAAGGGGCGATCGCCGGGCGAGCAGAGGTTGACGGTCCTGGGCATCTTGACGAAGGCCGAGCGACTCGCGCCCGGCGAGAAACGTCCCATGGTGGCGATCAGGAGCGAGACGGGCGTGCCGATGATGTGCGTGGGGGCGGCGGCCCGTACCAAGCGCCGCAGCGTCGCCACACCCGACGACGCGTCGGCCACCACGGCGACGCCGCCGACCTTCCAGACGGCCATCACGGCGATGAGCAGTTGCGGGCTCGGCGCGATCAGGATGCTGATCCGGCTCCGTGCCTCGATACCGGCATTCGACAGGGCCGACGCGGCGAGGGTCGAACGAAGGTCCAACTCGCGCCACGTCAGGGTTCCGTCGGGCCCCTGGTAGACGAACTCGTCGTCGTTCGAGCGTTTGGCGAGTTGGAAGAGCACGGACTGAAACGTCGCTGCGGTGTCACTCGCCGCGGCGCTCGCACCGTCGCCGACCGCGGCCGCGGTTTCGGTGGCCAGCGAGCGCGTCAGCCACGAGTCGATGAGGGCGCCGATCGGCTTGTCCAGGCACACGAAATGGCCGGCGTCGGCGTATCGTTCAACCGAGGCTTGAGGTGCTCGCTGGCGCAGGTCACGTAGAAATCGGTCATGAAATACCTGGTCACGGCCACCCCAGATCAGAAGGATGGGACACGCCAACGACTCGAAGTTCCCAGCGCTGCGCGCGAGGGCGCCCGCGGACGGGTCGCCGGGGCGCACCGGGATGTCCTCGACGAACTCCGCGATGGCGCGTCGGCGGGCCGAGCCGCGGTAGGGCGCGCGCAGGGCGTCGCGGTGGACCTTGGCGGTCATTCTTGCGGCGCCGCCGACGAAGAGTGGGGTTCGCTCGCACGTCAGCGCGGTGAGTCGGCGGGCGAGTGCAATGAGTGGGGGCACCTTCACGTCGTCGGGCTTGGCGACGGCGGTATTGGCGAGCACGACGGCACGAACGTCCAGTGACGCTGCGGCGCCGAGCGCGACCGGGCCACCCCAGTCGTGGGCGGCGAGCACCAGTGGACCGTTCACCTCCTGACGACAGAATCGTACGAGCTCGTCCACCCGGTCGGCGAGCCGTCGCGGTCCCGGTCTGTCGGAGTAGCCCATGCCGGTCTGGTCCACTGCGATGACCCGCCATCCCGGCGCAAGGGTACCCAGCACGTCGCGCCACAGGTAACCCCACGAAGGGTTGCCGTGCACGCAGACTACGGTGCCGAGTGGTCCCGGTCCCGTATCAAATACGTGCCACGTGAGCGGCGCGCCGTCGCTGCCCGTGAAGGTAACGCGACGCGACCACGAAGGATCGAGTCCCCACTTGCGTAGCTGACTGGCCGAGGGTCCTGCGTCGTGCTCATTGAAGTGAGCCACGCGCAGTTACCAGACCAGTTCGGCACCGGCGCAATTGAGCCCCGAGCCGATCCCCATCAGGAGCACGCGATCACCGGTGGTCAGTTTCGGGGCGAGGGTCGAGAGTGTATAGGGGACCGCCGCCGGGCCCATGTTGCCGTAGAGCGGGTACGTGAGCGGGACGCGAGAAGTATCGATCTTCAGCAATTCGCAGAGTTTCGAGGTGTGGACCGCCGAAACCTGGTGGATGACGTACCAGTCACAGTCTCTCCACTGCCAACCGGCGGCCAGCGCAGCGTCGAAGGTCTCGTTGGCCAATTCGAGTCCGCTCACCAGAAGCTTGGCGGTGTCGGTGCGCATCTGTTCAAGGTCACCGACGCAAAGGTCGTGATGGTTGGTGGCCGCGCGCGCGAGACCACCGAGGAAGGCGTGGCCGCCCTCGCGAGGGCCGCCCATGACTATGGCCGCAGCACCCGAGCCGAGGGTGAGCGATGCGAATTGATCGAAGACGTCCATGGCGGTCGCCGATGGGAGTCGAAGCCTTTCGAGCGTCGCGAGTTGGGTGTGACGGCTGCCCTCGCCGTCGACGATCAATACGGTTCGCGCCTGACCCGTCTCGATGGCCATCGCCGCGATGTTCATCGCGTTGATGAAACCGAGGCATGCGTTACCGACGTCGAAGTTCGTGCACGTCGACGAAAGGCCGAGACCGAAGTGCACCGCGCAGGCGACGCTGGGTTCGAGGTGGTGCTTGCACACCGACGTCGAGATGAGCAGATCGATCTGCGAGGCGTCGACGCCGGCATCATCCATGGCGACGCGCGCCGCAAGTGCGGCGGCTTCATTGAAGCTGATCCCTTCGGGCCACCATCGGCGCTCGTTGATGCCGGCGATCGAGTCGAGCAGACCGGCACGGATGCCGCATCGCTCATAGGTCTCCGCGAGTTGCTCATCGATCCACGCCGAGGTCACCACCTCGGGGGCGTCAACGTGACCAAGGCCCCAGATGAAGGTTCGTGTGAATGGATTGGAGAGTTGCACCTATCTAGGTTAGGGCTTTCACGGCATGGGTCTGGTCGCGTCGGAGAAACCGGAGCATGTTCTCACGGACGTCATCGACTGCGCACTTGGAACGCGAGCGAGCGCACCGGTGCGAAGACCTGCGTTCAGCTTGATCACAGTGGATGCAACTTGGTTCCGGGCGCGACATCGAGTGCCTGATGGTGAAGGGTCGACGCTCGGTGCGCGACGCCGGTCCCCGCGTGGACAGTGGTTACTGACTGCGAGACGGCCGCGAATTCGTTCGCCGATTGATCGACATCGTGAGGCACCGAGATGCTTCGTCGAGGTGACCAGTCCCCGCGCGGTGCGATCGAACCTTCGACACGAGGGACGTCGCTGGCGGTGGAAGCGCTGTGGGAGTGCCGTCGATGCGCAGACAGACCGCGCACGTGTCCCACCAATTGCGTTGCAGTCACAGTCGAATACTGGGGTTTCGACACCGGATGGGGCAAAACTGAAAGCCCTTTAAGGAGAAGGGCAGGTTCCATTCACTAAATACGACTATTCCGATAGGGTTTAAGGTAATTCAATCGCTGAGAGGATGGAGCATAATAATGATGAGCATTGATACGCCGCATACCGCCGAGGAGGCGTACAAGCGCTCAAGTGACTTCTTGCGCGGCGAGCTCGCCTCGGCTCTCTCGAACGACGAGCCCAACATCGAGGGTTCGTCCGAGCACCTCTTGAAGTTCCACGGCGTGTACGCGCAGGACAATCGAGATGTTCGACGGGAGCGTTCGCTCGCCGGTGAAGGTTTGGAGTACATCTTCATGGTGCGCGTGGCGATACCGGGCGGCAAGCTCAACGCCGACCAGTGGTTGGCCCTCGACGCGATCGCCGGTGACATCGCCGACGGGACGATTCGCCTCACCACCCGTCAAGCGGTCCAGTTCCACGGTGTCGTGAAAGGTGGCCTTCGGCCCATGGCGTACGAACTCAACGCGCATCTGATGACGTCGTTCGGTGCCTGCGGCGACGTCGTGCGTAACACGGTGATGTGCCCCGAGCTGCTCGCACACGGTAACGACGAACGACTCATCGCCATGGCTGATCACATCGCACGGACCTTCAAACCGGCGACGCGCGCGCATTGGGAGATCTTCGTCAACGGCGAGAAGAGCGCTTCGTCCGAATTTGACCCCGAACACGAGTTCTACGGGGACACCTATCTTCCGCGCAAGTTCAAGATCGCCATCTCGAACCCCCGCGAGAACTGCGTCGACGTCCTCGCCCAGGACCTCGGGCTCATCCCCGCAGTCCACGACGAACTCGGTGAGGGTTTCAACGTCGTGATCGCGGGCGGCCTCGGTCGCTCGTACGCCCAGCCCGACACGTTCGCCCGGCTCGCCGACCCCCTGACCTTCGTCACCTACGACGAGCTCGACGACTTGATCCGTGGGGTACTGGCGACCTACCGCGATCTCGGCGACCGTACCAATCGCCGCCGGGCACGGATGAAGTACATCACCGCCGACGTCGGGTTCGAGGAATTCCGTCGCGAGATCGAATCCCGTGTGGGGCACGCACTTCGTGCGCCACTCGCGATGACGTTCGGTGAGGCCGACGACCACTTGGGATGGAGTGAGCTGGGCGACGGCTCGTGGCAACTCGGGGTTCGTGTCGGGGCGGGTCGAGTGAGTGATGGGTCCGAGGCCAGAGGACTGCGCAGCGCGCTGCGAGCGATCGCTCAATCGCTGCCGGTCACGTTCTTGATCACCGCTCAGCAGGACATCATCATCTCGTCGATCGGATCCGGCGACCGCGACACTGTCACCGATATCGTTCGAGCACACGGCGTGCGTGAGCTCGCGCATCTGGGCAACGTCGAACGTTCGGCACTGGCGTGCCCGGCGCTGCCGACCTGCAGCCAGGCGCTGGCAGAAGCGGAGCGGCGACTTCCCGACGTCGTTTCGTTGGTCCAGGACGCTCTCGACCTCAAGGGTCTCTCCACGCGTCGACTCCAACTGCGCATGACCGGATGTCCGAACGGCTGCGCTCGTCCCGCGGTCGCCGAAGTGGGCATCGTGGGGCGAACCAAGAATTCCTATGACGTCTTTCTTGGCGGTGGCCCGCGCGGTGATCGCCTGGCGTCGCTCTACAAGGAGAAAGTGAAGCTCGATGATGTTCCCGCGCTTCTGGAACCGTTGCTCGAACGATGGAGCAACGAGGGACTCGTCGATGAGGCGTTCGGCGACTTCTTTGTGCGCGTGGTCGAACCGTGACGGTCTTCCTCGTCGGTGCGGGCCCCGGTGACGTTGACCTGCTGACGATCCGGGCGGCTCAACTTCTGGCGACCGCGGATGTCGTGGTGCACGACCGTTTGATCTCCAATGAAGTGCTCGGTCTCATCAACCGCGCCGCCCAACGCTTCGACGTCGGCAAGGTGCCGGGACTTTCGCACTCGCAGCATGACATCAACGGCCTACTGGTCTCCTTGGGGCGACGCCACGAGCGGGTGGTCCGTCTCAAGGGAGGCGATCCGTTCGTCTTCGGGCGTGGCGGAGAGGAAGCGCAGATTCTCGACGAGGCCGGTATCGACGTGGAGATCGTTCCGGGCATCACCTCCGCCTTCGCCGGACCCCTCCTCGCCGGCATACCGGTGACCCACCGTGGACTCTCACACGGCGTGACCATCGTGACCGGGAGCACGGTGCGCGATTCGACGGTGGACTTCCGTGCCTTGGCGAACGCGGACATGACCCTGGTCGTTCTCATGGGTGTCGAGCGCCGCGCCATCATCGCGAGCGAGTTGCTCCAGGGTGGGCTGAGCCCGTCGACGCCGGTCGCCGTCGTCGAGTGGGCTTCGACGAATCAGCAGCGGGTCGTGCGCAGTTCGCTCGCGCGTCTCGGTTCGCTCGATGTCAAGTCGCCGGCGGTCATCGTCGTGGGTGCCGTTGCGGCGTTGGCGTTGGGGAATGTCGCAACGTTCGCCTCGTCGTTCGCGCTGAGTTCGTAGTGTTCCCACTCGTTGTCGATCTGACGAACCGATCGGTAGTGGTGATCGGCGCGGGACGGGTGGGAACCCACAAGGCCCGTCAACTTCTCGCGGCGGGAGCCCGGGTGACGATGATCACCCGCGAGGTGCTCGCCCCGATACCCGAGGGCGTCGAACTGGTCCTCGAACGTGGTTACGAGGCTGGTGACCTCGCGGGAGCGCTCCTCGTCGTGGCGGCCACCGGTGACGCTCTGGTGAATGACGCGATCGTCCTCGAGGCCAACGAGCGCAACGTCCTGCTCAACGTGGTCGACGACCTCGGCCGGTCGAACTTCTATTTCACGGCGGTGCATCGCGACGGTGACGTCATCGTCTCGGTGTCGACCGGTGGCTCGTCGCCCGCCTTGGCCCAGTGGGTGCGCAACCGCGCCGCCGCGGCCCTTCCGAAGAATCTCGCGCGCGTCGCCCAGCAGCTTCGCACCGAGCGCACGGCGCTGCACCGCTCGGGGGCGAGCACGGAGAATCGTGACTGGGCATCGCGAGTCGAGGACCTGACAACCGAGGCCGAGTAGGCGACCGTCGTAGCTGCGCAGCGCCCGGGCTGGTCGTGCATGTTCTGCTCAATCGAGATGCCGATGTGCGTTGACTTACTCGTTGGTAGATATCGAGTTCGGGCCTGCGTCGAAGATGAGGTGCCATAATGGACCCCCATGGCTAACCGCACCGATCCAAGCGGATCCGCTCACGACGATGATTTCGACTCGAGACTGTATGGCGAAGGATTTCCTGCGGGACTTCCCGTCTTCGAGAACGAGGTCGAACCCCACCTTCGAAATCGTCGCAAGGTAAACAGTCCCTCGCAGCTGCAGATTCTGCAGGACGTCGTCAACTTCAAGGCCAGTCATAGTCGTTGGCGGATTGCGAAGGACCTCGTCGGTTTGGTTCGCCGCGGTCACGGCGAAGAGCGTGACGAGTCCTACTCGGACAAGCTTCGTCGCGAGACGCGCAAGGGTAAGTCGGAGTCATCGAACTACGGACTCGCTACTTTCGATGGACACCCGGCCGTCATGTACTCGATGAACTGGGACTTCTTCGCCGGCTCCTTGGGCGTGGTGTCGGGCGAGACCTTCCAGGCCGCGGCGGACCTCGCCATCGCCAAGAAGCTCCCGTTTATCAGCGTGTACGTATCGAGCGGTGTGCGCCAACACGAGAACTTCGCCGGCCTCACGCAGATGACGCGCATGGTCGAGGCGCTACGTCACTTCAAGGACAAGGTCGAGCAGCCCCAGATCGCCGTGCTGCTGGGCAACGTCTGGGGGGGCGTCTCGGCGAGCGCGGTGCCCAACGCCGACCTCATCCTTGCGACGTCCGGGACGAACTACGGCTTCGCCGGTCCGAAGGTCATTGAAGCGTTCGAGGGCATCACGGTGCCCCTCGATTCACAGAGCGCCGAGGCGAACCTCCTCGATCGCAATATCGACGTGGTACTTCCCGACGTGCGCGAGATGGTCAGCTACATCGGGGCGATACTGTCCTCGATTACGTTGCCCGACAAGCACCACGTCATCAACCGCGAGACCCAACCGCTCATCCGTAACGTCACCGTCAAGGAGCAGCGACGGGGCTTCGCGTTCGGCGCCGTGGGCATCCATGGTCCACAATTCGATACCGAACACGACTCGCAGGTGCTCTCACCGGCGCCCGCGCGCGTCGCCTCAGCCCTCGACAGTTCTGACGCTCTGGTCGAGCAGTATCAGGACCTGATGACCGACGCGAACCGCGTCGACCTCGAGTTCATCGCCCGTTACGCGTTCAGCGAGGCCACCGCGGTCTACAACTACGTCCAGGAAGGCGACTTCAAGCGCTATCCGGCGATCGTCGGGGCCTTCGCGAAGATCGGGGCGCAACCTTTCGTGATCGTCGGCACCCAGCCTTCGTACCAACGATTGGGCGACACGATCGTCAAGCGGCCTTCGAACCCCGCCCCCGAGGACTTCGCCTTCATGGAGCGCATGCTCGAGATGGGAGAGCGGCTGCACCTTCCCGCCCTGTTCATCACCGACACCCTCGGAGCGAAACCGACGCTCGAGAGTGAGCGTCGCGGGCAGTCGCGCGCGATCGCTCGTTCGATTCTCAAGGGCATCGACTACTCCGAACCGGTGATCACGCTCGTAGCCGGCGCCCTCGGAAGCGGGGGAGGCCTCGCGACGACGCCGATGGCGGACCACGTGATGATGCTCGAAAAGGCCATGGCCTACGTCGCCGAACCTCGATCGGCGGCGTCGATCCTCTACAAGACGCCCACCCCCTCGCACGAGCAGGTTCGCATGACACTCGCCACGATGCGCTCGACCGCGCAGGACCAGTTGAGTCTGGGCCTCATCGACGAGGTGATCGTGGAAGATGCAAATCCATTCGTCACGGTCGAGAACATCCACCGATCGATCCTGAAGTCCTACGTGGAACTCTCCGAGTTCTCGGAGCGCAAACTGCGCAGTCGTCGCCATGAGAGGATCCGCGGCCTCCGGGCCTTCGAGATCATCCAGGACTGATCGACGACGAGACGCGTAACTCGCTGGGAGGTCGCGTTCGAGACCTAGGCGCTCGTCACGGCGACGAGGCCGTCTTCAACGTCGTTCAGGTGTCGTCGAAGATTGAGCATGAGCAGTCCGCCAACGAGCGCCGTGAGACCGGTGCTGAGCGGCCACCAGTTGCCGAGGCCGTTGTCGAAGTAGAGGGCGGTGATGAAGGGGGCAAGACTCCCCGACAACCCCCACGTAAGGCCCTGCGCGGCGTTGTAACGTCCGCGTAGGTGTTCTGGCGCGATGTCGTTCACGAGCGCCGGGCCAATGGGTGACAGCATTGTTTCGCCAACGGCGAAGACCACCATCGCGATACAGATCGAGAACACGGCGACGACCGCTGGCATGGCGAGCGACGCGTCGAGGATGACCCAGAAGACGCACCACAGGCCGCCGGTGACCGCCATCACCTTGGTCCGACTTCGACCTTCGATACGGTTCAGTACCCAGAGCTGGGCGAACACGATGGTGCTCGTGTTGAAGAAGAAGATGATGCCGATCACGTGCACGGGTAACTTCAGGTTGTTCACGACGAAGACGCTGAAGCCGGCCTCTTGAGATCCGTAGCCCCCGATCATCAGCACGAGCGAGGCCAGCACGAATTGGACCAGTCGCCGGTCGCGCAGGACGACGCGCCACCCCTCGGTGACCGTGACCGCGTCGTGGTGGTGCGCGCCTACGGCGCTGCCGTACGCTCGCAGGGTCCAGAACATCGCGGCCGCCAGCAGCGTGACCCCAGCGTTGATCAGATAGAGGACGGTGAACGAGAAGGGGTGGCGCAAGTCGACAATCGATGCCGAAATGAGCCCGCCGAGTCCGATCCCGAGGTTGACCAGCATGAAGTTGACGCCGAAGGCGCGCTGGCGGTGTTGTTCGGGGACGAGTCGGCTCAGCATGGTGCTGCTCGGTCCCCACGCCGCGTTGCCGAAGATCGAGATCAGGATCGCCGCGACGATGATCTGGGCCCTCGTGTGAGCGAACGCCAGAATCACGAGGGCGACCGCGTCAAAGACGTAGGCGCTCATCGCGACGCGCAGCGGCCCGAGCCGGTCGGTGAGCGTGCCCCAGAACGGTCCCGTGGCGAGTCCGGCGATTGCGGCGGTGCCGAGCAGCAGCATCGAGAAGCTCGTTGAGAATCCCCGCACATTGTGGAGGTAGACCACGTAGAGCGAGAGGGTGAGGCCCATCCCGACACACGCGATGAACGTCGACCAGTAGAAGCGGCGCAGCGTGGGGTCGATGACGCTACGGAATTGCGATGGCACGAGCGACTCAAACAGATTCACGAGACCATCAGGTTACATTGCGATGCTTGTGCGGCGAATCACAAGTGACCGGGGCGAGTCGCCTCAAGGGCGTTACGCTTGATGGCGCTGCGTCACAGCCATTTGCGAAAGGGTCACGTTGAACGATAATCGATTGCCGGGAAGTCGCACCGATCTGCTCAGCGAGATCGCCCCCGACGTCGAACGGCTGTACAACCGTCACCTCGAAGCGCCTCGTCTCTGGTTCCCCCACGAGCAGATCGACTGGGGACAGGGCGAGAAGTTCAGCGAACGACCGTGGTCCGAGTCGGACTACCCCCTCGCCGCCGGGGTGCGAAGTTCCATCTACGTGAACCTACTGACCGAGGACAACCTCCCGTACTACACGCACACCTTGCTGAGCCACGCACCCAAGGGTCACCCGATCCGTGACTGGAACCACCAGTGGACGATGGAGGAGAACCGGCACGCGATGGTCATGCGCGACTGGGTGCACATCAGCCGCTGCATTGATCCAACGATGCTCGAAGAGGGGCGCCGGGTACAGATGGGCAAGGGCGAGGTGCCTGAGCCCGAAACGATCGCGGACCTGATCACGTACGTCTCGTTCCAGGAGCGGGCCACACAGATCGCCCATCGCAATACCGGGGCGCGACTTCCCAAGGACGACAAGATCGGTCGTAACGTGCTCGCGCTCGTCGCCGGTGATGAGACCAAGCACTACCTCTTCTATCGCGACCTCGCGATGGCAGGGTTCGCCATCGATCCCTCGGCGATGATGATCGCCGCCGCGAAGCAGGTGACCGCATTCGCGATGCCCGGCACCGGCATCCCCTCGTTCACCCGTCACGCCGTACGTATTGCGCGTGAGGGTATCTACGGACTGACCCAGTTTCTCAAGGACGTGCTGGAGCCCGTGCTTAATCTCTGGGACCTGGATCACCTCGTTGGCCTGTCGCCGGAGGCGGAGAAGGCCCGGGCCGAGCTTGACGCGTTCGTAGCCAAGTTGACGGCTGGCGTCGAACGCCTGGCTCAGAAGACGGCGGGGGCCGCACCGGCCTTGGCCTAGGCCGCCCGGTCCAGTCCGCCTATTCCTTCGTGTTCGCGACCTTTCGGATGTAGTCCTCGAACGCCTGCTGTTGGGCGTGGAGCTGGCGCACTTGACGCTCGTGCATCGATCCACCTCGTGTGACGAGGTATATCAGGCAGCCGAGCAGGGGCAGGACGAAGATGAACAGGACCCACAGCGCCTTGGCGACGCCCGAGAGATCATGGCTGCGGACGATGTCGACAACGATGTGGAACACGAGCACGATCCAAAAGAGCAGCAGCGCCAGGTACAGGCTGGAAATGAAGACATCGAATAGCGGGTAGTTCGTAGCGAACATCGTTGGTTCCTTTCGCCGGGGAGGCGCCACGATCTTCCCACACCGTCAAACCGAACCGTTGGGTCAGGGCTTTAAGAGTTCCTCGAGCCGGGTACGGACTCGTTGGTCGTCGCCATCGATCTCGACCACCTTGGTCCGGCTGTGGGCACCACGTACCAGTCGCACGGCGCCGCTCCTTACCTCGAACGCGACCGCCAATGCATCGAGCACGTCCACGGTCGCCGCGCCATCGACGGCGCGAGCGTGCACGTGGACCTGGAGGGCGCCGTCATAGTTCCCTCCGACCCTGCCGGTACGCGCGCCGGGGTGGACGTGGACCGAGAAACGCACCACCACGGGCCCTAGAACTTCACGTCGGAGCGGTCCAGCACCACACCGTTCTAGCAGTGTCGGGTTATGGTGCGACTTCTGCATAGGATTTGAAAACACCAAGGGGGAACTTGTGGCACTGAGTAGTGAAGAAGCAATCGCGGCCGTTAGCGCGGCCGGCCAGCCGTTCGAGGTGATCGAGACCGAGAGCAACGGTGTCGTCAACCGCGTGTTCAAGAATGCTCCCGTCAATCTGCGCCAGTTCTTCGACAGCGCACGAGGTCTCGACCAGACCTTCCTCGTCTACGAGGACGAGGAATGGACCTTCGCTGACGTCATGCAGGACGCCGATGCCTTGGGCTACGCGCTCGTCCATCATTACGGCGTCAAGGTGGGCGATCGCGTCGGCATCGCCATGCGCAACCTACCCGAGTGGATCATCTCGTTCGCCGCGATCACTTCGGTGGGAGCGATCTCGGTGTCGCTCAACGCGTGGTGGACGGAGGACGAGCTCGATTACGCCATCAACGACTCGGGACTCAGCCTCCTGATCGCCGATAGCGAGCGCGTGAACCGGTCCGACGACGCCTGCCAACGTGCCGGCGTGCCAATCCTCGGTGTGCGTCTCGACGAACTCGAACCTCTGGCGCCGGGGGTCGAGTACTGGCATGACGTCGTCATCCGCGGCGCGGCGATGCCACTCGTGGCGATTTCGCCCGACACCGACGCCACGATCCTGTACACCTCGGGGACCACAGGTTTCCCCAAGGGGGCGGTCTCCACTCACGGTGCCGTGTCCCAGGCCATCATGGCCTTCACGTCGGGGGCGGCGATCCAGGCGGCGCGTCGAGGTGATGCGTCGGGGAGCGGACAGACCCCGTGCTTCATTCTCGTCGTGCCCCTCTTTCACGTCACCGGCTGCATCCCGGTGATGTTGTCATGTTTCTCGTGGCACTTCAAGCTCGTGATGATGCACCGATGGGAACCAGAGCGTGCCCTGCAATTGATCGAACGGCACAAGGTCACGACGTTCGTCGGCGTGCCGACCCAGTCGTGGGACCTGCTCGAGCATCCGAATTTCCTGAACTTTGACACGTCGTCGTTGACGGCGGTGGGCGGCGGCGGCGCGCCCGCACCGCCCAAGTTGGTCGCCAGGGTGGACAACTCGTTCAAGCAGGGCCGCCCAACTCTCGGTTACGGAATGACCGAGACCAATGCGTACGGACCGGGTAACTACGGTGACGACTACATCACGCACCCGTCCTCCACGGGACGGACGCCGACCATCGTCATGGACGTCGAGATTCGCGACGAGGACTGCCGCGCGGTGCCGATTGGACAGAGCGGTGAGATCTGGATGAAATCACCCACGTTGATCAGGAGCTACTGGAACAAGCCGGAGGCCACGGCGTCGACCCTGGTCGACGGCTGGCTGCGCACCGGTGACCTCGGCCATATCGATGACGAAGGCTTCCTCTATGTGGAGGACCGCCTGAAGGACATGATCCTTCGCGCGGGAGAGAACATCTATTCAGCCGAGGTCGAGTCCGCCATCTACGAACATCCGTCGGTGTACGAAGCGGCGGTCTTCGGCCTACCCAATGAGCGTCTGGGCGAAGAGGTTGCGGTCGTGGTGATGGTCAAGCCCGGGCTCAAACTCACGGAGACCGAGCTTCACGCCCACCTTCATCCGCGACTCGCGAGTTTCAAGATTCCGACACGCGTCGTCTTCACCCACGAACCGTTGCCGCGAAACGCCGCCGGCAAGTTCCTCAAGCGTGCGATGCCCGCGCTCTACTTCGGCTGAGCCGCGTCGATCGCCGCTCGGGCGTAGTCGGCGAGGTTGAGCGTGTCGAGTTCATCCAATGAGAACCACGCGGCGTGGTCGGTCGTGCCGTGGATCTCGTGGCTCAATTCGCCGCCCTTCAATTCGGCGGTGAAGAGGATGCGCACCGTGTGGATCCGATCGCCGTTGTCGCGACGGCGCACGTCACTGGTCACGCCGAGCAGGTCCAGTTCGTGTATCTCGAGTCCGGTCTCCTCGCGGAACTCGCGTACCAGCGTGTCCTCGGGGGCCTCGCCGAAATCGATGCCACCGCCCGGTAGCCACCACAGTGGCGGGACGTGGCGCGGATTGCTGGAACGCACCAGCGCCACCCGGCCTTCGTTGATCAGTACTCCGTAGGAGCGGACGCTGGTGTGTTGCTTACTCATGGGATGGTCTACGTCCTAGTTCGATTCGTTGAGGTCCCGGGGGATTACCCGCGCCTCCCAGGTATGTCCTTCGACACCCTTCGCCACAGAAATAGTAGGTCACTCCGTCCGCTGCGGTGCAATGCAGCGCCGTTTTCGAGTTCACGCGCATTGAACAGACTGGATCGACCGCGTCACCTTCGAGATCCTCGTGCATGTCCGCCGGGTGTTCGTCCCGGTCGAAGCGCTCGGCGCAGCGCATTGAGCAGAAGTAGTACTCGACGCCATCACGCCGGCGCACGGCAACCGGTGAGCTGATATCGACCGTCATCCCGCACATGGGGTCGCGCGCGCCATCGCTGTCGCCGCCCGAGCGGGCGAGGGCCCAGACGCCTGCGAGCAGCACCAGCGCGAGCACGTTGAGCACGAGGGTGGCGCCGAGGGGGAACTGCCCGGAAAGTGCGGGCGAGTGCCGTGTGCTCGGCACGAGATGGCCAGCACCGAAGATGACGTTCACGGCCAGGCCACCGCCACTCATCACGAGCCACAGCAGCGCGAACAGCTTCAACATCGAGCGTGTGCCGTAGAAACGTCGGTAGATGAGCAGCAGTGGCAAGGTGACGAGATCGGCGAATATGAAGCTGATGACGCCGCCGAAGGCGACGCCGTGGGTCCACAACGCCGCGGCGAGAGGAATGTTGCCGACCGAGCACACGAACGAGATGACGGCGAGGAGCGGCGCGACGACGATGTTCTCGACGACGGTCCACGATCCGTGGCCCGAGAGGAAGAGGTGTGACCACCACAGCGACGGGACGTGGACGCTCAAGAACCCCGCGACGACGAACCCCGCGAGCAGTTCCTTGCGCAGCATGGTCACATCGCCCATCGTGAAACGGGCGCTCAGTCGGTAGAAACGCCGTGCGCGCAGTCGTTGGCGCCACGTCAGTTCGTTGTGAGCCCCGGCGGGGGGCGTGTCACGCATCACGCGTTCACGCAGTTCGGCCTGGGAGTTCTTCGAGAAGAAGAACCCGGTGAGCGTGGTGATGGCTGCCACCATGATGATGCCGCCAACGAACTGGGCCACGAGAAACTGCCATCCGAGCAGCAGGTACAGCACGATGCCGAGCTCGATGACGAGGTTGGTTGACGCGACCATGAAGACCAGAGCGTTGGACCATGACGCGCCTCGTGCGAAGAGGGCCCGGGCCATGGCGCTCGCGGCGTAACTGCAGGACGACGAGATGATGCCCAGAAGGGCTGCCCTCGACGAAGTGCCCGCGGTGGTGGTGCCGAGCCGCGCACGCAGTCCGTCGCGGGGCAGGAAACTCTGTACCATCCCTGAGAGGGTGAAGCCGAACACAATGGGCCACCACGTCATCCAGAGCATCGCCAGACTCTCCTTGAAGCCCGCGAAGAGCCAGTCGAGCGTGAGGCGCGTCAGGTGCATGGTGGTTCGTCGTGACGAGAAGGGGTGGTGGGACCGGTAGTTTCGCCGCAGCGATTCCCACGAGGCGATCGGTGGCGGCCACCCGCCGCGGCTGCCTGGCCGTGCATCAGTGAGTGAACAGACCGCATCGTGACTGCCTTTCCCTCACGCCAATCTACCCTTATAGTTCTTGCGCCAATTAGGGTTGCGGGGTGACCAATTCTGAAGAAGGCCGTGCGCTTCGCGACGCGGCAGCCGTCGAACCCCTAGGCCCAGGGCGCTACGGCGTCAACCTGTCCGAGTACTACACGGTGGCGGGACATCCGAACGGTGGTTACCTTCAATGCGTCATGGCCAATGCGGCCCTCGCAGCGGCGTCCGACGAAGGCGCCACCCACCTGCACACCACGGCTATCACGACGAACTACATCGGGGCGTCAGAGGTGGGTCCCGCCGAACTCCACACCGAGGTGCGCCGCGTGGGTCGCGGCGTGTCATTCGTCCACGTATCACTGGTGCAGGGCGACATGGTCAACACTGAGTCACTGGTCACGTTGGGCACGCTTCACGAGGACTCGTCCGCGCGCTACATGGACGCCACACCGCCAGAGCTCGCGCCCTTGGACGCGTGCCTCTCGTCGCCGGGGAGCGATGAAGTCAACATCATGCGGGTCGCGGACTTCCGCCTCGATCCCGCGAGTGCCGGTTGGTGGAGCGGCGAGCGGTCCGATCGTGGTGAGGTCCGTGGCTGGATGCGCCTCAATGACGGGGACGCGCAGTGGGACGCGTGGAGTCTGTTGTTCGCAACCGATGCCATGCCGCCGGCGACATTCCCGTTGGGGTCGTCGGGTTGGGTTCCCACACTGCAGTTAACGTCGTACGTCCGTCGCATCCCCACCAGCGAATGGCTTCGCGCGCGGCAGTGGTGTGTGGTGATCGCCGACGGCATCGTCGACGAACGCTGTGAACTCTTCGACGCCCGTGGTGAACTCGTGGCCAGCGCTACCCAACTCGCGATGGTGCGGCTCCCCACTGTCGTCTAGATGATGGTGTCGCGCGGCCCCCACGTTCAAGGTGATGGGTCGCTCTATATTCGCTCGCGCCTGATCATCCCAGAGAATGAAGTGGTTCTTCGCGTTACGACGTCGGGCGGGCCCGGGGGACAGCACGCGAATCGGGCCCTGACGCGAGTAGTCGCGTCCTTTCACGTCAACACGTCGCTCGTACTGAATGAAGCGGACCGGGAGCGTCTCCTCGAGAAGTGCGGCACCGTCGTGCGATCCAGTTCGAGCCGGTTCAGATCGCAGGGTCAGAACCGGTCAGCGGCCCTCGAACACCTCACCGAGAAGATCGCCGCTGCGCTCTATCGCGAACCTGCGCGACGAGCCAGCCGACCCACGAAGGCGTCCAAGGTCCGCAGGGTCGACGAGAAGAAGGCACGCGGTCGGGTGAAGGAACAGCGCCGTCGCCCGAGCGACGACTAACGCTTGGAATCCAGGTGTCGCTCGATCGCGGCGAGCGCCGCGTAGAGATGCTCGTCCAAGCCGGTGTCGGTGTCCTCACTCGGTCCGCGCAACGGGGTAAGCGTGGCGTAACCGGCCTCGATCAGGGCGCCATCCTCGTCAGCGTCCTCATCGCTCACGTCACCGACCTCGGGTGTCGCGGCACCGAGTCGGAGTCGAAGTTCGCCCTCCTCGCCCAGCGGCTGCGCGACGAACTCGGCCCTCGGGTCCTTGATCAAGCCCGCCGTCGAGATGCGAGCTCGTCGGACACCCTTGAGTTGCGTCACCGCCACGTTGGGCACGTTCAGATTGAAGAGGGTTCGCGAGGGAGCGTTCGAGAGCTCCTGGAGGACCTCGATGGCCACGTCACCGGCGGTCTCGAAGTGCACGTCCTCGCCCCACTGGACAGAGACGGCCAGACCGGACATCCCGAGTTGGGCTCCGGTGAGAATCGCTCCGATGGTTCCCGAGTGCAGGACGCTGCGGCCGATGTTGGCTCCGGCGTTGATGCCCGAGAGGATCATGTCGGGCCGGAAGTCGAAGTAGCCAATGGCGCCCATGATCGTGCAGAGCGCCGGCGGGGCTTCGAGGGAGTAGGTAGGAATCGATTCCGCACCTTCGATGACGTAGCGCTTGTAGGGAACGCTGGGGCGAGCGAAGATGTCGCCCACCGCCGACGACATCCCCGAGAAGTTCTCGTGAGGGGCGACGACGATTGCTTCGCGAACCTCACCTTCGGGGCACCGCGCAATCCATTGGGCCACGCTGCGCGCGAGCACGGCTATGCCGGGGGCCGCTACGCCGTCATCGTTAGTTATCAGTATTCGCATACCGACCATGCTAACTATCGTAAGTTACATGGCAGTGAGTAGAAGGAAAACGAACTGATGCTTCCCTCCGGCGAACAAATTGCCATTGCGCACGGCGACCAGCGCGCGGTCATCACCGAGGTTGGGGCGACGCTACGGACCTACGTGAAGGGTGGGCTGAGCGTCATTGAGGGTTTCGCCGGCGAGGAGGTGCCCACGGGGGCCCGTGGTCAGGTGTTGTATCCCTGGCCGAATCGCATCGGCGATGGGAAATGGTCCTTCTCCGACCGAACGGCCAACCCGACGATCGACGACGCGCAACACTCGACGTCAATCCACGGACTGGTGCGGTGGCGTCCATTTCGAATCGACGCGGTCAACCAGAACCGCTGCGTTCTCTCGTTGCTTCTGCACCCGACACCTGACTACCCGTTCCTGAGCGAGATCAGCGTGGCCTACCATCTGGGAACCCTGGGGCTCACCGTCACGACCACCGTCACCAACCGCGATGACGTTCCGATACCGTTCGGTGTCGGTTTCCATCCCTATCTGGCGGTGACGACACCGACCATCGAGGGGGCGCAACTCGAGGTGCCGGCCAAGGCGTTCATCGCCGTCGACGAGCGGCAACTTCCGATGGGCGAGATCTTGCCGCTCGCCGGGCACCAGTTGGACTTCTCGCGCCGTAAATCGCTCAGCGGGCACGAACTCGACGTGACCTACACCGAGTTGATTCGTGATGATGGCGGGCTCGCCACCGTCGTGCTCGTCGACAGTGCCGGAGGCGAGATTGAACTCACCGTCGATCGAAACTTCCCCTACATTCAAGTCTTCACAGGTGACACGCTCGAACGGGGCCGCCGCCGAACCGCGGTGGCCGTGGAGCCGATGACGTGTCCTCCCGACGCCCTACGAAGCGGCAAGGACGTCGTCGTGCTCGAACCTGGTCAACACTGGGCGGGTTCGTGGCGGCTGCGAAGGAGAATCTGATGAGTGGACGTGTTGTCTTGGTGACGGGATCGACGAGTGGCATCGGTGAGGCGACCGCCCTCTTGTTCGCCGACGCCGGGGACCAGGTCGTCTTCAACTCCGCCCACAGCGTTGAGGCGGGCGAGCGCCTCAGCGAACGGACGCCGGGTTCGCTCTACGTACAAGCCGATATCGCCAAGCCCGGGGACTGCGAACGGTTGGTGCGCGAGGTGCTCGATCGCTACGGACGCCTCGACGTGCTCGTCAACAATGCTGGCACGACAAAGCGGATCGCCCACAGTGACCTCGCTGGTGCAGATCTCACCGTGTGGCGTGAAATCTTCGAGGTGAACGTCTTCGGAACCTGGTCAATGAGCGTCGCCGCGATGGATGCACTGCGCGAAACCGGTGGCACGATTGTGAACGTCTCGTCGATTGCGGCAACCAGTTCAGGTGGTTCGTCAATCCCCTACTCGGCGTCCAAGGCGGCACTCAATCACATGACGGCCTTGCTCGCCAAGGCGGTTGGCCCCGACGTACGGGTCAACGCGGTCGCTCCTGGCCTGGTCGCGACGCCCTGGACCGAGGCCTGGCGCGACACTCACACGTTCGTCGCCTCGATCGCACCCCTGCGCCGATCGGGGATGCCGGGCGATATCGCCGAGGTGATCTTCTCTCTCGCGACGTCGTCGTCGTACGTGACGGGTCAGGTCGTCACCGTCGACGGCGGTCTTACGATCTGAGCGACTCGGGCTCGGCCGGAGGGACGAATGCACGAAGGACCACGCAGAGCACCCGGGTCGCCCCACGGACCATGACCCGTCGAACAACGGTCGGACGCGGTACGTCGAGCCTCTCGAGAGCCCAGGGCTGTAGCAGGTCGAGTGAACTCGCGATGAGCAGACGGTAGACGAGCCGCTGCAGGGGCTTGTCGAGGAAGCCGTCGATGACGAAGTCACGTGCGGCAACGCCATAGTGACTCAATCGAAGCTCTGGGCGGAATCGTTCGAGTTCGGCGCCCAATTCGCCGACCGACCTCGGAGGCTCCTCGACGCCGAGGTCGGTCGCGAGTTGCGCCATCTCTCGTACGTAGGTGTCGGCGTCGCGCGGCGAAAGCGAGCGTCGGCCGTAACGCTGGTAGCCACTGAGGAACATCGACATCTCGGCGCTGTGCACCCAGGCGAGCAGGTGGGGATCGTTGGCGAAATAGGGCTCTCCGTCGTCGGCGATGCCGCGGACGCTTTGGTGCACGCTGAGCACGCGCTCTATCGAGGCGAAGGCCGAGGGGATGTCGCCGTAGGTCGTGGCACCGATGAAGTTCGCTGTCTGTAGCAGCCGCCCGAGGGGGTCGTGCTGATAGCGCGAGTGCTGCGCCACGCCGGCCATGGCGTGGGGATGCAGCATCTGGAAGAAGATCGATGCCAAACCGCCCACCATCATCGATGAGAGATCACCGTGGACGAGTCGCGCGACGCTGTCGACGGGGAAGTACGACGTCGCGGGATCGTCGCAGCGTGGAGGCGGATCTTGGTTGAGGCCGACGGCTTTGCGGATATTGAGGTTGACCCGTGCGCGGACTTGTGTGGGCACCTGGCGCAGGTTTGAGACGCGTGACATGTTTCCTTCCGGGACTCTTTTCAGCCTATGGCTCTCTGTCGCCGACGCGTCCAGCTACCTGCGACACTGGATGCATGGGAGCAGTCAAGCCAATGCGCCGTTTGACCACGGAAAGTGACGTCACCACGGAGAAATTTGTCGCGACTGAACGTCCATGGAATGTGGTGGTCTGGGACGACCCGGTGACGCCAATGTCGGTCGTCGTACTGGTGTTCAAGAAGATCTTCGGATATTCGAACAACAAGTGCACCGAACTCATGTTGAAAGTTCACCACGAAGGTCGAGCCATCGTGTGGTCGGGCCAGCGAAACCGAGCTGAGAGCTACTGCGTCAAACTCCAGGTGGCCGGCCTTCAATCGACGATTGAACTGGACAAGTAGTGGCTGGCAACCGGCTCTTCGTTCGCCGCCGTGATGGGCGGATCGAAGTTCGACTCAACGAAGCAGGACGCGAAATCGCCCGTGAGGCATTCGGACGTGTGGTCATCGCGGAACGCGATCCTGACCACGTGTGGCATGCCGGTCTCAACGCTCCCATCGATCCGAGCAGTGACGTTGACGATCCCGTCTCGACGCTGAGTCGCCAGAACGAGATCGCGACCAACGCCGAGTTGGCAATCATGACGCTCAACGAGCAGTTTCTCAACGAGGGTGAGGCGTGGGCGTGGCTCAGCACCTTCCAACTCGCCCTTCGCTCGACCGCAGTGGCGAATGGACTCGTCAGTGACGAGAAGTTGGATGCGGCGAGTCCCGTGGTGCTCGACTTCGTGCGCACCCTCCAGCAGTTCCTCTTCTCGCTCGCAGAGTGCCTCTAGATCGTTGGTCGTGGAGTGACGTCCGTACGGATGTGGCGTAGCGTTCGCGACGATTCGCCAGCTTCTGGTGACGCCTCGCCAACCAGCAAAGCGTCGTAGCCTTCAAGCATGCGGTGTCAGTTGCGTGTGGTGACCGGGTTCGTCGTGGTGGGAATGATGGCGGCGTCAAGTGTCTGGGCGGGCGCGTCATCAAGCGCCACCACCACATCGACCTCGCCAACATCGACCTCGCCAACGACGACCTCGCCAACGACGACCTCGCCAACGACGACCTCGCCAACGAATGCGAACAACCTCACCTGTGCGACGCAAGAAGTGTCGACGTGGTCACTGAGCCAGCTTGCGAACATAACCATTGTGGTATCGGTCAACGCGCAGAACATCGCTGCCATGGTTCCAGCGGCGATGGCCGGGTACGGGGGCATCCTTCTCTTTGGACGAAGTGCACCCACCACGATGGCAGCGATTATCGCAAGGGTGCAGTCGCGCACGTGGGACCACTACCCGATGCTGATCATGACCGACGAAGAGGGTGGGGGAGTACAACGGCTGACGAACGTCATCGGGTCGATTCCCTGGGCGAAGACCATGGGCAAGAATCTCACCGCCTCCCAGATCACGGGCATTGGAACGCGCA
>Ga0316217_10001763_pt1 | contig 27356 bp, 26 predicted proteins | sample 1anoAmetaG_FD_203633 | JGI IMG/M metagenome (GOLD analysis project Ga0316217, IMG submission 203633) | Freshwater microbial communities from Trout Bog Lake, Wisconsin, USA - 1anoA | ecosystem: Environmental > Aquatic > Freshwater > Lake > Hypolimnion/Profundal zone | place: USA: Wisconsin...
TATCGTGACAATCCTCAGGTCATCGCGGCCTGATGAAACCAAGTGAAAAGGTCTCCGAGAAACCTGGACCGATTCAGTTAACGGCAAGGACGTCGTCATTCCGATAGATCTGATCGTCCCGGAGGCTGCGATATCCAGCGCGGGACGAAGAGGAGCGCGGCTAGGCGCCCATGGCAATCAGGCTGCCCGCCGAGTTGTGGGCCTCGAAGCTGCCCTCGTGGACCATGGCACTATGACTGTTGCTGCGCTCGATCCGTTGGACGATCGTCAACTCACCGTAGAGGTCGCTGGCTTTGCCGCCCTTCTCGTTGCGAAGGCACATAAGATTCATGACCGCGTGGCAAGCGGTCGCGCTAACCGTCTAAGCGACAAAGACGCCTCGGACGTCTTCCGAATCATGCAGGCGGCATCTCCCACGGCCGTCGCAGCGACATTTGACGAACTCCTACGTGATCCCTTGGCTGGCGAAGTCACTTTGCAGTCGCTTGAATTCATGGAAGAATTATTCGCACGACGGGCCGGGTACGGCATCGTGATGGCCAAGAGAGCACTGCGCCTCGCTGTTGACGAAGCCCAAGTCGAGACCTTATGCATGTCCTTTGCGACGAAGCTCTTGGAGACCCGCCAACGACGCGTATTCCCGTGAAACCGTGCGCCTGTTCCGGAGTTTTCGTACTCCTCCAGTTGACGTCGGAGATCGCGGAGCGACCGACGCTGAAGTGAGTGGTGGTCCTCTTAACTCACCTCGTTCGGAGTCATCGTAGAGCATTGCATTTAAGTCTTGGCGATTGTGGCGGCGTGAAAGCCAACGGCGCCAAGCGCCTCAAGGAGCTGGAAAAGTGGAACACCAAGTTCACGCGCATCACAGGCCGACCAAGCCCTCGAGATTGAAATGTTGAAGTACTTCGGCGAGGGATTTTCCTTTAGCAACGCCTTTAGCAACGCCGATGAATACGTGCGGTCACGCCCGAACGCGGGCGAACCAAAGCCCCAATATTCCAACCAAATACGGTCACCAGTGAACGTCAGCGAACTGAAAACGACCGCATGGCACGCAAGGGGTCAGAGGTTCGAATTCCCCCACGTCCACAAAAAGGGCCGAACCGCCGCGTCCACTATCTATTGAAGTCGGACACCGTTGGGGGTGCGAGTTGGGGGTGCGTTGAGGGTGCGATTTACCCTGAACTCTTTCGGGCGGTCCAGGGTTGTGATCAGTCATTCACACTCCCGGTGCGCTCCTCATTGCGATCATGCCAACTCTCTCCAGCGACGTTCGAGTATCTCAGCGTCGACCCTTGGTTCCTCCGGCTGCCGGGAAGTGCACCGTCCATCTCTTTGCCTTCGACTCCTAACAAAACATTATGTGAAGTCTCATCGTTTGCCCGCCTGAGTCGATGATGATCGAACCAAACGGCTACGGCCGCCCAGCAGCGAAGTAACCGAGTGACAAGACCACCACGTCTCGTTCGATGTCGAGGGTTTCGAATCGACCCAACGCTTCAGACGCGGTGGCGTGCTCCACTTTCACCCGAGTGACCAGCCTCACCGGCGGAACGACCGGAGCGGAGAATCGTACACCGAGCGAAGTGAGGCGGAGGTCGCCATACCCGTCCACGCAATCGCGAATCGATCGAGTTGCGATGCCCATGGTGCACATCCCATGCATAATGATTGATGGATAGCCCAGCAACTTGGCATAGGCCTCATCGGTGTGCACATCGAAATGGTCTCCGGAGGCTTTCGCGTACAGCGAAACTTGGGATGGCTCCGCGTTCCAATTTCCTTCGAAGGTGGGCGACACGACGTCGCCAGGCTGAGGCGCGAGAACCTCCTCACCACTCGCAGCCTCGCATTGCGGATCCAACCACACGCCCAGCGCAAAAAGGATCCCCTGCTGGCGACTCAAGAGCCCCTTCCGGTCGAGCACTTCGCTCGACACCGAGAGCAAGGTTCCCTTCTCACGTCGGCGCACGCTGACGATCTTCGAGCGCCCGCGAACCTCAGTGCCTGGTTCCATCGGGCGAATGAACTCGAATCTCTGTTCACCATGTACGCCATGCACCATGGGCTCCGGTCCGAACGCCTCGTCGATCACCAACTCTTGGGTCTGCCAGACCGGAAGGATTGCGAAGGTCTCGCAAAACCGTCTGCCCGCCAGTAGTTCCGGATCGTGCTCACCCAGTGCCCGCGCGAAGAGTTGGGCGCTGAATTGATCGTAGACACGCCATTGCCCTTCCACCCAATCGTTGAAAGGTGTTCGACTAATGATTCGAGCGTCCACGCTATTCGTCGGGACGCCCACGTACGTAGCCGGGTGCCGACAATCCCATCGGGAGTGTCCTTTCGTCCGATGAACCGGCGATGAAGCCCTTCAGACCCAATTCGACTCGACTTGGCGCAACTGTAAGCCCCACGTCGCGAGGCCGCTAAAGGTCGATGATCAAGTCAGGCTCCGTCGCAGCCCGCACTTCATCCACCGTGATTCCCGGCGCCAACTCTCGAAGCACCAACCCTTCAGGCTCGACATCGATGACAGCCATGTCAGTGATGATCCGCTGCACGCAATGGCGTCCGGTCAAGGGAAGAGAGCAATCATTCACAATCTTGGCCTCGCCGTCCTTGGACGTGTGCTCCATCATGACGATGACCCGTTTAGCACCGTGCACCAGGTCCATGGCACCGCCCATCCCCTTCACCATCTTCCCCGGGATCATCCAGTTCGCTAGGTCACCGGTCACTGACACCTGCATCGCGCCTAAGACTGCGACGTCCACGTGCCCACCACGGATCATGCCAAACGATGAGGCTGAGTCGAAGAACGACGCGCCCGGCAACACCGTGACGGTCTCCTTGCCGGCATTGATGAGGTCTGGATTGATATCCGCCTCACTCGGGTACGGGCCCACACCTAGGATTCCATTCTCCGAGTGCAGCACCACGTGCAGTCCTTCAGGCACATAGTTCGGCACGAGCGTCGGTAAGCCGATACCCAGATTGACGTACTGCCCGTCGCCAAGTTCCTTCGCGACCCTCGCCGCCAACTCGTCGCGTGTCAGTCTGCTCATGCCCTCACCGTCCTTCTTTCGATCCGCTTCTCGACATTCGGCGTGTGGATCACGCGCTGCACGAAGATGCCTGGGGTGTGCACGTGCATAGGGTCAAGGTCGCCAGGTTCGACGAGCTCCTCGACTTCGGCGATTGTCACACGTCCCGCCGCCGCGCAGAGGGGATTGAAGTTCTGTGCGCTCATCTCGTAGATGAGGTTCCCGTGGCGATCACCGTACTTCGCGTGCACCAACGCGAAATCCGTGCGGATGCCCCGTTCCAGCACGTAGGTCGTTCCGTCAAACTCACGTGTCTCCTTCGTCGGCGACTCCAAGGCAATCCCTCCGCTGCCGTCGTAGCGCCACGGCAGTCCACCTTCAGCTACTTGGGTACCGACACCAGCCGGCGTGTAGAAGCCGGGGATCCCTGCGCCACCCGCACGAAGCCTCTCGGCGAGCGTGCCCTGAGGAACCAACTCGACTTCCAACTCTCCCGAAAGGAACTGGCGCTCGAACTCCTTGTTCTCTCCGACGTACGAGCCGGTAGTGCGCCGAATTCGTTTCGCCGCCAACAGGACTCCGAGTCCCCAATCGTCGACTCCACAGTTGTTGCTCACGGTCTCCAAGTCAGTGGCTCCACTCTCTAACAACGCGCGGATGAGCACGTTCGGGATTCCGCAAAGTCCGAATCCTCCGACCGCGATCGATGCGCCGCTAAGGATGTCCGCCACGGCCTCGGCCGCACTTTCCACCACTTTGTTCATATCCACCTCTCAAATGTTGACGACACTCTCTACTCTTTCTCGCCGGCACGACGGAGGATCTGTCGCGCCTGCGCGACGACCGGACCGTCGACCATGACATCTCCCAGACGAAAGACTCCGCCATAATTGGCGGCTTGCGCAAGCACTTCCTTCGAGAAGGCCACTTGGGCCTCCGTGGGTCGGTACGCGTCGCGAACAACCGCCACCTGCGACGGGTGGATGCATGGCGTCGCCATGAATCCCATCGCGGCTGCGTCCTCGGCTTCGCGTCGAAATCCCTCGATGTCACCGAAATTGAGAAAGACCGTGTCGAGTGAGCCGACACCGTGCGCGCCGGCATCGACGAGCACTCTGGCCCGTGCATAGCGAGCCAGGTCGCGCAGTGACCCATCCGCCCAGCGGCTCGAACTACCCCCGAGGGCGGCGACCAGGTCCTCCGAGCCCCACATCACGGCAATCGTGTTCGAGCATGCCGCAATCTCGTGAGCCGCGTGAACGCCACCAGGGGTCTCGCACAACGCCACGACCTCGAGAGGTGCCAAACTGCTGACGTCGTCAGCCGATGAGGTCTTCGCGAGCATGACCATCCGGAAGTCTGTCGACCTCACCGTGTCGAGGTCACGGTGGTGATCGTCAGTCCCCACGGGATTCAACCGGATAACCGTCGTGTCGGGATCGAGGTCCGCCGTACGAAGTGCGACGCGGGCAGCGTCACGACGATCCGGCGACACTCCGTCTTCCAAGTCAAGAATCACGACGTCGGCGGCGCGAGCCGCCTTCTCGAAGCGTTCCGGACGATCCGCCGGGCAGAATAGGAAGGCCGGACCCGGCGCGACCCACTTCACGAAGACCCCCCGGGTCGACACTGCACCAGCGTGGCGCGAGCGCAGCGGGCGACGACAATGCCATCCTGATTGCGCGCCACGTGTTCAAGGTTCACCACGCCCTCACCGGGTCGACTGGTCGAAAGACGGGCCCCGACGACCAGTGTTTCGGCGTACAGGGTGTCACCGATGTGCACCGGATGGGGAAAAGCAACTTCGGAGAAGCCAAGGTTGGCGACGAGTGTTCCGAGCGTCAACTGGCTCACCGAGAGGCCGACCAGCGTCGACAATGTGAACATGCTGTTTACCAACCGCTCGCCGAAGGGCTGCGAGGCCGACCACGACGCGTCAAGGTGGAGCGGCTGGGTGTTCATGGTCAACGTCGTGAACAAGACGTTGTCCGCCTCGGTCACCGTGCGCCCGGGTCGATGGCGGTACGTCGTCCCTTCGACGAACTCCTCGAACCAGAGTCCCCGCTGTTCGACAACCGGCCCTTGCGCTTCATTGGGTGATGTCATGATCCCCCCGTTCCCTCGATCCGCGTCGCCGCAACGAGCAGCGCGCGGTTACTTCTTGCTCTTCAGACCGAGACGGTTGCGGGCCTCTTGCGGGCTGGCCAACCGTCCACCCATCGCTTCAATGACCTCCTTTGCCCGGGCCACCAACTGGCCATTCGAAGCCAGTTGACCCTTGCCGAGGTAGAGGTTGTCCTCGAGGCCAACACGGAGGTTCCCGCCGAGAAGGGCAACCTGGGCGACCATCGGCATTTCCATTCGACCGATAGCGAAGCCACTCCACTGGGCGCCTTCGGGCAGGTGATCACGCATTGACATGATCGCCTCGGGAGTCGAGGGCGCACCATACGTGAGGCCCATGCACAACTGGAAGAGGGGCGGTGGGTCAATGAGACCTTCCCTCTGCAGATTCTTCGCCAACTCGATGTGACCGAGGTCGAAGACCTCCAACTCGGGCTTCACGCCGAGCTCCTGAATTCGCTTGGCCTGAGTACGAAGATACGTCGGCGTCATCACGTAGATCACGTCGTCATCGGAGAAGTTCATGGTGCCACAGTCCATCGAGCAAATGTCGGGATCGAGTTGCTCGACGTGCACCAGGCGCTCAAGCGCGCCGACGAAGTCGCTACCTGGGCCCGGAGAGTCCTCCGCCCCCTTTGGCCCTACGACCATGTCACCACCCATGCCGGTAGTGAGGTTCAAAACGACATCGACCTTGGAGTCACGAATACGCTCGACAACCTCCGCGAAGTACTCGGGTTTGCGACTGCCCTTGCCAGTCTGGGGCTCACGAACGTGGACGTGGACGATGGCGGCACCCGCGTTGGCGGCTTCGATCGCGGAGTTCGCAATCTGCTCTGAGGTGATCGGCAAATCCGGATGCTTGCCAGCAGAGTCGCCAGCCCCCGTCAGTGCGCAGGTCAAAAATGGTTCCCAATTCATTGTGGGCGTCCTCTCTCTCAACGCCAAGTTCCCCTGCCGTTGCGCTCGTCAACACGCTCACCATAGCAGACAGAAAAAAGCGACGTCACTCTCTTGACTTTGATCCTAGGGCGGACAATAATGGTTCGTCACGGGGCTCGCCCGAGCCCCGAACTGGAGGACCCATGGCTCTGGAACTCAGTATCCACGAGATGACGATTGCGGTAAATGACATTGGTGAAGCGCAAACGACATTCGCCGGAGCGCTCCAAGGATCCGAGGACGAGGTCCAGCATTTCCCTCAAGACGCCTTCGAACTCAACATGGGCGGGGTCTGGGTCGGGGACTTCCACATCGCCATGGTGAACGACCCCAGTGGAAACGGGCCGGTGGGACGCTTCCTCGCCAAGCGTGGAGAGGGCATATACGAGGTGAACGTACGCACTAACGACTTGCCCGCCGCTGTCGAGCACTTCAAGAGCCAGGGCCTTCGCTTCATCAACGAAGAGCCCAAAATCCTTGAGAACTACGACGCAGGTCACGGACAGGTTCTGAAAGAACTCCGCGTCTGCTTCGTCGATCCCCGCACCACCCACGGCGTGCTCATCGAAGTCGCCGAATGGGTCTTCTAGCAGCCCGTAAGGTTCGATCGTGACCGCACCTTTCCGTCCGGGCGTCTGGTTCCAGGGCGGCCTCAACGTCGACACCACCGTCGAACTTGCCGTGCGCGCCGAAGAGGCCGGCGTCGACTCGGTATGGCTAGCCGAGGGCCCGGTCGCGCGTGACGCGCTTATCACGCTCTCAGCAATCGCGATGAAGACCTCACGCGTCGAACTCGCGACCGGCGTGGTCAACCCGTTCACCCGCCACCCAGCGCAACTAGCCGCCTCATTCGCCACGCTCGACGAACTCTCCCATGGCCGGGCCGTCGTGGGCGTCGGCTTCGGGGCACGCGACTTCCTTATCCCGCTGGGCATCGACGTCACCAAGCCCCTCACGACGGCGCGCGAGATGGTCCAGATCATCAGGGGCCTTCTCAACCGAGAGGTCATCAACCACCACACCGAGAAGTTCCAGCTGGACGGTGTTCGTCTGGGACTTCGCCCGTTCCGCCAGGGCGTCCCGATCTATCTGGCCGCAACCGGACCCAAGATGTGCGCACTCGCAGGCGAGGTCGCCGACGGCATCTACCTCCTCTACGGCACTCAGTCGTACGTTGAAGGTTCGCTCAACCTTGCCGCCGAGAAGCGTCCAACTCACGCTGCGCCATTCAGAGTCGCAAGTCCCGCCCTGATGGCGGTGGACGGTGACGACGGGCGGGCGCTCACGGGCGCCAAAATCGGCATTGGGTTGATGCTCACTGAACCCAACGGCGAGGGCATGCTCGAGGCCAACGGCATCGACCCATCGCTGGCCCAGCGCATCCGCGATGGTCTGACCACCGGCGGCGTTAAGGCGCTCGCCACCGCTGTCGATGACACCATCGTCGAGAAGCTCATCATCAGCGGTTCGCATGCGCAGTGTGTCGACCGTCTCGTCGAGGCCTACGACTGGGGCGTCAATGAGCCCCAGGTTCTGCTCTCTGGCGACGATCCGGCTGCGGTCTTCAAGGTGCTCGCCGATGCAAAGAAGGCGCTCGCGTGAGCTCGTTCGAGCCCACCGAGATCCAGCTCGACGTCGTCGAGCAGGGTCGCAAGTTAGCCGACCGGTTCAGCCTCGACTACTGGCACGAAAAGGACGAGGCGGGCGAGTACCCGTGGGAGTTCGTGAAGGCCTTTGCGGAGGCGGGCTGGATGGGCATCATCACCCCCGAGGAGTACGGCGGGCTCGGGCTCGGTGTCACCGAGGCAGCACTGCTGCTGCGCGAGATCGCGGCGTCGGGAGCAGGGATCAGCGGGGCCTCCGCCTTCCATTTCTACGTCTTTCCCGCGACGCCGATCGTCCGTCACGGATCACCGGAGATGAAGGCCACGTTCCTTCCCGCCATCGCTCGTGGCGAGATCATGATGGCATTTGGCATCACCGAGCCCGACGCCGGCACCGACACCTCACGAATCACCACCAAGGCCGAGCGCCGGGGTGACAAGTGGATCATCAACGGGCAGAAGGTTTGGACCACGAACGCGCAGAACGCATCCCACATTCTTCTGCTGACGCGCACGTCGCCGCGCACCGACGAGCGACCGCTCGACGGCATGACCCTCTTCTTCACGCCACTCGACCGTGAACGCTGCGACGTGCGGGTGATCAAGAAGCTCGGTCGTGCCGCGGTCGACTCCAACGAGGTCTTCATCAACGACCTCGAGGCCGACGACAGCCACGTCGTCGGCGAAGTCGGTCAGGGCTTCCGATACCTGCTTGACGGACTCAATCCCGAGCGCATCGTCATCGCCATGGAGTCAATTGGCATGGGCCAAGCGGCCTTACGTCTTGCGACGAACTACGCGAACGAACGCATAATGTTCGAACGTCCCATCGGGACGTACCAGGCCGTCGCTCACCCCCTTGCCGACGCCTGGACCAAGCTCGAGGCCGCCCAGTTGATGGCCCTCAATGCCGCCGCTCTCTACGACGCACGACGGCCGTGCGGTCCCGAGGCTAACGCCGCGAAGTATCTGGCCGCCGACGCCGGCTTCTGGGCCTGCGACGCGGCACTGCAGGTCCACGGCGGCTATGGCTACGCGCGCGAGTACCACGTCGAGCGCCTCTGGCGAGAGTCACGACTGTTCCGCCTAGCACCGATCTCCCAAGAGATGGTGCTCAATTACCTGAGCGAACACGTTCTCGGACTGCCGAAGTCCTACTGAGTACACCTAGGCGCCGACCAGTTCGCGCGCGACCTGCAAAACGAGCGCGTCGGCACCGACCGCCCCGACGATCAGAACCCCGATCGGCAACCCCATCGACGAGAAGCCCGTCGGGACACTCGCGCACGGCTGACCAGTCATATTGAAGATCGGGGTGAAGGGCATCCACGTTGTCCAGACCGAGTTGACCGACTTGCCGCCGATGACGTTCGGCATCGCATCATGCTCGAAGGCAGTCGTCGCTGTCGTCGGCACCACCAGCAAGTCGTGGAAGGTGAAGAATTCACGCATCGTGGCCTGCAGGACCCACCACTTGTTCCAGAGGTTCGCGTACTCCTCAGCGCTCGAGTGCGGTGCGTCACGAAGCTCGGCCAACGACTCGGGGAACAGTTCGTCCCATGTCGCTGGATCGTCAAAACCCGCCTGTCGCGCGTCGGGCACGTAGAGCCCCACGTACAGGCTCATCGGGTCGTCCAGCCAAGGGTGGTCACGCGTCACGACGCACCCACTCCCAGCCAGCGACGCTGCGGTCCGCTCGACCTCGGCAACGACCTCGTCGTCAACCTGGAAGCATCCGAAGTCACCCGAATACGCCACGCGCAAACCGTCGGGGAGACGCGCTCCGAGGGCGTCGCGGAACGAGCCGACCGGAAAGGCCCTCGACATTGGGTCGCGTGAGTCGTACCCGGCAAGCACGTCCATGGTGAGGGCGGCATCCCCAACGGTCCGCGTGATCGGGCCGCTCGAAATGAACGGAAGCAGTGACGTGGCAGCCGGCACGTTCGCCACCAAGCCAAGGGAGGGCTTGAAACCAAACACCCCGCAAAACGCAGAGGGCACGTTGATGGAACCCGCCGCGTCCGATCCGGTCGCGAGAGGCACGGCTCCCACGGCGACGGCGACGGCTGATCCTCCACTCGAACCACCTGCGGTACGATTCGGCGCGTACGGATTCGCGCACGGCGGGCCCAGCCGGTTCTTCGTCTCGCTGATGAGCCCGAACGCCGGGGTGTTCGTCTTGCCGACGACAATCGCTCCCGCCGCGCGCAACCGCGCGACCGCGGCGCAGTCCCGGTCAGGTACGTGGTCGGCGAAACGAAGCGACCCGTACGTGGTTCGCACACCCTCGGTTTCGTGAAGGTCCTTGACGGCGATGGGCACACCGCGCAACACTCCGCCCGCGTGCACGGCGGAGTCGTTATCGATGTGGTTCGCCTCTTCGAGAGCTCGCTCCGGGCACAGTGTCAAGAAGGCGTTCAATTCGGCAGTCTCATCGATACGTTGGAGCGACGCCTCCACCAGTTCACGGGCCGAAACTTCACGGCGAGCGACCGCCTGGGCCATCTCTACAACCGTCGACGGAAGCAGCGACACGATCGCGCCTATCGTCCCCGCCACACAGGATCACGCTTCTCCGCGAAAGCCCGAGCTCCTTCAATGAAGTCCTCACTCTCGTACAGCCGCTTCACACTGGCGACGTGACCGCCGTTCAGCAGGTCGAACGACGCCTGCACTTCCATCTCCTCGGTGAGCCGGAGGACCTCCTTTATTGCTGGGTACAACAAGGGCGGACCGCCGGCCAGGAGGTCGGCGAGGTTACGCGCGGCGGCCATCAGTTCACTGACCGGATAGATGTCGTGCACGAGACCCCACCGCTTGGCCTCCTCGGCCTCCATCCAGCGACCGGTCATCAGCAGGTCCACCGCGACGTAGTAGGGGATACGTCGACGCAACTTGATAGTGGCACCATCGGCGAGAATCCCTGCGCGAAGTTCGGGCAGGGAGAACCGGGCACCCTCGGCACACAAGATGAAGTCGGCGCAGAGGGCTAGTTCGAAGCCGCCTCCGAGGGCCATTCCGTTGACGGCCGCGATCACCGGCTTATTGAGGTCCGGAAGTTCCTGGAGTCCCGCCCATCCCCCGACACCGAGGTCGTAGTCGGCTTCGCCTTCGTCGGCGATGCCCTTGAGGTCCCAACCCGCACAGAAGAATCGATCCCCCGCTCCGGTGACGATGGCGACGCGAAGATCAGGGTCGTCACGGAAGGCCGCGAAGACGGTCCCCATCTCCCGACTCGTCGCACTGTCGATCGCATTGGCCTTCGGACGGTCCACTATCACCTCGAGGACGGGTCCTCGACGTTCCACGCGCAGCGATTCGTTCATCACGCCTCCTCAGACCCGACGTAAGTGCCGATCAGCGCGTCGATGGCCACGCAGCCCTCGTCGCTCACCAGCACCGGGTTGATGTCCAACTCTTTCACGACGTCGCGCAACTCGTACGCGATACGCGATACGCGACTCGCCATCTTGCAGAACGATTCGAGCGTCGATGCGCGCAACGTCGAGCTTGCGACCTGCCACACCGTGAGGTCCGCGAGCGCGACGGCGACCTCCTCGGGCGACGCCGGCGTCAGGAGGTAGCAACGATCGGCCAGCATCTCGATCATCACCCCACCGGCGCTCATCATGATGACAGGGCCAAACTCGCTCGGCACGACGCCGAGGGCCACCTCGAGACCGCGCCGCATCGGCGCGACCACCACACGTGGACCGAGGACCGCCGCCATCGTGCGGTAGGCGTGACGAACAGCTGCCTCGTCGCCTAGGCCAAGTTGCACGCCGCCCCGCGCGGCCTTGTGCGTGATCCCCTCATCAGTCTTCAACGCGACGGGGTAACCAACGGTGATCGCGGCGGCGACCGCCTGGTCCGCGGTCGCGGCGCGCCGCGTCGGTACCACGGGCACACCGAATTCACCGAGCAACGAGAGTGCCTCAGCCTCGAGCAGTTGTGCCGACGATTGAAGGATTCTGCGCCCTGACGCTAGGGCCCCCTCGTCGAGATCCATTGCGAACCCCGAACCGCCACTCCAGCGAGAACGGAACTCGCGCACGTCAAAGGCGTGGCGCATCGAGTGCACCGACGTGCGCATTCCGTCAAGCAGTGGGATGCCCTCATCGGCCAGCTCGAGCATCAGAGCTGGGTTGACTTGCCGACTGGTGTACGTGGTCGCGAAGATCGGCTTCGTGGTCTGCGCGTGTGCGCGACGGCAGGCGTCGGCAACGTTGAGTGCGAAGCCTGCGCGCTGAGATTCCCCGTAGGTCGTGAACGCCATGACCGCCGCCGTGCCCGGATCATCAGCGAGAACCTGCAAGAGGTTGCCGGTATTGGAATGGCGGTCCGCGTCACCTATCCAGAAGTCGAGAGCGCCGACCGTCGCTCCCTCGACGCCAAGCATGTCGCCGAGTCGTGCCGTGGTCGAAGGGGAAAGTTGGGCCAGTGGCACTCCGAATTCGTGGGCGTAATCCAGGAACATGGCGAGACCGCCGCCCGAGTCCATTACAGCGGCAAGCCCGCCGTCAGCTAGGGGTCGATCGGCACCGAGGAGCGAGAGGGTCGTCCACCAATCGTCCGGCGATTCGGCGCGAACGACGCCGTAGTGACGGAACAGTCCCTCGAGCGCTGCGCGGTCACCCGCCAACCGCCCGGCGTGGGTCATCATCTGGGCCCGAGCCTGTTCGGTTCGTCCAGCATAAAGTGCAACGACCGGTACGCCCCGATTGGCCGCGAGCTCGAGCGCGTCGACGAAACTATCGGCGTCTCTGATCGTCTCGACGTAGAGACCGACGACGCGTGTCGTCGGCAACTCGAGCGAGTACCGAATGAGATCGGCCATCGAGAGCGTCGCTTCGAGGCCACTGTGAGCGGTGAAACTGAAACGAAGCCGAGGGTCGTTGGTGTTTGCCTCCCAGTACACGGTTCCGGACTGCGACACGATCGCGATACCTCCGGCCGGCGAGGGTTCAGGCAGGGCCCAAGTCGCGGCGACGCGTTGCTGGAAGTTCACGAAGCCGAGGGTGTCGGGTCCGAGGAGAGGCAGATCTGCGGATCGAGCGATATCAGCCACCCGGCGCAACCACGCTGCGCGCCGCTCGTCGGCGATCGGAGCGCCGAACACGAGAGCCCCACGCGCTCCATGAGCCACGGCTTCTTCGAGCTCGGTCTCAATGCGTTCGCTGGCGCCGGCGATGACAACCAAGTCGACCGTAGGTGCGCTGCCCAGATCCGCGTAGCACCGCATGCCGAGAATCTCCTCGTAGCGCGGAGTGATGGGGTAGACAGAGCCACGGGGACCCATCATCTGTAGGGCCTGCAGCACGTAGTGACCCGGGCGGCCCTCTCTGCTGCTCGCTCCCAGAACGGCCACAGACGAGGGGGCGAACACGCCTGCGAGCTCTGTTGACGAAAATCGCGTGGCCATGTCGAAGCCCTAACGGCCGCGCTTGCGGGCAGCCGCCTCGGCGCTCTCTTTGCGGGCCTTCATTATGGCGATAATCGCGCGGTCCCGGTCAAGCACCATCTCATCGACGCTCCGACCAGCCGATTCGCGTTCGCATCCTTCAATGACAGCGGCACGCAGTTCATCGGTCAACTCGGGGGCGACAAGCCTGGTCCAGGGTTCCTTGAGCGTCGGCCCGAAGTGGTCCAGGACGTGCTTCATACCCTCAGGTCCTCCTGCGAGGTGGAAGTTCATCATCGGACCGGTCACAACCCAACGCAGTCCCGGTCCCTCCGTGATGCAGTCGTCAATCATCTCGACCGTTGCCTCACCTGCCGCAATCATGTGCAGTGCTTCGCGCCACATGGCCTCTTGGAGACGGCTCGCAATGAATGCAGGCACTTCGCGCTCGAGGTAGACCGGGTACTTGTCAAAGGCTCGGTAGAAGTCCATTGTCCACTTGACGACCTCCGGATCGGTCTTCTCCCCTCCAAGGACCTCGACGAGCGGGATCAGGTAAGGGGGGTTGAACGGGTGACCCGTGGCCGTACGGCCAGGGTTGCCACAGTCAGCCTGGATCAGCGTCATCGAAATGCCCGACGTACTGGTGAGGATAACGGTGGAGGCGGGAGTCAGTGCATCGATGTCGGCGAACAACTTGGCCTTGATTGCCACATCCTCAGGAGCGGCCTCTTGCACAACGTCAGCCGTGGCAACAGCCTCTTCGAGACTCTCGGTGATAACGAGATTCTCCATGCTGGCTCCCGCTCGCAAGCCGAGTTCCTCCATGATCGGCCACGACATGGCCACCATCTCAGAGATCCGAGTGCGCGCACTCGGCGCAGGGTCGTAGGCCCGCACCTCAAGACCCATTCGCAAGTAGTGCAAGATCCATCCAATTCCGATCACGCCGCTGCCGACCACCGCAACTGTTCGAACTTCACTAGGTGGTTTCAAGGTACCCGTCATCACATGCTCCTTCTAAAGACTTACGCCAACTACCGCGACCGGGGCAATCCCAAGATCCGCTCGGCCACCACGCTTCGCAGGATTTCAGAGGTACCAGCGTAAATAGTCACTGAACGCGACATCATGTACCAGAACTCCCAGAACCTTGCAACGGTGGTTGCTTGCGGGGACGTATTCGAGAGCGGCCCGAAGAGACTGTAGGCGAGCCGGGCCACCTGTTGACTGACCTCCGACCACGCGAGCTTCAAGATCTCGCTTTCAGGAGGGGGTACTGGTGACATCTCGAGCGCCAACAGACATCGGTACTGGACAAGACGAACACCTTGAAGTTGGCTCCACAGCGTGGCCACCTGCTGGCGGACGTCGCCACTTTCGGCATAGTGGCTCGCCTCGTCACACCAGCCAGTGAGACAGTCGAGCAACCGGTCCATCATGAAGTCGAGTTCCCCGATGTCCTCGCATGACTCGATGACCCGCTCGATGGCTAGGGTCATCACTGCGACCGACCAACCCTGGTTCACGGGTCCGAGGACATCCGTCTCTTCGACACGAACGTCCGTGAAGAAGACCTCGCCGAATTCGTCGGTGCCGGCAATATCGCGAATAGCACGGATTTCGACGCCCGGTGCCTTGGCGTTCACAACAAAACATGAGATGCCACGGTGGCGCGAGGCCTCGGGATCGGTCCGAGCAAGCACAAAGAGCCACTCGGCGACCGGCGCATACGTACTCCAGGTCTTCTGGCCATTCAACACCCAGTGGTCGCCCTCTCGTACCGCTCTCGTCTTTAGCGATGCGAGATCCGACCCCGCATCGGGCTCGGAGAAGCCCTGGGCCCAGAACTCCGTCTCAAGACGAATCGGTCCAAGAAATCGCCTCTTCTGTTCCTCGGTGCCATATTCCATGAGCAGCGGGGCGACCAGGTCACTGCCACCGTCGCCGTGCGATACGCGGGGATGGGACTTGATGGCTTCCTCCCGGAAGATCGCCGTGTGCAGTGCCGACTCGGCCCTGCCACCGAATTCGACAGGCCAGTGAGCCACGAGAAGACCTGTCTCGTTCATCAAGTGCTGCCAGCGTTCCTTGATGACCTCGTACGTCTCCAGCGGGCTTACGAGGCCAAGACCACGAGCTTCGGTCGGTAGATTCTCTTCAATCCAATCTCGTGAAGACGCACGGAAGGCCGCCACTTCTTCGACGTCAAAGAGTTCGACGACCTTCGGAGTGCGGTGATCATCCAGGAGCGCCGATGCGACACGAGCACGCTGTGTACTTGATGAGCCCTCAAACTGATCGATCCAGAGTGCCCTACGCAAGTAGCGGTGATAGTGGTGCTCCCACGTGAATCCAATTGCCCCCGACACCTGAATGGCAACTTCAACGGTTCGAACTGCTGCGTCGGCGCACGCCGCCTTTGCGGCGGCGACCGCGACGTCAGCATCTTCGTCGCGGTCGCAAGCGACCGCCGCCCACTCCGCGAGCGCCCGGGCAAGTTCGATTGCAACGTATCGATCGGCCAGGGGTGCCGCAACAGCTTGGAAGGAACCAATCGCCTTGCCGAATTGTTGGCGAGCAGTAGCGTACGCGACAGCATCTCGCAGTACTTCATCTGCGACACCGAGGGCTTCGAAACTCAATGCGACACTGCTTTCGCGAGCAACTCGGACAAGCACTTCGGGAGTGCGAGATGGTCCGACCAGAAGAGTGGCTGGCACATCGTGCAGTTCCAGCGTGCTCAATCGACGAGTGCCATCGACCGTGGGCTCGGGGTGCCGAGTTACGCCCGCATCATCACAACGAATGAGGTAGAGCGCGACACCTTCGTCGGAAAGGGCACTCACGATGATTTCGTCTGCAACGTCGGCATCGGGCACGCGCACCTTCACGCCAGTCAGGTTGATGGCGTCGCCCTGTCGATGCGCCGCGGTCGTCACCTTGGCGGGCACCAGGGAAGTCGATGAGCCTTCTGCCCAAGCCAGCGTGACGACGGACAGGCCTTCCGCGACCCGACGAGCGAGTTCGTCGTTCTCAATGACGCAGGGTGTTACGAGAGCAACGCTCGAGAAGAAAGGGACCGTCGCGAGCCGACGACCCAGCTCCTCGAAGAGGACCACCCGCTCAACCAACGGCAACGCGGCGCCACCCTGCGATTCACGTAAGCCAAGACCCGTCCAGCCAAGTGAGGCCATCTCCTCCCAAAGGCCACGATCCAGACTCGCAGTCGGCGCGTCGGCCTGTGCGGCAACGTCCTCGCGGTGAATTCGGGCGGCAAGGACCTTGGCGGCCGTCTCACGCAACATGTCGCGTACGGCTTGATCAATCATGTGAGCAGTCTCTCCGAACTTGTAGTGCACGCGAGCCCCGGGGCTTCGCCACCCCGGGGCTCGGTTTCCTCTAGTGCTTACTTACTAGTGACGACGCCCTTGACGTACCAATTCCATGTGGTGAACATGTAGCTCGGCGACACGGCCTGACCGGCCTTGTAGCGGAGCTTGCCCGACTGGTCGTAGATGGGACCGACGATCAGGTTCTTACCGGCCACCGCCTTGTCAAAGACTGCCAGGACCTTGGCCTTCACACTGGCCGGCACGAACGAGCCGAAGGTTCCGAGACCGGGATTTCCTGGTGACGTCGACAGAGGTACGAAGAGATAATTGGTACCGGAGCTCTTGAATTTGCCGACCACGATCGCTTTCGCCTGTGCCTTGAAGAAGTTAGCGAAGTTCCAGTACGTCGATGTGATGATCGACTTCGGGCAGGCCGAACGGAAGTCATTGAACTGACCAACAGCATAGACGTGGTCCGACTGAGCAACCTTGCAGAAACTCGGGTCATCAATCCATCCCCGAATTACATCGGCACCAGAACTGATCAGTGTCTGGGTCGCCTGCGTTGACGCGGGCGGGTCGAAGTAGTTGTTGTCGAAAATGACCTTTTCGGTGCACTTCGGATCAACGCTCTGACAACCTAACAAGTACGCGTTGATATCGAGAACGTCACCGGGGTAGGCGCTCGGTCCGACGAAGCCAATGACGTTGGTCTTGGTCATGAGTCCAGCCGCAACTCCCGCGGTGTAGCCGAGATTCCAGTCAGGCAACCAGAAGGACGTGGAGTTCGGCATTTGCGCTGTTGGGTCGCCGCCGCTGTAGCAGTAGACCTTGGAGTTCTTCTTGCAGATGTTGGTCAAGATGCTGCCAAGGCCCATGGTGTCGACGATCACGTTGGCACCCTTAGCGATAGCTTGCGTGATGATCGAAGCTGTCTCGCTCGTGTAGCCCAGGTTGTAGATGCCCTGCACCTTCGTGCTGGGCACCGTTCCCATTGCTTTCATCGCGACCTCTTGGGACGTGTTGTACCCACCATCGTTCTTTGGTCCCGTATACAGCCAAACCGCGCTGACCTTCTTTACGCCACTCGCGCTCGCAGCGGTCCCCGTCACCGCGATCGCCAGAGATCCGCAGAGACTGAGTACCGAGGCAACCACGAATGCTTTACGCGTCAACTTGTTCATCGCTGCCGCCCTCCCCCTATGTCATTCCAACCGTGGATCACCATGATCATCGGTCCTTTGCTGCGCGGTACCGAGAGAAGCACCATATAGATGCGAGCCTCGCGCGGTATCGCGCACTTGGCGCAAAGTTAGCGGCATCGACTTGCCATGTCAAGAGAGTGACGTCGCTTTTTTTGAAATGCTAGTTCTCCCTTCTAATTCCCTTTGATTTGTTGGACCTCATACCAGCCCGGAACTCCGAAGTGAGAGACCGATCTCACCCAAGAGGGTCATCATGAATCGGTTGTGATAAAAAAGTGACGTCACTCTCTTGACATGTCTCTCCCTTTTCGTTAGCCTCGGACTCAATGCGAGCCTTCTACACGACACGAATCTGCGTGACGGACACCTGGCTGAGACATTCTGAGGTCGGACGACCGTGCGCCTACGCGCGGGCCGTGACCCAGTCGTAGAGGCGAACCGGGGGGAACGCCAATGGCAAGCGCGGACGAACAGAGTGATGCCCTCACACTTCGCGGCATCGAGAAGCGCTTCGGTGAACTCGTTGCAGTAAAGAGGCTCACCCTCTCGTTCAAGAAGGGCGAGGTCCACGCACTCCTTGGAGAGAACGGCGCTGGTAAGTCGACATTGATGAACGTTGCCGCTGGCTTCCTCACCCCTGATGAAGGGGAGATCGAAGTAGACGGCCGAAGCATAAGTTTTGGTTCACCTCGAGCGTCCCTGGCCGCGGGCATCGGAATGGTGCATCAACACTTCCGACTAGTGGAGAAGTTCACGGTCGCGGAGAACCTCGCCATTGGTGCCGACGACGTGAGTGGCGTTTTGTCTCCCCGTCAGCTCGTGGAACGAGCCCGCGCCCTCGCAGAGAAGTTCGACATCGATATTGATCCCACCAGTCCGATCTGGGCTCTCTCAGAAGGAGAGAAGCAACGCGTCGAGATTCTGCGGACCCTTTCTCGCGGCGCACGCGTCCTCATCCTTGACGAGCCGACCGCTGTTCTGACTCCTGACGAGGCCGAACGTCTCTGTCGAAACCTAAGGAGAATGGCCGCCGAAGGGACCACGGTCATCTTCATCTCCCACAAACTGAACGAAGTACTCAACGTCGCAGACCGAATCTCGGTGATGCGACACGGCGCTTTGCTGCAGACCAAGGATCGGCGTGATTGCACCATTGAAACGCTATCCAAGATGATGTTCGAGGAACACGCTGCCAGTGATGAACATTTGCGCCACCAGCAACGCGCAAGCGGAGATGAAGTCCTCGCGGTGTCACACCTCTCGGCTCGAGACGACCGAGGAGTGCCCGCACTCCTAGACGTGTCATTCGTCGTTCGCCAACGCGAGATTGTCGGCGTCGTCGGTGTCGCCGGAAACGGTCAGAAGGAACTTGAGCAACTGGTGACCGGAGACCGTCGCCCTGACGAAGGGTCAGTTGCCATCGACGGAGTTGGAATTCACGGTATTCGCAGCGCGCTTCGAGCGGGGCTGGCCTACATCCCTGAGGATCGCAAAGGTACCGGGCTCGTTCCCTCCCAGTCGATTTGGCGAAACGCAATCCTGCGTAACTACCTCGAGGAGCCAATCAACCGTCGTGGATTGATTCGTGGACGACACGCTCGGTCGTTCGCGTCCGAACTCGTCGCACGCGTAGAGCTTTCGACAAGCGACACTGCCACCCTCGTCCATCAATTGAGTGGTGGTAACGCGCAGAAACTGCTCGCCGGACGCGAACTCGAACAACGGCGGCGCATCGTCATCGCGGTGAATCCCACGCAAGGACTCGACATCAAAGCTGCAGACGCCGTGCGCAAGGCGCTCAGCGAAGCCTGCGACAACGGTCTGGCCATCCTCCTTATTTCAGCTGATCTTGACGAGGCGCTGGGCCTCGCCGACCGGATCCTCGTTCTCTACGAAGGACAGATCACTGGAGAGTTCACTGCTAATCAAGCTGACCGTGACAACATCGGCATGCTGATGGGAGGAGCCAAGCAATGACCGTCGAATCTCCGCGCTCGGTCCTCTCGAACTACACGCGACTAACTCAGACGCGTTCGTCTCGGCTGCGATGGCGTATTGAGCGTCGCGCTCAACCGCTCAATCTCGGGCTATTCCGTTTCGGGGCAGTTTTCTTCGGCATCCTGCTTTCGTTGGCGGCGGCGCCTCTATTCACTTCCGCATCCGCCGGCACGCTTTACAGCTCAATGTGGAGCGGGACTCTTGGCTCGACGACTGGACTGGAAAACGTACTCACCATTGCAATTCCACTTGTCCTTTGCGGACTGGCCGCCTCGATTCCCTACCGACTCCAACTCTGGAACGTGGGCATCGACGGACAGATCTACATGGGGGCGTGGGCCGCCTCGGGTATCTCATATCACCTCACCAATCAACGCAGTTTTATCATCATCCCGATCATGCTGCTCGCAGCCATGGCTGCCGGCGGTCTGTGGATCCTCATTCCGACACTCGCTCGCGTCTTCCTCGGCGTGAGCGAGGTCATAACTACGTTCCTGATGAACTTCGTCGCGCTGGGATGGCTGATGTATTGGGCTACCGGGCCGTGGTACGCGCCAAGTGCCGCCGGGGGCGTCTTCGCCATTGCGATTCCCACGCAGGCCGACCTCGGACTCCTCAATATCCATAACATCGTCGTCAACTGGGGCATCCTGATCGCCCTTGGCCTGCCCCTCGTGTTCTGGGCAGCCAATCGTTACTCGCGGTGGGGCTATGAGGTCACCATGATCGGTGCCAGTGAAAAGGCCGGCCGCTACGCGGGGATGAATGTGAAGCGGACCCTAATCACTACGATGCTCATCGGCGGAGCGCTCGGTGGTCTTGCCGGCGCCCTCAACTTGATGGGGACGAACTACCAATTGACGCCGGGCGTGACCAACAACACCGGCTTCAACGGTCTGATCATCGCGGTATTAGCCGGTGCCAACGAGTTCGGGGTCCTAGTGCTCGGACTCGTCTACTCAGTTCTGCTTTCGGCGGGAGATGCAATCCAGGTTGTCGGAGGGTCCGCCGACATGGTCTTTGCGGTGATCGGCGTCACCCTCATCTTCGGCACGTTTGGTGAGGCATACGCTCGGCTCCATCTCGTTCACACCCGTCCTGCCGAGGTGCCGACGACCGAGCCGGAGGGCGAAGCGTGAATGACACTCTTCTAGTCGCATCGATCGCCAGCGCCATCTCGAGCAGCACCGCGGTACTGATCGCAGCTACGGGTGAGCTTCTCGTCGAGAAGACCGGCGTATACAATATTGCGCTAGAAGGTGTGATGCTCGTCGGAGCTCTCTCCGGCTTTGTGGTCGACCTCGCCACCGGGTCGTGGTTCCTCGGTCTCGTGGTCGCGGCCATCGCCGGCGGACTGTTCGCTCTGCTCTACGGCGTCATCACCGTCCTATTTCGGACAGACCTCATTGTGGTGGGTGTGGCCCTCATCCTCGTCGCCCAAGGCATCACCAACACCCTGGGAACGAGCCACGTCGGTCAGAGTTCCAAGTCCGTGATTCCAATCTGGAATGTGCCGGTCCTCTCCCATATTCCGTTCCTCGGGCCTGCCATCTTTCGACAATCAATAGTGACCTACATAGCGATGCTTATGCCGGTCGGTGCTGCCTATCTCCTCAATCGAACTCGTCATGGCCTTAATATGAAGGCGATCGGCGAGAATCCGGACGCAGCGGACACGTCGGGAATCTCCGTCATCGGCTGGCGGCTGTTTTACACGACCGTTGGCGGTGCCTTCGCCGGCATCGGCGGGGCCGTGATCACACTCGGTATTGTGAAGGACTGGGTAAGCGACGTCACCGCTGGTGAAGGGTGGATCGCCTTCGCCGTCGTATTCTTCTCCGGTTGGCAGCCGGGTTGGATCATCGTCGGAGCGTATTTCTTCGGGTCTCTGAGCGTGCTCGGTGACGTCGGCCAAGCCTTAGGTTGGCCAATCCCGAGCCAATTCTTCACTATCCTGCCCTATCTCGGTACTGTCCTCGTGATGATTCTTCGCGCGTGGCTTCAACGTCGACGAGGCGCAGTCAGCTGGCCAGCCGCACTCGGACTCCCCTTCTACCGTGGATAGATGTGACCCTGCGGTAAATGCCTCTAACGATAGGCTTTCATCACGGTCGTGCCCGCTCCGCAGCGGCCGACGCTCGCCTATGCGAACGCAGTCGACTAGAGAAGAACGAGAATGACGGCAACCCCAACCACGAAGAAGGGCCTCCAAACCCGACAGAAAGTGCTGGATGCCGCCCGCCGCGTGTTCGCCCGCGATGGCTACGTCGAGGCGCGGATGTTCGACGTCGCGGTTGAGGCCGGTCTCTCGACGGGCGGACTCTATCGGTACTTCGACAACAAGATCGACCTTTTCGCAGCCGTAATCGCCGACATCCATGAGGAGTTCTACCAACTCAGTGGTCACACTCGACCCCTGCTCGTGAGCGACCCATATGCGGCGCTGACTGAGGCGAACAGGGGCTATATCGAGCACTACTTCGAGCACCGTGAAGTCATGCGTGTCTTCATCGAGGCTGCCTCGATTGAAGAACAGTTCCGCGAGATCCTCCGTTCAATGCGCGATCGTCACGTCAAGCGATTCACCACCGCCTACAAGAACCTTTACGGTGACGGCGACGTGAACGGAGTGGCGGTTGACGTCGTAACGGAAGCCATGGCATGCCTCACCGAGCAGTGCTGCTACGTCTGGTTCGCGCAGGAGAACGACAACAACCGTCCGGTGTCGATTGACGAGGCCGTCACCGTCACGACACAAGCGTGGTACGCGATGCTTTTCGCGGGTCGTACACCCACCGCCTGACTAGGTCAAGCGTACTCTCCCACTCAGGACGGTGCCCACGCCGTCAATCGAAGCGACGTAGGAAGTCTCATCATCCGAGGTCCAGCCCGACAGGACGATTGTCGCTCCAGGAAGAACAGGGGCCGAAAAGCGAGCAGTGACCTCGCTCACATCGACCGGACTCCGATCCTGCGCGCGGGCAGCCTCGAGCACAACGACACCCAGCGTGCAAAGGCCGTGCAGTATCGGGCGCTCAAAGCCGGACGCCCGAGCCAATTCCGGATCGATGTGCACGGGATGGCGATCGCCCGTCAACCGGTACAGGGCAGCTTGGTCCTGCGTCGTGACGACCTTCGTCGTCCATGACGGCGGAACCGTAGGTACGGAACCGGAGGTGCTCGGTCCTCGCTCACCCCCGAAACCTCCTGCTCCGGGTACGAAGATGAGATAGGTCGTCGTGAAGTACTCGCTAGCGACTGCGATCTCGACGAGTGCCGCTGACCCCTTGTCCCACACGTTGGAGATGGTCCCAGCCATGTCAAGAGAACCGGATGTGGGCATGGTTCGCAGTATCGAGAGTTCCTGGCCGACGTGCAACGACCTCGAGCGGTCGTACGTCCCGAGCTCGCCGGCTGCCTCGACGGCCCACAGCCCGAGCGGCAGGGCGAACGTCGGCAGCACCTTGAGATCTCTCTCGTATACAAGCTCGAGATCAGTTGCGTGGGCGCCAATGGCCAGCGCGTACAACATCACATCACGATCGTCGTAGAAGACTGAGCGTGTCCCGAGAGGACGTCCGACCAACTCCGCCATGGTGGGTGTGCTCATCGATCTACCGACCTTCCCCGCGACGCTTCGTAGCGCGCGACAACGCCTCACGACGTTCGTCAGAATCGAGCAGGTATTCGCGTCTAGCCGACCAATGGGCAAGGTCGATGTCGTTGGTGAGCAGTTCGCGCACAAGTTCCTTGGTCGCACGCACAGCTCCCAGCGTCGAGCGGCTAATGCCTTCGCAGAGTGCAAGAGCCGACTCCACGGCGGCGCCGCGTGCGCACGTGTGGGTTGCCAGCCCCGCGGTGAGAGCTTCATCCGACCCAAGTCGTTCGTTGAAAAGGAATAGGCGCGAGACGGTATCCCGGCCCAAGGTCGCCACAAGAACCGCTACTCCCTCGGGCCGGTAGAGCAGGCCCAACCGGGTGGCCGGAACCGCGAAGAAACTACCCTCGGCGGCGATCCTCGCATCACACGTCAGGACGAGTTCGACTGCCCCTCCCACGCACGCACCTTCGATCGCCGCCACGAGGGGCACTGGCACCGCTCGCAGTCGGGTGATGGTCGCAGCGAGCACGTCATCAACGTTGACGTCGGCAACCCCCTTGCCGAGTTCACCAAGATCCACGCCCGCGCTGAAGACTTCGTCGTTGCCGGTAATGATCACCGCTACGGCCCCATTAGCGACTTCGCCTTCGACAGTATCCGCGAGGTCCTTGAGCATCACGAGACTGAGCGCGTTGCGCTTCTCGGGCCTCGAGAATCGAAGCAGGGCGACGTCATCGAGCCGTTCGACGATCAGCGCTTCCATCGAGCTAGTTGTTGAGGCCGACGTGGCCCCACCGACTCTTCATGATGTCAAGGGTACTGGGGAGGGCGGCCTCGAGTTCTTCACAGAAATCGAGCAGGACTCCCTCGGCGTTAAACGGAGCCACAACCTGCAGCCCGACGGGGAGACCGTCACTCAGACCGACCGGAACGCTCGCCGCGGGTGATCCGGACACATTGAATGGTGCGGCGAAGGGAAACGGTCCCCAGAGCGAGTCAACCTTCACGCCATCGATTTCGGTTGGGCGCTGGCCGAGAGGAAACGGCAGGCACGCCATGGTCGGAGTGACGATGAAGTCGTAGTTGGAGAACATGTTCGCTACACGACGCCGTATGTCCTCGCGCATCGCCCGCGCCGCGGTAAGTTCCGCCTCGGTGACCCGCTCACCACCTTCAATGGCCTTGCGCGCATAGAACGTGAGGTCGCCGGAGCTTTCGAGCAGGTGTCTACGGTATCGCCACTCGTCATCGAGCACCGGGGGCCCAAAGGCCTCAGTCCATCCTTCGAGCAGCAGCGGAACCTCTTCCACCTCGTGACCCATCTCCGCAAGCAGCGCGGCGGCCGCGGCCGTTACCCTGCGGACACCCGGGTCGACGGCGTGTCCCTCAGGTGCCGGACTCCACGCGACGCGGCGACGCGTACGTTGATCTCCACGGGCAAAGTCAAGACCCAATTGCACCGAGAGCAGGCGCCTCGCGTCGTCGACGATCCGCGTGATCGGGCCGGCGCACACAAACGGCGACATCGCCTTGAAGGCCTCATCTTCCGGGAGTTCCATGAAGGTGGGCTTCAGCCCGAACAACCCGCACATCGCGGCCGGGATCCTGATTGATCCGCCACCGTCGGAGCCGAGCGCGGCGCTCGCGAATCCCGCACCCACGCTTGCGGCAGCCCCGCCGCTCGAACCCCCTGCCGTGCGCGTTGGGTCCCAAGGGTTCCCGCACGCTGGACCCAGCAGATTGTCAGTGGTCGCGCTCTGACCGAACTCGGCGGTGTTGGTCTTGCCGGTGAAGACTGCACCTGCGGCACGTAGCCTCGCGACCGGCTCCGAGTCCACGGTGGCCGGTTGGCTCCCATACAGTCTTGAACCGAGAGTCGTCACGGCACCTCGGACGTCAAAGAGGTCCTTGATGGATAGAGGAACGCCGAGCAGCGGGGGGGCATCATCGTTTGATCGATACAACTGCTCGGCGAATCTAGCCTGCTCCATGGCGATATCAGACGTGACACTCAAGTAGCTGTGAAGTTGGCCATCCAATGCCTCGATACGGGAGAGGGCGCTCTCGGTGACCTCAACCGGCGATACTTCATGGTTCCGGTAGGCGTCAATCAATGTGGCAATCGGCCAAAAGAGATAGTCGTGATCAGCCATGGGGCAAGACTCCCCCGCTAATGCCATAGGTCTCTCCGGTGATGTAACCAGCACGATCACTCAACAGGAAGGATGCGAGCGCCGCCACGTCCTCGGGCTTGCCAACCCGACCCACTCGGCTTCGCCGCTCCGCGTAACCCTCGAAGAATTCAGCAGGATAGACCTTCAGCAGGAAGTCGTTGTAAATGAGTCCAGGCGCGATGGCGTTGACCCGAATCCCGTGTTGGCCCACCTCTGCCGCTGCCACGCGCGTCAGCGCGGTCACCCCAGCCTTGGCGGCCGAATAGGCGACGCCGTGTTCCGTGGACGTCTCCCAAGCAGCAATCGATGAGATATTGACGACCGCACCGCCGCCACGCGTGATCATCACGGGCAGGACATGTCGCAAACAGTTGAATGTGCCGTTGAGGTCGACATCGATGGTTCGTAGCCAGGTCTCGCGCTCCATTTCCACGAGCGGCTGCAATTTGGTCCACCCAGCACTGTTGACCAAAGCATCAATGCCTCCTCTCCAAGCCACTGCCTGATCGACGGCATCCTTCACCCCATCGAAGTCGGTGACATCAAGCGGAATACCGAGAAACTCGCGACCGTAGGTCTCTCCGAGCGACTCAGCGAGTTCATGGCACCGACGCTCGTGCGCGTCAGTGATGACGACGTCGTAGTCGAGCGACGCCAATTCGCGCACGATTGCTGAGCCGATGCCGGCGCCCGCACCGGCGGTGACGAATACGACCTTGCGAGAGGATGAACTACTCATGAAACCTCCAACTGATTTAGCCATGGTTGGGCCACTGCGAGAAACTCAGGTGCGGCCACGTCGGTCACGAGGTGCCCAACGCCGGCCAACTCTTCGAACGTGGCGTGTGACAAGTGCTCAAGCATGATCTCGGCAGCCCGACGCGGACACCAAGGATCCATTGATCCCGTGATCACAAGCACCGGCTGAACAATGGTCTCCAGACGAAGATTCAAGGGATCGTCACGCATATTGCGAACCGCCCTCGCTCCGCTGAGATAGCCGCGCGCGTCACCGATTGCGGCAAGCCGCTGCTCGACGATGGCCGCGAAGTTGGTGTCGGCTCCCGCCAGTTGAGATCGGGTGTCCTCCTCGATGATTGTCCTCATAGTGCCAGCGTCACCAGAAAGCACTTCGGTGATGCGATGGTCCATCGACTCGGCCGCGGCTCGACCCACCACCGAAGACGTCGCCACGGCGATAACGCCGGTGACGAGGTCAGGTCGTTCCGCCGCGGCCCACAACGCAATGCTGCCGCCGAGAGAGAAGCCGACGCAGACCGCCGGACCGGCGAACTCAAGGAATTCAATGAGGTCACGACCGAGCTGGGCGATTGTTCCTTGCGCCTCACCTAGGGTCGTGCTCCCGTGTCCGCGAAGGTCGTACGCGTACGCTTCGCAGCCGAACCACCGTGGTTGGATCTCATTCCAAGTGTTCATGTCCTGGCCAAGACCGTGAATGAGTACCAGTCGCCGGCCGCTGCCCGCTCGGCGGTACGCGACGTCGATATCGCCGAGGGTGACACGTTCCACTGGAGGTCGATGGGTCACAGTCACGCGATGCCTTTCTCGCTTCGTAGAGTCACACTTTAGCGATAGTGACGTCACTTTACTAGTTTTTTTGAAACTCCTTTGTTTTGATGCACTTTGCGCAGCCAATCATCCGGCTCGATAGAGGTCTGCCACCATCTTCCACTCGGCTGGCCAGTTCTCCGGTTCTGTGAAACCGGTCGCATCCACGATCTCGCGAACGTGAGAAGCGATATCGGAAACCGTCAAGGCCCCTTCACGGTCGGGGTGCTTGTAGTAGCCCGGCGTACGAGCGGTGAAGATGCGTGCCACGCTCCCGGCACCGGCCGACCAGATTTCACCATTCACCGCGCACTCGTCAGAGCTCAGATAGGTCACGACCGGTGCGACGTGCTCGGGAC